>Ga0182030_10006246_pt1 | contig 25178 bp, 18 predicted proteins | sample 812S3MmetaG_FD_121299 | JGI IMG/M metagenome (GOLD analysis project Ga0182030, IMG submission 121299) | Permafrost microbial communities from Stordalen Mire, Sweden - 812S3M metaG (Illumina Assembly) | ecosystem: Environmental > Terrestrial > Soil > Wetlands > Permafrost | place: Sweden...
AAATCCAACTCCGCGGCTTCAAGGATATTCAATCCGTGACTCATTGCTCTTACACTCCTCAAGGATCAAGTAAATGTGGCTCGGAGAATTAGCAACTGAAGGGAATTATAAACTGGTGGTCTGACCACTTTACCGGAAATCTCGGCCTTTGTTTGCGGCCAACTGCCTTACGTCCGCCAGAATCTCTTCCGCCGTCCATTCATTGCCCGGATAGAAGCGTACCACCTTGCCGTCGGGACCAATCAGCGTGGTCGAAAGCGAATGAGTTATCGTCGAATCTGGCCCACTCGTGATTCCCACGTCGAACCATCTGGCCATCTGAAGCAACACGGGTTGGGTGGGCACGGCAAAATCCCAATGCGCAAAGGCATGGGGAGCGTCGCTGCCCATGTAGGTAGCTCCATAAGCGCGCAAGCGATCGGGCGTATCGTTCTCGGGATCGAAGCTGACGCACAGCAAATGCGTGGCCGAATACAGCGCGGGGTTGCCGGCCAACTGCTTCTCAACTACCGCGAAGTTGCGGGTAACGCGCGGGCAGAAGTTTGGCAGCGGGCAGCGCGTATAAATGAACGTGACCAGCAACGCCTTGCCTCTGAATTGCGCCAGATGTATAGGGCGGGCGTCCTGATTGCGGAGGTTGAAGTCAGGAACCGCATCGCCGGGCGCAGGCACGTGATAAGTAACCTTGGGCAGGTAATCCGGCTTGCCCTGGGCGATTACTACGATGTGATCGAGCAGAAAGTCGGCGTTGGGATCCTGCGAAACCAATATGTCGGCGGTAATTACGTCGCCTGGATGCAGCTCGGAAAGTATGCTCGCGTCCTTGAGCTTGTAAGGCATGGTCATGGCGCCCATGAATCCGGGGATAGCTTCATGATTCAGGGTTACTTCGTCTTTGGCGGCGTCGGTGGAGACAACCTTGCCGCGCAGTTTGTAGACCTTCGGGTTAAAGCTGGAGGAGGGTTCGCTCCCGGCTTGCGGTCTTGAATGGCAGCCGGTTAACGCAACCGCGACGAGGAATAAGGAAATAATAATTCGGCGAATCACAAACCAGTTTACTACCGGCAGTGCGGAAACAGCTCTCACGCTGGAATGTGCGCGGGAGACGGCTTGTCCCTTCTCTTTCCTGTTTAATTGCGGTAGAGTAACGAGTAAAGAATCGAGTTCATACAATGGAAACCATTCATCTCTTCGAGTTGGTTGGAGGGTTCCTTCTCCTCTTGGCCGTCGGTTCGGGCGTTGTCCTGTTTTTTAAGGCCGCGTCCAACTCCCCAGAAAAAGCCGCAGGCGTGGACCACTTGTGGGGCCTCTTGATCTTCGGATTAATCTCGGGCTTCATTCTGATTCTCAGTGCACGCGGGTGCCACGGATGATTGCTATTGATTCACAATCCAGAGGGGTTAATCGAGCGCACCCCCACCCCGACGGCGTATAACGCAGGAATGGGCTCTTCAGCATCCCTGGAAATCGACGCATGGCTGCGCGGCGGCGGCTTGGTGGTGACGGCCAGCGAGCGCGCCGCCCGTGCCCTTGCCGCAGCCTTCCATCGCAGACGGCGTGCTGAAGGCCTGAGCGCCTGGCCCGCGCCCAACATCCTGGACTGGAAGAGCTTTGTCCGTGCTGCCTGGGAAGAGCGCACGCTGGCGAAAGCCGACGGCCGCCTGGTGTTGAACTCCGCGCAGGAGCAGTCACTGTGGGCTGAAATTGCCGGCGCGGGCGGGCACATGGCCACGCTGCTCGAGGGGCCGCGTCACCGCCTCGCGGGCCTGGCCATGGAGGCGCACGAATTGCTGGCCGCCTATGCGCCACGGTTCCTCAGAGACTCTGCACGACGCGCATGGGACCGGGACGCGGCGGAGTTCGGACTGTGGCTGACGGCCTTTGACGATGCGTGCCGCAAAGGCGGCAGCTTGAGTCCCGCGCGCCTGCCGCTTGAACTGATGTCGTTGCTCGAATTGGAAACCGGAGACAGGCAGCCTCTGCTTCTGGCCGGCTTTGACCGGATTCTGCCCACGCAGCGCGCACTGTTTGACGCCTGGGGCGGGTGGACGCAGACCGAAGCTGGTGAGCCGGCGGCGCAGGTTTCGTTTCATCAGGCTGCCGATTCCGAAGCCGAACTTGCCGCCTGCGCAATTTGGTGTGCACGCCGGCTCACCGCCCAGCCCAGTGCCCGCCTGCTGGTGGTGACGCAGGCGGCAACTACCCGCCGCGGCGAGATCGAGCGTGCGTTTCTGAAGCACACTGGCACGGAGCCGGGCCCGCTGTTCGAGTTCTCCCTCGGAGTCCCACTCATACGGGTTGCCCTGCCAAAAGCCGCTCAGTTGCTGCTTCGGTGGCTGGGCGGTTCGCTTGCCGAACACGAGATCGACTGGCTGCTCTCCAGCGGGTACGCCGCTGAAGCAGAAGAAGAATCCGCGGCACTGCAATCGCACATGCGGTCATTGCGACGACACAGCCTGCAACAGCCGGACTGGACTCTCGCGGCCTTCGTCGGGCAGCCGCCCGGCACACATTTGCCCGGTGCGTGGATCGACCGCATGAGGGAAGCTCAGCGCCATTTGAACGAGCTCGCCCGCCAGACACACAGTCCGCTCGACTGGGCCGAAGTGGTTCCGCGGGTGCTCAAGACCGCCGGCTGGCCTGGCGGCGGTTTGGCTTCCGGCTCGCTTTCGAGCGCTGAATATCAAGCGGCCAGCCGCTGGCAGCAGGCTCTAGAAATTGCCGGCTCACTTGGCTACGATGGCCGACGCATTCGATGGAAGGAGTTCCTCGCCGCGCTCTCCCATACTGTAGAAGAGACGCTTTTTGCTTCCGAATCCCGCGACGCCCCCATACAGATTGCCGGGCCTGCCGAGTCAGCGGGCCTCAGCGCCGATGCGGTGTGGTTCCTGGGCGCAACCGAGGACGCGTGGCCTGCTGGTGGCACCACTCATCCGCTGATCCCACCCGATGTGCAGCGCGAAACCGGAATGCCGCACGCTACCCCGCAGTTGGACTGGGATCTGGCGCATGCGATTGCCACGCGCCTGGTCGCCTCCGCGCCGGAAGTTCACTTCAGCTATGCAAAACAAAATGAAGGCACGGAGGCTCGGCCATCGAGGCTCATCGAACAGCTTGCCGGAAAGGCAGCGGATCTGCCTTTCGAACTGAAGACGCCGGACAGCAAGTCTCCATTGACCGAAGTTTTTGCGGACGCGAGCCGAATTCCCTTCCCCCCGGGGAAGGTTTCAGGCGGCGCAAGCGTGCTGACCGCGCAGTCGCAGTGCCCTTTCAAAGCTTTTGCCACGGCGCGTTTGGGCGCACAAAGCTGGGAGCCGGCCGAAGCAGGCCTGACCGCCGCGCAGCGTGGCCAACTGCTGCACGCCGTGCTCCATTCTGTGTGGGGAGGACCGCCAAAGGGCATTCGCACGCACGCTGAACTTCAGGGTCTGGCCGACCGCCGGTCCTTTGTCCGAGCCCATGTCCACGACGCCCTGCAAATTGCGATTGCAGCCACAGTTCGCCAGCGCATGCCGCGCCGTTATCTGGAGTTGGAGGAGAATCGCCTGACGCGGCTGGTAACCGAATGGCTGGAGTACGAAGCCACGCGAATCGCCTTTGAAGTGGCCGAGACAGAAGCCGGCCGCACCATTCATTTGGCCGGGCTCACGATTGACTTGCGCCTCGACCGAGTCGATCGGCTCAACGATGCTTCCTTGCTGGTTATTGATTTCAAGTCCGGCGATGTTTCGCCCAAATCCTGGGATTTGCCGCGCCCCGACGATGTGCAACTGCCCCTCTACGCAGGGTTCGCGCTCAACCGCGAAACCGAAGAGCTGGGAGGGCTGGTATTCGCGAAGGTTCGCGCTGGAGACCAGGGGTTTGCAGGCCGCGTGTTCGACGCAAAAGCCACGCTGCTGCCCAATATTCCGGCCAACAGCGGTCTGGCACGAGACAGCTTCTCTATCGAGAAATTGATCGATTGGCGGGAGTACATCGAGCAATTGGCGCGTAACTTCGTCGATGGGCGCGCCGAAGTGGACCCGAGAGAATACCCCAGCACCTGTGAGCGATGCGGTCTGCAAACTCTGTGCCGCGTCCATGAGAATCTGGACGCACTGGAAGGCGAAGGGGAGTTGAGCGGCGAGGAGGTGGCCGATGAGTAACCTTGCCGGCAAGCCGACGGCGCCCGATCAGATCCAACGCGATCGCGCTCTCGACCCAACTCGCTCGATTCTCGTCCAGGCGCCCGCCGGCTCGGGCAAAACGACGTTGCTCACCGATCGATTTATCTCCCTTTTGGGCGAGGTAGACGATCCCGGCCAGGTGGTGGCCATTACTTTTACCAACGCCGCGGCAGGGGAGATGCGCACTCGGATTCTGGATGAATTGAGAAAGGACGAGCCCAGCGCCACTAGTCGCCGCGCCCTCGAGCGGTCGAATGCGCTTGGATGGAAGCTGCTCGAATTGCCGGCTCAACTCCGCATCTCCACTATCGACTCTTTCTGCCGCGACTTGGCGCTGCAACAGCCACTGCTCTCCGGCTTTGGCGGCGGACTGGCCATTGCCGAGCAGCCCGCGGAGCTCTATCGCCGGGCAGCCCGGCAGACTCTTGAACAAATCGATGAGGACGATCCATCGCTCACCGGGGCGATTGCAGCGCTGTTGGAGTGGCGCGACAACAACTGGCAGGAGATGGAAGACCTGCTCGTCCAGATGCTGTCGCAGCGGGACCGCTGGATGCATGATTTCCTGCTGGAGCGCGAGCCGGAATGGGAAGCGCTTCGCGGGCGGCTGGAGCGGCCGTTTGCTAACGCGGTTCGCGAAACGCTGAACCAACTTGACGAGGATCTCGGCCGGCATTCAGGCGCTTGCGAAGAAGCAATGGCTCTGGCACGGTTTGCCTGCACACAACCCTTTGGCGAGCAGTTCCGGGGGCTCGCCGAGCTTCCCGATTTTCCTTGCGGCCCGTTCACTGACAGTGACGATCTCGATGCCGTCCGCGAGGCATTCCTTTGCCTGGCCACCATGCTGCTTACCCTCGACGGCGCCTTCCGTAAATCGGTGGACAAACGCTTGGGTTTCCCTGCCGATCGGAAACATGAGAAGACACGTCTGCTCAGTCTGATTGGGATTCTCGGACAGGCTCCCGAGTTGGAATCCTCCCTCCGAGCCGTCCGCGCGCTGCCGCCGGCGCGATACACAGAAGAAGACTGGCTCATCGTCCGCGCCTGCTTCACCCTTCTGCGCCACGCGGCAGCCCAGTTGCAGGTGGTATTTGCGGAAGCGGCGGCGGTCGATTTCATCCAGGTAGCGCAGATAGCCCAAAGCGTGCTGAAAGGCCCCGACGGCCTGCCCACCGACGCCGCCCTGGCCGTAGCCGACGGTATTCACCACCTGCTGGTCGACGAGTTTCAGGACACGAGCCGCCGCCAGCATCAGTTGCTCGCCGGCCTGATTGCCGCATGGCCCGATCGCGCCGGCCGCACCTGCTTTCTGGTCGGTGACCCCATGCAATCCATCTACTTTTTCCGCGACGCTGACGCCGAGCTTTTCGCGCGCGTGAAGGAGATCGGCCTTGAAATCCCCAACGCCGAACCGCTGCTCTTCGACTTCGTCTCTCTGACGGCCAACTTCCGCACTGAGCCGTCACTGGTGGAGCGGCTCAATGGGATTCTCGGACCGGTTTTTGCATCAGACGATGGCAGCGGTGTCGAGTTCTTCCCAGCCTCACCGGCTCGCGAACCGGTCTCGAATTTCGATCCGCGCTTCAAGCTGCACCTTAATTTTGTGCCGCAAACCACACGTGGCAAAGCGGCCAATCCTGAAGAGAGAAGTGAAAAAGAGGCTGCCCGGGCCGCACAAATCGATGAGATCGTCGAGTTGATCCGGAGCCATGTTCCCGCAATCGAGAATTGCAGGAAAGCGCGGGATCGTGGAGAGGACAAGAAGTACCGGATCGCAATTTTGGGCCGCGCACGATCGGCGCTCGCTCCCATAGCGGAGGCTCTACGCAAGGCCTCAATTCCCTTCCGGGCACTCGATTTGGAAAAGCTGGCAGCCCGTCCCGAAGTACTCGATGCCCTTGCATTGGCGCGCGCCCTGATGAATCCGCAGGACCGTGTGGCCTGGCTAGGCGTACTTCGCGCTCCGTGGTGCGGGCTTGATCTTCACGACCTGCATACACTGACCAGCGCCGACGATGCAAAGATCCTTGCCAGGCCGGTGCCGGACTTGCTTGCCGAACGCCTGCCGCTACTGAGCCCAGCAGGGAGAAGCGCTGCTGTCCGCGTCTTGGAAGCGCTCTCGGCCGCGCCGAATATTCGCGCCACGCTGCCGACTCTTTCGCTGGGAACCTTTCTGGAACAAGTGTGGCTTCGGCTGGGCGGCGCCGATTGCCTGGATCGAACCGCACGGGCAAACGTCGACCTGCTTTGGAGCTGCCAGGACCGCCTGCCGGACGGCGAACGAGACCTGCTGGGACCGGCAATCGAAGCCGCGCTGGACAAGCTGACCGCACTGCCCAATCCTGAAGCAAGCAGCGACTGCGGTCTGCAGTTGATGACCATTCATAAGTCCAAGGGCCTCGAGTTCGAGGTAGTCATCGTGCCCGAATTGCAGGCCGCGGGGGGCAGGAGCCGGGGCAAGCTGCTCTCCTGGCTCGAACGCGGGCTGGCTCAACCGGACGAATCTGGAGAGATTACGGAGTTTCTAATCGCGCCGCTGCAACCCAAAGGGGAAGATCGCGGCAAGGCAAAGCAGTGGGTCGATCACGTGTACCGGGAGCGAGAATCGCAGGAGGACCGCCGGGTTCTCTACGTGTCCTCAACCCGCGCCCGAGACGAGCTTCATCTCTTCGCGCGGCCGTCCTACAAGGTTGAGAGCGACGGAAGCTTCGGGCTTGCCGAGCCTACCGGCAGTCTGCTGGCCACGGCTTGGCCTGCGCTTGAACAGGAGGTGCGCGCCAGCTTCGAAAAATGGAAAGCCGCTGCCACGCCCATCGAAGCAGAGATTGAATCCATCGCCGCCTCCGCCGAGAGCAACCTGCTTGTCATGCCTTCCGCGGTTAAACCAACACTGCTCCGCCGGCTGCCGATGGATTATCGGCCGGCGCGCGCCAATCTCATGCGTCCTAGCGCTTCAAAGCCGGGTGCCGCTGGTCTCGCATCTGAGACCTGGGAGGGCAATCTCTACGCCCGCCACCAAGGCGGTCTGCTTTCCCGCGCACTTGGCGCAGCCGTGCACACCTTTCTTGAAGAACTGGGCCGCCTGCGGACAACGCACGATTGGAATGCGGCCCGCGACACGCTGCAGCGTTGCGAACCCCGTATCGCCGCCCAGGTGCGAGCTTCAGGTGTGGACCAGGCCCAGGCCGCAATAGTCGCCACCGAGGCACTGCAGCTTGCCCTCAGCGCCTCGCATGACCCCAACGGACAATGGATTCTTTCGCCGCATACGGATGCGGACAGCGAGGTGCGCTGGACTGGCGTGGTTGCCGGCGGGCTCACTACCGTTCGCGTCGATCGCGTCTTTCGCGCAGGACCAGAGCCGCTGTCGGAAGGCCAGGATGCGTGGTGGATCGTTGACCACAAAACCGCGCACAGCGAAATGCCAGATCAGGACCCGGCGGCGGCTTTGACACAACTGCGAAAGCTTTTTGCTCCCCAGCTTCAAGCGTATGCGCAGATTCTGCGCAGCTTGCACGGCGCAAGTGCATCGGTTCGCGCCGGCCTCTATTATCCGCGCATGTTGCTGCTCGATTGGTGGGAGTTATAGGGTATAACTTCCGACGCCCAATCCAATCGACCGCATAAGTTCCAACGCGTTGCTGGTTCTTACGATTCCCGGCTTCAGTTTGTAGTCGAAGATTAACTGGCCGTCTTCAAACCGATCCTCGAAATGATAGTTTGCGGCACAGTCACCCATCGCCGCGGGAATCTGCGCCAGCGCAAGATCGTGCGTGCTGACTATACCGATGGCGCTCCGCTCCACCAGGCTTCGCACGACAGACTCGGTCCCTGCCAGCCGGTCATGGGAGTTAGTTCCGGATAATAACTCGTCAAGCAGGAAAAGGACCGGAACCGGCCCGCACGTTAAATCTGCAACAACTTTGATCCGGTGTATCTCCGCGTAGAATCTTGACACGCCTCCCGACAGCGAATCGAGTATGCAGATAGACGCCGCAACCGTGAGCGGAGACATCCGCAAACGCGCTGCCCGCACCGGCGCGCCGCACTGTGCCAAAACCGCATTCACGCCAACCGAGCGGATGAAAGTGCTCTTGCCCGCCATATTCGGGCCGCTCAAAATGATAAGCTGCAGGCCGTCGCCGAGTTTCAGGTCGTTGCGCACGGACTTACCCGCGGGCAGCAGCGGATGAGCCAATCCCTCCGCATCGAACAGCGGCGCCATGACACCTGACTCAGGCACGGCAAACTCCGGCAACACATCTTTCGGGCGCTCATAAGTATAGGCGGAGATCGCTGTAAGTGCTTCTAACTCTCCAACCGCCGAAAGCCAGCCGCGAATCTCAGGTCCGAACTCCCGCTGCCAGCTTTCCGCCGCAAATACCAGTTGCGCGCTCCAGAAGGTAAACAGGTCGAACGGCCGGAGAAACAAATTGCGCCGCTGGTGAAGATGTTCGACGATGCGAGCGAGCCTCCGGATTGCCATAGCAGGCGCAATTCCATGGAGCCCAAGATCGGCTTGCATTTCGACCAGCTTTGGAGAAGAAAATCGCTCGCGCTCGAGCAGCGAGAGAACTCCGGCGAGCACCGCCAGATCTTCCGTTGCATTCTCCACCGCGCCAACCGCATCCTCAAGGCGAGTATGCAACCGGTGAGCCCAGCCCAGATTCAGAATCGACATGGCCAAAGCTGCCGAGCCAAGACTCCAAACACCCCACCCAACCAAACTTAGAATCCACAGCGCCCCCAGCACCCCAGTTACCACGCGTGTGCTGAGCTCCGCGAAGTACGGCCCGCGTTCTCCCCAGGCGGCAAGCGCCTCCGGTCGCACTCCCAAGCGCACCGTCTCCGCAAGCGAAAACAGCTTCTCACGAAAGGTCACGCGGTCCTTGAGATCGGTGATGGCGCCCTGGCGCAGAAGTATCTCATCGACCGGCGCGGCAGCCAGCAGCCACGCGGCCAGCTTCTCTTCCCCGGCCCGTGTGCGAGCCGTGCATAGCAACTCAAACACCGAGGCTTTGCCGAACAAGTCCAGGTCGCGCGCATACGGGTGCAGAGGATCGAGGAATCGCTCTCCGGTTTCTCCCGTGCCCGCCCAGCGATCCTCAAGCCTGGCCACGCCGCGCTCATAGAATCGAATATTGCGCGCGCGAAGACGAAGCGACCGGATCAGCTTCTCGTGCATGACAGCCAGCACTACGAACAGGCCGACCGGCGCTGGCAACAACTCAATGGCCGCCGTGTGGCGCAGAAGGACGAACGTAGATATCATTGTGACTGCGGCAACCACGAGCTTGCTGTATCCGAGAAACCTCTCCCGGCGCTCTTCAGCTGCCTGCACCTGAAGCAGCTCCCGCAACCGATGGGAATATACCTCGGCTGGTCCGTTGCCGGGCTTTACGGGTTCTGCATCCATCACGCGCTCCGCTGACACAACTCAAGACTATCGTGCCGGAGGCAAGGATGGCTCCCGACCCTTCATTTAAGACTTAAAGCGGATGCGCAAAACATCAGGCAGCTGGACACAAGCTTGAAATATGAGAATCGATTGCAGATCAATTCAATCAGCTACCCAACAGCGTGTGGATCCCGTCCGCCGGTGACGCTCTTGTAGTGTCGAACATCCGCGCCCTGCAGCCAGAAGATCACGTCCTCGGCGATGTTGGTGGCGTGGTCGGCCACGCGTTCCAGGTTGCGGCAGATCATCAGCGCATTCAACGCCTGGGGAGCAATGTGGCTCTGCTCTTCCATCACCTTGGTCAGCGCCTTGTAGGCGGCGCGATTCATCGCGTCCACCGCATCGTCCATGCTGAGCACGCTCCGTGCCATTTCCGCGTCGGCCTCGATAAACGACTGCAGGCACTTGCGCACCATGGCCGCTGCCAGCGACGCCATGCGCGGAATATCCACGGGCAAATCGGCCACCGCCATCTGATCCATGCCGCGCACACGTTCGCTTATGCTCTTCGCCGCATCGCCTACACGTTCCAAATCGGCGTTGATCTTAATCACGCTCAGGATAAATCGCAGATCGATGGCCATGGGCTGTTCCATAGCCAGCAGATCCAGTGCCGTCTGGTCAATTTCCCGTTCGAGACGGTTGATGGCGATCTCGCTCCGGCTCACCAGGTCGCAGATAGAGAGATCGCGCACACGATACGCTTCGATAGCGCGCTGAATGGCTTGCTCCGCAAGCCCTGCCATCACCAGCAACTGCTCCTTCAAGTCGTCGAGGCTTTGTTGAAACCGTATGCGCGTCATCCGAACCTGCCTGTAATATAGTCTTCCGTGCGCTTGTCGCTGGGGTTGGTGAAAATCTTGTGTGTGGAATCGAACTCCACCATGCGGCCGTTCAGAAAGAAGCCCGTCTTCTCTGCCACTCGTGCCGCCTGCTGCATGTTGTGGGTCACAATCACGATAGTGTACTGAGTCTTCAACTGGAAAATCAGGTCTTCGATCTTGGACGTGGAAACCGGGTCGAGCGCGGATGCCGGCTCATCCATCAGCAGCACTTCCGGATCCACGGCAAGCGCGCGCGCAATGCACAGCCGCTGCTGCTGGCCGCCGGACAGGCTGGCGCCCGATTTCTTTTTCAGCTCGTCTTTCACCTCGTCCCACAGCGCCGAGTTTTTCAGCGACCGCTCCACAGTCTCGTCCAGCACGCGTCGATTGCTATAGCCGTTCAGCTTCAACCCGGCAGCCACATTGTCGTAGATCGACATAGTAGGGAAAGGATTTGGCCGCTGAAATACCATACCCACGCGCCGCCGGATTTCGACCGGCTTGGCATCTTGATAAATGTCAAGGTCGCCGATGCGAACAGTGCCCGTAACCCGCGCAATGGGGTTGGTCTCATGCATGCGGTTCAGGCAGCGCACAAAAGTGCTTTTGCCGCAGCCTGAGGGACCGATCAGCGCCGTGGCGTGGTTGGCGGGAATATTCAGATTGATGTCCTGAAGCGTGTGATTGGTGCCGTACCACGCGTTCAGGTTGGTAACCTCGATGCCGACTCCCACTTAGCTTGCTCCCTTCAAAACGCCGCGGCTGGCCACAAAGCGAACCAGAGACACAGCCACGACAATCAACACAATCAGCACCAGGGCCGCCGCCCACGCCAGGCGATGCTCGTCGTCATAGGGCGAAATCGAGTATCGATAAATCTCAAGCGGCAGAGCAGAGATCGGATCGTTGGGATTGACGCTCCAATTCGAGTTGCCGAATGCCGTGAAGATCAGCGGCGCAGTTTCTCCGGCAACGCGTGCAAACGCAAGCATGCAGCCGGTGATAATGCCAGGCGAAGCCGTCTTTACGGTGATGGAGAGTACCGAACGCCAATTGGGAACGCCCAGAGCTAGCGCAGCCTCGCGCACAGCGTGCGGAACCATCAGCAGCATCTCCTCGGTCGTGCGGCAAACGGTGGGGATCATCATGATGCCCAGTGCCACGCCACCGGCCAAAGCGGAGAAGTGTTTTTGCCGGTAGATAATGAGCGAGTAAACGGCCAATCCCATGACGATTGAGGGAACGCCATTGAGCACATCGGCGGTAAACCGCACCATGTTGGCAAGCCTGGTCCCACGCCCAAACTCTGCCAGAAAAATCCCACCGCCAATGCCAATGGGGATGCCAATTGCGCTCGAAATGGCCAGCAGGACTGCCGAGCCCACAATGGCGTTGGCCATGCCGCCACCAGGCTCGCCCTCTGGCTTCGGAAGCTTCGTAAAGAAGTCCAAGCTAAGCGAACTGGCACCCTTGTAAATGAGATAAACGAAGATGGCCACCAGTGGCGCCACAACAAGCACCGTCGACAGAACCGCTATTCCGGTGGCCCCGCCATCGGTAATCGTCCTGATCCTGGCTCGAAGATCGTTACTCTTTCTCAACTTCTGCTCTCCATATTCCCTAGTCCCTGTTTCACCCCACTCGCGCCGGAGCACCGCGCGTAACTGCCCACACCAGCACCCTGGCAAGTGCATTCACGATAATGGTCACAACAAACAGCGCCAGGCCGATCTCGGTTAGTGCGCTCAAATGCAGATCGCTTGAGGCTTCAGCATACTCATTGGCAATCACCGACGCCATCGAAGCTCCATTGGAAAGCAGTGAACGTTGTATCTGCGGCGTGTTGCCAATCACCATGGTTACCGCCATGGTCTCTCCAAGCGCGCGGCCCAGCCCCAGAATCACGCCGCCCACAATTCCAATGCGGGCATTGCGCAGAACGCCCATCCGGATCATCTCCCATCGCGTTGCTCCCAGCGCCAGCACCGCCTCGCGCTGCGAATGCGGCACCGCCGACATAACCTCGCGTGTCAAAGAGGAAATAATGGGCAGAATCATTATGGCCAGAATTACACCTGCCGCCAGAAAGCCCAGACCGGTCGGATTGTCGTCGTTGAAGAATCCCGTCCATCCCAGCAGTTGAATCAGCACCGGATTCACATGCTCGCGAAGCAGAGGAACCAGCACAAAAAAGCCCCAAAGCCCATAAATCACGCTGGGGATCGCCGCGAGCAACTCCGTGATAAATGCCAAGGGGCCACGCAGAATCTGGGGACACATTTCGGTAAGGAAAATTGCCAGGCCAATTGCTAGCGGCACCGCGATCAGCAAGGCCAGAAACGACGAGACCAGCGTGCCATATATGAATGGAAATGCGCTGAAATGCCCGTTTATCGGATCCCAGAACATGGTCAGCTTGGTGTCTGGATCGGTGAATGTCGAAAAGAAAAAGCCGAGACCGAAGGAACTCCAAGCCAAGTGCGAACGCTGAACAAGTTCGCTGGCAATCAGCACCACGATCCCAAAGATGCTCAGCGCGCAAAGCAGCATTAACCAGGAGAATCCGCGGTCGGCAATGGCCGAGTTGCCTCGCGACAGCAGGAACCTGCGAATCGCCGAAATCTCGGCTGGACCAGCCTGCGCTGGCCGCTGCGCGCCAGGATGACCCGGTTCAGAATTAGGTTGAACTTGGGAGTTCCGATTCTCGGCCACGTTGACGTTCACCTAGGGTAGGCTACCGGGCCAAGATGAACAGCAGGTTACAACGCAGCAAAATCAAGCGTATACAAGCGGAAAAATCGGCGGAGAGGTGCTTTTCTGGCTGTCCGTCAACGTGGGGGAACCGTGGCGGACTGAATTCCGTAAATGGTTTGCGTGCCATTCGGTGAATTCATAACTAGCGCCGGAACACCTCTGGGTGCCTGCGCGGGATCGCCCAATGGTTGAGAATAACCCGCATAGAGGATTGACATGCTCGTAAAGGACGCTCAAGAAGAGTCACGCACTGTGTTCGTCGGAGGCTTCATCGGGCAGCTTGTCTCGTCGGCTTTGTGGCTGGCGTCCGCTGCGCTCGGTACCTTGGCTTCTCCACGCGCGGCCATCGTCGAATTGGCGTTCGGCGGCTTCTTTATCTTTCCAATCACACAACTCCTGCTCCGGATCGCGAGGCGTCCGGCATCCCTGTCACGCGAGAACCCGCTCGGACACCTTGCCATGCAGATCGCATTTACCGTCCCCATCTCCATGCTCCTGCTGGTCCCGATTACCGAATTTGAATTGAACCTGTTTTATCCCGCGCTCCTGGTTATCGTGGGAGCACACTACCTCCCGTTCATCTTTCTCTATGGCATGCGCATGTTCGGTGCGCTCGCCGTAATTCTTGTTGGCGGAGGGGTGGTCGTTGCTATGTGCTTTCCCGGCCCATTCAGCTTGGGCGGTTGGGTTGGGGGTGTCACGCTCTTTGTTTTTGCCTGGATCGGGCGTGCCGTGGTCCAGCATGAACTTCGGGCGAGGCAATCTGACGGATAGCCCGCATCCTTTACCTGCCCTGCTATCATGCCCGGCCTTCTGCCCACCCAACTGTACTAAGCTGGTATGCATCCAACGGAAGGCTCGATTCCATGCGCCAATGGTTCGCACTTGCTGTCTTTGCCCTCACCACTTTCGCGCTCGAAGCTCAAACTGTCATTCAGCCTGACACACCCCACCGTGACTGGATGGCCTCGTGGACCACGCACCCCACCGCCCCTTTGCGCGAGCCCACTGTCCTCCACTTCCGGCGCACACTTAACCTCGTCGCCGTCCCAGCAAGCTACGTCGTCCGCGTCAGCGCCGACAATCGATTCATCCTCTACGTAAATGGCCATTGGGTAGGCGACGGCCCGGCGCGCGGCGACCTGAACCATTGGCGCTATGAGCGCTTCGATCTGGCTCCTCTTCTCCAGGCGGGCCAGAACCTTATCACCGCAACGGTGTGGAACTTCGGCGTCTATGCTCCCCTTGCGCAGATTAGCGACCGCACCGCCTTCCTGCTGGAGAGCGAAGCCACCGGAGACACTTCCATCAGTACGCCCAACGGCTGGCTCGTGGAAGTGGAACAAGGCCAACGGCCCCTGGATCGCAAGTCGGTGAGTCTGCAAACCTATTTTGCATCCGGCCCCGGCGAAGAACTCGATGCCTCGCGCTACGACTGGGCATGGAATTCGCCCACAGCCACTGGTATGGCCTGGGTTCCGGCCGCATCGCCCCTGCCTGAGAGCATGTTCCCAGTCAACCGGGCACACTCGGCAGACACGACCGGCGACAATCCCTGGGGACTCGTCCCCGACGAATTGCCGCACATGGAGTACATTCCGACCGATGCAGGAATGACTGTGCGCGCCGAGATCGATCAGCCGACCCACGTTGCCGCAGAGCCCGGTTCCATTGCACTTGAAATTGTTTCGGACAAACTGGAAATCAATGATTTTCCTAGTCGGAGCGTCGCAATCCCTGCAAATACAAACGTGCACCTCCTTCTGGATCGCAAGACCCTAACCACCGCCTATCCACAGCTCACCGTCTCCGGTGGCAAGGGCTCCAAAATCACCCTCACATACTCCGAAGCCCTTTACGACAAAGACCAGCACAAGGGCGACCGCGCCGAAGTCTCAGGCCGCAAAGCCCTCGGACTAACCGACAGCTTTCTCCCCGATGGCGGCCCGAATCGCACGTTCGAGCCGCTCTGGTGGCGCACCTGGCGTTATCTCGACCTCGACATCACCACCGCCGCCGATCCCCTCACCCTCGAATCCCTCACCGCCCAGTTCACCGCGTATCCGTTCCAGGAACGCGCCAGCTTCCTCTCTCCCGACCCCGACCTCGCCAAGATCTGGGAGATCAGTTGGCGCACTGCCCGACTCGACGCCCACGAAACCTACATGGACACGCCTTATTTCGAGCAGCTCCAGTACATCGGCGACACGCGCATCCAGGCGCTGATCTCCTACACAGTTGCCGGAGATGACCGTCTCGCCCGCCAGGCCATCGAGGCGTTCGACCAGTCCCGCATTCCCTTGGGGCTAACCCGCAGCCGCTACCCCAGTTCGCTCCCGCAGAACATCCCCACCTTTTCCCTGCTTTTTGTCGGCATGGTTCACGACAACTGGATGTACCGGCCCGACACTGAGTTCGTCCGATCCAGGCTCCCCGCGACCCGCTCGGTGCTCGACTGGTTCGCAAAATACGAACAGCCCGACGGCCTTCTGCGCCAACTGCCCTGGTGGAGTTTCATCGATTGGGTCTCCTCAGGAGAAATCCCGACTTACAGCGCAAGCGGCGAGTCCTGCGTTACGACGCTCGAATACCTCGGAGCACTGGGCGACGCTGCTGACATCGAGAATTCCGTCGGCGACACACTGTTTGCCTCCCGCAACCAGGGCCGCGCCGCGCATGTCCGCGCCGGGCTTTTAGCCAACTGCTGGTCAGCTTCCCGCGGCCTGATTGCCGATAATCCTGACCAGAAGAACTTCAGCCAGCAAGCCAACATCCTGGCCGTACTATACGATGTCATCCCAGAAGACCGTCAGCGCGAAGTCCTTAGCCGGATGCTGGCCATCGACCCGGGCACCACCCCTGACGGCACACTCAGCGCCTCCTACTACTTCCGCTTCTACCTGGCCAGCGCCCTCGACCATGCCGGCCTCGCAGACGAATACCTTCATTCCATCGACCCCTGGCGAAAACTGCTTCCGCTCCACTTCAGCACCTGGCCTGAGATTCCCGGCAACACCCGCTCCGACTCGCACGCCTGGACAGCCCACCCGATCTACGACCTGCTCACGCTTGTAGCTGGGGTCGAGCCTTCCAGCCCCGGCTTCGCCACCGTCCGCATCGCTCCGCATCTCGGCAATCTACCATCGCTCACAGCCACTTATCCCCATCCCCAGGGCGAAATCAAGGTCGAATACCGCTACTCCGGTTTACACGCTGGCACCGATGTTAAGGGAGGAGTCACACTGCACGCCGTGATCACACTTCCCGGGACCCTGATCGGAACCTTCGAGTTCAACGGCCGAACCTGGAATCTCAAACCCGGTCGCGACCAAATCGAGGTTCCCATGAAATGAGAGCGCCGCTGGCGCGGAGCCGAGCGCCTGTGCACTGTCCACTGTTCACTGTCCACTGCATTGCAAACGTGTTACAACTCCAACATGGCAAAGGGAAAGCTTTCTACGCCACCAGGGCACGTCAACCTAAGAATGCTTGCCGAGCATTTGAAGCTCTCGCAGACCACAGTTTCTCTGGTCCTGAATAACTCTCCAGCGGCCAGGTCCATCCCGCAGGAGACTCGAACTCGGGTCATGGAGGCGGCCGAACGTCTCAACTACCGCCCCAACTACTTTGCCCGCTCGCTGCGCCAACGCCGGTCCATGAGTGTGGGTGTGCTGGCGCCCGACCTGAGCGAGGGCTACTTTACACGCGTAATGAGCGGCGTGGTTCAGGAGCTGACCGCTGCGCACTACTTCTACTTCACTGCCTGCCACGATTGGAAGCGCGAACTCATCGACAAATACCCGCGCATGCTGGTGGAGAGATCCGTCGATGGTTTTCTGCTCCTCAACACGCCAGCCGACCACATTGAAGTTCCCATCCCGGTAGTCGCCATCTCAGGTCACAGCGTGGCAGAAAGCGTAACCAATATTGTCCTCGATCACCACCTTGCGGTGCATCAGGCCTTGACGCACCTCGATGAGCTCGGCCATCGACGCATTGCGTTCATGCGCGGTCCGCGCGCCATCCCCGACTCGGAGTTCCGCTGGGAGGCAATCCAGCAGGTGGCAAAAGAGATTGGCCTAAAACTCGACCCGGCACTGGTGATCCGCATTGACTCAGCCGGCTGGTCAATGAAGGATGGATACCACCCCATGGCGCCCGAAATCGGCTACAAACCGATGCGGGCATTGCTCGAGAAAACCCGCGACTTCACCGCCATCTTCTGCTTCAACGACATCGCCGCCATCGGCGCAATCCGCGCCCTCAAAGATGCGGGACTCACCGTGCCGGGCGACGTTTCTGTAGTTGGTTTTGACGACATCCAGTCCGCGGCCTGTTCAACACCCTCGCTGACTACTGTCCACCAACCGCTGCTTGAGATGGGCAAACGCGGCGCGCAAGTGCTACTTGAGAGGATTGCCGATCGAGAGAAGGTGTTTCCCTCGGAGATCGTCATGGCGCCGGAATTGGTGGTGCGTGAGTCCACCGGGCCGGTGCCGGGCAAGGGCACGCATTGAAGGATCGATCGAGAACTCACCCGCAGAAGGATTCAAACCAGCGGCTGATGTAAACCTGCGCGTGGGCTTCGCCGCAATAGTGCCGCGCATGGGGAGCGCCGGCCGCTTCCGCCGTCCATTTGAAAACAGTCAACTGTTCGTTGCTGCAATGGATCACAATCCACCGCACCGGGTTCTCGCTCTCCGTCCCACATATCTCACACTTGTAATTCGTCCCAATCATCGCCCGACCTCCAGAGCAAGTCCAATCTTACCCACCACGCAGCTAACTCGCCGCGTTCTGTTCACTGTCCACTGTTCACTGCTCTCGCTATTCCAGCATCTGCAAGTCCAGCGGCTCAACAATCATGCAGTCCATGGTGCGGATGCTCTCCAAAGCTCTTTTCAACGCTGAGCTTTTGCATGGCTCCACAGTTACCACAAACGGCAGAGCGTCCGCAGGATACCCTGGCTTCTGCACAATGGCGCGAATGTTGATCCGTTCCCTGGCTAGCGCCCCGGTAATCTCGGCCACAATTCCCGGTCGATCCAGCACCAGAAAACGGATGTAATGCGGCACTTCGAACTCGGCGCTCAACCGCGCCGGAGCCGAGGGAATCTCGACCCGCCGCGAACCATGCGCCAGCGCCAGCAGATCGCTGACCACTGCCACTGCCGTTGGATGTCCGCCCGCCCCGTGGCCCGAAAACACCACATCACCGCCATAGTGACCGGTGAGAATCACCATATTTTCCGTACCACGCGACCACGCCAGCGGCGAGCGCACCGCCACCAGCATCGGTCCAACCGTGGCCGCCACCATGGCGGAAGCAGTCTCCCCGGCCCGCTCGGCTCGCGCAACCTGCCGGATGGTACAGCCAAGGTCCCGCGCATAGCTGAAGTCCACCGCGGTAATAGTGGTGATGGGCCGGGGCACAATCTCCTCCGGGTCGACGGCCACCCGCAGGGCCAGGCGCATCAGAATCGCCAGCTTGGCGCGCGCATCAAAGCCGCCAACATCCTCGGTCGGGTCGGCCTCGGCATACCCTTTTGCCTGCGCCTCGGCCAACACCGTCGAGTACTCCGCGCCATCCTCCATGCTGCTCAGGATGAAGTTGCAGGTGCCGTTCAGAATGCCTTCAATGCGTTCGATTCGATCCCCTGCCAACCCCTGTTCCAGCCCCGGAATCACCGGAATCCCGCCCGCTACAGCCGCCCCATACTTCAAATGGCCGCCCCTGGCCGCAGCCAGCCGTTCCAGTTCCACCCCATGCGTGGCAATCAATTTCTTATTGGCCGTCACCACGCTCTTGCCGGCTTCAAGCGCCTTCCGCACCCAGCCGCCAGCCGGTTCCAGGCCGCCGGCCAGCTCTACCACCACGTCCACATCGGAGGCCAGCACCCCCTCTGCGTCCTCGCTCCACTCCACGCTCGCGGGCGTCCAATCCACCCGTTTGCGCGCTACGCCGCGGTTGAAGACATGGGTTAGCTCAAGTCCCTCAGGCTTTTGCTCCACCAGAATCCGCGCCACCGAGCTACCCACCGTCCCAAAGCCAAAAAGAGCAATGTGCAGCGGGCGCTGCACACTGCAATCGTGCACGGCCTGCGTGGAAACCTCGAGCGGCGTTACGGCAACATTCCCTTCACACAAAGCGATTCCCTCAAATTCCGAGATAAACAACGCAATGCCCCGATGATACCTGACCGATGCCACCCTTTCTTCTTAGATTCCAGTACTCATGTAATATGAATTCCAGATGCGGCGCTTGCCCTCCATATTCCTGATTCTGTTCTTCTGGCTTGGGCCGCTTGCGGCAACCCTTCCAGCCAGCGACGACGACTCGCGCCTGCCGCCCTGCTGCCGCCGCCACGGAGCGCATCATTGCGCCATGTCTGCGCGAATGCGCGCCATGATGGCCGGTGCCGCATCCAACTCCAATCCGGCTTTTACCGCTCCTGTCACCTGCCCTTGTTTCCCCGGTTGCACAGCCGGACCTGCAACCGCAACTCACGCGCTGGCCGCCTCCGGGGTCAGTCTGCCGATTATGCTGGCGCAGGCGCACTCTCCCGCCGCTGCCCGCGCAGCTGCCCGCCTCAGCCAGATTCGCACCCGCGCCGGCCGCGGTCCTCCCAATTCGATCATCGCCTAAATCTTCCCCACAAAAGCCCTGCAGCCTGAATGCAAAGCAGGGCACACGCTTGTTTGTGCACGGAAAATCCCGGTCAGCCCTAAACCTGATCAATCGCGGAGGTTTTAGCTATGATGCGTCGCCTATTTTTCCAGTTAGCGGTTTTTCTGCTGGCTGCTTGCGCACCCGCATTCGCCACCGTATTCGCCGCAGTCCATGGCGTAGTCCACGATCCCCAGCATCGGCCCGTCGCCGGTGCGGAAGTCACGCTCAAGGCCGTCGATTCCGGCTTCATCCTGCGCGCCAAAACCAGCGCCGAAGGCGAATTCGATCTCCTTCAAGTCCCCATCGGCGTTTACAAACTCAACATCGCCGCTTCGGGTTTCTCGACAGTCGAGCAGCAAATCAATGTGGCCTCCGACACCAACCCCGTTCTGCACCTCCAGCTGTCCGTTGCGGCCGCCACCCAGACCGTTCTCGTCCAGGGCCTGGACCCCTCTTCCTCCGCTATCGATTCCGTTACTCCCACCGTGCTTATCACTCGCGCCGACATTGAGCAAACTCCCGGCGCTGACCGCACCATTGGCATGGAGATGATCACCGACTACGTCCCCGGCGCTTATATGACCCACGACATGCTGCACATGCGTGGCGGCCATCAGACCAGTTGGCTCATCGATGGAATTGCAATTCCCAACACCAAGATCGCCTCCAACGTCGGACCTCAAATCGACCCCAAGGATATCGATTCCCTCGAAACGCAGCGCGGCAGCTTCGACTCCGGAGTAGGCGACCGCACCTATGGCGTATTCAACGTCCTGCCCCGCAACGGATTCGAGCGCGACCGCCAGGGCGAGCTTCTGGTCACTGGCGGCAACCTCGGCACCGGCGAAGCCCAGCTCTCGCTCGGCGACCATTCCGCCGCCACCGCATGGTATACAAGCTTGACCGGTGGGCGCTCCAACTACGGCCTCGCAACACCCGTCGAGGGTATCTACCACGACGCCACCAACTCCGAGAGTGGCTTCGTTTCCCTCATTCGCAACCAGACCCCCAGGGATCAACTGCGCCTGAATGTTCAATATCGCGAGGACTATTTCCAGGTACCTTATGACCCCGACCCCAACGATTGGGAGCAGGCAAGCCAGTATTACGAGTCCTACGCCCTGCGCGACGGCCAAACCGAGCGCGACTCCTTCGTAATCGCCAACTGGGTCCACACCCTGTCGCCCAAGGCTCTGTTTTCGCTTGCGCCCTTCTACCACCTGAACCAGGGCGACTACGATTCGCCCCCAACCGACAACCCCGTCGCTACCACCTGGCACCAGGATTCAAACTACGTCGGCGGCCAAGTGGATGGTCACCTCGACAAAGGCCCCAATAGCTTCTCTGCCGGCGCTTACACCTTCTATCAGGCAGAGAACGATCTCTTCGGGGTCATTGACAACACCACCGCTCCCAGCACAGCCTACGGTCCCGACTCCAGCACCGCGGGCGCCTCGCTCTACGAGTTCTATGTCTCCGACCATCTTCGTCTGGGAGGCTATGTTACGCTGCTCGGCGGCGAGCGCTTCAGCATCTACAACTCGGGGCTCAACGAGTCGGCGACCTATCCGCGCATCGGCGCCACGGTTGAGATTCCGCGGCTCAAGTGGGTGCTTCGCGGCTTCTACGGACACTTCTTCCAGCCCGCGCCGATCGAGACCGTTTCCAGCTCCGTGCTGAACTATGCCAGCAACCTGGGCGGCGGCGAGAACGCATTCACGCCGATTCCCAGCGAGCGCGACGAGGAACACCAGTTTGGCATTCAGATTCCATACAAAGGCTGGTTCCTCGATGTGGATACAGTCAAGAATCGCGTCAACAACTTCCTTGACCACTCCAACCTCGGCGAGTCCAACATGTACTTCCCCATCGCCGTCGACGGCGCGCTCGTCCGCGCCTGGGAGATGACTTTGCGCTCGCCGCAATTGGCGCGATTCGGCCTCTTCCACGTGACCTACTCAAACCAGATTGCACAGCAGCGCGGCAACATCATTGGCGGCTTTACTTGCAGCATTCCCACCGACCCGGCCTGCGACCTTGGCCCCAACTACGTCTCGCTTGACCACGACCAACGTGAAACACTCAACACCGGCTTCACCGCCAACCTGCCCCACCAGTTCTGGTTCTCCACCAATGTCTATTACGGCTCGGGCTTCTCGAACGGATTGGCTGGCGCCAACGAGGGTCCTTACAACGGCAACTATCTCCCTGTCCACACGACCTTCGACACCTCTGCCGGCCACGCTCTCGGCGAGCACTGGAAGCTGGCAGTCATCGTCGTGAACGTAACCAACCACCGTGTGCTGCTGGATAATTCGATCACCATCGGCGGCTTCCACTACAACGATCCGCGCCTGATCTCCGGTGAGTTGCGCTACCGGTTCCACTTCTAGCAGCCATCGACCGTCCACAAGAATCCTGGTGCCCCACCCTCGCGGCGTCTTTGTTCTTGCCGCCAGGGTGGGAGCCAGCGACTACTATACGGGAGTCGAATCGCCTCGGCACGGCCAGTCACATGATCCGCAAAGCAATTCCGATGCCGCTTGCGGATGAAATGCACGCGGCGGAGCACAATTGTTGCATGGGATGCCTCGGCCTAAAATGTCAGGGATCTGCCCGGTCCGTACCCCCACCCCCGTTACCCTCTAGAATGCCCCTGTCCTTCAACCAACATGAGCCTTCAAGTAGCAAAGAATGAGCAGTTTACAAAAACTTACTGTTAACTAACCAGTAATTGAGCACCCTGACTTTTGGGCACCTTTGAGGCATTTTAGGCTTGTTTTCGATGCTGTGAGGGTCAAAAACCGGCATCTTAACCGGGTACACCAATTCTGGAAGCACCTTGAATCGCCGTGAGAATCATTTGCAGACTATTTCCGCCTTTCGCATATTATGAAAATCCATGGCTACCATTTTCGACAAACTACAACTTAAGGACCAACAGGACATCCTGGTTCTCCACGCACCCCAGAGCTTTGAACCAGAGCTTGCCCGGTTGCCGGCAATCACGATCCATCGCCACATCGAGTCCGTCCCCCAGATTCGCTACGCTCTCGCGTTCGTCACAAAACAGAGCGAGGTGGACGCCCTGGCTCCGCATATCGCCGCTCGCGCCAAGGGCGACGCCATCGTGTGGTTCGCCTATCCCAAGGGCTCATCGAAGAAGTACAAGTGCGACTTCAACCGCGACACAGGCTGGGACGTTTTAAAGGCCGCCGGTTTTGACACCGTGCGCGCCGTCGCCATTGACGAAGACTGGACTGGACTCCGATTCCGGCGCGTCGAATTCATCAAGTCGCGCTGAACGGTTCTCGCAAAATATCGCGCAAAATCGATCGATCCGCAATCGGCGGAGCAACTCGGTGCGCGTCTGCTCTTCGAGCTCGTATCAAACCGCGCGACCCATGTCCTATGGGTTGCCCTAAATCGAAGCATGGAGGAAAGAATGCAGAACACACTTGCAACACTGCGCCCCGCACAGGCTGAGATCCATCGCACCGCGCACGATCAGGACCTGATAGAAGTTCCAAAGCGAGCAAAGCTCGACCGCGAAACCGAGGCCAAAAAGGAACGGCAGCAGACTACAGTCCGCACCGGCTCTTAGTCGTATTCGGCAGCATCCTCAAGCAGCCAACCGTCCCTCTCTGCCGCAATCCGGCCCCAAGCATGGACTGTGCCTTTCCTCCGCCTGTCAAGAACGCTAACCAATGAGTTAGACTTCCTCACAGGTTCGAATGCGGAGGCCCCATGTTTGCGGTCGGTCAAAAAGTCCTGGTCATCACAGAGAAAGGAATTACCTACGACGCCGTCATTCTCGCAACAGCCAAAGGCGACGACGGCCCGGGAGCCTACAAAGTCACCATGCCTGGTCTCGGCACCGAACAGCCCGGACAGTGGCACAAGGCAGGCGAAGTCTTCCTTCCCGACCAAACCTGGGAAGAGAAAAAGGAGACCTGGGAAAACTTCTTGAAGGAATAGCGGCTTGACCTTGCAGCAGGGCCCTTCGCCAGCACGTTCTATACTGAGCGCAAGCCTATGCGCACCCGCACACCGCTCGCCATCCTGCTCCTTGCCGTTCCAGTCTCACTTTGCGCCCAAACCAAGCCGGCCCCAAAAATGCTCTCACCCGACGCCGTTCATCGCTCCGCCATCGTGATTGACACTCACGCCGACACCCCGCAGCGCTTCGTCGATGAACACTTTGATCTCTCCGACCCTCTCGGCTCGGGCAACCTCAATCTCGATTCCGTCCACAAGGGCAACCTGGGCGCCGAGTTCTTCTCCATCTGGGTGCAACCCACCTTATATAAGGGCCAGTACGCCCACCGAACGCTGGAACTCATCGACTCCGTCAAGCAGCAGGTCGCCCACCACCCCGGCGAAATCGAGTTCGTCACCTCTCCTGAAGGCATCGAGCAGGCCCATCGCGATCATAAGTTTGCAGCGCTGATGGGCATCGAGGGCGGCCACTCCATCGAGAACTCGCTCCCGCTGCTCCGCCAGTACTACGCCCTTGGCGTCCGCTACATGACCCTTACCTGGTCCAACTCGACAGACTGGGCAGACTCGTCCGGTGACATCGACGACACCAAAATTCCCCATACCAAAGAAGGACTCACCGAGTTTGGCAAAGACGTGGTCTACGAGATGAACCGCCTGGGCATGATGATCGACATCTCCCACGTCGCCGACAAAACCTTCTTCAGGACTTTGGTCATTACACGCGCCCCCGTCATCGCATCACACTCCAGCGCCCGCGCCCTTTGCGACGCTCCGCGCAACATGACCGACGACATGCTCCGCGCCGTTGCAAACTCCGGCGGACCCGGCTCCAAAGGCGGCGTTGTCGACGTCAACTTCTATTCGGGATTCATCTCCCAGGCCTATCGCGACGCGCTGAAGGCGATCGAACCCGAAGCCAACAAGGCCGCCGCCGACCTGAAGGCCAAATACAAGGCGGAAGGCAAGGAGGCCCCTCAGGCCGAAATCGACAAGTTGCAGCGCTCTTACGCCGACCGCATCCCGCGTCCAACGCTTTCCATGGTCATCGATCATATCGACCACATCGCCAAGGTTGCCGGAATCGACCATGTGGGACTCGGCTCAGACTTCGACGGCGTCTCCGGCCAGTTGCCGGAGGGTCTCGACTCTCCGGCCGACCTGCCCAAGATCACCGCCGCGCTCATGGCCCGTGGTTACTCGGCTGAAGATTGCCGCAAGATACTAGGCGGCAACCTGCTCCGCGTCTTCCGCGAAGTGGAGGCTGTCTCGAAAGAACTTCAAGCCGAAGGCAGGCCGAGAATCAC
>Ga0182030_10006247_pt1 | contig 25176 bp, 12 predicted proteins | sample 812S3MmetaG_FD_121299 | JGI IMG/M metagenome (GOLD analysis project Ga0182030, IMG submission 121299) | Permafrost microbial communities from Stordalen Mire, Sweden - 812S3M metaG (Illumina Assembly) | ecosystem: Environmental > Terrestrial > Soil > Wetlands > Permafrost | place: Sweden...
GGAAAACCGCATGTGTCGAGAATTCCGAAATGCGAACTGATGCTGGGCCAGTTGCACGGGGCCGGTTCGCCGCGATAATCGAAACCCGTCCACACAAACGCGCCGGAGAGCCACGGACGCTCGGCGAAGAACGTCCACCAGCTTTCGGCGGTGTCGGACCATCCCGGCCAGACGAGATCATACGCGCTCACGAAACCGCGGTTATAATCATTGGTATAAATCCCGCGCGTACCGACCACGCTCGCCTGCTCGGTGCCGACGTTCGGCTGGGTCGGATGCTGCGCGTGATAATCATCCACTTCCTTGAGGTGATAATTCCAGCCGCGCACTTCGATGACCGAGGTGATGCCGAGAAAAACATTATCTTCGTTCGCCGCATACGTGACAGGCCGCGTCGGATCAAGGCGTTTGACCAGATCCTGCATGGCGAGCGCGGCGCGGCGCGCCTGGGGTGTATCATGCACAGCCAGCTCCTCATTTGCGATGCTCCAGATGACCACCGACGGATGGTTGCGATCACGTCGAATCAGTTCATCCCATTTGCGGAGATTTTCGGAGTCGCTGCCGAGCAACCGGCTCTCATCCATGACCAGCATGCCGAGCCGGTCGCAGATCTCGAGGAGTTCGGGCGTGGGCGGGTTGTGCGACGTGCGAATGGCGTTGCAGCCGAATTCCTGCAGCTTCTTCACCCGGAATTCCTGCAGGGCATCGGGAATGGCGACGCCGACGCCGGCGTGGTCCTGATGGTTGCAGGTGCCGTGGATCTCAAAGCGTTTGCCGTTGAGCAAAAAGCCGATGTTAGGATCAAAACCAACGGTGCGGATGCCGAACGCGGTTTCCTCCCGGTCAACAATCTTGCCGGCGGAAGCAACCGTGGTAATGAGTTTGTAGAGCCGCGGGTTTTCGGGAGACCAAAGAACGGGCGACGGAATCCTGGTTTGACCGCTAAATTCCACAATCGCGGCAGCCGCGACTTCCAAACGCTGGTGTCCGGCGCTCCCTTTCAGCTCGTGGCCATCCGGCTCGATGATGCTCCAACGGACTTCGGCATTGGTGGAAACCCGATATTTGTTCAGCAGCGTGGTTCGCAATTGGATCGTGGCAGGGCCTTCGGGCACATTGTGGGCGAACTCCGGGTAAACGAAAATGCCGTCCGGGGCGATGGCGAGTGGAGCGGTTTTCCCCAGCCAGACGTGGCGATAAATGCCCGCGCCTTCGTAGAACCAGCCCTCGAATTTCGTGGCATCCACGCGCACGGTGATCGTGTTCGTGCCGCCGAAGTTCAGCGCGTCCGTGATGTCCTCGCGGAGCGGCGAGTAACCGCTTTCATGGCGACGCACGAGCCATCCGTTGACCCACACGGTCGTGTCGCGGAACACGCCGTCGAACGTCAGCCAGACACGCTTGTCGGCGTCAGCCGCGGGCAACTCGAACGTGCGGCGATACCAAGCGATGCTGTTGCTGGGGAACTGCGCGCCGAGCGCTTTGAAACCGTGATTGCGATCGGCGCTCTGGTCGAAGGGCAGTTCAATCGCCCAGTCGTGCGGCACTTGAACATCGCGCCAATAGTTGTCGTTGAACCATGACGCCGCCGGGCCTGAACTCGTGCCAGCTTTATCAAGGTGGAGCGCATCCGGCCAGTCGTCGCCGAGATGAAACTTCCAGTTCGCATCGAGCGAAAGCCGTTCATGCGGCGACTCGGCGGGCGCGAGTTGCGTAACGAACAGCACGGCGCACACGGCCAGCACAAACGAGCGAGCAAGAAGTCGGCGCATCATTTCAAATTAGTTTACCACGCTCCGAAGCTTGCGCGCCTCACGGCACGAATGGACGCGGCGTGCAGGGCTGCGTATTCACCGTCGTTATCGCGGGCGCGAGACCGTCGGCAGTTGCCGTCAATTTGATTTCACCTGCGTCATTCGTGGATTGCACGATGATCTGGGCGAGGCCGTTGAACAGGCTGCGCGACCATGGCGCGGGGCTGGGCCTGCCGATGATGTCCGCAGTCACATTGGGATTCAACCCGCCCTGGCCGCCGCCGTTGCGGCAGCAGACGGCGATGACGTTGTCGCCGGCGCGGAGGAATTTGGTGATGTCAAAATCCGGCTTTGCGTCCCAGTCGTGCGTCTCGCCGGCAAGCTGGCCGTTCACGAAATACCAGCCCTCGTCGTCGCAGCCGGCGAAATGAATCTGCACGCCCGAGCCGCTCAGGTCTTCTTCCGTCAGCGTGAGATGCGCGCGGTAAATCGCGGTGGTGTTTTCGTTCTTGATCGTGGATTCGCCGTTTCCAGCTTTGACCACGTTCCAGGAGGAGTCGTCAAACGCCGGCGCGTATTCCGGCGCGGCATGATCCCGGCCGGGGAACGGCACAATTTTCCAGCGCCACTCGTTCAACGCAACGTTGCGCACCGACGATTGCGAAATAAACGTGTCCGGCTCATGGCAACTCGGATCGCCGTTGCCCACACCGATGATCTTGCCCGCGCCTTCGAGGGCGAAGTTGATCATGTTCGTCGCCACGGGCACGAACCGGCCTTGCGCATCGAACGCGGTCACCGAGAATACAGCTATGTCTGTGCCGTCGGCGTTGATCGTTTTGCGATCCGGTGTGAGTTCAATTCTGGTTGCATCGCCGGTCGTCTCAACTTTGGTATCGGCAATGACCTTGCCTGCGGCATCAAAGCCTTTTGCGCTCAATGTTCCCGGCGCGTATTTCACCATCCACGTCAGCTTGGAGTTCCGCTTCATTGTCTTCCGGCCGAGCGATTCGCCATTCAGGAACAGTTCGACTTCCTTGCAGTTGCTCATCGCGTCCACGCGGAATTCGTGGCCTTCGCGCCCCGGCCAGTTCCAATGCGGCAACAGGTGCAGCACGGTGTTCGTCGTCCACCAGGCCTGGTAGTAATAGAAGTTGTCCTTGGGGAAACCGCAGGTATCAAGAACGCCGAAGTGCGAATTGATGCATGGCCAGCCAAACGGCGACGGCTCGCCGCGATAATCAAAACCCGTCCACACAAAACCGCCGGAAAGCCACGGGCGGTCGCCGAACCAGCTCCACCACGTCTCGGAGCTCGTCACCCACTGGTTCGGCGCTGCGTCGTAGGCCGCCACGTGGCCGGTCTCCCGGCTGCTTTCGTAAATGCCGCGTGTGCTGGTGGCGCTGGCTTGTTCCGTGCCGACGTTCGCCTGTTGTGGATGCTTGGCGTGATACTTGTCCATGTCCGGGCCGGGATGATAATTCCAGCCGCGCACCTCGATGACGCTATTGATGCCGCCCACGGTGTCGCCCTGCGGCGCGGGATAGGTCACGGGCCTCGTGGGATCGAGGCGTTTGACATAGTTCTGCATTGAGCGCGCGGCGTTGCGGCCCTGATCGTTCCATTCCACGCTGCCCTCCTCGTTGCAAACGCTCCAGATGATGATGCTCGGATGATTGCGGTCGCGGCGGATCATGACGTCCCACTTTCGCATATTGTCCGAATCGCTGCCGAGCAGCCGGTTCTCGTCCATGATCATCATGCCGAGCCGGTCGGCTGCGTCGAGCAACTCCGCCGTGGGCGGATTGTGCGAAGTGCGAATGCCGTTGCAGCCGAATTTCTTCAATTGATTGATGCGAAATTCCTGTAACGCATCGGGAATGGCCGCGCCGACACCGGCTGCGTCCTGGTGATTGCACGTGCCGTAAATCAAATATGGCTTGCCGTTCAAAACGAAACCTTTGTCCGGGTCGAAGACGGCGGTGCGAATGCCGAAGCTGGTTTCCGTCTGGTCAACCGTTTTTCCGTCCACCGAAACCGTGGTGATGAGTTTGTAGAGCCTGGGCGATTCCGGCGACCAAAGCACCGGCGCGGAAACCTTGGAATGCAGCTTCAGCGTGGCCTGCAATTCGCCGCCCACCTTTTGCGTTCCCTTGAATTTCGCAACCGATTTTCCGTCCGGCGAAATGATTTCGCAGTTCACCACCGCCTTGACCGCGTTGGTGAGTGTGTTGAGAACATCGGCTTCGACATGAATTGCCGCCGCGCCCTCCGGCACATTGTTTTTGAATTGGGAATAGACGAAAATCCCGTCCGGCGCGATGGCCACCGGCGCGGTCTTCTCCAGCCACGCGTGGCGATAAATGCCCGCGCCTTCGTAAAACCAGCCCTCAAACTTCGTCGCGTCCACCCTCACGGCGATGACGTTGCGCTCGCCATACTTCACCACGTCCGTGATGTCCTCGCGGAACGGATAATAGCCGCCCTCGTGACGCCGCACGATCCAGCCGTTGACGAAAACTGTCGCGTCGCGATAGACCCCGTCGAACGTGAGGTAGATGCGCTTGCCTTCATCCGCCTTCGACAGCTCGAACGCGCGGCGATACCAGCCGATGCTGTTCGTCTCGAAGCCCGGGCCGACCGCCCGGTAGCCGTGGTTCATGTCGGCATTTTTGTCGAAGGGCAATTCAATCGCCCAATCGTGCGGCAAGTTCACCGTGCGCCACGCGGCGTCGCTGAACGCTTTTTCCGAAGCCGGTCCGGCGTTTGCGCCCGCCTTGTCCAGGCGCAGCATCTTGGGCCAATCATCACCGAGATGAAATTTCCAGTTGGCGTCGAGCGAAAGCCGTTCGCGCGGCGACTCGGCGGCAGAAACCGGCGTGATAATTCCGCCGGAGAACAACCAGCCGGCGACCAATGGCAACGCGGCCAGGCTCCGCAGAACGGGACGGAACTTCATTGAGAGACTAAATTTGCTGATGGACATTCGTATTGAATACCGGAAAACCGCCAACTAAAGCCAGTCATCAGTTTCCATGACACGCATCGTGGATTCAAATGACATGACAACCGACGCGGTTTCAGTATGCTGCCGCACCCATAAACCGAAAAACGAAACAAGCCATGCGCTCTTTTTCCACATTCGCAATTCTCATCGCCTCCGCGTCCTGCCTGATGGCCAGCCCCTCCTTCACCATTGATGCGAGCCGCCCGGCGGGCAAAGTCAGCCCGAAGCTCTATGGGCTGATGACCGAGGAGATCAACCATTCTTACGATGGTGGCCTTTACGCGGAACTGATTCAAAACCGCGCCTTCCTCGACGACGCCAAAGCGCCGGCAAACTGGTCCGTGGTAAAAGACGATTCGTCCGCCGCGACCATGGCGCTCGATCCGGCAGCTCCGTTGAATGATAAAATCCCCACGAGCTTGCGCCTCACAGTGACGCAGGCGACGAAGGCGCATCCGGCAGGAGTCGCCAACGGCGGCTATTGGGGCATTCCCGTGCATCCCAAAACCCAATATCGCGCTTCACTGTGGGCGCGAGCCAAAGCCGGTTTCTCCGGCCCGCTGACAGTTTCCATCATAAGCAACGATGGCGGCACCGTTTACGCGTCCGAAAGAATTTCCGGCCTCACCGCCGGGTGGCAGAAGTTCGAAGTGACGCTCAAGACGGGCGCCGTCGCTCCCACCAGCCAGGCGCGTTTTGCCATCACTCTGGACCAACCGGGAACGGTTCGGCTCGGCCTGGTTTCATTGTTTCCACCCACCTGGAACGACCGCCCCAACGGCCTGCGCAAGGATCTCATGCAGATGCTGGTGGATTTGAATCCGAAATTCCTGCGCTTCCCCGGCGGCAATTATGTCGAGGGTGGCAAGATTGCGGATCGTTTCCCGTGGGCCAAGACGCTTGGCCCGATTGAAGAGCGTCCCGGCCATGCGTGCTGCTGGGGCTATCGTTCGAGCGATGGCATGGGCTTGCTGGAGTTTCTGGAATGGTGCGAAGACATGAAAGCCGAACCGGTTCTCGCGGTCTATGCCGGTTATTCGCTTTACGGTGAACACGTCAAGGCCGGCCCCGACCTTGAACCGTTCGTGAAGGAAGCGGTGGACGAAATCGAATACGTGATCGGCGACACCAACACGACCTGGGGCGCGCGCCGCGCGAAGGACGGTCATCCCGCGCCGTTCAACCTGACCTACGTCGAGATCGGCAACGAGGATTATTTCGAACAGGCGAAAACCTACGACGCCCGTTATGCGCAAATTACCGACGCCATCCGGGCCCAATATCCGCAGCTCAAACTGATTTCGACCATTGCGGGGGCAAAGTTAAACGGCCGCAAAGCCGACATGGTGGACATGCACGACTACAGCGCCACGGCCGAGTTTCTCAAAAAATCGCGCAACTACGGTTCTGACTTAAAACGCAACGGTCCGGAAATATTCGTCGGCGAATGGGCGGCACATGAAGAAACGAATGCCCGGCCGTGGGATGCGGCGTCTCAAAAACTGCCGCCCACGCCCACGATGATGGCCGCGATTGGCGACGGAGTGTTCATGGCGGCAATGGAGCGAAATTCAGACATCATCAAAATGAATTGCTACGCGCCGCTGTTGGTGAACGTGAATCCCGGCGCGCGCCAGTGGCGGCCGGACTTGATCGGCTACGATGCGCTTTCGGCCTACGGTTCGCCGAGTTATTACGCCATCCAAATGTTCAGCCGGAACATCGGCGATGAAATCCTGTCGGTCACTTTTTCGGGAACTTCCGTTCAAGGCTGCGTCACGCGCGACAGCCGGACGGGCGAGATCATCGTCAAGCTGGTGAACCCAGAGGTGACACCGCAAGCGCTGATGATGGAGATCAAGGGCGTCATCACGCTCGCATCGAAGGCCACGGTGATCACGCTCGCGGGAAATCCGGAGGACACCAATTCCACCAGCCATCCGAGAAACGTCGTGCCCGTCACCACGACGTTGCATGGCGTGAAGCCCGGTTTCACTTGCACGCTGCCGCCCACCAGCATTGTCGTCATCAGGCTGAAGGCTCGTTGACAAAAACCAGCGCGCTTTCAAAAACACTGTGGCCGGGGCGCGGCGTTGACCGAAGCTGGCACTGAAATCATTGCGGCCCGAACATTTTCACCGGCGCGCCGTGGTAATGAACGACCGCGTCCGGCTTTTCCGTGGCGGAATTTCCCGCACCGTGATTTTGCGAAACCCAGACGATGCGGAACGTGCGTTCCTTCAACATGCCGGGAAATTTGCCGGAGCGTCTGCCGATGTGTTTCACTTCGTTCCATGAAATCGGGATCGTTGCGAGCCTGCTATGGCTGCACAATTTTCAGTTCCTGCTTTCGCTGGCAGGCATGACGGAAATTTCGGCCGCGCTCGTCCAGCCGCTGTTCCAGATGGCCTGCAACGAGGTAAAGCGGAAGTAACGGGCGTCCACCGGCGCGAAGCTCACCTCCTGGAGCGATGGATTGTTTTGGATGTTGGCGAAGGAACCATCGGCGATGTTCGTTGTCCAGGTCGCGCCATCTACGCTCGTTTCAAAACGATATTTTTCAACCACGCCGTTGAGCAAGCCATCCTGGCGCGGCAGATAAGTGAACCCGCCGATGTGGTTCGTCTTCCCCATGTCCACGGTGATCATGTGCGGCTGATGCTGGTCGGCATTCCAGCGCGTGTGCCAGATGGTGGAGGCATTGCCGTCAATCGCATTCGCACCACTGTTGTTTTCCCCGACCAATTCCTCGCTGTCCACGCTGACCACTTTCCAGCCGATGGGCATGAGGCCGGCGAAGATTCTCGAACTCTCGATGCCGAGCTGGCCGTTGGGTAGCAAACTCGCGGCGCGCACCGTGACGCTGCGGTCCGCCGGCAACGCGATGGGCGCGGTGTAAATCGCCGAGTTGGTCGCCGGCGCGCTGCCGTCCACGGTGTAAACCATCTGGTGGCTGGCCAGGTTGCTGAGGCTCACGGTGTCGTTGGTGCTGCGGTCGGAAATCGTCGGCGGCAGGGTCGTGACGGATTGCTTGAAGAGACCCAGTTCGGCGAGCGTCGGTTCAAGGCGCGAACCGGTGATGCGGATGCGCACCTGATCGGTCGTGACCGGCTTTTTCAACCGGATCAACCGGCGATGGCCCACGGTGGTGAGCTCGTCGGAAGATATTTTTTCCGCCGCAATCCATGCCGAACCATCCCACGCTTCGATGATGAAGGATTCAATGCGCTGACCGCGATGATCCACCGCTTCCTGCAAAGAGACGACGTCAAACGTGACCGGCTTCGGCAGCGTGAGTGTCACCGCGCCGTTGGTCTGGCCGGGTGCGGCCTCCCACCAGGTATCGAGATTGCCGTCGAGCACGAGCGCCGGACCGTTCGTGGCGGTGGAGGTGTCGGCGGTGACTTTGCCGCCGGCGGCGAGGTCGGTGGCGAAGGTTTCGTTGATGATCTGCGCCGTCCGGTTTAACGCGTCAAGCTGGTTGTCGGGAACGAGGCCGCGCTTGTCCGGCGAGAGATTCAGGATGAGATTGCCGTTGCGACCAACGGACGTGTAAAAGATGTCCACCAACTGCGTGACGGTGCGCGGATGTTTGTTGCGCGCCCAAAACCATGCGCTGTTCTGGAGGAGGGTGGTGTTCACCTCCGCCGGATACCACCAGAGATGCGAACCGGGTGTGAGCCTGGCGCGGCTGCCGAGATCGCCGCCCGTCCAGTCCGGCCACGTGAATTTGTCCGGCGACGTCGGCAGCGGAATCACGTCCCATTCCGTGGTGCGGCCCACGCCGCCTTCATTGCCCACCCAGCGCGCGTCCGGCCCTTTGCCCATGATCACCGCGCCGGGTTGCAGACGGCGGATCAAATCAAACCACGCCTCGTAGTTGTATGTCTCGTGGACGCTCGGATCGGGATTCGCGCCGTCAAACCAGACTTCACCGATCGGCCCGTATTCCGTCAGCAACTCGTAAAGCTGGTTCAGGAAATAGCGATTGTAGTCGTCCACCACGTAGGTGTATTTCGTGAAACCCGGCGTCGGCGCGCAGCCCTTGGAAGGATCGCTCTGGAAACTCGCCGGATCGGTCGGGATGACGGAAAGCAGATTGCTGCTGCCGTTGCCGTAATAACCCGTCGGATTATTCGGATTGGTCCGCAACTGGTAAAGATCCGCCGGCGAAAGATAAACGGCGAGTTTGACGCCATGCGCCCGCGCGGCATCGGCCACTTCGCGCACCTCATCACCCTTGCCGTCGCGCCACGGACTGGCCGCCACCGAGTGCGGCGTGTAGCGCGTGGGCCAATAGCAAAAACCATCGTGATGCTTGCAGACGAGCACGATCATCTTGCCGCCGAAATTCGTCACGGCGTCCAGCCATTGGTTCGCGTCCAGCGCCGTCGGATTGAAGATCGAAGGCTCTTCGTGTCCGCTGCCCCATTCGACTTCATTGAACGTGTTCACGCCGAAGTGCAGAAAGAACGTCCGCTCCAGCCGCATCCAGTCCGTCTGATTTTGGCGCGGCAAAACCTTCGCCGCCTTTTCGGCGATGACAGCGTCGGAGTCGCCATTGGAAATCACCTGCATCGTGGCATACGGGATCGGCGCAGGCGCGGCGGCACCGGTGTCCGCAGGCGTTTGCCCGTGAGCCAAAGCCATGAGCATGAGAAAACTTGCCGTCAATGTTTTTGTAACCGTGGCGTTTTGTGGGAATGACATTTCGACAGGCTAAAATATATTTTTCAAGGAATCAACTGCACAACGAATTCCTTTTGATCGCGTGAAACGCCGATTTTCAAGAAACTCCCAGCGGGCAATGCCGGAGCTTGCCGCGGCAACGCCGCCGTGCCCACCGCCTTCCCGCCGTTGATGGAAAGAACGAAGTCGTTTTTTCGCAGCCCGGCCTTGGCCAAAGCATATTTGGCTGGAACGTCCCGCACAAAAAACCTGTCACGCCAGAAAGACCGAACGCAGCCATCTCGCCTCGGTTGATAATTTTTTGCAATAGGGAGATACAATAAAACTATTGACACGCCGAACCGGCTCCTGTATAAGGATCCCCATCCCAATTGTCGTTGAGGCCGAGAACCTATTTTCTCACCCGCGAAGTGCCGAGTAAGCATGTCGTGTATGGAAATCCTATCACTACAAACCGGGATCAAACATAAAGGTATAAATAATAATGAAAACAAGCATAAAACTGTCAGTTCTGGCGGCCTTGGTCGCTGGTTTTGTCACCAGTGCACAAGCGTGGAACTATTCCGCGTCAGGCCAGTGGGCCAGCGTTACGTATGGGAGCTGGACCGTTTACCAGGATGAATGGGGTTCGAGCGCCTCTTGCATGCTTTACGCCAACAACGCGGCCAACTTCGCTTCCGCTGGAAGTTGGACCGGTGGCGGCACAAAAGGCTACCCCCACGTGCAATCGAACGTGGACGTTCCCATTGGCAATGGCCACTGGTGCACCACCTCCTTTAATTATAGCGCCCCTAACAACCCCTTTTGGTGCTTCTTCTACGATACCTGGACTGCCAGCATGCAAGACGAACTGATGATTCAGGAGGGGTGGAACAATGGAAGTAACACCGGAGGTTGGGGTACACAGATTGCCAGCAATGTGAGTATTGCCGGCAGAACAATCGCATCAGTCTGGCAGGCGAACAATGGCGCTAATAACGTCCTCATCTTCACCCCCGCCAGCCAGCGTTCGAGCGGTAATGATGATATCATGGCGTACTTTGTTTGGTCGAAAAATGCGGGTAAGTTGCACAATAGCACCTTGCATCAGGTATCGTTTGGGGTTGAACCGACGTACACCAGCGGATGGCAGCAGTTCACCGTCAACAATATCGGGATTTGGTGGAATTAAAATAAGTTAATTGCAGGCTGCAAGGGCGGGCAGATTCTTCAAGGGTCTGCCTGCCTATTTCATTTAGTGGGGAACCCAACCGGCCGGAAACGGGCAGCAACCATTTGGATTGTCCGAGCCCAGTTCGCTTATTCTGGCTGGTTCAAGTCCGTGATCCAGCCGCCGCGATATTCTTTGTAGGTGGGCAGAACGTCGGGCCCGAGGATCTGCCCTAGGTTCTGTTCGGTTTCCTGTTGGATCGCCGTCAGCGCCGCCTGGCGGGCATCCGGGGACAAATCCTGTCGGTTTCGTACTTGATCGGCGGCAGCCATGGCGTCTTTTTGCGCCTGATAGGCTTGCGTGGCAATATCGTCCGGCAAACCATACCGTTGCGTCACGTCGCGAACCGCCTGATATTCCGCGTTGTTGGCCAGTTGATACTGCGCGTAGCGGTCGGGACCCAGCGCGGACTCGACCGCTTGGTCGAAATCGGCCTGCAACCCGTTTTGCAGGGCCGTCCGCTGTTCATTGCCCAGATCCGGATTGGCGAGCTGGCTCTGATCCCCGGCCTGTTTGAGCCGCAATAGGGCCACCGCCCGCCATTCATCCTCGGTTGGTTCAAAACCCGACAGGTTGCCGGCCCAGCCGGCCTCGCCGGATTCGCGGAGTTTCAATTCAGCCAGTTCTTCCGGCGTCAACAGTTGTTGCTTCGCTTGTTCCAGTTCCTGCAGCAATTTTTGCGGGCGGTCTTTGTCTTCCGGCGCGGGGGCGCCATTGGCCAGTGACCCGGCCCAATTCATCATGTCGCGCTGATATTGCTCCTCCAGCGCAATCAGCCGGTCGCGCTTTCCGGCAGGCAACCAGGAATATTGCCGCATCAGATTCTCATGGCGGGATCGCTGTTCGGCATCCGACTCGGAGCGGTCGGCCCCCAGGATATCGGCGATCAATTGCCGCCGTTCCTCGCCCAAAGCCATCAGCGATTGTCCCCATTCCGTTTGCGGAATCATCCGGTTCAAGGCCAGTTCGCCGCGCACCAGAAAACTCCAAGCCCGCGGTTGGAACGCGGCGACGATGGCCGCCCGGCGCGGGGCAAAGTGGTGGTTGATCTCGGCTCGGATGATCTCGCAAACGGTGGCATACGGACAGCCTAGGGCGTTTAAATTGTCGCGATAGATTTTAAGGTCGGCGTTGGCAATCTGGCTCCACTCCAGGGACAAACCGGCCGGAGTCGGGCCGGCTTGGGGCGACAAAGGTTCCGCATTGGTCCCGGTGGCCGGCCCGGATGGCGACTGCGTTTGAACGGCCGCGGGCGGCTGCCGGGTGGGAAGCAGCAGCGCAATTCCCAAACCGAGATTCAACAACATGGAAATTCCGATGGCCAACCGCCAGTTCATTGCGCTCCTCCCTGAGTTTGGGATTGAGGCGGAACCGCCAGATTTTCCAGCCACTGTCCCGGTCCGGCCAGATAATTTTGATAGGCGCCGCCCAACCGGGCGGAAATGGAGTTGGCAGTGGCGGCCTTCAAGACGGAGAGTGCTGTAGCCTGTTCGGTGGGTGACAAGGATGTGTCAGCGGCGATCTCGCGCAGCTGGTCTTCCGCCGTGCGCCGAGCCTCGTAAACCCCGATCGCCGCAGTTTTGGGCAAATTGTTTTGCTGGATGAAACCGTATGTTTCACGAAAGTTGATGTCCTGCGCGCGCCGGTAATCAACGCTGCGCGCCGGGCCAAGCAAGGTCTCGATCTGCTGCTCAAATGCCGCCTGTCGGCGCGCCCGTTCGGCTTCCGTCATGTTCCGTTCCTCAACAAACCGCTCTTTTGCCATGTCCTTGACCGCCTCGGAGTAGCCCGTTATTTCCTTCAGATCCGTGTCGTTGACCGCGACGCCGTCCAGATGAAATTCATAGGCCGCGAAATAACCGGCCGCTTGAACGCGCAGTTGCAGTTCGTCCAATTCGACCGGATCGAGCAACCGGGATTTTTCCGCCGTCAGGCTTTGATAAAGCAGTTGCAACCGCGCGCGGTCTTCATCAATCAAAATGCCATGAACATCCGTCCGGATGCTTTCCGCCGCGTGGGCATATTTCTCATCGAGGGCCGTGACCTGCGAAACTTTTTCATCCGGAAGAAATCCAAAAATCAAACTGGAGACGATTGCTTGGTTCCAGATTTCTTCGTCCCGGTTGTCCCATTCATATCCGAGTGACGCCTTGATCAGGGCCTGTTGTTCCGACTCCAACTCGGACTGCCGGCCCGCTTGGACACGGGAGTCGGCGCGTCGCCGGTCGGCGTTTTGCCAGGGCGGCGAATAAGCGGGCGCCAGTTTGATGCTGCCGTGATAAAACCGGTCAATCCCGGCGACGATGACATCGCGCACGACCCATTCCGGACAGCCGACGGCGCGAAGATTTGCGGCGTATTGGGCAAAATCCTTCGACTCAATCATCTGCCAGGAATGGGTCGATGGCAGGTTGGGTGTTGAAGGGATGGGGCTGGCAGATGTAGCCCCCTCGTTGGCCGCCGGCATGATCATCGCTGGCGCCGGCGGGTTCGTGACCGCCGGCGGACTTTTGTGCGCCGTGGCCCAGATGATCCCCAGGAGCAGATTGCCAGCCAGGGAAACCATGAAAACAAAGGGCGGCCTCATTTGCTCTCCAGAAAATTTGCGCTGGCGTGCATCAATTGACCGGCGCCGGGGCTTGTTTGCGGATGGAATCAGCCCGATCTCGCGCGGCCTTGGCTTCCTCAGGTTTTTGCATGTCCGTCAACAGTTTGGCGTACTCGTCCAGCACCGCCATCATTGGCGGCGCATCCGGGCCGCCATTTTTCACGATGATTGCCATGGCCCGCTTGTATTGCGTTTCCGCCGCCGCGTACTTCTTTTGGGCGCGCAGGGCCGCGGCCAACCCGATCAATCGGGGGGGCAGATCGGAATTTTCGGCCCCGCCAATTTTCTCAACCAACGTTACGGACTGGTTGTAGTACGATTCCGCCTGATCGGGCTTGTTCCACGCCAGGCAAATTTGCGCGAGCTCATCATTGCAAATGGCCACGCTGCCAAGCGCATCCGGTGCCGTGTTGGTTCCGGCGGCGCGTTCCTGGACGGCCAGCGCGCGTTTGGCCGCGGCTTCAGCCTCCGGATACTTGCCGGTAGTCCGGTAAAACTCCGCCAATGAATCCAACTGCTGGGAGATTTCATCCGCCGGTGAATTGGTAGCGGTTTCGACGACTGCCAAAGCCTGTTGGTAGAGGGCTTCCGCCTGGGCATCTTTTTTCTGCAAATGATAGACGTCGGCGAGATTTCTTTTCCACTGGGCCACTTCGGCCGGGGCAGACGTGGGCGACCCTCGGACGATGTCCAGAATCCGTTGATAAATGGGCACCACCTTGTCGTACTGCATCGTAACGTTGTAGTAGAAGCTCGCGAGACTTTCCAAGGGAATAATCAGATCCGAATAGTTCGTTCCAACGGCCTTTTCACAACTGGCGACAGCCTCCTCATATTTCTGCTCGGCCAGGTCGTTCTTTGCCTGCTGCCGGTAGATGTCGGCCAATAGCATCTGGCTTTGCGAGCGGCGCGTGTCGGGAGAGCCAAAAGCGGCGGAAAGCTTTAAGGCTTCGGCGGCGAGCTCCTGGGCATCCTCCAGCCGGCCAGCTCGTGCGGCCCGCATCGAGCCGTACATCAGAGACTTCCATTCAAAGTTCTGCTGGATCGTGTCCGCCTCATTTGTCCGGTTCATTGTGTTGAGCAGGGCAACGTAGGCTTTGCCGATAGACTGCAACATGGGGTTGTTGGGAGGAACGTTCTTCTCCGCCACGTCGAAAGCGCGCTGGTAAAGCGCAGCGGCTTCGTTGGTTCTGCCTTCTTCCGCCAGTAGAGCCGCCAGACCGGCGCGCGGCCAACCCAGGTCTGGATGATCCTCGCCAACGCTTTTCTCGGCGACGGCCAATGACCGCCGATAAAACGCTTCCGCCTGATCAAGCTTGCCCCATTGGTGGTAATTCTCCGCCAGGCCAAATAGCGATTTGGCCAGGGTGATTTGCTCGTCCGCGGCGGGGTTGGTTTCGGCGGCTTTTTCCCGCGTGGCCAGCACGCGCTGGCACAGGGCTTCGGCCTGGTCGTATTTTCCCCAATCGTGGTAAAAGCCGGCCAGGCCCAGCATGATGCTGGAGATGTCAGCGTCATTCGTTCCCGCGTGGTCCATGACCTGTTGGTAGTACGGCTCCGCCTGGGCGAACTGGCTTTGCGCGCGATAGACGTCCCCCACGGCTTGCGACCGCCTCCGTACTTCAACGTTGTCCGGCGGCGAAGCCTGCTTCACCACGTCCAAAATTCTCAAGAACAACGGCGTGGCCAGATCGAACCGGTGTTCGACCAGGCAATAGAAATTCCCCAGATTCTCCAGGGGCATGACCAAACCGGGGGCATTTGTGCCAACCGCTTTCTCGCAACTGACGACGGCGGCCTTGAACGCTTGTTCCGCCAGGTCGATCCTTTGCTCCTGCATAAAGATGCGGGCCTGAAACACGAGGTTGGATGTCTGGTGCAGATCGGTCGGACCCATTTTGGCGGCAATTTTCAGGGCCTCGGCGCAATTGGATTCGGCCAGGCTATAATCCCTCTGGATCATCGCTGCTCCCGCACTAAACATCAGTTTCTGCCACGATAGCGCGGCATTTTCATCTGCTGGCACCACTTCCGTGCGGTGGGGCACGGCTTCCGGCTGGGGAGATTCTATTGGGGTGGCTCGACCGCATGCTCCTCCGATGAAACCAATGACTATGATAGCGGTCATTCGCATCGCCGCACAATATTTTTCAACAGCACAAACACTCATAGAGATAGAGCTTTACTCCCGTTCATCTGGAGAGCGACATTGATTGAGAGTATCGCCGCCAATTGGGTTATAGACCGGACTCTATCTGCAAACATCACCTGAAGCCAGAGAATTATTGCCGGTCACAACCCGGCGAAACAGATAGCAGCTAATGAGCCTGAAAAACTTGTTCTTGCTCATGGAATCAAACGGACAACCATTTCCTTTTGATCACGACAGACGCCGATTTTCAAGGAAGCAGAAGCTGGCAACGACAAAACTTGCCGCAGCAACTCTGCGTATCCAGTGTCTTTGCGCCGTTGACGGAAAGAATGACGTCATTTTTTCGCAGCCCGGCTCTGGCCAAAGCGGCGAGAGGTCGTAATATTTTGGATACATAAGCTGATCGTAGTTTCGATTCGTCATCGAGTTTTGATCACAATTGTTGCCGGTTTCAGCCCAGCGGCTTCCGCATGAAGCGTGATTTCGCCGGCGCTGCCTGTGGGACGCAGAATCGCAATGCAACGGCCTTGGTAAGTTTTCCGCAGCGGCACATGGAAGCTGGCGGCGTCATTCGGCGCGGAACTGCCGGTGGCAGCGAGTTCGCCCGCGCCGGTGATCGTGAAACGGATCGGAACTTCCGCGGTCGGAATCACCGCGCCGAGCCGGTCAACGACTTCGACCGTTACGTAGGAAAGGTCGTTGCGGTCGGCGCGAATCTTCGGGCGGTCGGCAATGAGCCGGATTTCTTTCGGTTCGCCCGCGGTTTTCAGCGTCATCGTCGCGACTTCTTTTCCGTTGATCAATCCAATGGCGCGCAACTCGCCGGGTTGATACGGCACATCGAACTTGGCCGTGAGCTTGGTCGCGGCGGAAACCGGTTTCTCCCCGATCACTTTGCCGTTCAATTCGAGGCGCACGCTTTCGCAACGCGAATAGACCGCCACCTGCAACGGCTTGCCTTCCTGCCCTGGCCAGTTCCAACTCCGCGTTTCGTCGGGCCAGCCCCAGCCGCTGACCCGCTCCCAAGCGCCGTCCGGCAACGGCGTGTGAACGGCCATTTCAATCTGGCTGCGACGCCAGACCACGTCGCGATAGTAGGACTGCGGTTTTTTGAAGCCGCACACGTCAATGTCGCCGCACCATGAGTCAAACCACGGCCACGGCATCAGAAAACTGTCCTTCTCCGTGCTCGGCACGGCGTGACCGATTCCCGATTCGCCATAGTAATCCATCGCCGTCCAAACGAAATCGCCGATGATGTAAGGATGTTTTTCGACGAGCGACCAGTAATCGAAAAAGTCTTTCGGGTAGGATTCGGTCGCCATCATCACGCGTTGCGGATTCCGCGCATGATCCGTTTCATAATGTTCCGGCAGATAATTGTAGCCGCCAATGTCGAGGTGGCGGAAGGCGATGTCGGAAAGTTGATCCCAGTTCCGCGTGACATTGCCCCAATCCGAGCAGATCGCCTGGGTGATCGGGCGCGTGGGGTCGTGCGAAAGCACCGCCTCGCGCAGCATCTTCGCGGTCGCCTCGGCGCGGAACTGTTCGGGAATTTCGTTGCCGATGGACCAGATCACGACGGACGGATGATTGCGGTCTCGCCGGATCATCGAGGCGATGTCACGCCCGGCCCAGTCCTTGAAATACAGGTGGTAATCCTGTCCGTTCTTGCCCTCGTTCCAACAGTCAAACGCCTCGTCAATCACCAGAATGCCCAACCGGTCGCACGCATCGAGAAACGCGGGCGACGGCGGATTGTGGCTGGTGCGAATGGCGTTGAAACCGTTCGCTTTCATCGACTCCACGCGGCGCTCCTCCGCGCGGTCAATCGTCGCCGAACCCAGCGGCCCGTTGTCGTGATGCATGCAACCGCCCTTGAGCTTGAGCATCTGGCCGTTGAGCCGGAAACCGTTTTCCGCGTCCACCTCGATCTTCCGAATGCCAAAATACGTCGAAGCGTTGTCCAGCGTTTTGCCGGCGGCGACGATTTCAACTTCCGCCGAATACAACTCCGGCGAATCCGGCGACCACAATTTCGGCGAGCGCACTTCCACCGTCTGTTCCACCGTGTGGGTCTGGTTGCCGGGGAGATGCAATTGGCTCTCGGTGGTTTGAACTGTTTTGCCTTTGGGATTGAGCACGCGAGTGCGGACGACCACGTCAGCGTCAGCACCGGTGCTGTTGCAAACCTCGCTTGAAATTTTCACCATGGCTTTGTCTTTCGAAACTTGCGGCGTCGTCACAAACACGCCCGAAGTCGGCACGTAAATCGGGTCGGTGACGCTCAGCCAGGTGTGGCGGAAAATGCCAGAGCCGGAATACCAGCGGCTGTTCTTGCCTTCGTTGCGGACGCGAACGGAAATCACGTTTTCCTCGCCCGCCGGTTTGAGGAAGGGCGTCAGGTCAAATTCAAAACCGGTGTAACCATAAGGATGATTTCCGAGCAGCGTGCCGTTGATCCAGAAATCCGCGTTCATATAGACGCCGTCAAACCGCACCGTCACGAGCCGGTTGCTTTCCGTCGCCGCCAGCGCGAAGTGTTTCCGATACCAACCCGTGCCGCCCAGCATATGTCCGGTGGACGCGCCACCTTCGCTTTGACCAGGGTCGAAGGGTCCGACGCGAATGGATTTATTTCCGGCTTCGTAAATGCCGCCGCTGCCGCCCCCATTGAAAACGCGCACCGCGAGCACATCCGAACCGTCGCCATGCACGAGCGAAGCGGGAACGCGATAGCGCCGCTGAACATCCCAAGCCGTGCGGTAGTCGGGCGGAAACGATCCCATGCCGCCGATGCGTTCGCCGTTTAGAAACGTCTCGTCCACATCGTCAACACAACCGAGCAATAGATCAAAATCCTTGCCCTTGCACTCGGTGGGAATTTCGATGTGGCGGCGAAACCAGCCATAAACATTGTCGTTGGTGTAATCCGAATGATGCTCCCAACTATCCGGCAGCGTGACGACCTGCCAGTTGCTGTCGTCGAACCCGGGCGCTTTCCACGCGGTGTCATCGCCTTTTTGAAAATGCCACTGGCCGGTCACCGCCGGCAATTCCGGAACCGAGATGTCGCGCGGCGGCAAATCTTCAATGCTCCAATCATGCGGCACGTCCAGCAACCGCCAACCGGAGTCATCGAAGCCCGGAGCTTCCGCGCCGGACGCATCCGCGCGCAGGAAACGCCAGTCGGAGTCAAAGGAACGGTCACGAGAATTGGCGGCGGGGTCTGCGGACAGAGCGCCGTAACACCCTCCGGCCAAGGCCAGGAGCATGAGAAAACTTGCCGTCAATTTTTTTGTGACCGTGGCGTTTTGTGGGAATGACATTTTCACAGGCTAAAATATATTTTTCAAGGAATCAACTGCACGCCGAATTCCTTTTGATCACGAGACACTCCGATCTTCAAAGGCTTTCCACCGGACAATTCCGGAGCTTGCTTGAACAGTGCCGCCGTGTCCGCCGTCTTCGCGCCGTTGACGGAAAGAATGACGTCGTTTTTTCGCAGCCCGGCTCTGGCCAAAGCGGAATCGGCCGGAACCTCCAGCACCAAAACGCCCGTCACACCGGGCAGGCCAAACGCGGACATCTCGCCTTCGTCACGAATGTTCCGCACGCGAACAGCGCGCCAGGTTGCCGGATCGGCGGCGCGTGTGACGGCCACGGGCGCGACCACTTTTACCTGTGGCAACTGTGGTATGCGCGCGATGGCTTTGAGCTCCGGTTTTTGCACGCCGAATTGATTCATCGGAAAATTGACGAAGCCCAACGCCAGCGCCGGTGAGCCGTCTTTCACGCGATAATCGCCACGCGCCGGATCAATGAACTGCGCGTCGGCCACGATGGAATGCTCATCGCGCCCGCTTTGTCGCTGCAACTGCGTCGCGGGTGCGCTCGTCGTCGCGTTGAAATCTTGCACGAGGTTGAAATCCATGTCTGCGCCCCACGGCGGCTGGTGCATGTTGGCCGGACGATAGTCTGTCCACATGATATTTTGCCGGAAAATGTCACCGCCAGCGTCATACCAGACGTGCGGATCGTAACCGCCATCCACCATGATGTTGTTCTCGACCACGCGCTGGAAACCCTCGCGATTCTTGATACCGCCGTGCAGGCAAAGATTGTTCGTGATGACGTAATTGGACGAACCGTCGTCGAGGTCAATATCCCAGCCGTGATCGCAACGCCAGCGGTTGTTCGCCAGCACAATCGGTTTCACCACATCGAGCAGCGGCAACTCGGGCGCTTGCTTCACCCAGGCATTGACCTCGTCAATGTTGGGCCGCCAGAAACGGTCGCGCCCCCATGAGTTGAACGAGCCGTGGTCGCCGGTCTCCTTCACCGTGTCGAAGATGTCGCACCACTCGATGACATGTCCGCCCCAGCAGCCGTCGCCGATGTTGATGCCGGAGCGCGGCAGGTCGTAAATCGAACAGTGGCGCACGGTGATGTTCCGGGCGAGATCAATTTCCACGCCGGCGGTTTGTTTCTCCACGCGTCCGGTCAGGTGAATCAGGCAATCGTCCACCAGGCAATCCGCCGGATAATTGTCAGTCTTCGGTCCGGGCGTGCGGTCAATTTCGGCCAGCTGGTGGGTTTGGTAATAATTGAACAGCGGACTGCGCGCCGCCTGCGGATCGCCAACAAAACAAATTCCGCTCGCGCCGGCCCGGACGATTTGCGTGCCGCGAATGGCAACGCGGCGGTTGTAGTTGTTGACGAAAACGGCGTTGCCGCCGACCTGATCAATAAAGCTGTCTTCCAGCGCACAATCTTCCGCGCCGTTGAAGAATATCGCCCCGCCGCGGTAAATCGCCCAGTCAGTTCGCACAAGCGGTTCGCGCGTGTCCATCACCGTGCGCGCCGCCTGGCGGAAAACCAAGCCGCGCAGTGTGATCCACTTCACCGGATTCGCTTCGTCACCGCGAAATTCAACCAGCGTTCGCAGGCGCGTGGCTTCCACGACAGCGTTCTTCAAATCGAGTCCGGCCGGCGGATAGAAATACAGCGTGTGGGTCTTGGAATTCAGAAACCATTCACCGGGCGCATCCAATTCCTCAAAAATATTTTCGACGAAGCGGATTTGCCAGTGTGCCGCCGCGCCGCGATTATTCTGCCAGCCGCCTTCAAGCTTCACCTCGTTGTTCGTGTCCTTGCCGGTGATGCGCCAGGTGAAATCGCCCCACAACGCCGGGTGCATTGCGTGAAAATAACCGCCCGTCGGATCCGCCCAGCGCGCCGCGCGCTGCGGAGAAATCGCGTCGGCCGCAAACCCGTCGAAATATTGCGCCTGCGGGTCAAAGTTCGGATAACGCGCCAGAATCTGCCGTTCGCCGTTGACGAAAATCTCCTCCGTCTGCAAATCCGCCGGAACTTGCGCCTGAAAAATTCCGTTTGTGAACGGTTGCCAGTCGGGATGATCAAGCCGGACGCCACCGCTGATGACCGGCTTTTCATTCTTGTAGCTTTGAAAAACTACCGGCGATTTTTTTGTGCCGGAATCTTCTGCGGTGAACACGAGCGGCGCGGGCAGATAGTAGGTTCCTCCGCGCAAAAAAACGTCGCCGCGCTTATGGCGCACCGCCGATTGCGCCCGTTGCAGCGTGGCGAATGGCTTCTTCAGCGTGCCGGGATTAGCATCGTCGCCCGCCGGTGAAACAAAATATGGCTGCGCGCCGCAAACGCATGCGAAAAACAACGCCGCCGCAAGAACTGAAGTGATTTTCAATTTCACGGCGCGGGACGATGTGTCGCGCAGGCTGGTCAGTGACCGTTGGCAGATCCCGGTTTATACCACAAATCGTTCGGTGTCGTGGTATCATTCGCCCACATCAGCATATTGGCATACTGTTCGCGGCCGGCGCTGCCATCCATTCTGCCCACTTGGCTGGATTTGCCATGGCGCTGAGAAAACGACGGTGCACCGCTTTCAATTGGATAGTTTGCAAAGTCGTTCCAAGAAAAACCTGGTCCCAGTATTTCATTATTTTCCCACATCGGAATGTTGGTTGGTTTAAATTTGGATATTTTGTAAGGGACTGTGACAGCACCATAACCCACAACCGCACCATCCCAGACATAGCTGGAGATGATTTCTGCTCGTTGCAAATACGCCGCGTTGACCACATCCTGGGGACAAAGGAATAGCTTGGGATTTTTGAGAAATTGATAAAGCTGGCCACCCTTGGGCGGGACTGGGCTTGCGGGTTCCGTCGCTGTTATCCCGGTAAACCAACTGACCTGCCAGTCATAGTCGGTTTGAAAATGACCGAGGGTGTGGGTTCCCCAAGCCGGCGGATTGGCCGCTACAATCCAAGTGTCCATAGGCAAACCCGAAGCGCTCCAGCCAGGCACGGGCAATACATCGCCGTTATCGTTGCAATACATTACTGTCGCCAGCAAGATTTGCTTGACGTTGTTGATGTCATTCACCGCATAAGCACGGCTCTTGGCCTTGGCCAGCGCCGGCAACAGCATCGCCGCCAGGATGGCGATGATGGCAATGACCACCAGAAGTTCGATCAATGTGAAAGCATAAGGGGAACTTTTTTTGCAGGAAGTGTGTTTCATAAAAAGGTGTTCTGTCATTATTTCAGAAGTTAATTTGTTATTTGTTGGTCTGTAAGTCAATCATGGCACCACTGGGCGCGGAATGCAAGCTTGCGCTTGAACCGTGGCCGTCGCCGGCGCAAGGCCGTCGGCCGTCGCCGTCAATTTGATTTCACCGGCATCGCGCGTGGATTGCACGATGATTTGCGCGAGGCCGTTGAACAGGCTCCGCGACCACGGCGCGGCGCTGGTGTGCCCGATGAGCTGCACGTTCACATTGGGATTCAAACCGCCCTGCGCGACACTGTTGTAAACGCCCACGGCAATGACATTGTCGCCGGCATGAAGAAATTTTTTCGCGTCGAAAATCGGCTGCGCCTGCCAGTCGTGCGACTCGCCGACATACTGGCCGTTCACGAAATACCAGCCTTCATCATCGCAACCGGTGAAGCAAATGAGCGCGCCAACGTTTTGCAAATCTTCTTCCGTCAGCGTGACATGGGCGCGATAAATCGCCGAGGTGTCCGACGTCTCGATGGTCGGGCCGCCGCCGCTGACGATTTTCCAGGCGGAGTCGTCGAAATCATTCTTGTATTCGGGAACGACCCCCCGATGCTTCGGGATTTTGCCGATCTCCCAGCGCCAGTTGGCCACAGGAACATTGTGCGACGGCGCGGTGGGAACATACACGTCCGGCTCGTGGCAACTCGGATCGCCGTTGCCCACGCCGATGATGCTGCCGGCGCCTGCGATGGAGAAATTAATTTTATTTTGCGCCACCGGCACGACGCGGCCTTGCGCGTCCACGGCGGAAACGGTAAACACCGAAACGTCCGCGCCGTCGGCATGGATGGTGTTGCGGTCGGGCGTGAGCTGGATTTGCGTGGCGTTGCCGGTGGTCTCAATCTTGGTATCGGCCATGACTTTGCCAGCGTCATCATAACCCTTCGCGCTCAAGGTTCCCGGCGCGTATTTCACCTGCCAGCTCAATTTGGAATTTGGTTTCATCACCTGCCTGCCCAGCGACTCGCCGTTCAGGAAAAGTTCCACCTGCTTGCAATTGCTGTAAGCATCCACCCGGATTTCCCGGCCTTCCTTGCCCGGCCAGTTCCAATGCGGCAACAGGTGCAGCACGGTGTTGGTCGTCCACCACGATTGGTAGTAATAAAAAACGTCCTTCGGAAAACCACAGGTGTCGAGAATGCCGAAGTGCGAGTTGACGCACGGCCACCAATATGGCGTCGGCTCCCCGCGATAATCAAAACCGGTCCAGACAAACGCGCCGGAAAGCCACGGGCGCGGCGCAAAATAACTCCACCAGCTTTCGGCCGTGGCATCCCAACCCTCCCGGCGAACGTCGTAGGCGGTGACGTAACCGTGTTCCTTGTCATTCTCGTAAATGCCGCGCGTGCTGACGACGCTGGCCTGCTCGCTGCCAAAATTCGGCTGCGTCGGATGCGCCGCGTGATAGCGGTCCATCTGCGGACCGTAATGATAATTCCAGCCGCGCACTTCGATGACCGAATTGATGCCGGCAAAGGTGTCGTCTTCCGGCGAGGCGTAGGTGACCGGCCGCAGCGGGTCGAGCCGCTTGACGTAATCCTGCATCGTGCGGGCGACGCTCGCGGCTTGCGGTGAGTCCTGCACCATGAACTGTTCGTTGGCGATGCACCACAGCGCGACGCTCGGATGATTGCGGTCGCGGCGGATTTGGTCGTCCCACTTGCTCATGTTCTCAGAATCGCTGCCCATCAGCCGGCTTTCGTCCATCACCAACATGCCGAGGCGGTCACAGGCATCGAGCAATTCCGGCGTGGGCGGATTATGCGACATGCGATACGCGTTGCAGCCGAACTCCTTCAATTTTTTCACGCGGAAATCCAGCAACGCATCCGGGATGGCCGCGCCGACGCCGGCGTGGTCCTGGTGGTTGCAGGTGCCGTAAAGTTCGTAATGCTTGCCGTTCAGCAAAAAGCCGTTCGTCGCGTCAAAGCCCACGGTGCGGATGCCAAAGGCGGTTTCCTTTTGGTCAACCACCTTGCCGTCGGCTGAAACCGTGGTGATAAGTTTGTAAAGTTTCGGCGATTCCGGCGACCAAAGTTCCGGCGCGGAAATTGTTGTTTCCAATTTTACGGGGCGCTGTGAATCGTGCTTCAACTTTTCCGATTCGGAAAACTTCTTCAGCGATTTGCCGTCGGGCGAAATAATTTCGCAGTTGACCGTCGCTTTCGCCGCGTTGGTTGTTGTGTCAAGCAGGCTGACTTCGACTTTGATTTCAGGACTGCCCGACGGAATGTTATTTTCAAATTCACTCTGCACAAAAATTCCATCCGGCGCGATCGCCACCGGCGCGGTTTTGTCCAGCCACACATGGCGGTAAATGCCCGCACCTTCGTAAAACCAGCCTTCGACTTTCGTCGCGTCCACCAGCACAGCGATGGTGTTTTTGCCGCCGTAATGCACCACGTCCGTGATGTCTTCGTGGAACGGATAATAACCGCCTTCGTGATGCCGCACGCACCAGCCGTTGACCCAGACCGTCGCGTCGCGGAACACGCCGTCGAACGTCAGCCAGATGCGCTTGCCTTCGTCTGCCTTCGGCAGATCAAACGTGCGGCGATACCACGCGATGCTGTTCGTCGGATACTTCGCGCCGAGTGTGTGAAAACCGTGGCTGCCGTCGGCGGCCCAGTCGAACGGCAGTTCCACCGCCCAATCGTGCGGCACATTGACGGCGCGCCAGAAATTATCGGAAAACTTTTCCGACGCCGGTCCGCCACCGGTGCCGGAGTTCATGAGAACCAGCGCGTCCGGCCAGTCGTCGCCGAGGTGAAATTTCCAGTTCGCGTCGAGCGAGAGATGTTCGCGCGGCGATTCGGCGGCCAACAGCTGCGTCACCAGCAACACGGCACACGCGCCAACGAAAAGAGCGCGAACGGGCGCGGTAATTTTTACGGTAATTTTCATTTTTAAAAAAATTTTGCCGCAGTTTAGGAGAAATCACGACCGTGGTAAAAAGAACGCACGCGCTCTTGATGGCGTTTCGCGTGCGATTTACCGACCGCAGTTGGATTATGCAAACTGTCTGACCACTTCCATCCGTGCCAATTGTCTGTTCACCCGTCCGCGGGCGCATGGCATTTCGTGGTTCCTATTTTCAGCACATAATCCATGTGACTGGCGCCAATGAATCAGATTGGCACC
>Ga0182030_10006249_pt1 | contig 25171 bp, 25 predicted proteins | sample 812S3MmetaG_FD_121299 | JGI IMG/M metagenome (GOLD analysis project Ga0182030, IMG submission 121299) | Permafrost microbial communities from Stordalen Mire, Sweden - 812S3M metaG (Illumina Assembly) | ecosystem: Environmental > Terrestrial > Soil > Wetlands > Permafrost | place: Sweden...
CAAGAAGGAACTGCGAGAGCTGAAGATCGAGCGCGACGAGTTTCATGGCGACTGGAACTACGTCATCAGACCGCGCCACGAGCTGCGTTGACCGGTCGACTTCGCCGTTCCCGGGCCCTTAGCGTCCCGGTCTGCAGCGTGGCGACGGGTCGTCGACAGATCCCCGGCGTGACGTTCCCGGGGGTCACCGCGCAGACCTCGCAATGCGTCTGCGTCAGGAGCACGTCGGGGACGAGAGCGGCCAGCGCCTGCTCGTCGACCTCGTAGAGGGGTGCGCCGGCCGTGAGCCTCTCGCGAACGCGTCGGTCGATGTCGGCGCTCGATCCGCCGATGTCGAACGTCGGACGACTGAGCGACGGCAAGCCCCGGACCCACCCGGGGTAGTCACACTCGTGCGAGCGTCCGACGAGCGCGTCGCCGGCGCCCAGCTCGAAGACAGTCTCGGTTGCGCTGGCCAGGAGCGAGACGATGCGCATCGCGCGACTCTACTGCGCGCCGAGACACGCGCAGAAACTGTTGATGCACTTCGTCTGCTCGCCGCTTCCGCAGGGGCAACAGTCCCCGTCCTGCGAGCACTTCTCGTACTCCTGCGAGCAACCGGTCGGCGGCGCCACGCACGCGAAGACGCCCCCTCCGTCGGCCCCGCTGGTCTGCCGGCAGTAACCCGTGCAGCACTGGTCGCCGGTGAGGCAGCTCGTGCCGTTGGCCTGGCACGGATCGAGCGCCCAGAAGCCACGGCTGTTGCCCGCGGGCTCCTCCTGTCCGGGCAGGTAGAACGCCGGGTGGCTGATGTCGTGCGCCGCCGTGCTCGGGTGCTCGGGGTTGTCGATGTCGATGGCGGCGACCCACAGCTTCTTGCGGGGCTGGTCTTCCTGATCGGCCGTCACGATGGTGTTGCCGTAGTCGCGCCGGCTGGTGAAGACGACCCAGTAGTACCCGCCGACGGCGACCGGGAGCACGGTGGGCTCGTAGTTGAGCGTCGACTCCACGGCGCCGTACGGGAGGTAGAGCTGGCCATTCGCGTACCCATCGACGCCATCGAGCCGCGCCGTGGTGTTCGACGGGAGGTGCGCGATGTAGAGGTCGCCCTTCGCGTCGAAGCTGCCGGGCGGGCTGTTGGCGCTGTTCCAGGTCCCGTAGTCGGCGCGGTTGTCCGTCTGGTAGATGACCCACCCGCTGTCCGGGGTGAAGGCGGGCCAGCAGAGGAAGTTCGTGGGATCCGTGGCCACGTCGGCCAGCGCCGAGAAGGTGTGGCTCACCAGCGCGAAGCTCATGACCGCGAGCGTGTGCCCCTGGTCCTTGTCGTAGTGAGTGAAGGCGATCTTCGAGCCGTCGGGCGAGAACGAGAGAGTGACCGAGTTCGAGACCACGCCGTCCCATCCGGGCGCGGCGATGACGGTGCCGGTCTTCGTGTCGATGAGCTGGGCCGGGTGGGCTCCTACGCCTTGCGTGCCGGGCACGTTGGGAGCCTGCGGATAGTCGGCGGCGTTCGACGATGCGAACGTGGCGAGCGACATGAAGATGCTGCCGTCGGGATAGAGGCCCCCGAAGGCGTAGTCGGCGCTCGTGTCCTGCTCGTAGACCTGCGTCGCGTTGTTCTTGAGGTCGTACGCCGAGCTGCTCTGGTAATTGTTCGAGGCCGCCGGCGTCGGGTGGGCGGCGATGAGGGTCGAGCCGTCGGCGCTGACAGCGTGGCACACGGTGCATGTCCCCTCGGCCGTCCCGCCGATGAGGAGCTGCGCCGTGCCGCCGGGCTTGATGCTGAGCACCGCGCCGTTCTGCACGCCGCCGCCGACGAGCGCCGAAGAGTAGCTGTTGTAGTAGACGGTCCCCTTGAGGCTTCCCTGGGCGATGGTCCACGTCTCGGTGACGGGCCCGGTCACCTGCCCGGCGGAGATCTTGGTGATCTGCACCTTCACCGCGTCCGTGCTGGAGGCGCTCTCGGTGATGGTCTGCCAGAGCTGCGGCGAGAGCGTGACGGCCCCGGGGCTGCTGGCGCCGTAGAACCCCTGGTAGACGAGTGAGCTGAACGACACCTGCACCAGCGTGGCATCCGGAACCGTCCCGGCGAACTGGAGGACGGGCGCGGCGAGGCCTCGCGGAAAGACGGTGCCGTCGTAGGGGTAGAGCCACTTGAGCGCCACGTCCGCGGTGCCGCCTGCCGTGAGCTGCGCCTGCACGCCGGCCCCGACGTTGCCCGGGTTGTCGTTGATGTGCAGCACGACGGTGAGGTTGGCGGAGCCGGTGCCGTTCCCCACGCGGGCGGTCACGCTGGTCACGCCGCCGAGCAGGCCCGACGCCGTGAAGAGACCGGTGCCGTCGATGGTGCCGATGCCGGCGACGTCGAGGGTCCAGGTGGCCGTCAGCGGGGTGGTGTCGCCCGCGTAGTGCGCCGTGAACTGCTGGGTGGAGCCGGGGCCTGTGGCGTTCAGGATGGCGCCGGCAGGGCCGACGACGATCTGCTGACCGCTGTCGCCGCCGAAGAGGGTGGAGTCGCTGTTGCCGTGGGCGTCGCTGCCACCGGATCCGGAACCGGCATCCCCGGGGGGGGTGAAGGCGGAGCCGGAGCTGCTCCCGCAGCCGGAGCCAGTGCCGCAAGCGAGCGCGACGACGAGGAATGCGAAGGGGAACCAAGCGTAGGACCGCGACATGACAACCACCGTGACGCGGTGCGACCTCGCGCGGCACGTCTCGATGCCGTCGCCCCCGCGACGAGCTCGGCGCTGCGCTTCACGTTCGCAGCGAAACCGGAGGTAACACCTCTACGTACGCATGACGGCGCGGCGACTGCTACGCTCGAACCTCTGGAGGCCATGATGAAACTTCTTACTATGTACTCGGTGCTCGGAATCGGCGCGATCGCGGCTGCGGCCGCCTGCAGCAGCAGCAGCAGCCCGGAAGGCGGGGGCAACGACGCGGGCAAGAGCGATACGGGGAGCAGCAGTGGAAGCAGCAGCGGGAGTAGCAGCGGCAGTAGCAGCGGAAGCGACTCCGGCGGAACGCTGCCGACGATCACCATCACGTCACCCACGGCCGGCGGCACCGTCGCGCTCACCGAGCAGACCGTCTCGGGTGCCATGGAAGTCGACGCTCCAATCTCGTTCACCACGACGAACTTCACGGGGATGCCGGCCGGCACGTGTGGCGGGGTCAGCAAGACCTGCGGGCACGTGCACCTCTACGTTGATCAGACCGCTGCCGGGACATCCCCCTGCACGCCGATGGGCGCCTCGTACAACAACGCGAGCCCTCTGGCCGTGGCCGACGCCGGCCCCACCCCCTTCAGCCCGATAAACGCCATCATGAGCGAGTGCGCGAACACGGATCCGACCGACGGATCTCACACCGTCCTCCTCGAACTGCACGCGGACGATCACACCCCCATCGTCAACGCGAGCGGCGCGACCATCTCGGCCACGGTCCAGTTCACGGCCAGCGGCCCCTGATGCGAGAGACGGCGATCGCCCTCGCGTTCGCGTTCTTCGCGTCCGGTTGCGACACCGGGTCCGCCGCGAGCCCAGCCTTCCAGAGCACCCCCGGCCAAGGTGAAGCCGGGGTGGAGGAAGCTGGGCCTGCGGTGTGCCCTCCCGACATCGACGCGAGCTTCGGGAGCATCTATGCGCAGATGCTGTCGACGGCGAGCTGTGGCTCGACCTTGAACAGCTGCCACTCCACCATCGGCGCCTCGGGCAAGGGCACCGGTAACCTCCTCGACTACTCGCTCGACGCGGGGGCCGTATACGCGGAGCTTCTCGGGCCGGACGGGGGAGGGGAGCTCGCCGCCAACATCTCCGGCGACACCAAGGTGCTCCGCGTCGTCCCCTTCGACGCGGGCGCGAGCCTGCTCTACATCAAGCTCACGCTCACCACGCTCACGGACCCTCACTACGGCGCAGGCATGCCCCGCACCGCGCCCGGCTCGGTCTGCCCGGCGACCCTCGAGGCCGTACAGGACTGGATCAACGCCGGGGCAACCTTTGCCCCGGGCACGCTCGAGGGCGGGGCTCCCACCGATGCCGCGATCGACGCCGGGCTCGGGACCGACGCCACGCACGACTGACTCGCCTCGGCTCAGAGCCAGCGAAACACCTTGAGCGCGGCCGCGAACGACAGGACGCCGCAGAGGCCCAGGATCAGCATCGGCCGTGCGACCGCCCCGGCGCCCGCGCCCTCGTTGATGACCGCTCGAAGCGCGTCGTTCAGCGCCGTCAGGGGTAGCGCGCGCAGCACCGGCTGAACGGCGTCCGGGAAGTTCGCCGACGAGAAGAAGACGCCCGAGCCGACGAACATCGGCATCATCACGAGGTTCATCAGCCCGCCGACGGTCTGGGTGTTCTGGGCGCGCGAGGCCACGAGGAGGCCCAGTCCGGCGAAGGCCAGCGCGCCGAGCAGCGAGACCGCGAGCACGAGCAGCACAGAGCCCACGACCCGCACCCCGAACGCCAGCCACCCGAAGGCGACGAGCACGGGGACCTCGATGAGCACGAAGAGCGCGCGCATGACCACGAAGGAGAGGAGAAAATCCCCCTTTCGCATGGGCGTCGCGAGCATGCGCTTCACGAGCTTCTTCGTGCGAAGCTCGACGATGACGTACCCGATGCCCCACATGCTGCTCGACATGAGCGTCATTCCGAGGAGCCCCGGGACCAGAAAATCGATGTAGCGCGCGCCCGGTTCGGTCACGTGCTCGTCGGTCACGCGAGTGGGATCTCCCCGTCCCTCGGCCCGCTGGAGGCGGTCGTCGATCAGCAGCCGTGCGAGGCGCGCCTCGGGCCGCGTCTCGTCGTAGCGGTAGGTGCGCGGATCGCCGGCGACGATGACCACCGTGACCTTGCCGACGCGGAGGTCTGCGCGAGCCGTCGCGGCGTCCTCCACCGTCGCCTTCACCTCGGCCGATGCCAGCGCCGCGAGCGTCCGCTCCGCGCCGGGGCCGGCCTCGATCGCCACGCGCACCGCCTCCGGGGGGCGATTGCGGAAGGCCACGCCGAGAGCCACCGCCAGCACCACGGGGAAGCCGAAGGTCCAGAACATCGCGCTCGGCTCGCGGAAGAACAGCCGGAAGCGAGCGAGCGTCAGCTCGGCCAGGGCCGACCGCCGCTTCGGCGGGCGTTCAGTCACGAAGGTGCCTCCCCGTCAGCGCGACGAAGACGTCTTCGAGCGTCGCGTGGCGCGTCGACAGCCGCTCGAGGGTCTGTCCCGCGGCGCGCAGGTGATCGACCAGCGCGGGCAGCGCCACGTGCAGGGGGTCGGCGGCGAGCGTGAAGCCCCCGGCGACGTGCCGTACGCCGTGGACACCCGGAAGCTTCGCCACAGCCGCTTCGTCGAGGGCGCCGCCGGCGAGCGTCACCTCGATGACCTCCTGCCCCCCCAGCGAGGCGATGAGGTCGCGCGGCGTGCCCAGCGCGATGAGCTTGCCGTGGTCGACGACGCCCACGCGATCGCAGAGGCGCTCCGCCTCGTCCATGTAGTGCGTCGTGATCACCACCGTACGGCCACCCTTCTTGAACTCCTCGATCACGTCCCAGAGCTGGAGGCGCGATTGCGGATCGAGCCCCGTCGTCGGCTCGTCGAGGAAGAGGAGCTCCGGATCGCCCACCAGCGCGCAGGCCACGGCCAGGCGTTGCTTCTGTCCGCCCGAGAGCTTGGAGTACCAGGCCGATTTCTTCTCCTCGAGCGACACCGCGCGAAGCAGATCGTCCGGGCTCCGCCCGCGGGCGAAGAACGAGCGAAAGAGGGTCAAGATCTCGCCGACCGCGAGGCGATCGGGCAGGTGCGTCTCCTGGAGCGACACGCCCAGGCGCTCGCGCAGCGCACGCTCGTCGGTCTTCCAGCGCATTCCGAGCACCTCGACCTCACCCGCCGTCGGAGCGAGCAGCCCCTCGAGGATCTCCACGGTCGTGGTCTTGCCCGCCCCGTTGGGCCCGAGCAAGCCGAAGCACTCTCCCACCGGCACTTCCAGATCGAGCCCATCGACGGCCACGACGCCACGATCGTACCGCTTCACGAGTGCGCGACAGCGCAACGCCGCAGGCGGACACCGCAGCGCCGTCGCCGCGTCGCTCATCCCGTCACTCGCGCTGCTGACAACGCCCGTCGAGGCACAGGTTCATCCCCTGCGAGGGATAGTAGTACCCGCCGACGAAGCACATCTCGTCGAGCGCGCTCTCGCCGAAGCTCACCACCTCGTCCGTCGTGTTCGTCCAGCTGCACTGGTAGGTGAGGCCGTTGGTGCCGTCGAAGTCGAACTGGGGAGCGATGAGACTCCACGAGGGGTTCGACCAGTCCATGTCGTCGGCGATCTCATTGCTCTGTACGCCGGGATCACCGGCCCAGACCTGGATTCCCGTGCCGAGGCGGTGCTGGTGCGTCGTGATGACGATGAGGTGCGTCCCGGCAATTCCCGCCTGGAAGAGCGGCCCCGTCGAGTACGTCGAGTTCGGCTGGATCGTGATGTTCGTCGTGCCGAAGAAGTCGAAGCCCGCCGGCTGGAACGGCGGCGAGGACGCCTTGGGCGCGTAGACGAAGCTGACGTTGCCCGTGCCCTGCAGGTCGCTCGCGGTCGTGTTGATGTAGTGACCCTCGATCTTGATCATCTGATTCGCCGGGATGTCGACGGCGACGCCCGTCGGGAACGCCCAGGTCGCCTGCTTCTTGTTGGCAAAGACGATCGGGACGTCGGTGCCCAGCGCCAGGCCCGTGAACGGCGAGCAGTTGACCGGATCGTCCTGCTCGGCGTCGGTCGTCATGTAGACGATGAGGTGGTGCGAGCCTTCGGACAGGTTGATCGAGTAGCCGTTCATGACGACCTCCTCGGTGTTCCCGAGGGGCACGACGATGCACTGGGTGGTCTCCACTCCGGCGGGCACGTCGATGGGGCCGATGTTCGCCTGGAGACCGGTGCTGGCGTCGTCCGACGGCGAGGCTCCGGCGGGGGCCGCGCCGTGGCCGTCGCACGCAGCGAGCGCGAGAAGGGACGCCGAGAGCAGCCACATCCGCGGTCGCGAGCAAGGTCGAGCCATGCTGAGGGGCTACCACCGGTGGCGCATCCCCGCAAACCCGTGCTCTATTCCGCCTCGCCAAACGGAGGTTCCTCTCGCCATGAACGTAAATCGGGCTTTGTGGGTCGTTCTCCCCCTCGCGCTCAGCGCTTGTGACAATCCGAGCAGCGGGGCCAACGCCACGCCCAGCGCAACGCCGAGCGCCCCCACGGCCTCGTCGGCGCCTGTCGTTACCGTCGATCCCTCCGCGGCTGCTGCTGCAGCGGCCAGCGCCTCCGCCGCCGCGTTCGTGGCCAAGGGCGCGAGCCGTCGCCACGCGGGCCTGGCAGGAGTGCTTCTACGGGGCGCCTACGACAGCAACCTCACCGACGAGCAGAAGGCGACGCTCGACAAGCTCGAGGACGGTCTCTACGCCGATGTGGCGAGCACTCCGTGGGCAGCGCACAAGGCCTTCCAGACGGATCTCGTCGGGTTCATTCGCGCGTCCAAGGTCGACAGCGCCAAGCTCACCGCCGACTACGCCGCGATCGACAAGGCCGTCGTCGCCGGCCAAGGCCGCGAGGCGGATGCGCTCAACGGGTTGCACGCGGCGCTCGATGCGACGCAGCGCCAGGCTCTCGTCGACCAGGTGAAGGCCAAGCGCGCGGCACGTGAGGCGCGTGAACGCCCGATGGTGGGACCGGACGGCGGCGCCCCCGACTGGGCGAAAAGGCGGCTCGACCGACTGACGATGGAGCTCGGTCTCGACGACACGGAGAAGAAGGCCGTGGCCGCCCTGCTGGCCAGGGACACGACGATGACCCCCGCCGCGGTCCAGGCCCGGAAGGACGCGGCGCAGAAGCGCGTCGACACGCTCCTGACCGAGTTCGCGAAGGACACCTTCGACGCGAAGAAGCTCGACATGGGCATGGGCGGCAAGACGCCGCACGACGGCATGGAGCGCACGGCCACGTTCACGACGGGGCTCATCGCCATCCTCCACCCCGATCAGCGCGAGAAGCTCGCCGTGCGTACCGAGCGCATGAGCAGCCGGCCCGGCCGCAGCTTCGACGACGTGGACAACTCGATGGGTCCCGGCGCGGACGACGAGCCCATGCCCATGGGCCCGCGGATGCCCCCCCGATAGAGCGTGTAGAGCGCAGGGAAAGCGGGGCGCCGCAACCGGCAGGGCCGCCACACCATCCAAACGCCTCAGAAGATGCAAGGCAAAACGGTCCTCGTCACGGGCGCCAATCAGGGAATCGGCAAGGCCACGGCCATCGCGCTGGCGGCGAAGGGGGCTCACGTGGTCCTCGTCGCGCGCAACGCCGAGAAGGGCGCGGCTGCGCTCGCCGAGGTGCAGGCGGCGGGAGGCGGCGGGGCCGAGCTCATCGTGGCGGATCTCTCCTCGCAGGAGCAGGTCCGCCGCGCGGCGGCCGAGCTCAAGTCGCGTCACCAGCGGCTCGACGTGCTGGTCAACAACGCCGGGGTCTATGTCCCCGAGCGGCACACCACGGTCGACGGCCTGGAGGAGACGTTCGGGCTCAATCACCTCGGGTACTTCCTCCTGACGCGGGAGCTCCTCGACGTGCTCCAGGCGACCGCCGGGGCACGGATCGTCAACGTGAGCTCCGAGGCCCATCGCGGCGCAAAGATGCGGTGGGACGATCTGCAGTTCGAGAAGACGCCGTACCGGGGCTTCAAGGCCTACGGGCAGTCCAAGCTCGCGAACGTGCTCTTCACGTACGAGCTCGCGCGTCGCCTCGAGGGGACGGGCGTGACGGCCAATTGCCTGCACCCCGGGGTCATCGGCTCCGGCTTCGGGCAGACGTACGGCAGCGCCCTGTCGATCCTCGTCAAGATCGCGCGGCCCTTCATGCTGACTCCGGAGGAGGGTGCACGCACCAGCGTGTACCTGGCCTCGTCGCCCGAGGTGGCGGGGGTCACCGGTAAATACTTCTCGAAGTGCAAGCCGGTGAAGTCGAACGCCGTGTCGTACGACGTGCAGTCGCAGCAGAAGCTGTGGTCGCTGAGCGAGCAGCTGGTGAAGGCGCACGCCAAGGCGGCGTAGGGGTTACTTCTCCTCGCGCTCGCGCTTCTTTTTCTCGGCTTCGGCAGCCTTGAGCTTGGCGAAGGGGTCGGCCGGCGCCTTCTTGGAGGGGGCATCGACCTCGTCCAGGTCGCCGAAGAGGGCCTTCTCGATGGCCTTGCCGACGCCGCCCGCCATCTTGCCGGCGAGAAGCTTCCAGACGCCCATGCCCTCTAGCCTACCTCGCTGCGCCACTTGAGCGCGTTCTCGAGGATCTTCTGGATGAGGGCCTCGTAGCCGATGCCCACCTGCAAGGCGGCCTGCGCGAAGTCGTCCTCTTTCGCCAGCGACGGGTTGGGGTTGGCCTCGATCACGACGACCTCGCCCTCCTGGGTCAGGCGCGCGTCGATGCGTCCCAGGCCGCGGATGCTGAGGATGCGGTAGACCTTCCGCGCGAGCTCCGCGAGCTTGCGCTCTAGGCCGTGGGGCAGGGGCCCGGCAGGGCCGTTGCGGATCTTCCATTTCTTCCGGTACGCGTCGTCCCACTTGGCCTTCGCCGTGGCGAAGCGGGGCGAGTCCTCCTGCGGGGGCTCTCCGAAGAAGATCTCCCGTGGAGGAAATACCGTCAGCCGCTTGTTGCCGAGCACCCCCAGGTAGAGCTCCCGCCCCTCGACGTACTCTTCGATCATCGCGTCGCTCTCGAAGCGCTCGTGGAGAAAGCGCGTTCGCTCCAGCGCCTCCCCTTCGTTCTTCGCCAGCGACGCAAGCGCGATCCCGTCGCTCGACTCCTCGCCGATCGGCTTCACGAAAGCCGGGTAGGTGAACTTGCCGATGCGCCGCAGCGGCCGGTCGCGCGAGGAGACCACGAAGCGCGCCACCCGGATGCGGTGGTAGGCGAGTAGCTTCTTCGCCAGCGCCTTGTCCTTGCAGAGCATCAGCGCGTCCGGGCCCGCGCCCGTGTACGGGACCTTCATCAGCTCGAGCAAGGCGGGGATGTTGGGCTCGTGCGCGCGGTCGGAGAAGAACGTCTCGCACAGGTTGAAGACGACGTCGGGCCGGAACGAGTCCTTCTTCTCGAGCACCACCTTCACGTCGTCGTAGACGGCGAGCGTCTCCACCTCGTGCCCGAGCTTGCGGAGGCACGCGAGCACGTCGGCCTCGGTCGGCTTCTCCTCCTCGGTGCGGAGCGAACGCACGCTGAACGTCTCGTCCGGTCCGATGGGTCGGTGCACGTCGAAGAGAACGAGGATCCTCATCACACCGATCTCTTGAAGCGCCCGGTGTAGAGGTGGTGCGTCACCAGCGACGCCAGGTACGCCCCCACGTCGAGGGCGAGTGCGACCTCGTCGCTGGGGGCATGAAGGGCGAGCTCCGTGCAGCGCTCCACCAGCTTTCGCGCCAGATCGTCCACCACGTACTTGCGCTGCCCCGTCCAGTGGACGACGCGCGTCACGATGGCCTTGCGTCGCCGCCTCATGAACGCCGCCGCCGTCCCGTGCCCGGACGGTGTCTCGGCGAACATGCGCCGGAGGTCGCGATCGTAGAAGCCGGGCTGGTCCTCCGCCCAGAGCTTGCGGCGCGCGGCGTAGTACCGGGCCAGCGTGGAGCGCATCTTCGACGCCTCCGCCCGCCTCCGCCCGCCCGTCACCAGCGGCGGCTTGCGGGTCGCCTCGCGCATCAGGTCGTCGACGTACTCGAGCTTCTCCAGCGCCTTCCACCCGCGGTAGCGCTCGCGCCACTCCTCGGCGGGCCCCCCCAGCCATACCGCGAACGTCTCGGCGAAGTCCTCGTCGGGGTGCGCCTGCGCGTACCAGTTCGGCAGGTGCCGCACGAAGCTGCGGCTGTATGGGCGGGGACGGTACGTCTCCGGCTCGTAGTCCACGTCGGGGCTGCCGAAGATCGCCCGCCACTTGCGCCGACCCGAGAACCGGTACGCGTGGTCGAGGGCGTGGCCACACTCGTGACGGAGGAGCTGCGCGCACCACTCGGGCGTGCCTCCCTCGACCTCCATCGTCTGGTGGAGCTCCAGGGTCTTGAGCCGCGGGTGCGCCAGGTAGAAGGGGAGGGCGATGACGGGGACGCCGTCGGGGGAAAACCACTCGTCGCCCAGGTAGCAGAGCGGGTGGAGGCGGATGCCGCGTCCCTCGAGCTCCGCGTAGAGCTTCGCGATCCGGGGTTCGAGCTCGCTTCCTTCGATGCGAACCCCGAGATCCCGGATACGTAGCGCGAGGAGCTCGTCGTCGCGCAGCGCGGCCCAGGCAGACGGTTCCACAGGTCGAGATGTTAGCGAACCTCTCGCTTCCCGGGCGATGTCGCACTACAAAGCGGCGCATGCGAGCCCTTCTTCCCGTCGCGCTGGCCCTGGTCTGCACGGCTTCCGCCGTCGGTTGCGACCAGGACTATGCGGCCAGCAACGCCGATCGTGAGTCTTTCATGGGCGATGCGCATGCCGCTCCGCCCCCCCTCCAGCCGTCTGCCGGCGCCTCGGCCAGCGCTACGCCCCCGCCAGCCCCCGTGGCCCCTCCTCCGGCGTCCACGGCGGCTCCAGCCTCGGCAGCCCCCGCGGCGAGCGCCTCGGCGGCGCCCCGGGACCACTGAATCAGTAGTAGCGCGCTGACACGGCCGGCGGCAGCGCGACCTCGGGGCCGTACTCGGCCACCGCGCCGAAGTGCAGCACCCGCGAGCATGCGCTGGGTCCTACCGAGCCCCGACAATCGTCCTCGCCCTTGAACTTCGTCTCCCGGGAGCGAAGAGCCCGCATCACCGTCGTGGTTAGATCGTGCTCGCCATCGAGGCATCGCGGATCGCCACACTGCACGAGGAAAAGGGCAGGGGCGCGGTCGATCACCACGCGCCGGGTGTGCGTCGCCCCACCTACACCGGAGCGGTCCTCGATCTCGAGCAGGAGGCTCGTCAGGCTGGGCACCTGGTCGTGAAGCCGGGGGGCCTCGTCCTCGCGCTTGCGTCGCTCCGCGAAGCGCACCGCCTGCGGGCTGTTCTTTCGGTAGTTCATGGCCACGCCCGGCAACGTAATCACTCGCGCAGGGTTTCGCTCGTGATCCTTCGTCGAACGCCCGGGCGGACGAGCTACGGCGTCGCGTCGAGAACCACGGCGACGAGGACATCCGGGCGAAGCACCACGTCGAGCTCGTTGACCGTCTGACCGTGGTAGGTCGTCGTCAGCGTCGTCGTCGCTCCTGGCACGTTGACCACGTACGCGAGCGCTTCGTCGTTCACCGGGAAGGTCGACGCCCCGGTCTCGATCCCCGACGCGCCCACGTAGCCCACCTTCGTCGTGCCGTCGGCGGAGGACACGGTGAGCGCCGCTCCGTACGCAGGCGTGCTCCGGCAGGCCTCATCGACCACGACCACCTGCGCTCGCGTCGGGTCGAGCGTACCGAGCGCGGCGACGCTCTGCTGGAAAGCGCCGGCGGTCTCCACGTTCGTCGTCGGGCCGTAGCCGCTGGCGACCAGCGGGTCGCTCGAGAAGACCAGCGTCTCGAGAATCGTGCCGCCGTCGCCCGAGGGCCCGGTGACGTCGAAGTAACCGTCGAACCCGCTGGTCCCTGCAGGCAGAGTCAGCGTCACACTGCCACTCGGACCGGTCATGCCCGTGCCCAGCGGCGACGCACAGGGCGCATCGGTCTTCGCGCAGGCTGTCACCGTGAGGCCCACGGCGGGGACAGGCCTGCCGCTCGAGACGTCGAGGTACGTATTCGTGATGGTGAAGTAGGAGTTGGTCGGGGCCGGCGGCGTGGGCACATTGCCGAGACACTGGTAGTCGGCGCCGATGCAGTTGCCGGTGAGGGAGCCCGCCATGCTCAGCCTGCAGAGGGTGCCTGCGCCGCACGTCTGCATCGCGTCGCACGGAGGCTCGCATAGGAGATCGATCCCGTCGCATGTCAGCGGCAAGGCGCACGTCTTGCCGTTGTCGCACGCCGGGAGCTCCGCAGCGTCGGGGCCGCCGGAAGCGTCGCTGCCCGTGCCCTCATCGGTGCCGGGAGAGGCCTCCAGGCGCGCGTCCACGCTGGTGTCCCCGCCCGCATCGGAGAACCCGCCGCTGTCCGCGCGGTTGCCGCAGCCGATCGCGACGATGGCGACTGTCGCCAGGCCGCACCCTCCCACTCTGCCGCTAGCCTTGCTGCTCACCGATCGCGAGGATTCCCTTCTCCGCACCGAGGCGTCAAGAACGCACAAAAGACGAGCGGGCCGACGTCACCGCGCGTCGACCCGCCCGCCCCCCCTCCCCCCAGCCGCTCCCCGTCAATGAGTGGCCGCGACGATCTCCTCGTACGAAAGAAGCCGCGGCCGATTCCCGCAGAACCGCGCCAGCACCTCCCGATCCATCTCGCCCAGCTCCGTCAGCTCGATGCCCATCCCTGCGATGTGCCCCGGCCGCCCCTCCCTCACCCAGCGTACGACTCCCATCCCCATGACTTGCCCGGTGGGCAGGCGAAAGCGCAGCGATACCCGTGTCCCGGCCGGTACGGGGGCGTAGGCGGCCACGAAGAGGCCGCCCGGCGACACGTCACTCGCGACCCCTGCCAGCACCCGGCCGTGCCCGCCCAGGGTCACATCGGTCTCGATCGGGATCCGTGTGGTCGAGCGTCGTTCGGTCGGATCGACCTCCGCATCCGGGAGGAGGTCGGCGAAGGATCGGTCGATGAGCATGGGCGCGTTGGAGCCCGAAGGACGGTGCAAGAACCGGGCAGCATGGGCGAGCGCATGCGAGGCGCGTCCTTTCTCGGATCATTTGGCGAATCCTTCGTCGAATCCGCCCCGGGGGGCGGTCGTTCGGGCGACCAGCCCCCGGCCATCGGGGCGACCACCCCCGATGCCACGCCGGCGACCCAAAGCGTGGCGCGTCACCCGGGTCGGACGGGCATGGCAGGAGCAATGGGGACCGGGGGCGGCGGGCAGGGGCGCAAGGCGCTCGACACCGACATCAACATGGTGCCGATGATCGACCTTCTCATGGTGACCATCGCCTTCCTCCTCGTCACGGCGGTCTGGTCGCAGATGTCCCGGATCGAAGGATCGGCCCGGGTTCCGGGTCCGATCGATCCCGGAGGCGCCCCGCCCACGCACGAGCGATCGCTCCACGTCGACATGCGCTCACCCGACCGGTTCGTGCTGTCGTGGCGAGAGGGTCAGGCGGTCGCGCGCTCCGTCGAGGTCCCGCGAGAATACCCCGCGCTGGCGAAGGCGATCGCGGGCGAGTGGAGGAGCAACGGATCGCATACGTCCCCCGGGGACACGCGCCGCGACGAGGCGGTCCTTCACACCGGCGACGACACGCCCTTCAAGGAGATGGTCGCCGTGATGGACGCCATCGAGGCCACCCGGCGGCCTCTCCTTCGCGGCGAGTCGCCTGCGTTCACGCTGACGCTCGCGACGCAGTAGCTCCACTCACGGACGGCCGGTGGCCGCGCCGCCGTCCGATTGCGGCTCGTCACCAGTCGACCATCGCCGAGCCCCAGGTGAAGCCCGAGCCGAAGGCGACCATGGCGACACGCATCCCACGCTTCAAGCGGCCCTCGCGCTCGGCCTCCGCGAGGAGGATGGGGATGGTCGCCGCGGTGGTGTTTCCGTAACGCTGGATGTTGTGGACGACCTTCTCGTCGGGGAGCGACATCTGCTTCGCGACGTACTGGTTGATGCGCATGTTCGCCTGATGAAAAAAGAAGAGATCGACCTCCTTCGGGTCGGTGCTCGTCGCCCAGCAGGCCTGCATCAGCGCCATGCACATCTTCTCCACGGCGTGCTTGAACACCGTGCGGCCGTCCATCTGCGCGTACATGTGGCTCGCCTCGACCTGGCCGACACCATTCGCGTCGATCGGGATGAAAGGGCGCTTCCGGATGTCCCACACCTTCTGGCAGAGCATCTCGGCGTAGCGGCCGTCCGCGCCAAGCCAGGTGCCGCGAATGCCCCGGTCCTCCTCCGTCGCGCTGACGACGACCGCCCCGGCGCCGTCGCCGAAGAGGGAGCTCACGGTGCGACCGCGGGTCGAGATGTCGATCGCCGCCGAGTGCGTCTCGGCGCCCACGACGAGCACGTGGCGTGCGCTGCCGGACTTCACCAGGCCCGTGGCGACGTGGAGCCCGTAGAGAAAGCCCGAGCACTGGTTTCGCACGTCGAGCGCGCCGACGAACTTGGGCTCGGGGCCTTCGCACAGGCCGAGCTTCTGCTGGAGCAGCACCCCTGACCCGGGGAACGCCATGTCGGGGGAGAGCGTCGCGAAGACGATGAGGTCGAGGTCACGCGCCGTGAGCCCCGCGCGCTCGATGGCGTCGCGTGCAGCCGGGACGGCGAGATCGCTGGTGCCTACGCCCTCTTCGGCGTAGCGGCGCGCCTCGATGCCGGTGCGCTGGACGATCCAGTCGTTGGTCGTGTCGATCCCCATCGCGATGAGATCGTCGTTCGTGACGACGCGCGGTGGAACGTAGAATCCGGTTCCCGAGATGAAGGCGTTGGGCACGGGGACCCAGCGTATCACCGCAGTCCCTCCGTGCCCTTTTCGAGGACGCCGAGTGTCTTACTTGTTCGGCTGAGGCGTGATGCGGAGGTACGGACGGATGGCGTTGTAGCCCTTCGGGAACTTCGCCTTCAGCACCTCGGGATCCTGGAGCGACGGCACGATGATGACGTCCTGGCCGTCCTTCCAGTTCGCCGGCGTTGCCACCGAGTGCGAGTCGGTCAGCTGGAGCGAGTCGACCACGCGGAGGATCTCGTCGAAGTTGCGGCCTGTGGCGGCGGGGTACGTCAGCGTCAGGCGCACCTTCTTGTTCGGATCGATGACGAAGACCGAGCGAACCGTCAGCGTGTCGTTCGCGTTGGGATGGATCATCCCGTACGCCGTCGCCACCTTGCGGTCGGGGTCCCCGAGGATGGGGTAGTTGAGCTTCGTGTGCTGGGTCTCCTCGATGTCGGCGATCCACTTCTTGTGGGACGCGACGTCGTCGACGCTGACCGCGATGACCTTGACGTTGCGCTTGTCGAACTCGGGCTTGAGCTTGGCGACGGCGCCGAGCTCCGTGGTGCACACGGGCGTGAAGTCCTTCGGGTGCGAGAAGAGGATGCCCCACGACTTGCCCAGCCACTCGTGGAAGTGGATGGGGCCTTCGGTGGAGTCCTGGGTGAAATCGGGCGCGATGTCGCCGAGCTGGATCGCCATTGAGGTGTTCTCCTTCGATTCGGTCCGGCGGATATTATGTCCGCTGGACCGAACGTCAAGAGACGACGCCGACGGGGACTCGAGGCTCAGTCCGGCACACGCCGCATGCGGGATCCCCGGCAAAGCGGCGAGCTTGCCCGGGCACGCATCTTGATGTAGGTCGCGGCATGTCGCATCGTTCATGGGTCGCTCTGCCGCTCGTCGTCCTCGCCGGGAGCACGGGCTGCAGCGGGGGAAATACCGCCGATCCCGGCGACGGCGGAGCCACCTCCGAGGCCGCCTCCACGGGGGACTCCGGCTCGCCCGCCGTCGGCCACCAGGTCACGCTGCTCGCCTCGCTGGGCGGTCCCACGTACTCGTTCTCGATCGACGCGACCAGCGCCTACGCCTTGCTCGAGGACGAAACAGGAAACGGCGGGACGACCGTCCTGAAGGTCCCGCTGTCGGGAGGGACGCCCGTCACACTCGCGTCCGATGCGCAGTACGGCGAGGGGATCGCCGTGTCCGGCACCACGCTCTACTGGGTCGATCCGTCAGGACCGCCCCTCGACGGCTCGTCAGGCGCCGACGGCCTCGTCATGAGTGTGCCCATCGGAGGAGGCCCCTCCGCCACCGTCGCGAGCGATCAGGGCTTACCCGAGACCATCGCCGTCGACTCCACGGGCATCTACTGGGTGAACGCCAACCAGTGCCAGCAGGTCCAGTGCAGCGGGGCCGTGGGAGCCGTGATGATGCTCCCTCCGGGCGCCACGACGCCTGTCGTGCTGGCGAGCGTACCGGCGTCGCCGCAGACGCTCGCCCTCGACGGCACCAGCGTCTACTGGGGAACGAGCGACGGTCGCGTGATGACGGTCCCGAAGAGCGGCGGTACCGTGACGACGCTCGCTTACTACGAGGCCAGCGTGGGAAGCCTTGTAGTTGCCGCGACCGACGTCTACTGGACGACCGGCGGCGGCGACATCATGAAGACTCCCATCGGCGGAGGCGCCTCGACGGCGGTCGTGGTCGGCCTCAACTCGATCCAGGGCCTCGCGTTGGACTCCACGAGCCTCTACTGGCTCGAGTACGAAGAGGACTCCTCGAGCAACGTCAACCAGAGCAGTGTGAAGAAGATGGCGCTGGGGAGTGGTGTGCCGACGACCCTCTGGGCGGGCTCCGACAACCCCTCCGCCCTCCAGGTCGACGGAACGAGCGTTTACTTCACGACCGACTCGGGCGCGCTGATGAAGCTGTCGCCGAAGTAGCCCGGGCGACGGCCCTACTGTGCCGCCGGCGTCGCGCAGTAGCCCGCGATGCACTGCGTCCCGGCCTGGGCGCCGCAGCAGTCGGCCGCGGTCACGCACTTCTCGCCCTCCTGGGCGCATCCGGACGGCGGGACGCAGGCGAAGATCGTCCCCCCATCGGGCCCATTGGTCTGCCGGCAGAAGCCGCTGCAGCACTCGTCGCCCGTGAGGCAGCTCATCCCGTTGGCCTCGCACGGATCGAGCGACCAGAAGCCGCGCATGTTGCCCGAGGCGAGCTCCTGCCCCTGCAGGTAGAAGGCCGGGTGCGTGAGGTCGACGGCCGTGGTGTACGGGTGCTCGGGGTTCTGGATGTCGATGGCGGCGACCCAGAGCTTCTTGCGCGGGCTCGGAGCGCCGGCGGCGCCGATGTACGGATCGCCGTTGACCAGATTTCCGTAGTTGCGCCGCGACGTGAAGACGACCCAGAAGTACCCACCGACCGCCTCGGGCAAGATCGTAGGCTCGTAGTTGAGGTCGATGTCGTCGGCGAACGGCATGTAGCTCGTACCGGCGGCGGTGTTGCCGTTCAGCTGGTTGGCGGCCACCTCGGTCAGTGACGGGATGTGAGCGATGTAGAGATCGCTCGTGGGGTCGGACACGTTGGCCGGGACGGCGGCCCCCGGCTCGTCGGAGATGGTGCTGTACTCGAGGTGCGTCCCGCCCGCGAAGAAGACGAACTGGTCGTCGGGGGTGATAGCCGCCCAGCCGACATAGGTGGCCGCGGGGAGCGTGGCCACGTCGCGCAGGTTGGTGAACGCGTTGGTCGCGTTGTCGAAGTCCATCACCGCGACGCTGTGACCCTGGTCCTTGTCGTAGTGCGTGAAGGCGATCATCTTCCCGTCGGCCGAGAACGCCGGCATCATCATGTATGGCGCGGCGTCGAGGCCCGTCGACGGGATGACGGCCCCCGTCTTCGTGTCGTAGAGCGTCGCCGGCAGATTGCCGTGCTGCCCCACGCCTCGCACATCGGGCGCCCAGGGCGCGTTGGCGTTGGCTCCCGAATTGGCGACCGCGCCGTAGTTCAGGAACTTCGACCCGTCGGGGGAGAGGGCCCCGAAGACCCACGTTCGGTTGGGCGCCTGGTAGCCGGGGGCGGCGTTGTTCTTCAGGTCCCACACGCTGTCGGTCGCGGTGCCCGTGGCGGGCTCGTTCGCAGAGACCAGCGTCGAGCCGTCGGCGCTCACGGCGTGGCAGACCCTGCATCCCGCGACGACCACGGTGGGCGTCGACTGCCCGGGGCGGAGGCTCATGATGGCGCCGGTGTTCCCGGCGATCGCGGAGTTGTACGAGTTGTAATAGATGGTCCCGCGTAGGTTGCCCTGGGCGACGGTCCACGTCTCGGTGATCGGCCCGGTGACCTTCCCGGCGTTGATCTCGGTGATGCTCACCTTGACCGCGTCCGTGCTCTGCGCCGTCAGCGTGATGGTCTGCCAGAGCTGCGGCGTCAGCGTGATGCGTCCCGGGCTGCTCGCGGCGTAGAAGCCCTGGTAGTCGAGGCCTCCGAAGCTGATCTCGAGGAGTGCCGCGTCGAAGTTGCCGGCGGTCTGGAGCACCGGCGCCCCGATGCCGCGCGCGAACACGGTGCCGTCGTAGGGGTAGAGCCACTTGAACGTGGGGTCGGCCGTTCCCCCGGCCTGGAGGAGCGTCTGCGTCGCAGCAGGGACGTTGCCGGGGTTGTCGCCGATCGTGAGCTTCACGTTCAGGATCGTCGACGCCTTGAGGTTGCCGTCGGTGGCGGCGACCGTCGTCGGTCCGCCGATGAGCCCCGAGGCCGTGAAGAGTCCGGTCGCGTCGATGGTCCCGATGTCGGCGACGTCGATGGTCCACTGCGGCGAGACCGGGGTGCCCCCCTCGAGCGCCTGAAACTGGAGCGTCGTGCCGGGCCCGGTGACCTTCAACGTCGGATTCGCCGGCGAGATGGTCAGCCCGGTGAGCGAGCTGTCGCCGCCGAAGCTGTGACCCGAGTCGTTGAAGGTCCCGGTGTCGCCGCCGAGCCCCGCATCGGCTCCAGGTGGTGTGAAGACGCTCTTGTCGCCGCTACTGCCGCAGCCTCCGCCGAGCGCCGCGACACCGAGCAGGGAGAGGAAGAGCGCCGACCAGGACCATCGAGGGAGCATTGCCGCTAGATTACTTCAATACCGACGGATCGTGCTCGATCCACCCCGGAAAATAGACGCAGATGTGACGTCAGCGCGATCCGTCATGGGTGAACGGGAGGGTGCGGTAACGCTGAAGGAGGAGGCTTTGCCGTGTCTCGAGCGACTCCTCCTTGCCGCGGATGAAGACGTGCTCCACACGGGTGCCCGCCTGCAAGGGGTCCCCGCTCCACACGACCACGTTGCCCACGGCGCCCTTCTCGAGCCGGCCGTAGCCCTTGAGACCGAACGCGTCGGCGGGCCCCTCCGTCACCGCGCGGATCGCCGCTTCGTGATCCATCCCCAGTCGCACGGCGTTGCCTGCGCGCTGCCAGAGCAGGCGTGCCTGGTGGGAAGCGAAGGTGCTCAGCACCACCTTCACGCCGGCCTGCGACAGGATCGCGGCGTTGTCGGACCGCGCGTGAAGCCGGTCGAAGCCCGAAGGGAGATCCTCCAGCGGGTCGATGATCACCGGCACTTTGTGGTGCGCGATCTCGTCGGCCATCATCCACGCCTCGCCCGCTCCTTCGAGTACGAGCTTGAGCTTCAGGTCGTCGGCCAGGCGCAGGGCGGATTCGATATCGCTCGCGCGCTCCGCCCACACGACGAGGGGCTGCTCGCCACGCACCACGGGCACGAGGGCCTCGAGCCCCGCTCGGTGCAAGCTGAGCTGCCGTACGCCGTTCGCGTCGTACTGCGCCCTGTGGGTCCCGTAGAAGCGCGCGTCCTCGAGCGCCTCCCGCAGCATGAGCCACAGGCCGCCTCGACTTCCGGCCACGCGCTGCACAGTTCCTTCGTCGACCTGCGCGTGCTGGGCGAGCGATGGGCGGACCAGCGCCTCCGCCACGGTGTCCCCTGCCAGATCGACGAATGCGCTCTGCCCTCCGAGGAGCCCCCTGGCCGGCGCAACCACGACCGACGTGACGCCTCCAGCGCGGGTGACGGGGATGACCGACGAGCGCGGGTTGTAGCCGTCGAGCATGCGGAGGCCGGGGGTCATGGCCGAGCGCACGTCCGTGTCGTTGGACGCCGCTTCGAGGTCGATCTCGACGGCGCCGACGTCGGTCCCGACGTCGATGAAGCCTGCGGTCACCACCTTGCCGTGCGCGTCGATGGTGCGCGCGTTCGGCGGGATGGCGAGGCCCGCTCCCACCGCGACGACCTTGCCGCCCGAGAGCACGACGGTCGCATCCTCCAGCGGAGGGTGGTCGCCGGGGATGTAGACGCGCCCGTGGGTGATGGCGATGGCCTGCACCTCGTCCGCGTTCGCGGTGGGCGCGACGAGCGCGGCGAGCGACGCCGCGAAGAAGACGACGACGGTCCGGATCACTTGGCCTCCTGCTTCGCGGGCATGCCGCGCACGCCGAGCTCGAAGTCGCTCCACGGCGCGCCGACGTGGGCGCGCTCGAACACGGCCTGCCCGTCGATGTAAACGAGCTCCGCGCGCGAATACACGCTGAACGGGTTCTCGCTCCACACGACGACGTCCGCGCGCTTGCCCGGTTCGAGCGTGCCGACCTGGTCGTCGATCCCCAGCGCCCAGGCCGGGTTCGCGGTGAGCCACTTGAGGGCGTCGTCGTCCTCCAGCTTCACCCCGGCAGCCCGGCCCGCGGCGAGCGCCTTGCCGGCCGACTGGTTGAGGATCTGGATGGCGATGGGGGAGTCGGAGTGCACGACGGCGCGGGCCCCGGCCTCCGTCACGAGGGCGAGGTTCTCGGGAATGCCGTCGTACGCCTCCATCTTGAAGCCCCACCAGTCGTCCCACGTCGCGACGGCCACGCCCCTCGCCGCCAGGACGTCCCGGATCTTGTAGGCCTCGAGCGCGTGGTGAAAGGCGCGCACCTTGAAGCCGAACTCGTCGGCGATCTGCAGCGCGGCGAGCATGTCGTCGGCCTGGTAGCAGTGCCACTCGACGAGGATGTCGCCGCGCATCACGAGCGCGAGGGTCTCGAGCGCCAGATCGCGGTCCGGCGCCTTGTCCTCGCCCTTGTCGTGCTTCTTGTCGGCACCGCCATCAGCGGCCTCGGGCGGAGGCGGCTGTCTCTGCTTCTTCGTCCAGTCCTCCCAGTCGCGGGCGTACTTCTGCGCGTGGAGGAACGCCTCGCGCACGGCCCGCAGGTTTCCCATGCGTGTCGAGGGGGCGCGCTTCAGCTCGTGGTAGACGCGCTTGGGGTTCTCCCCGCACGCCATCTTGAGGATCTCCGGGGCGCCGGGAAAGCGCATCGCGCGCGCGCCCCGCTGCGGGACGAGGTGCATCACGATGCCGCGTCCGCCGATGAGGTTCGCGCTCCCGGGGAGCACGCCGATGGTGGTCACGCCCCCGGCGACGGCGCGTTCGATGGCCGGATCCTGTGGCCAGAACGAGTGCTCCGCGCGAAGGCCCGCCGTGATCGGATCGGTCATCTCGTTGCCGTCGTCGTGCCCCTCCGTGTCCGGCACCGGGTACACGCCCATGTGCGAGTGCGGATCGATGATCCCCGGGGTGACGAAGCGACCGTGGGCGTCCACGACGACCGTCCCCTCCTTCGGGGCAGGCCCGTCTCCCTCACCCACCGCCGCGATGGTGCCGCCCTCCATCAGGACGAAGCCCGGCGCGTAGCGCTTCCCGGTCGCCGTCATCACGGTCGCGTGCTGGACGAGCACAGCGGGACCATGGGCGACCGGCGGCGTATCGAGCGCCGTACGCGCGCGTGACTCGGGAGCCGCGAAGGGGTCGGCCGGGACGGAGGACGCCGGGCGCGCCTCGGTGTGCGGAGGCGGGGGGGGTGGCACGCACGCCGTGAAGGCGAGAGCGACGAGGCCTGTGGTGATGGCAACGACGGCAAGGCAACGCATCAGGGCGCGCATCCTACGCGCCCATCGGGTCACCTTTCCGGTGTTTCCGTCGCCCGCGCAGGGCTACGGACTTACTGGTTGGGATGAGCGGACGCGCCCGGATGCAGGCCGGTCGCCGGACCGTCGCCGTGTACCTGCGGGTCCTTGTGCTCCTGCTCGACGAACTGGACGCTGTCGTCCGGGTTGTTGCCCTGGGGAGCGGTCACCCCGCCGGCGGCCTGCTGGAAGGCCTGTGAGGGAGGGGCCGCAGCGACGGGCGGGGCCGAGGGCTGGGCGGCGCAACCGAAGGCGCCGAGGGACAGGGCGGCCATGGCGGCGAGCCCGAGCGTGAGAAGGGAAGACTTGTGCGAAGAGTGGGACATGTTCATACCCCCTTGGTACCGTGGGATTACGTGTTTTCTTCCCTCGGTGCAAGCGCCGAGGTGAATAGTTCTGCTACGCGCGGACTGGTTGCCAGGCTCGAGCAGAGGATTCGAGCCAGGTCAACGTCGCGAAAGGACGGGTGAACCTCGCTACGTCGGCGCCCATCGCTGCTAACGTCACCCGTCGTGGCGACTGCGCAGGCGATCCGCATCCTCAGCTACAACGTGCGCTACTTCGGGCACGCTACCCGGGGGCTGGCGAGCACGAAGAAGGCGATGAAGCGCATCGCCGACGCCATCGCCGCCCTGAAGCCTCTGCCCGCGATCGTCTGTCTCCAGGAGGTCGAGACACGCTCGCTGAGGTCCACGGTCGCGCATCGCACGGCGCCGGAGGAGACACAGCTCGAGCAGTTCCACCGGATGCTGGCAGCGTCCCTCGCCGAGGCCGCCAAGCCGGACTCGTTCGAGGCCCACTACTTTCCCGCGCACGCCTACCGCCTCTCGGAGAAGACGAAGGTCTACACGACGGGCCTCGCGATCCTCGCGCACAGCGACTTCGCGGTCGACCACCACAACGCCGGGACCCCGCACGACATCACGCATCGACGGCAGAACGCCGCGCGTCGCATGAAGCAGACCCGGATCTGCGCCCACCTGCGCTTTCGCCACCGCACGCAGCGCACGTTCGGACCCATCGACGTTTTCAACACGCACCTCAGCTTGCCGAGCACCCTGTCGACCGCCTTCTGGACGAAGCCGCGGCGCATGGGCTGGGGACCCAACCAGCTCGAGGAGGCGAAGAACCTGGTGAGCTTCGTGGAGCAGGAGCGGGCGAGCGACCGCTTCGTCGTCGTGGGCGACTTCAACGCGCTCCCGGGCTCGCCGGTGTACGAGCACCTCGTCGCGGGTCCGTCGTGGGTCGACGCCTTCGCTCAGCGTTACAAGCTGAACGTCGAGGAGCTGGCGAGCTGGCCCACCGCGGGCTTCATGCGCATGCGGATGCATCTCGACCACGTCTTCACGGGGCGGGGGATCCGCTGGCTCGACTTCGACGAGACGCACCCCTTCGGGGACCGCACGGCACCGTTCCACGGCCTATCCGACCACATGCCCATGATCGCGCGGTGCCGCGTGGCGCGGGACAACAGCATTCCGCCGACGTGAGCGGGGCTCAGGCGAGTCGAACGGCGGCCGGGGCCCTCCCGCGCAAGGGACGGGGGATATCGTCGTTGGGTCGCATGCCCGGGCGGGGTTCCCGTGCACGCAGTATCCTCTCCCCATGCGAACCCCGCTGCGCGAGCAGCTGCGCTCCGCCCCGACGCGCATCTACGTCACCGCCATGAACCGCGCGCTGCATGCGTTCGCGCGCGTCCGGTACGCCATGCCCGATGCGCGGCCCTCACGCTTCCACCTCCGTCTCGAGCGCGACGTCGTTTACGGGTCGCGCGACGTCCCCGAGCATCGCCTCGACGCCTACATCCCCACGCGCGGGCATGGGCCCACCCCCGTCGTCATGTACGTCCACGGGGGAGGCTTTCGCATGCTCTCCAAGGAGACCCATCGGGTGATGGCCCTCGCCATCGCCCGCGCCGGCTACCTCCTCTTCAACATCAACTACCGCCAGGGGACGCGCCACCCCTACCCCGCGCCGCTCGAGGACGCGAGCCGCGCCCTCCTCTGGGTGCAGGAGAACTGCGCGCGCTACGGCGGGGATCCCGGTCGCATCGCGCTCGCCGGGGAGAGCGCCGGAGGCAACCTCGTCACGGCGCTCGCCGTCGCTTCGTCGTGGCGCCGGCCCGAGCCCTTCGCGCGTCGCGTGTTCGATGCCCACGTCGCGCTGCGGGCTGTCGTCGCGACCTACGGCTTCCTCGACCTCGGTCACACCGACGAGTACCTGAAGCACCCGCGCATGTCGCGCTGGACCAAGTCGCTCCTCCTCGACGCGGCGCGCTCGTACGTCGGGTACGACGTGCGCTCGGCGGTCGAGGCCTTCCCCCTCACCAGCCCGCTCCGGATCATCGAAGGAGGCGCGCCCGATCGCCCGCTGCCCCCGTTCTTCGCGTCCGTGGGCACACGGGATCCCCTCTTCCGTTGCTCCAAACGCCTCAAGACCGCGCTCGACGCCCTCGGCACCGAGTGCGAGCTCCACGTCTCGCCCGGAGAGATTCACGGCTACGACGCGTTCGTCTGGCGTCCCCAGGCGCGCGCCAAGTGGGTCGCCGTCCATTCCTTCCTCGACCGCCAGATGGCCACGGCCCGCGGGGACGACGAGGAGGACGTACGCGCCGCCTTCGCGGCACTGGCCGCCGGCGAGCAGCGGGGCAAGCTGGTCATCCGGGTGGCTCCCTGAACCGTCACAACCGCCCACCTTCA
>Ga0182030_10006251_pt1 | contig 25168 bp, 23 predicted proteins | sample 812S3MmetaG_FD_121299 | JGI IMG/M metagenome (GOLD analysis project Ga0182030, IMG submission 121299) | Permafrost microbial communities from Stordalen Mire, Sweden - 812S3M metaG (Illumina Assembly) | ecosystem: Environmental > Terrestrial > Soil > Wetlands > Permafrost | place: Sweden...
ACGGTGAACCTGTGGCTGCGCGGGATCGTGCAAGATCACTACGGCGTGAAGCCGGAAGAGATGAAGTGGGTCTCGACGCTCGCCACCGAAGGCGCGGGCTTCGAGTATCCGGCAGGGCTCGATATTTCCGTCGTGCCGGATGCGGAGCCGCAGGATCTGCTGCTCGACGGCACCGTCGATGCGATATTCTCGCCGGTGATTTTGCCGGGTATCATCAACGGCGATCCGCGTTTGCGCCGGCTGTTCCCCGACTCGCGTGCGGAACTGGCGGCGTACTATGCCAAGACGAACATCATCCCGATCACCCACACGGTCGTCGTGAGCGAATCACTGCTGGCGCGCGAACCATGGGTCGCCGACAACCTGCTCACGGCATTCCGCGAAGCGCAGCGGCTGGTCGACGAGGCGTACCTCGAACCGAAGTTTCTCAGCACCTACGACGCCGTGCTCAACCTCGAAGAACAGCGGCGCGACTTCGGCGACACACTCTACGTGCACGGCCTCAAGCGCAATCGGCACATCGTCGAGACGTTCGTGCGCTACGCGCACGAGCAAGGGTACATCAAGAAACTTCCCAACGTCGATACGCTTTTCGCCCCAGTTAGCAACGACTAGCTTCCACTAGCGGGAAACCTTGCGGCGGTCCCTCGACTACGGTTCGCTACGCGAACCTGCGCTCGGCATGACAGATAAAAAAGTACGCCCCACATCTGTCATGGCAACAACGTTGGCTTGAGTTGCAAGCGCGAAGGCGCGCGGTGTTTACTCCGCGCCGTCTTTCGCTAGCGGTGGGCTACTGCTGGGCGGGTGCCGATTGTCGATGCGTTTGCGGCGGCTATCGTTCGTTGGGCGGCGCCGTTGAGGATAAAACCCTTGACGGCATTGGCGCGGGAGACTTCTGCGACGCGGTGCACGTAGCCGGCGTGGCTCGGATAGAGTTGTGCGAGTTGCGCTACGGATAGCGGCGTGTATGCGCCCCAGCGATTGCAGGCGCCGGGGCCGGTGTTGCCGCCGACGCTGAGGCCGGTTGGGACGTCCATTGCTGCGAGACGGATGCCGCCTTCGGCGAGGCCCAACGCGTTGCGCGCGAGGATGGCGTTGCGCGCCGGCGGTGCGGTCGCGCCGAGCTCGGGGCGTGCGTGCGGTTCGACCATCGAGGCGACGACGATTTTCGGTGCGGACGGCGGCGGAGCGCCGCCGGAAACCCAGCGTACGAGTTCGTCGTAAGCGGCGCCCATGATGTCGCCGGCGGGGACGCGCGTGCCGATCGTCGGGATGCCGCAGGTTGGTGCGAGCGTTGCTTCCGACGATGTGCCGAGGTCGCGCAGTTCGAGCGGTTCGCGGCTTAGACGCAAGTGATAGTCGACGTGCGAGGTTCCGGCCATCTCCCACGCGCGGAAGAGTTTACTGTCGGGCTGGCGCGCGCCGGCCTCCGCATCTTGCACGTCGAATTCGGTCGAAATCTTGAACACCGGTCGCGCGATGTCGGTGCGGATGTGCATGCCGAGCGTCGAGAGCAGTAAGAAGCCGTCGTACTCGCGGTCGAGCGGATCGACGGAGTTCACGTAGGTCGAGAGGCGGAACGCCGACTGCGATTCGCCCGTCGCGATGATGTGCTGCGGGCGCAGGCCGCCGAGCACATCGACGCCGGCGCCGCGATGGCGCAACACGGCACCGACTTGGCGGTAGATGTCGTATGAGAGCGCGTCATCGGTGATCGTGCCGCCCTGTGTCACGTCGAGCGTGCCGTAGCGTTTCGGGCTCCACGCTTTCATGCGGTCGACGCCGACGCGTTGGGCGGACACGCCGACCCACGCGTAACCGGAATCGAGCAAATGTTCCCACGCGAAGAACCACGTGTTGTCGGCATCGAAGCCGTTGGTGACGTTGAGCCACTCAACGACGACCGTGCCGTTGAAGCGGTGCGGATCGGCGGGGCGACGCACGATGATGCGCGTCGTGTACGGATGATCGGCGTCGAGGACGCGGCCGGTCTCGCCGGTCGGCGGCGTCTCGTAGCGGCTCGCGGTGCCGTTGACGAGGTATTCGTTCTCGACGTAGCCGTGCAGCGCGAGGTCGTGGTTGGAGGCGAAGAACGGGTAGTCGTGCGCCGGGTTCCCCGGGATGCCGGTCGCCGCGATCGGGCCGCTGACGGTCGGCAGCGCGGTCTCGCTACCGGCTGCCGTCGGCAGCAGCAGTCCGCCCGCGACGAGGACGGCGCCGAACCAGCGCGCTGAAAACCACCGCATCGCGTATCCTCCGGAAAAAACTTGCGCTACGGCCCTTCGGCGAGCGCCCCCGCCACCCCGCTGAGCACGCTCAACGACCGGCGCACGTCGCCGATGAAGCGCGCTGCCGCCAGCGGCTGCCGGGCGAAGGCGAGCGCCAGATGCAGTGGACGGATCGCTCCGTCGGCGCTGAAGGCGTGCTCGATCGGCGGTAAGTCGAAGCTCGGGTCATCGCTCGCGACGCGCACGATCAGCGATGCGCGGCCGCGGGCGGCCAGGGCACGCGCGACGTGGGTGCCTTCCATGTCGACGGCGTCGGCGTTGTACGCTGCGGCCAGGGCTGCGCGCTCGGTGGCGCGCGTTACGACGTGGTCGACCGTGCAACCGTATACGAGCTTGGCGCCGGGCAGCCGCGCGTGCATTTCTTGGACGAGTTGCTCGTCGAACGTATAGCGGCCGGTCTCGTCCACGATGTCGCGGAAGATCGCGACGTCGCCGGTGCGCACGTTGCGCAGCGCGCCGCAGAGACCGATCACGACGATGAGTCCGGCTGGGATGTCGTCGGGTAGCGCTGCGGCACGCGCGCCGGCGTGCATCGCAACGATGATGGCGTTCGGCGCCGCGCGGCGTACCGCGCGCTCTTCTGCTCCATGTGGGACCAGCAGCACCGGCGGCATCTACGTGCCGTGGAAAAGAAAGATGCCCGCGACGCCGGCGACGGCGACGACGAGTGCGGTGTTGATCTTCGTTCGCAACATCACGCCGGCTGCAATCAGCGCGATGGCGATCGTTGCGGGACCGTCGAGCGCGCCACGGCCGAGCACGACCGCGCCGACCCACGAGAGGCCGAGGACGATCGGGATCATCGCGCGGGCGAAGATCTTGCGGCCCGGGTGATCGTGAAAGCGATCCCACACGTGGGCGAGCGCGTACACGAACATCGCGGCGGGCAAGAACATCGCGACTGCTGCGACTACGGCGCCCGAGAAGCCGGCAACGGTATAGCCGATGAGCGCGGAGACCGTCATCGCCGGGCCCGGTGCGAGCCGCGAAAGGCCGTAGAAGCGCGAGAACTCAACTGAGGTGATCCAGTGATGGTGCGTCACGACATCCGCGTACATCTGCGGAACGATCGCGTTGCCGCCGCCGAAACCTAGCACCGAGAGGACGGCGAACACGGCAACGAGCTGCCAGTAGATCATTTGGACTTCACCAGACGCTGTGCGAAGATCGAGGCCGGGATGAAGATCAGAAACATCACCGCCAGCGATGCGTGCAAGACGAGCACCGCAACGCCGACCGCAACCATAATGACGAGGTCGACGGCCTTCGTGCGATAGGGCCAGGTGAGTTCGAGCGCGTTGCCGAGCATCATGCCGACCGCGGCCGCGGCGCAGCCTTTGAGGGCCGAGCGCAGCATGCTCATGTGCGGGTCCATCGACAAGACGGCGATGAGCATCAGTACGAGAAATCCCGGGACAGTCTCGGCGATGAGGCACACCCAGAAGCCCGCGGTGCCTGCTAAACGACGGCCGATGAGTACGGCAAGCGTTACCGGGATCGCGCCCGGGGAGACTTGCGCGATCGCGTAGATGTCGAGAAACTCGCGCTCGGTGAGCCAGCCGCGGCGCGTTACGAATTCGCGGCGCATCATCGGAATGCCGCCGCCGCCGAATGCGGTTGCTGATATCACTGCGAAACTTGTGAACAAGCGCAGGAGCGTGACTTCGGTTCGCGATGCAACGAGAGTACTCAACGAGGAAGCGTTGTTATCGCCGCGCTGATGAGGTCCTTCGCGGCCAGCGATTGCGGCAGCGTGCGCGCGCCCCCCACCTTTGTCATGCCGAGCGCAGCGAAGCGTAGTCGAGGTACAGCCGCAATCGCGTAGCTTGGTGGCGGTCCTTCGACTCCGCGCCTGCGGCGCTGCGCTCCGGATGACAAATAATAATGGTTGGCACGAGGTGGCGATGCGCGAAGGCGCGAGGTGTTCGGCCGATGCGCATTAGCGGGGGAGCGTTGCTATCGCGGGGCTTATGAGGTCTTTTGCGGCGATGGGTTGCGGGAGTGCGTGGTACTTGAAGGCGACGTCGAGCACGGGTTGGATGAGCCCGGGAACGAGCACGTCGCCGTAGCGCGTGTGCACGGCGTTCTTCATCGAGTCGGCCGTAACGCCCGAATATTTTTCGTAGATCCCCGCTGCGAGCGCGGGGTTCGTGTTTGCCCAGCGCTGCGCGTCGCGCATCGCGAGTGCGAACTTCAAGGCGAGCTGCGGGTTCTTCGCGATCCAGTCATCCGAGCCGAACCAGGCCGTTTCGATGAACTGCTTCGCGACCACGTCGAGCGGCGCGGCGACGATGCGGCAATCGACGAGCGCGTTCGAGAGCGTCGGCTCGGTGAGCACCGACGCGTCGATCGTTCCGCGCGCTACGGCAAGCGTCGCGCTGGCCGAGGGAATCTCGACGAACTTCACCGCCGCGAGATCGCCGCCGTTCGCCTCGAGCCACGCGTTCATCGAGATGCGGCTGATGCCTTCGAGCGACGGCACGCCGATCGTTTTGCCGTTGAAGTCGCGACCGGTGCGAATGGGCGATGCTTTGGCGACGATGACGCCTTGCGTCGGCGCCGCGTCGGTCCAGAATGCGCTCGGCGCGAGCAGGCTGATCTTGATGCCGTGACTGTGTGCGGCGGCAAACGACACGAGATCGGCCTCACCGCAATCGAGCGTTCCGCCGGTGACGGCTGCCACTACGGCCGCGCCGCTGCCTTTGCTGAGCGTCGTGATCGCCGCATCGAGCCCGACGCGCTTGAAATAGCCCATGTCTTGCGCGTAGTACACGCCGGCGTTGCCTTGTTGGCCCGGCGTGCCGATCTTCATCGTCGTGGTCGCAGCCGTTTGCGCCCATGCCGGTGCGCCCGACGCAACGACGCCGGCGAATGCTGCAGCGTTCCGGACGAACGCCGCTCTAGAAACGTGCAAGCCGTTCGTCCTTCAGCGCGACCTGCCAATCCAGTTCTTGCGGGATGATGTGGTCGAGCGCGCGCACGCGCTGGTAGTCGGCGGAATCGACGCCGCGCGGCGTCTTGCCCGCTTCAACGTCGCTCGCCGCTTCGAGCAGTAGCTGGCGCAGCACGATGATCGCGCGGTCGGTCGTCCCGAGATGTTCCTGCGAGCGATCGACGATCGGGCCCATGCCCTCTTGCAGCGCAACGTCTTGCGTGTTCACGCCGCGAATGCCGGTGAACGTCTTCGTCTTCTGCACCGCGCGGTCGATCTCGTAATCGTTTGCGAGCGTTTGCTTGAGGCGGTAGGGGTGCTTCGGATCGAAGTCGTCCGGTCCACGCCCGGTGTATTGCTCGACGAACGCCGCGTACTCCGGCGTCACCGGACGCGCTTCGTCGTAGGCGTACATCCAGTTGTAGGTGCACACGTTCTCGTCGTCCATCGGCACCCAAAAGTGGCCGTTGATCGTCGGCATCAGATCGGGGATCGTCGGATCTTGAATGCGGCCGCGAATCTGCGTGACCGGCATGATGTAGTGATACAGGCGCACCCACTGCTTATCGCCGAGCGAGCGAATGCCGGTGTAGTTATAGCCGTACGGCGTGCGTTCGACGTCGATCTGCGGCACGAGGGAATCGTAATCGCGCAGGAAGCCGCGGTCGCCGATGTTCATGTTGTGCATGATCGTCGCGTGCGAGGAGTCGAGGCCGCCTTCGAGCGCCTGCAGATAGTTGCACGCCTGGAACGTTTTCGAAACGAAGCGATGCGTGTCGGGTGCGCGGCAGAATTCGTAATCGGGATACGGCGGCTGCAGTTCGCGCGGTCCGAGATAGGCCCAGGCGATGCCGCCGCCTTCCCACACCGGATACGACGCGATCGTCACCTTCGTTTTGAACAGTGAGTCGGGTGGTTCCGACGGCATGTCGACGCAGGTGCCGTCTTTGTCGAACTTCCAGCCGTGGTACACGCAGCGCAGTCCGCACTCTTCGTTGCGCCCGAAGAACATCGGCGCGCGGCGGTGCGGGCAGAACGCATCGACGAGGCCGATCGCGCCGGTTGTATCGCGGAACGCGACGAGATCTTCGCCGAGCAGTTTCACGCGCAGCGGCGCGCCGTCGTTTTCGGGCAGCTCGCGCGAGAGAAACGCCGGCAGCCAGTAGCGCCGGAACGCGTTCCCCATCGGGGTGCCGGCGCCGGTGCGCGTAATCCGTTCGTTCTCAGCGTGCGATAGCATTAATTCATTCCTAGGTTGGCGGCTTCGGTAAAGGCCCGCTCGCGCATGGTCGTACGGCGAAGTTCGCGCGGGACGTGCAAATCGGCATAGTCCGGGGCGCGGTGCATCACCGCGAGGTTGTCCCAGATCACGACATCGCCCACGGTCCATGCGTGCTTGTGCACGAACTGCGGCTGGGTTGCGAACGCGGTCAGCTCTGCGAGCAGCGCGCGGCCTTCGTCGACCGGCATACCGATGATATGCGAGGCGTGCGAGGCCACGTAGAGCGACGTTTGGCCGGCGCGCACGTGCACGAGCGGATGCTGCGCGGGCGGCGCCGAGCGCAGTTCTTCTTCCGTCGGCTCCGGGAAACCGACGCGCTGTTTCGAGTACCACACCGAGTGCTCGGCGACCAGGCCCGCGATCTTCTCTTTCATGCTGGGCGGCAACGCGGCATACGCGGCGCGCATATCGGCGTATTGCGTGTCGGCCCCGGGCGGCACGATGCGCGCGGAAAGCGCTGAGTACGTGGCGCGGTTTTCGTTGAACGTGACGTCGGCGTGCCATTGCTGGTCGGCGCGGCGGAACATCGTCTTGCGGTGCGTCTCGGGATAGATGTTCCCGTTCTCATCGAGATTGCTGACGTTGATGATCTCGGGATACGGCACGCGCTCGTGCAGCTTTACTTCGCCCGTCACTTTGAGGATCGGCGTGGGCTGCATCGGGCCGAGGTGGCGGCTGAACGCGATGTGCTGCTCGTTGGTTAGCGGCTCCGGATGCGGAAACACGCACACGGCGTAGCGATCCATCGCGGCGATGATGTCCGCGACGCTCGCCGCATCGAGCGGCTCGCGCAAATCGATGCCTGTCACGCGCGCGGCGAAGGTGGGGTGAAGCTGTTCGACGTTTACTTGTTGTGTGCGCTCGGCTTTATACATGAACCTGTTCACTTTCAGGGGAATCATACGTCGTCCGGCAAAGGCTTGTCAATGGAACTAGCTGCAGCGGGCCTCGGGCGGCGCGAACGCAGCAAGCTCGACAAGCGCCGCCGCATCAGTGAAGCGGCGCGGGCCGTATTTACCGAGTTCGGGTACGAACGCGCGAACATGCGCGAGATCGCCAAACGCGCGGGCGTTGCGACCGGCACGCTCTTTCTCTATGCTCCGGACAAGCGCAATCTACTCCTGTGGATTCTCAACGACGACCTCGACGACGTCACGGAATCGACGTTCGCGACGATCGCACAAACGCACGCGCACGACGGGCTGCTCGAGCAACTGCTGTTCGCGTTCGAAGCGCGGTACCGCTACTGGGGCGCCGATCCCGATCTCTCGCTGCACGCGCTGCAAGAACTCATCATCGCGCGCGACCTGCAAGCGACGCCCGCCTCGCATCTGGCCTATTATCAGGAGCGGCGGCTCGTTTTACAAGAGCACGTCGCGCAACTGGTACGCGCGCAGCAACGGCTCGGACGCGTTCGCTCGACCGAGGATCCGGAAGCGATTGCGCGGCTGGCACTGGCAATCTATAACTCCACGATCCGCACGTGGCTGCGCAGCAGCGATGTCGATGTCGTGACGGGGTTGGCCGAGTTGCGCGAGTTGCTGCGCTTGGCGCTCGACGGTTGCGCCGTGGTTAGCGGACGTGGTGCTGGCGAAACGTTAAATTGATGCGCGCTTCGCGCACGCGCGGATCCTTGCGCACGCGGTGTTCCCAGTAGCGCTGCGTTTCGCCGCGCATCACCACCAAATCGCCATGGGCGAGATCGAGCGCGATTGTGCGCGGACGCAAATCGCTCTCGCGTTTGGGGCGGAAGTCGAACTCGCGCGTCGCGCCGAGCGAGAGCGAAGCGACGACCTTGCCGCTGATCTCGTGGTCGCCGTGCCAGGCCACGCTGTCGCGGCCGTCGCGATAGCGGTTCACGAAGACGTAGTCGAACCCGGTGCCGAGCAACGCTTCGAGCCGCTCGCGCACGGCGAGCAAATGCGGCGTCCAGGGCTGGGACATGCGGTCGCCCCGGCCGGCAGTTTCGCGCGGCACGGCGACCCGCTTGCCGTACATCAGGCGGCTATCGGCGGCGAATTTGGTCGTCGCCAGGAGCTCCGTGACCAGGGCGTCGCCGTCCTCAAAGTCGAGGAATGCCGGATAGAACGCCACGTCGCCGTGCTCGCTGATAAGGGTCACCGGGTCCTCGAGGGCGCCGAACAGCGCTGCCTGTCGCATACGAACGTACGTTCGATTTCCATTTGCGGGACTCCCGTTCGGGAACAAGGCGAACCCACGGCGTTGGTGGGTATATTGCCGTTATGAACGACGAACGCGATTCGCAAGCGGATGCCCTCGAGGACGAAATCGAGCAGGCGATCGAGGATAAGCACGACGGCATTCTTGCTGCTGACGCTACCGGCATGGTAGGCAACGAAGAATCCATTCGTCTTGTAGAGTTACGCGAAGGTGAAGTAACTCCACCGGTTTAACCGTTGGCGCGTGGAGACTACCGCTCGCGCACGCATGTCCTTATGGGAAAAAGCCATGGCGTTGCCATTGGCACAAGAGAGTGACTTCTACGGCTCGCACCGGCGCCCGCACGGCGTTGACTCGCAGCATTTGCGCGTCATCAAAGACACGGCGCTGCGCTCGCGGCTCATCATGGCCGGCATGGCCGAGGGCCTGCAGTCACCCAAGGGCCCGCAGAAGATCGCCTCGATCGTTCGGCTGTATGCTGACTTCAACGCGCCGGCCCCGGTGCGCGGCGCCCGGACCGCTGCGCGCCGCCCGAACGAGCCCTCGCGCTCCGCTTACGGCTTACCGACGGTTGAGGAACTCAACCGGCTGCTGAGCCGCATCACCACGGTGGAGCGGACGGTGTCGAGCGAGCTGCAAGGGCAGATCAACAGCGATATCTCGCGTCTCAAGGGTCAGATCGCGAATCTCGAGGGCGACGAGTTCGAACGGACGTTCCGCGAACTCGAATCCGCCGTGCGCGCGCGCCGTGAAGTTTCCGGGCAAGTGCGCGAGGAGACGTTCAAGCGCATCGAGGCCGATTCGGCCTTCGAGCCGCGCAAGTACTTGCGGCTGCTCTCGCGCGAACCGCACAGCGACGAGTAACGCCCGGCCCTAACGGGCGTGGTAGTGGAAGCCGTCGCGGTAGGCGCGCTGCGCGCTCACGAACGTCGCGGCGAAACTGAGCGCGCACGCAAGCGCTAGCGCGGCGAGCACCGCGGTATGCATTTTTTCCGGCGCGACATGCGCGGTGGTGGGGGCGAACGACGCGAACACGATCGCCGCGAGCGACGCGCCGAACGTTTGCCCCGCCACGCGCAGCGATGCGAAGATCGCCGCAACGCTGCCGCCTTTTTCCGGCGGACCACTGCCCATGATTTCGCGGTTGTTCGGCGTTTGGAAGATGCCCCAGCCGGCGCCCGAGAGCAGACCCGCGACGAGCAACAGCGCGATGCTCGGATGGATGACCGCGTACGCGTAGAGCCCGAGCGCTCCGGTGAAAACGACGAGCCCCGCGGTCGCGATCAGTCCGACGGCGTAACGGTCGGCGAAGCGGCCGGTGATCGGTGCCACGATCGCGTTGGCAATCGGCCACGACGTCATGAGCAGTCCCGACTGCAACGGCGACATGCCGTAGTCGAGCTGGAGAAAGAACGGCAGCGCGATCACGCCGATGCTCCAGGCCGACCAGCCGCTGAAGCTGGCTTGCGCGGCGACGGAGAAACGCGGCAGGCGAAAGAGATCGAGCGAGATCATCGGCACCGGCAGCGTAAACTGACGGCGCGCGAACCACGCGAACGCGATCGCACCGGCGAGCAATTCGGTTTCGATGACCCAGAGCGCATCGCCGCGCGCAAAACCGTCGAAGCCGTAGACCAGCATGCTGAAGCCGATCGCACTCGTTGCGATGCTGAGCCGGTCGAGTGCCGCGCCGGTGCCGGGGACGTTGGGCAGCGTGTTGCGCGCGCACAGCACGATGACGATCGCGAGCGGAACGTTGATGGCAAAGAGAATCTGCCAGGGGAACACGGCGAGCAGCATGCCGCCGACGGTCGGTCCGGCGGCGCTCGCGATGCTCGTGTACATCGCGTTCATGCCGAACGCGTGACCGAGTTGCGAGCGCGGATAGATGTCGCGCACGAGCGCCGGTGAGAGCGACATGATGGCTGCCGCGCCGACGCCTTGCAGCACGCGCGCGAAGATCAGCAGGGCGAACGTTCCGCTGACCGCGCACAAGATGGAGCCCACCGTGAACAGCGCGACGCCGCTGCCCCACACGCGCCCGGTGCCGCGCGATTGACCGAGCGACGCCATCGTGAACAGCGTGGCCGTGATCGCGAGCAGATATGCCCCCGCAATCCACACGGTCGACGCCGGCGACACGTGTAGTTCGCGACCGATCGTCGGCAACGCGATGTTCGCAATCGACGCGTCGATCGCGGTCATGATCGTGCCGAGGATCAATGCCGTATACGCGCGCCGCCGACGCGACACCGGCAGAATGCCGTCGACGTTTATCACGGGCGTACAAGGGAACGACCCGGCTTGTGGCCGGGTCGTTCGGAGTCTTGGGACACGTCCGACTTAGTAGTCGTCGTCGGTCGAGTGAGCGAGCGGACCTTCGTCCTCTTCTTCCTCTTCCGCGGCCTCTTCGTCGTCTTCCTCGAGGACGTAGCCCTGATCTTCTTCCTCTTCCTCGACCGCGCCGGCAACCGGGATCTCGTCGTCGATGACTTCATCGACCACGATTTCGCCGTCATCGGTCATCGTCGCACGAAGACCGCCGAGCGGTGAGGTTGGGATGAGATCGTCATCGCCGCCGCGTTTGCCCGACGGTTGAACGAGGGGAGCCGAATCGTCGAGCTCTTCCTCTTCCTCTTCGGGTTCCTCGATTTCGCCGACGGTCTCGCCTTCAGCGGCCTCTTCGCCTTCGACCGGCACGCCCGGCACGGGGATACGTTCGACCTCGGCTTCGCGTTCGGCAAGCGCCGTCTGCGAAAGACGCGGATCTTCGTCGCCCATGAGCAGACCGATCTCTTGCGCGCGCTCCGACATGTCGTCGTCCGCGATGCGGATCTCGACTTCTTCGCGCGTTTCGGTGAGCACCTTGACGTCGAGCGCCAGCGACTGGAGCTCTTTGATGAGAACCTTGAACGATTCCGGCACGCCGGGCTCGAGCACGTTCTCACCCTTGACGATCGCTTCGTACGTCTTCACGCGGCCGACGACGTCGTCGGACTTCACCGTGAGGAGTTCTTGCAGCGTGTACGCTGCGCCGTACGCTTCGAGCGCCCAGACTTCCATCTCGCCGAATCGCTGGCCGCCGAACTGCGCTTTACCGCCGAGAGGCTGCTGCGTGATCATCGAGTATGGGCCCGTCGAACGCGCGTGAATTTTGTCGTCCACGAGATGCGCGAGCTTGAGCATGTAGATGTAGCCGACGGTGATCGGCCGGCCGAAGCGGTCGCCGGTGCGCCCGTCGCGCAGCCACGTCTTGCCGTCGGACGGAAGTCCGGCGTCTTGCAGCCACTCGCTGATGTCTTCCGCATGCGCACCGTCGAAGACCGGCGTGGCGATGTGGAAGCCGAGCATCGATGCGGCCCAGCCGAGATGCGTCTCCATGATCTGACCGAGGTTCATGCGCGACGGCACGCCCAGCGGATTCAGAACGATGTCGACCGGACGGCCGTCTTCGGTGTACGGCATGTCTTCTTCCGGCAGCACTTTGGCGATAACGCCCTTGTTGCCGTGACGGCCGGCCATCTTATCGCCTTGCAGAATCTTACGCTTCTGCGCGACGTAGACGCGAACGAGATGGTTGACGCCGGGCGAAAGTTCGTCGCCGTTTTCGCGCGAGAAGCGCTTGACGTCGATGATCTTGCCTTTTTCGCCGTGCGGAACTTTCAGCGAGGTGTCGCGCACTTCACGCGACTTCTCACCGAAGATCGCGCGCAGCAGGCGCTCTTCCGCCGTGAGTTCGGTCTCGCCCTTGGGCGTGACCTTACCGACGAGGATATCTTCCGGACGAACCTCGGCGCCGATGCGCACGATGCCGTTCTCGTCGAGATCCTTGAGCGAATCTTCGCCGACGTTCGGAATGTCGCGGGTGATTTCTTCCGGCCCGAGTTTCGTGTCGCGGGCTTCGCACTCGTACTCTTCGATATGAATCGACGTGAAGCGATCGTCCTTGACCATGCGCTCACTTATGAGGATAGCATCTTCGTAGTTGTACCCTTCCCACGGCATGAACGCGACGAACACGTTCTGACCGAGGGCGAGTTCACCAACATCCGAGGACGGACCGTCCGCGAGGATCTGTCCGCGCACGACCTTGTCGCCGACCTTGACGATCGGGCGCTGATTGATGCACGTGCCCGCATTGGAGCGCGTGAACTTCAGCAAGTCGTACTCGTGATCGAGGCCGTCCTCGTCGTGCTTGAGACCGATCGCCTTGGCATCGACGGAAACGACTTCGCCGTTGGCGCGTGCGAGCACGCAACCGCCGGAATCCTTGGCGGCGCGATACTCCATGCCGGTGCCGATGATCGGCGACTGGGGACGGAGCAACGGCACGGCCTGACGCTGCATGTTCGCGCCCATCAAGGCGCGGTTGGCATCGTCATGCTCGAGGAACGGAATCAGCGCGGTAGCGACCGAGACGATTTGCTTCGGCGAAACGTCCATGAGCTGGATCTTGTCCGGCGGCTCTTCGACGTATTCTTCAGCGTAGCGGGCGATAACCGTATTTGCGGTGATCTTGCCCTTGGCGTCCATCGTGGTGTTGGCTTGCGCGACGATGTAATCGTCTTCGCGATCGGCGGTGAAGTAACGGATTTCATCCGTGACGATGCCGTCTTTGACGACGCGATACGGCGTCTCGATGAAGCCGTAGCGGTTGACGCGCGCGAAGGTCGCGAGCGAACCGATCAGACCGATGTTCGGGCCTTCCGGCGTTTCGATCGGGCAGATGCGGCCGTAATGGCTGTGATGGACGTCGCGGACTTCGAAGCCCGCGCGTTCGCGCGACAGACCGCCCGGCCCGAGGGCCGAGAGGCGCCGCTTGTGCGTGAGTTCGGCCAGGGAGTTCGTTTGATCCATGAACTGCGAGAGCTGCGAGGATCCGAAGAACTCTTTGATCGCCGCGACGACCGGACGGATGTTGATCAGCGCCTGCGGCGTGACCGTTTCGATGTCTTGCACGGTCATGCGCTCGCGCACGACGCGCTCCAACCGAAGCAGACCGACGCGGAACTGGTTCTGCAGCAATTCGCCGACCGAACGGATGCGGCGGTTGCCCAGATGATCGATGTCGTCTTTGTGGATCTTGCCCGTAGCGACTTTGATCAAGCGGCGGATGACCGCGATCATGTCGTCGCGCGTGAGCGCTTTCTTGTCGACTTGCGGAATCGAAACGCCCGCGGCAACGTACTCTTTCTCGAGCTTGCCAGAGAGTTTGTAGCGGCCGACGCCGGCGAGATCGTAGCGCTTCTCATCGAAGAACAGCGACTCGAGCAGCTTCTCGGCGTTTTCCGCGTTCTCGGGTTCGCCGGGACGGAGCTTCTTGTAGATTTCCTTGAGCGCGTCTTCCTTGGTCTTGATGTCCTTGTCTTTTTCAAGGCAGTTCGCGATCAAGGGCGAGCCGTCGAACAGCGCGAGGATCGCTTCGTCCGTCGTCCAGTCGTAGCCCATGTCGGGCCGCGAGAGCGCGCGGATGAAGGTGGTCGCGTAGATCTTGCGGTTTTTGTCGATGCGGACGCCGATCGTCCCCTCGGTCTCGTCGTTCTTCGTTCCGTTGTCGGTTTCGAATTCGATCCAAGCGCCGCGGTTCGGGATGATCGTCGCGTTGAACGTCGGCCGGTTGTTGGTGTCGGCGTCCTGTAAGAAGTACACGCCCGGCGAGCGGACGAGCTGGCTCACGATCACGCGCTCCGCGCCGTTGATCATGAAGGTGCCCTTGTCGGTCATGAGCGGGAAATCGCCCATGAAGATTTCCTGATCGGGGATACCCTTGATTTCGCCCGACTCCGCCGTGATAAGACGTACGCGGACGCGCAGCGGCGCGCTGTAGGTCATGTCGCGTTCGCGGCATTCCTCAACCGAGTACTTCGGCTCGCCGAGGCTGTGGTCGCCGAACTCGAGCACGAGGTTACCCGTGAAGTCCTTGATCGGCGAGATCGAGTTAAATGCGTCCATCAATCCATCGGAGATGAACCACTTAAACGACGCCTTCTGCAGCTCGATCAGATCGGGCAGATTGAGGACGTCGGGAATCTTTGCGAACGTAAACCGTTTGCGGGTCGGCCCCGGATCGTCGGGCAGTTCAACCGTAAACGCTTCTTCGGGAACGACGAACGAGGCGCTAGCGATGTTTTGCGCCTTGATCACGTTCCCGTTTGCTGCCGGTTCGGCAGCGGGCGTTGCCGCTTTTTTACTCCGGGATGTCTTGGGTTTTTCTGCCGTCGTCTTGGAAGCCATGTACCGTTCAATCACCTATTCGAGCGCGCCAACCTCAGAAATGCAAAAAAGGCAAGGTCTCCCCATGACGAGGGAGAGGGTCCCCGCACTTTCCCGCGCTACCCGCCGATTGACATAGGCGTCTATGGTACACCGGGGGCAAAGCCCGGTCAAGGGCAGATAGACGAAGGCTTTTGCCTAGACCGCCGGGGAGGCGGCAGAGTAACCGACCGTCACCTGGGGCGTGCGGACAACGTTGACGGCCGCATCGAGGGCGGTCGCCCGGTCGCGCCGGCAGTGGCACGGGCGCAGGCGCTCGCCGAAGCAGCCCTCGGTGTCGTGAGAAGCGAGCGTATGGCCACACGGGCAAGTGATCAAAGTATCCATCGTATGCTTCAGTTCCCACAAAAACAGAGGCCATAAACCCTGCGTCATGGGTATGGAATGATGATCCATACTATGTAGGTATGCTACGAGGAACCGCAACCGCATCGTAACCTGCACGTAGCTTGCGGGCCGACGGCTGGGGCAGGCCAAGAATTGACCCAGCGTACCCAGGAATCTGGCGCGCATACGCGCACGTTCTCTCAGTAATGAAATCGAGCTCCACGCGCTCCTTTGATCCGCGAGGTCTTACCACGGGCATCGGTCTGGGCGTCGTCCATCTCGGCGCCCTCTGCGCCTTTATCCCCGGGACGTTCAGCTGGAGCGCCGTCGCCGTGATGGTCGTGCTGTACTACATCACCGGCGCATGGGGCATCACGCTCGGTTTCCATCGGACGCTCACGCATCGCAGCCTGCGCGTGAACCGCTTCCTCGAGCCGGTCATCGCCGTCATCGGCGTCCTCGCATTACAGGGCGGCCCGATCGAATGGATCGCCACGCATCGCGCGCATCATGCCAACACCGATCGCGAAGGCGATCCGCACGACATTCACCGCGGCGCGTGGTGGAGTCACGTCGCGTGGCTGTATCGCCGCAACGACGCGCGTTTGAGCAAAGCCGAACAGCTGCGCCTGGCGCCCGACCTTGCCGGTTCGAAGTTCTATATGTTTCTCGAAAACACGTACTTGCTGTGGCAAATCGCGCTCGGCCTCGTGCTCCTCGCCGTCGGCGGCTGGTCGTGGCTGATCTGGGGCGTTTTCGTCCGCTGCGTCGTGACCTATCACATCACGTGGCTGGTCAACAGCGCCGCGCACATGACGGGCTATCAAACGTTCCGCACCGGCGATAAATCGACCAATAACTGGTGGGTCGCGATCCTCGCCTGGGGCGAAGGCTGGCACAACAACCACCACGCGTTCCCGTTCTCGGCGCGTCACGGTCTGCGCTGGTTCGAAGTCGATGCGACCTGGATGACGATCAAAGTACTCTCGTGGCTAAAACTCGCCCGCGACATCAAACTCCCCACCCCCGCGATGGTCGCGCGCCTAAGCCTAAAAAACCCCGAAAAAGTAACCGCCGCTTAAATTCCGACTTCGATACCGATTTCGACGCGGCGGTCGGCGGGGATTTGCAGGTCGTCGGGTAGCGGACGCGAGTTGCGTGCCAGCACGCCGAAGAGCCAGCGTAGTCCGCGCGGCATGCCGTGTTCCGCATGCACGAGTTTTGGATCGGCGTAGAAGAACGACGTCTCCGGATCCTCGAGATGCAGGCCGTTCGATTGGCAGGCGTCGAGAATTGCCGCGATGCGCGGCGGCTCCATGTAGCCGAAGTGCCCCACCACGCGCACCAGCCGGTCGGAGAGAATATCGATCTTCACGCGATGCGTCGGATCGGCATAGGGCCCGGCCGCACGCGCGAGGTTGAGCAGCACGATGCGTTCGTGATACGCGCGGCGCCGCAGCCATTTGTGTTTCGTCATGAACGGCACGCCGTTCGGATCGCCGGTGAGAAACACCATCGTGCCGTTGGCCTCCGGTAATGCCAAACCGCGCGTTTCGTTCAAATACTGCTCGACCGGTTCGATTTGATCGTGCAAGCAGATCGCAATGCAGCGCCGGCCTTCGAGCCACGTCAACGCGATCGTGGTGAGCACCGCGCTGATTGCAAACGGCACGTATCCGCCATCGACGAATTTCGGCAATCCGGCAATGACGAAGCTCCCATCGACGAGCAAGAAGCCGAGCAGCGTCACGACTGCCAGCGCGGGATTCCACCCGCGAATGCGCGAGATGACGAGATAGAACGCGATCGACGTTGCGGCCATCGTCACGGAGACGGCCAAGCCGTACGCCGACGCAAGATTGTCGCTCGTGCGGAACGTGACCACCAGCAGCATGCACGCAAGACCTAGCGTCACGTTGATTGCCGGCACGAACACTTGGCCCGGATACCGATTCGACGTGTGCACGATCTCCATGCGCGGGCACAGGCTGAGCGCGATCGCTTGTTCGGTCAGCGTAAAAGCGCCGGATATCAGGGCTTGCGAAGCGATGATCGTGGCGGCCGTTGCAAGCACGACCATCGGAATGAGCAGCGGGCCGGAAACGAGCGCATAGAACGGGTTGTCGAAGGCATGCGGATCGGTGAGCAAACGCGCGCCCTGACCGAGATAGCACAACGTCACCGCCGGCCACACGAGCCCATACCAAGCGATCGCGATCGGTTTACGCCCGAAGTGCGAGAGGTCGGCGTAGAGCGCCTCGACCCCGGTGACGCACAACACGACGCCGCCGAGCACGAAGAAGCCGCCGACGCCGTTGTGCGTCGCAAAGTACACTGCATGACGCGGATCGATTGCCCACAGCACGCCCGGGCGCGCGAGAATGCCCATGATCCCGGCCGCAGCGATGCTCAAGAACCACACCAGCATTGCCGGGCCAAAGAGCGCGCCGACCTTTTCCGTGCCGCTCCGTTGGATGACGAACAGCACCAGGACCAGCACGAGTGAGATCGGCACGATCCAGGGCTGGGCCGCGCTCGTGGCGACGCCGATGCCTTCCACCGCCGAGATCACCGAGATCGCGGGTGTGATCACGCCGTCGCCCAACAGCATCGCGGCCCCGATCACGACAACCACCACAAACCAGGTCGCCCGCGGCGGAATGCCCTTTTCCGGCCGGGCCAAGAGCAGCGCCAGGAGCGCCAGGATGCCGCCCTCACCGTCGTGGGTGACCCGCATGACGATCGACACGTACTTGATGCAGACCACGATGACCAGGGCCCAGATGATCAGGGAGAGGATGCCCAGCACGTTCTCGGGGGTCACGCCCACATGAGCGCTCGTAAAGCAGGTCCTCAGGGCATACAGGGGGCTCGTTCCGATGTCTCCATAGACAACCCCCAGGGCTGCCACGGTCAGCCCCGTATGTACTCCAGAGGCCGACGGTAAAGAAATCTTCACGACGCTCCTTGCCAAGAACGAGCAGGCGAACGGTTGTCGAAGGTATGCAATGAGGAAATCTCACCGGCCTGTCGGAGGACTGCGGCGTGGCATACGAAGTCATCAAGCGCGTGAGCGGTCGCGCCTATCGCTACCGCGTTGAGTCGTACCGCGATCCGGAGACTCGGCGGGTCCGCGGCAAATGGACGTACCTCGGACGCGTGGAGGGCGAAGGCACGCTCTCGCCCGAGCGTAAGGCGCGGCCGAGTTCGCGCGACCGCCTGCTCGACGCCGTCGAGCGGCTGCTCGAGACGAACGAACTCGCGTCGATCTCGACCGGCATGGTCGCAAGCGAAGCGGGCCTTGCCTACGGCACGTTTTACCGGCACTTCCGCGACCTCGCCCACGTCGTGCGCGACGCGATGGTCCGCGAGACGGCCAACCTCGAGAAGCTGAGCGAGCGCTTCGCCGATGCCCCGGGCGACAGCACCATCGAACGCGCGAAACTCGTCGCGTGGGTGCGCGAAGCAATCGCGGCCGTGCTGCTGCGCCCCGGACTCTTCCGCGCATGGCACGTTACGAGCAACCACGACCGCGAAGTCGTCGCCGAACGCCAGCGCCGCTTCGAAGCAAACGTCGACAACATGGCGCGGTATCTCGAACGTCTGCACGCTGCCGGTACGGCCAAAAGCACGCCGGCCTTCTCCGCGTACGCGATCATCGCGCTGGTCGGCGCGGCGGCACGCGAAGCGGCGATCGACAAAGCCTTCTCCGAAGCAAAACACGAAGGCATCATCAACGTCGTCACGGATCTCGCCGGCTTATAACGCGAGTTCCATCGGCTGGTGGAGAATCTCACACTCCAGCAGTGTCTCGCCGAACGGCGTAAAGCCCGCCTTCGCGTAAAACGCGACCGCGTGGTCTTGCGCGTTGAGCGCCACGCGGGCAAACCCGCGGCGCCGCGCATCATCGACGAGCGCATCGAGCAACTGCCGCCCGATATGCCGGCCGCGATAGTCCGCCAGCACCGCCATCCGTCCGACTTGCGCGGTCGCGCCTTCGATCCGGTAGTAGCGGCCGGCCGCAATCGGTTTGCCGCCGTCGCGAATGAGCGCGTGACGGGCATCACCGTCCGTCCGGTCGTGTTCGTCGATCTCTTCTTCCGCCGGCACGTGCTGCTCGTCGACGAATACCACGAACCGCACAACCTGTGCGGCGCGCATCCGATCGGCATCGTGAATATCGAAGAGTTCTACTTGCATGTGCAGCAGCGAGCGATTCTCCGTGCGGCGTCGAAGTCCGCGTGGTGTTCCAACGGATTCACCTCTGCACCGGATTGCTCGAACGCGCCGGCCGGATACTGCTCGTCGCCAACACCTATCCCAACCACGCGGAGCGGCTGTGGGGCCTGCCCGGCGGGCGCCAAGAAGACCGCGAGACCTGCGCGATGGCGGTCGTGCGGGAATTCCGCGAGGAGGTCGCGCTCGAAGCCCGCGTCACCGGCCTCGCCTACGTCGCCGAATCGTTCGATGAAGCCGCCCAAACGCAGTATACGGCCTTCTGTTTTACCGTTGAAGCCGACGGCGAGGCGCAGGTAGTACCGGGCGATGCGCACGTGCGCGACTGCCGCTGGGTGCCGCGCGACGAACTCGCATCGCTGCTTGCGGTACGCGTCATCCGCGAACCGCTGCTGGGATACCTCGCCGATCCGGCGCAGCGCTACTTCGGGTATCTCGACGCCGGCATCACGATTGCATTTGGCGACGAGCAGGCATAGCTAGGCGGCGCCATTCCGACCGTGTCATGCGATAGAGCACGACATCGACATGCCGGCCGCGAATCACCGCGCCGCCGCGAATCGTGCGCTCCTCAGAAAAACCCGTCCGATTGAGCACGCCGCGCGACGGCAGATTTTCCGGCACGCAGCAGGCTTGCATCTCTTCGAGTTCACCTGCACTGAAGGCTTCATCGATCGCGGCGCTGAGCGACTCGGTTGCGTACCCGTGGCCGCGCGCTTCTTCCACCAAACTGTAGCCGATCTCGCCGATGTGCGGCGTGCGATCGTTGACGCGCAGCGAAATCCAGCCGATGGCATGCACGGGTTCGGCCGTCGTTTGCAAGAGCCACTCGAAACGGCCGGTCGACCGCCCGTCGAGCGAACGCGGACGGCCGCGCACTTGGCGCTCGAAATCTTCCGCCGGAATGCGCGGGATATCCTGATACTTGCGCAGGTCCGGCGCGTTGAGAATGCGCCACAGTTCGCGCGCGTTGCGCGCATCGACGGGAATGAGCTCGAGGCGGCGCGTGAAGAGCGATTTCATTCGCCCAAACTCCGGTCGTGGAACTCCCGTACGAGCGCGGTTCCATCGGTCGGCGCCGTTGCCGTGAACCGGACGCTGTCGCCGCTGCGCGCGAGCAGCACGGCGGGGTTCGACGGATCGGCGATCGTGAAGATCTGACGCCGTCCGCGAATGGTGAAGAAAATCTTATTGCCGGTCGCGATGAAACGGTCGATCGTGCCCTCGAGCGTCGATTCCGCGCCGGCGTTCTCCGTGCTGCCGCCGAGGAAGGCGCGGTACTGCGCGAACGCATCGGCGACCGGCGAGCTTGCCGAGGAGTTGCCGACCACCACGTGGCCGCCCGCCGCTTGCACGAGCGCGAGGGTCTGGAATTTTCCGTTAGCGGCGACGGCGGGCACGACCCAGGTATTCTGCCCAATATTATAGAGAATCGGCTGCGTCGGAATCAGGCGGCCCTGGGTGATGATCGGGTTCGCACTGACCGAACGCTCGGCCGCGACGCTGTTGAACTCGCCGCCGGCGGAGGTGTAGTACACCATCGCGCCCGTGCGGCTGTCCATATACGTGAAGCCGGTCATCGAATCGTCGGTCGCGTTGGGCGACGTGTGATCGGCAAACCACACGAAACGGTTCGCGTCGAGCAAGAGACCGAACACTTCGCCGCGCACCGGCAAATGCGTGTCGCGTTTCGTCACGACGGCATTCCACCAGCCGTGCACGTAGCGGCCGTACCAGTCGTTGTATTCCAGTGCCAGGTCGGCCGGATACACGCGGCTGATCCAGGCCGGAAGACTGGCGAACTGGTTGCGCGGGATGCGCTGCATCGCGCCGGTCGTGGGATCGACGATCACCACGGCCGTCACCGTTTCGCCGCTCCAGCCGATCGTCGGCCGGCCGAGCGTGACGATATACTTCGGATCGCCGGCAGCATCGAGCTGCAACGTCGTCTCGAGCAGCAGTTCGGTGCCGTACGACATGTAGACGTGCCGCATCAAGTTCGTGTTCAAGAGCGCGGACGGAATGTAGCGCAGCGGCTGGCGCTGCCGCAGTTCGGCCGGCGCATCGGGATTCTCTGCGCTGACCACGATCACGCCGGGACTCGTGCCGCGCGCGATCCATTGGATCGCCCCCTGAAAATCGAGCGGCGCAACCCACACGAGCTTGCCGTTCTCCGACTGCACGCTGTATTCGCCGACGCGATAATAGGCGCCGAGCTGTCCGAGCACTTTCGAACCCGAGAAAAACGCCGACTCCTCCGGCACCACGCGCACGTGGCGCAGATCGGCGGTCGGCGGTTTGTCCGACGTCGTCGTGGCGCCGGTCAGGTCACGCAGCCCGCTCGCATCGACGATCGGTGCGACCGTAAGAATGCCGGAAAACACCAGCACGACGCCCAGCGCGATGGCCGGCGGCAGAATCGGCGTGCGGCGAATGCTCACGATGCGGCGCGACACGACGATCGTGCGGGCCGCCTCCGCAATCGTCAACGCGACGTTCGGCACGAGGCTCAGCAGCAGCAGCGTGATCGCCTGCGGGAACACAAGCGGCGGCATCACGAGGTACGCGTACGCAAGGCAGAGTGGGAGGCCGACGATCAGGCGCAGCCGCTGGCCGCGCCACCAACTCCGCGAAAAGTCGAAGTTGAGCAACCCGAGCGCGAGGAACGCCGCCGCCGCGATGACGACCATGCCTGCTTACGACGGCGTTTGGGCTGGCTAACCCTTTAGCAGCTTGGCCTTTGCCGCCGCAATTGTCGCTTTGAAGCGCGCCGGGCCGAATTGTTCGAAATCCTCAGCAATCTTTTCGTAGCGCGGATCGGCCGTGGAGGTCGACTGCAGGTTCACGAGATCGGGTACCGGCTTGTGCGGGTCGAGGTGGATATGATATTCGCGGCCGGCCTCAGTCGCGATATAGTGCGCGTCGCTGAACTGGAAGCGGTGCGAGCCGCTGCTCTTGTCGGCGACTTGCGAGATCTCGACCACGTGCAGCAATGCCGACGAGCCGCGGAACGGCCGCGTCTCGAGTTCCCAGATGCCGTCTTGCACGAGTTTATCGAAGAGAAACGTCACGTCGTAGCCGGTGATCTGCTCGTCGAAGGTCGCCTTCATATTCTTGCGATCGACCGCCGTGTACGACGCGACGGAGTGGCCGTCGATGTTCCGCATCGCCCACACTTCACGCGCGATCGGCCCGCTGGTATGCTGCAGCGTGTAGGAGAGGCGGATCTCCGAGCGCGAGCGGTTAACGCGATCCACCGCGACGTAGCGGTCGTGCTCGCTCTTGGCGAAGAGCATCCAGCCACCCACGGCCGCCACGACGGCCGCGATGAGAATCAGCGTGGTGATGGGAAACCGGCGCATCGGTCAGCCGGAACCGCTAACGGTTAGCATCGAGTACCTGGTTAACGAGCGCATCGGCCGCCGCGTTCTCCTTGCGGCGCACATGCTGCACGTCGACGCGCGCAAACTTCCGCAGCAGCACCTTCGCCTTGGCGTGCAGCGGGATCAGGCCCTCATGCTTGACGCGATAGGCGCCGCTGATCTGCTTGACCACCAGCTCGCTATCGAGCCGCACGGCCAGATCGTCGACGCCCAGCTCGAGCGCCGCCTCGAGGCCGGTCACCAGGCCCGTCCACTCGGCCACGTTGTTGGTCGCTACGCCGAGGTACGTTCCCACTTCGGCCAGCAGCTCGCCGCTTTCGTCGAAGAGCACGGCGCCCGAGGCGGCGGGCCCTGGATTGCCCCGCGAGCCGCCGTCGGCAAACATCGTCGCTTTCACCGGGCCGTCCTTGGCGGGAAAGCCTCGGAGTCATCCCAAACCCCAACGGCTGATCGGGTAGTGGCGCAGCTTGGTAGCGCACTTGACTGGGGGTCAAGGGGTCGCAGGTTCAAATCCTGTCTACCCGACCATATGAAAAAGCACCGCACTGTGAGCATTGCGGTGCTTTTTCGATTCTCGCCCTTCGTTAGCTGCCGACGCGAAAGTTCGTAATGTAACTCCAGAGGCCAAATACCTTAAGTATCCAGATCACAACAGCGATGACGACCACGGCGTTCAGGATCGACTTGATCGATCCGGCCATCGGGATGTACCGGTTTACCAGCCAGAGCAGCACTCCGACAACGATCAGGGCTATGACGACATTTATGAGTGGTATGGCACCCCATGTTTACCCGCCGCGAGCGCGAACCAAGCATCCGTTGGGCAAGCAATACTAACGCTTCGCGACCGCGCCTTTACCTGGGATCATGGGGCGCATCATCTCGTTGTCTTCGTGGTCGATGAGATGACAGTGCCAGACATATCCTGGACCGCCCGGGTACCCGCCCTTGCCGATGTGTTTTGGATCGGCGTCGGTGGGATCGAATGGGAACTCGTTTTTCCCCGCGTAGTTGATCGGTTTGCCGTGCGCCGCTGCCGGTAGGTCCTGCGGGGTGAACCGCACCACGACGCGCGTCACGTGTCCGCACGATGCGATGACGGTGTCTTTCCAGCCGGATTCTTCCTTACGCGCGAGGCCGGTCGTGCCGTCGTACTTGCCGTCGTCCTGACAGTACGGCTGAACGTTCTTCACGAAGAATTTCGTCACGTCGGGGTTGCCGCCGAGCGCGCCGGAGGCGTTGGGGACGTTGTAGTCGCGCGGCGGCCCGTAGCCCGGCCGGCACTGATTGTTGCCCTTGGGAAACGCGCCGTAGTATGCCGCACCGTAGCCTTGCAGATCGTACGGAATGCGCGCGATCACCTGAAACTGCACGAGGTGCATGTGGATCGGATGGTTGTCGTTGCTCATGTCGATCAGATCCCAGACTTCCGTCGAGCCGATCTGCGGCACTTCGGTCTCCCAGATACCGTCGACTTTGATAGCGCCCGCGATCGGCGTGTGGGTGCCGTCGCGCAGGCCGTCCCACTTGCTGTTGTTGAGCAGCAGTTCGTTGACCGGATCTCCCTCGCCCGCGCCGGGCCAATGGCAGCCGCCCGAACCGAACATCGGGTTGAGCGTGAGCTGACGGTACGTTTGCACGATGCTGCCGTCGGGAATTTTCGCCTTGAGCGGCGTGCCGCCCACGGTGCCTGGCAGCCGGACGATCTTGGCGAGACCGGGGGCAACGGTGCTGCCCGCACCGCGTAACGGCTTACCGCTGCTGGGATCGAAGCTCGTGTCGGTCACTGCGGTTTTGCCGACGATGAAGCGCATCACGCGCCCTTGGAGTTGCGGGGTGAACTTCGCGAACGCGCTTGGATACGGCGTCACCGCGTTGTTGCGCACGGTGATCTGTTTGCCGCGGAAGGCCGCGAAGTCGACGACGAGGTCGTAGCGTTCGGCCGGCGAGATCAACAGATGATCGATCTTCACGGGTGCATCGAGCAAGCCGCCGTCGTTGCCGATCGCGTAGAACGGAATCGGATGCTCATCGGCGTTGCAGGTGCTGTGCGGTGAATTCGGCGTCGCGCCGGCGCCTTCGACGCACAGCTGGAGGTTGAAGAAACGCACGTTGGCGCCGTTGAGCAGGCGAAAGCGATAGCGCTTCGGCGCGACGTTGAGTTTCGGCCAGCTCTTGCCGTTTACGACGATGACGTCGCCCAAGAATTCCGGCATCCAAAACGGGTGAACGTTCGCATCTTGCAGCGGACCGTCAATGCCGG
>Ga0182030_10006252_pt1 | contig 25162 bp, 23 predicted proteins | sample 812S3MmetaG_FD_121299 | JGI IMG/M metagenome (GOLD analysis project Ga0182030, IMG submission 121299) | Permafrost microbial communities from Stordalen Mire, Sweden - 812S3M metaG (Illumina Assembly) | ecosystem: Environmental > Terrestrial > Soil > Wetlands > Permafrost | place: Sweden...
ACGCACCAAAGAGGCCCTCGACAAAGCCATCTCGGAACTGCTGCCAGAGATCACTCCAGAAAACGCCGTCGCATGGTTCAGACTCGGACTAGGTACATCACACTAACTGTGAAAATGCTCTAGGTGGCTTTTTCTTGAGGAAAAAGCCACTTTGAGCTATAGCCTCTGGGTACAGCTACTCTGGTTTTGCTCTAGCCCCTGTAGGGATGCTTCTTTCTCTATACCAATAGGAAATTTGCTCTCGAAACCATGAAATTGCGTCGGCTCAAGCCCCGCAGTTTGGTTTGCGTTGACTCAAGCCCGCAACCCGGTTTACGCCGCTGGCGCCGTCGGCTCTGTTTAGAGAACTGGAGCCTGCGCCTTTGTTTGCAGAACAGGAGCCTGTGGCTCAGCAGATGCTGGCCGGGCAGCGCCCGGGGCTGCCTCCGGAGCCGCATTCCTGAGGAGAATCGCCAGCCCCCGCGCGCCGTCCATGCGGCTTTCCACCAGCAGTTCATAGGCCAGGCCGAGAAACTCCGGATGATGCTCGAAGTGCTTGCTGGCGGCCTGGATCGTGTGGACCACGCGGGCGGCTGAAAACTCATCGCGATGAAAACCGGCCACGCCGATCAGCAATCCTTTCATCAGCGCAAACTGGGCCGTCAGCAGAGCGAACTCCCGGGCCATCGAATGCGGCCTCCCGGCGGGCGCGCCTTCCCGCCCCAGCGGAAACCGGCAGCGGAAGATGGTGTTCGACAGAAAGTTCTCCAGAATGTGCGGATGGCGGCGCAGAAACGGCTCGTAATAGCGGTCGTGCGCCTCGGCGTAGCGGGCGGTGAGACTCTCCAGTGTCGCGCCGGGGCCGTTGCCGATGCCCGCGGTAAAGGCCTCGACGCACTCGACGAACCGCGGCCTCACGCTGGAGCGGTGCAGCAAGAGCCCGGCCAGCCGCAGCACCACGTCCAACTGGGCTGTGCGATCGAGAGGAAGGGTTTCCATGGCCGTCCGCAGGGCTGCCGAGGCGACCGTGGCTTCAAAATCGGTCAAGAATGCCGGGACGCCGCGCCGGAGTTCGCCGCTGGAGATTGCATCCAGCCGGCGGCAAAAAACGCCCAGCAGAAAGAGCCTTTGCCAGAGCGGATAGGCGCGATTGACGACCAGCGCCAGCGCCGACTGGCGGATGGGCCCGAACCAGGGCATAAGCGAGGGGATTCCCTCCGCTGAAGGCGTCTCCGCAAGCTCGCAGCCGGGCTGTTTATCGACGGCCGCCGGCGACTCCGACGCGGGCAGGTCCAGATCAGGCAACTCCGGCTTGAGCAGGTCCGGCTTGAGTTGAGCTGTCGCGGGAAGCTCTGGCTTGAGCAGCCCCGTCTTGGGTAGGACAAGCTTGAGCAGGTCCGGATCGAGAAGAACCAGCCGCGCGGCCTCCGGGCAGGAGAGCGCCAGCGCCGTCTCCTCAAATCCGCCCATCGAATTCACAATGCGCGGATAGGTGGCGCAGGTGTGCGAAAGAAACTCCTCGCCCAGCTCGGCATGAATGCGGCAAAGGCGTTCTTCAGTGAGCAGCGGGCACTGGTTCGCGCCGTTCATCGGAATTTTGGCGAAGCTGGCCGGTTGGGCGCCGTTCACCGGCTGGATGTTGACCAGGACGCTGGCGTCGATCAGCGCGCGCAACGGAATGTCGGGCAGGCTTTGGTAGCGTTCGTAGGCCGCCTGGTCGATGGGCACGCTCCAGCCCTGGCAGCAGGTGTCCTCGCAGGCCGGGCCAATGCAGCGGAAGCTCTCGGCGTAGGCGGGGCGCATCGGCGAAATGGTCGGCGAAATGGCCGGCGGATTGGTCGGCGGAATTTTGTGCAAGCGGCGCTCCTGGCAGCGGTCGAGGCAGCGGTCGAGCGCGTGTCCGCTGCGGTCCGCTTCTGGAATACGTCCAGATGCAGGGCATCCGGCGGGCCTTTGTCCGGGGAGCAGGATTGGAGAATCTTCAAGAAGGGAGCGCGGGCGACGAATGGCCGATCGATCCGCTGTCAGGCGGGCGCTCCGAGCCGTAAACGGCCGGCTCGAAGGCGCTCTAGTACTCCAGTTGCAGATCGTCTTTGCGGAGGGAACAGGGGGCTTCAGACCCCTGAAAAGCTGCCGAAACAACGGAGCCTTCAGGCCCGGGACAGGGCAACCCAAAGTAAATTCAGCTGTATGACTAAAGCGGCTTCTCGGTCGGAAAAGGCTCCGGCTTGAGCGAGCCGTCGCGCTGCTTGACCAGCATCTGCACCTTGCCCTCGGCGGCATCCAGCTCGGTCTTGCACGAGGCGGAGAGTTCCACGCCCTCTTCGAAGAGCCGGAGCGACTCTTCGAGGGCCAGATCGCCCTTTTCCAGCTGATCGACGATGGTTTCCAGCTTCTTCAGCGAATCTTCAAACGAGGCCATGGCGATTACTCCGAAACCGGTTTGGGCAGCACCGAGGCGATCACCTCGGCGGCGGCCGTGTAGCGGCCGAAGGGAGCGCTCACCTGCACGCCCTGAACGAATGGCCGCACTGCTTCGAGCATCTCCTGGGCGATCAGAATCCCCTCGCGGCGGGCGGCGTCGGGCGAATCGGCCTGGGCCATGCGCAGCATGATCTCCTCGGGCATGGAGACGCGCAGGTCGTTCTTCATGAACTCGGCGTTGCGCAGGCTGGTGAGCGGCCAGATGCCGGCGATCACCGGGATGCGGTGCTCCTTGATGCGTTCGAGAAAGCTCTCCAGCAGGCGCAGATCGAAGACCGGCTGGGTGATGGCGTACTCGGCCCCGGCCTCCACCTTGTAGCGGAAGCGGCGCAGTTCGTTTTCGATGTCCGGCACGCCGGGGTTGGCGGCCACGCCGATGGTGAAGTTGGTGCTGGCGCCGATCGAGTTGGCGCCGATGTCCAGCCCGTGGTTCAGCCGGCGCACGATGTTGACCAGACCGATGGAGTCCACGTCGAAGACCGCCGTGGCGTCGGGATAGTTGCCCAGCTTGGGCGGATCACCGGTCAGGCAGAGAATGTTGTGCAGGCCGATGGACGAGGCGCCCAGCAGGTCCGACTGAATGCTGAGCAGATTGCGGTCGCGGCAGGTGTAGTGGAGAATCGTCTCGATGCCGGTGTGCTGCTGAATCTGGATGCACAGGCTCTGCGCGCTCATGCGTGCCGAGGCGCGCGGCGAGTCGGGCACGTTGATGGCGTGGACCCCCAGCTGCGCCAGGATGCGCGCCCCCTCGATCTCCTGCACGCAATTGATGCCCTTGGGCGGCACAATCTCCACCAGGGTGACGAAGCTGCCGGCTTCCACCAGCGCCCCGATGCGGGAGCGCGCGCCCAGGGAAGCTGGCGGCGTCTCGGTGTTCAGCGCCGGCGCGGCCCCGGTGACCACGACGCGGGCCTGCGCATCGAGCGCGCGCATGGCCGAGCGCATGGCGCGGATGTGGTTGGGCGTGGTGCCGCAGCAGCCGCCCACCATCTGCACCCCGGCGGCGATGGCCTTGCGGGCAAAGCTGGCCATGTACTCCGGCGAACACAGATAGATGTTGCGCCCCTCGACAGCCCTCGGCATCCCGGCGTTGGGCATGGCGACCAACGGCAGCGTGGTGGCCGAGCGCATGGCCTCGATGGCGGAGAGCACCGTCGTGGGGCCGGTCGAGCAGTTCACGCCGATGGCCCCGGCGCCCCACTCGGCGAGCAGCGCCGCGGCCTGCTGAGGCGATGCTCCATCCAGGCAGTTGCCGTCGTCGTCCACGGTGACCATCACCAGCACCGGCAGATCGGGCGCGATCTCGCGGGCAGCCTCGAGCGCCACACGGGCCTCATTCAGCGCAGGCATGGTTTCAATGCTCACCAGGTCTACGCCCGCCTCGGCCAGAGCGCGAATCTGTTCCGCAAAGGCCGCGCGGGCTTCATCCAGGCCGGTCTTGCCCAGCGGCTCCAGCCGCACCCCGAGCGGGCCCACCGAGCCGGCCACCCGTGCCTCACTGGCCTGCTTTTCCTTGAGGTGCTCGACGGCCTGACGGGCCAACCGCACGCCGGCCGAGTTGATCTCGGCCACTTTCCCGGCCAAACCATGGCGGGCCAGCCGGAAGCTGTTGGCGCCAAAAGTGTTGGTTTCAAGAACATCCGCGCCCGCCTGCAGGTATTCTTCGTGAATGGCCAGAATCAGACCGGGATCGGAGAGGTTCAGCTCGTCGTAACAGCGATTGATGAAGACGCCGCGGGCGTAGAGAACGGTTCCCATGGCGCCGTCGGCGAGAAGAGGACGGCTGGCGAAGATGTTGGCAAATTGAGGCATTCTGCTGTCATGCTAAGCCAAGCGGGCCTTGTGCGCCAACCGAATTCCCATTCCTCGCCCTCTCGCTGCGCGGCGCACGAGGGAGAATTTTCCCGATAGGGTCATTCCATTGAACCGGGGTCCCCAGCGACTGGGCTTCGTTGCTGGGGTGGAAACCGGGGTCCCCAGCGACTGGGCTTCGTTGCTGGGGTGGAAACCGGGGTCCCCAGCGGCTGGTCTTCGTGGATCAGGTGGAAGGGTGCGCCATGAAAACCTGGGCCACGACAGCATGAAATCCGGAAATGCCCGTGCTGGCGGGCTGCTTTGTTATACTTCGGGAGTCATAAACTTGGGCTGTGCGGGCTTCGGAGCGATTGTATGCCGCGTCCGTTTGTTCGGCTGGCAGCCACTGTCAATTTGTCCACTCCGCGGCTATGGCCGCGGGCATCCAGCGCGGGCCATTGCGCTTCTTCCGTCGAGGGTAGGGATTTTGAACAACAGAAGTCTTTGGATGAGCGCGGCTGCATCCCTGCTGGTGGCAATCGTCGTGGCAGGTTGTGGCTCCACCACCTATTTTGCCGGCCGGACACTGCCGCCCAGCGGGCTGCGCAACCGCGTTCTGATCACGATCCAGAATCCCAGTTCTTCATCCACCGGGACAGCTCAATTCGTAGACGCCTACTACGACATCCGATACGTGTACAGCAGCAACAACACGAATCCGGCGTTCACCATCAGCGGATTTTCCGGTTCTGAGCCTACCACCATCCAAAACATGCCCGATGAGCTGTTTGGCGCGATCTATAGCTCCCTCAGCGGCACCCTGGCGCTGGTCAACTATGCCAAGGAGAGCACGAGCGGCGCGGTGGGCGGCTTGAGCGGCCTTTATTCGAGCGTCTTCATCACTTCGAACCAGCTTTACACCTTCGGTACCAGCCAGACGTCCAACGTGCTGACGGTCGTGGACAAGTCGGGGTCGACGACCACCTCCTATAATTTTGCTGCGCCGGTCAAGCTCTACCGGGTGAGTGTGAACTCCGGCGGTTCCGTGGCCCTGGTCTTCGCCCAGAACTCGAATTATGTCTATTATCCGCGCAAACTGACCGCTGCTGAGACCACTGCCTACTCCAGCGGCTCTACCAGTTGGCCCAAAGCGGCTGTGGATTGCGAACCGCAGAGCGGGCCCGCCTGGTGCCTTTTCCAGGCGGAAAGCCCCGACCATGTGGACGCAACCGGCAACGCCTACGGAGCTCCGCTCACCTTCGATATGCCGGTGAAAGCGGTTTTTTCCGCCGATGGCGGCACGGCCTATGTGCTCAACTGCGGACCGGAGTGCGGTGGAACGAAGGCCGCGGTCACGTCGCTTTCCATCGCTCCGTTCATCTTTCTCACCGGCCAGGAGTCGGGTTCGCTGCCCACGCAAAGCACGCTTGAAAGCAACACTCTAGCCATTCCCGGCGGCGCCAGCAACGCCCTGGTCAACAGCTCGACACTTTACGTTGCGGGCCAATGCGTTGCGTCTACAACGCTTTCCTCCGCCCAGTTGCCGCAATGCTCCGGCGCCGCGCCGTCGTCCGGCAGCATCTTTACGGGCACATTGACGGTGGTGACCCTGCCCGCTGGCTCGACAACTACCATGACGGCGGCATCGCCGGTCTCGATCAGCGATGGATACCCCGGCGCCATCAGCCGCATGGTGCTGGCGGACGACAACACTCTGTGGATCGGCATGACCAAGTGCACCGACGGCGAGCGCGCGGCAGCGGGTCTGTCTGTCGGCTGCCTGACGATGGTCAACATTGCCGACCCCGCCAGTCCTGTCGCGACCCTGATGCCGTATAACAGCGACGCCACCGGGATTGCCGCCGTCACCGGCCTGCACAAGATCTACACGGCCGAGGGCGGACAGGTGTACATCTACGCAACCGGAGGCTCATGGACACCGGGCACGGCCATCAACAACTATTACGTGACGGTGACCGGCACGGCCTATGACGTGGCCTACATGGACGCAACCTCCGACAGCGACAACACCGATTACTGACGATCCCATGACTCCTGCCGCCGTGGCCGATGTGCTGGCCATCGCCGCCCATCGCGACGATGTGGAACAGACCTGTGGCGGAACCCTGCTGCGCATGGCCGCGCGAGGATTGCGAACCGCCATCCTCGACCTGACCCAGGGCGAGGCGGGAACCCGCGGCAGCGCCGATGAGCGTGCGCGCGAAGCAACCGAAGCAGCCCGCCTCTTGGGCGTAGGTTGGCGACAGGCGCTCGACCTGCCCGACGGAGCGGTCGAAAACACCCTGGAAAACCGTCTCAAGATTGTGCGAGTCCTGCGCCTCCTCCGCCCTCGCGTGGTCATTCTGCCCTATTGGCAGGCGCGCCACCCGGATCACGCCACCACGGCCGCGCTCGGCTATGACGCCTGCTTTCTCTCCGGTTTAGCCAAGACGCCTGCAATTTCGGATCCGAAGGCTCCCGCTCTGAATGCGCCGCAGGCGCCACTGGCCGCACCGCAGGTGCCCCATCGGCCCTTCAAGATCGTCTACGCCAGCCTCTACGCCGACGTGCGCCCCAGCTTCATCGTGGACATCGCGCCCTTCATCGAGCAGCGCCACGCCGCGTTGATGGCCTATCGCTCCCAATATGCCAACCAGGCGGCCGGCAGCGGGCTTTTTGTCCCCGAGGAAGAGATTCGCGAGCGCACCTTTGCCGAGGCGCGCCACTACGGACTGCTGGCCGGCGTGCGCTACGGCGAGCCGTTCGTGCAAAAGGAAGTGGGCCTGGTGGACGATCTAACGCTCCTGCCCGTGCAATCGATCTAACCACCTGCGGCGGGGCCAACTCGCCACCTGCGGTGGGGCCAACTCACCACCTGCGGTGGGGCCAATTCACCACCTGCGGTGGGGCCAACTCACCTTCGCGGCCGTTTTTCTCTATAAGAATCCCTTATTCCATGAAAATAGAATCACTTTGTTTTATTCTTCCGCATCCGCCACACTGGCAAGTGGAGGTTGCCTGTGACGCAGACGTGGGATACGCGCGCCTATCAGAAGAACGGCGCATTTGTGCATAAATTGGCCGATGGGGTGCTCGAATGGCTGGCGCCGCAACCCGGCGAGCGCATTCTCGACCTGGGCTGCGGCGATGGCCAACTGACCGCTCGGCTTGTCGCCACCGGCGCAATCGTCGTGGGCGTGGACGCATCGGCGGAGATGCTGGCCGCGGCGCGCGTGCGGGGAATCGATGCCCACGAGGGCCGAGCCGAGTCGCTGCCGTTCGCGGACCAGACCTTCGATGCGGTCTTTTCCAACGCCGCATTGCATTGGGTGCGCGATCAGGACGCGATGATGGCCGAGGTGCGGCGCGTGCTCAAGCCGGGTGGGCGTTTTGTGGCGGAGATGGGCGGCCATGGCAATATCGCCGCCATTCGCGTGGCGCTGACAGCCGTGCTGGCCCGGCATGGCTACGGCGACCGCGAAGACGGCGTGAACTACTTTCCCACCGCGGACAGTTATGACCGGAGACTCGCCCGCCATGGCTTTCGCGTCGAGCGGATGGCGCTGATCCCACGCCCCACGCCGCTGGCGGAAGGCGGAATGGAGGGCTGGCTGAGAACCTTCCGCAACGGCGTGCTGGACGGCCTGCCGGAGGCTCTCCGCGACTCGGTCGTTGCAGAGACGGCCGCGCTGCTCCAGCCGGCGCTCTGCGACGAGGAAGGAAATTGGACGGCCGATTATGTGCGGCTGCGCTTCATTGCCCTGACCTGAAACAGAGCGCCCCTCATTTGCCGAGACCCATTCGCCTTCTGACGGCCATCGCGGAGAAGGCGAACCGAGTCCGCTGCCGGCAGCCGCCTCGGTTCCGGTTGCCAACTCCGCCCCATGCTACACTTTGCCTATAAATAGCTGCGTCTCGAACGCAAATCCCGGGCGTTCGGAATTTTAAGGCAATCTGGCTGTTCGACCTTCGATTCATGCAAAGGAAAAAGCTGGCCGCATGACTCTTTTCGCATTCACCTCCCAGATTTTTCTTTTGTCGATTCTGGCCGGTTTTCTCGGCGCTCTGACCGGTTTGGGCGGGGGCGTGGTCATCATTCCAGTGCTGACGCTTCTGTTCGGCGTGGATATCCGCTACGCCATGGGAGCATCGCTGGCTTCCGTCATCGCCACCTCGTCGGGCGCGGCCATCGCCTACGTGCGCGAAGGGCTCTCCAACATCCGCATCGGCATGTTCCTGGAGATTGCGACCACGATTGGAGCCATCTTCGGCGCCTACCTGGCGGCCAGGGTATCCTCGCACGGCATCGCCATCGTCTTCGGCGTGGTCCTGCTCTGCTCCGCCTTCGCTTCTTTTTCCAAGAAACCCGGTCCGGTCCCCGGCGCGGTGCCCAGCCCCCTGGCGTCCAGGCTTGAGTTGGTTGGAACCTACCCCGGCCCGAACGGACCCACGGCCTACAGCGCCGAGCGCGTTCCGCTGGGCTTCGGCGTGATGTTCGGCGCCGGGACGCTCTCCGGGCTGCTCGGCATCGGCTCCGGGGCCGTGAAAGTATTGGCGATGGACCAGGCCATGAGGCTCCCCTTCAAGGTCTCCACCACCACCAGCAACTTCATGATCGGCGTGACGGCGGCGGCTAGCGCGGGCATTTACCTCAGTCACGGCTACATCGACCCGCGCATCGCCATGCCGGTCATGCTGGGAGTCCTGGCCGGTTCGCTCGTCGGCACGCACGTTCTCGTCAGGGCCCATGTGGGGACGCTCAGAGCCATCTTCGCCGTGGTGATTGCCGCTCTCGGCCTCGAGATGATCTTCAACGGCATGGCAGGGAGGATCTGATGGCCAAGCCCACCGACCAGGAACTCGATATTGCTATCGCCGGGATGCTGCGCTTCGGCGTGACTCTCGCCGCCCTGGTGGTACTCGCGGGCGGGTTGCTTTCTCTCCGGCATCCCTGGACGGCAATTCCCGATTACTCGCATTTTCATGCCGGCGACCTCGCGCTGCGCACCATCCCCGGCATCTTCCGCGGCGCGCTTGGCCTTGAACCGCAGAGCATCATGCAGCTTGGCCTGATCCTGCTCATTGCCACGCCCGTCGCGCGGGTGGTGTTCTGCGTGGTCGGCTTTGCCCGGCAGCGTAGCCGCCTGTATGTAGTGATCAGTTCCGCCGTGCTGCTGATTCTGCTCTTCAGCCTGGCCAACACCGCGTTCTAGGTCTCTAACCGCTTGTTGTTGTATCAGTTGCGGGTGCCCCAGATCCCGATTTTGGGATCTGGGATCGTACGAACCCGAAGTACGGAATCATGCGGTCAGAGCACTAGCCCGCGCGCTCCGCTCCACCATTTGAGCAAATTAACACTGCATTTGCACTTTCTTTGCCCGACTGCAGTAATCTGTTCATGATCCTGTGCGGCCTCCGCATCTGAAGCTCAACGGCCGCCGGACGAGGGCAGACCGGTTGAGCCAGACTATTTTCGTACTGGAAGATGACACCGACATCGCGCGTCTGGTGCAGCACCACCTGGAAGCCGCCGGATTTGCGGCTCGCCTGTTTCACACCCCCACCAACCTGATCCCCGACGCCGAGCGACAGGCGCCGGCGCTGTTTCTGCTGGACATCATGGTGCCCGGCGGCGATGGCCTGGACGTCTGCCGCCGGCTGCGCAGCCACCCCGCGCTCTCCACCGTGCCGATTATCTTCCTGACCGCCCGCGCCGGGGAAAACGACCGCGTGCTGGGCCTCGAAATGGGCGCCGACGACTACATCACCAAGCCCTTCGCCACCCGCGAGATGGTGGCCCGCGTCAAAGCCGTTTTGCGTCGCTTCGAGCGCCCGACCACGCCCTCGGTGACCCGCTTTGAAGAGGTCATCATCGACGCCAACGCCATGCAGTTGACGGTGCGCGGCCAACTGACCACCACCACGGCCACCGAGTTCCGGCTGCTGGACTACCTGGCGCGCCATCCCGGCCGGGTCTTCAGCCGCGACCACCTGCTGGACGCCGTCTGGGGAGACGCACGCTTCGTCACTCCCCGCTCGGTGGACGTTTACGTGCGCCGCATCCGGGAAAAGATCGAGGTCGATCCGGAGAACCCGCGCTATCTGAAGACGGTGCGCGGCGCCGGCTATCGCTTCGAGCTTCCCAAGATCGAGCACGAGCCTTGAAATCGAGAATCTTCACCAAGCTGTTTGGCCTGTTTGTTTTCCTGCTGGTTCTGCAAACGGCTGCGATGGAGATTGTCTTTTCCCGCATGATGAGGCACTCCGCCGGGGAGACCATTCGCCTGCTGGGCGGCGAGGCCTTGTGGGCGGGACTGCTCGCGCTGATCGTGGCCTTGCCCGTGGCCGCCTGGATTGCCCGCCGCGTCAGCGGGCGCCTGCACGGCGTGGTCGCCTTTGCCCAGCGCATTGCGCAGGGCGAGTTGAGCGCCCGGCTCGATGTTGCCGCCTCCAGCCAGGATGAACTCTCCACCATGGAGACCGCGCTCAACCAGACCGCCGCGCGGCTCAATGAGAGCTTCGCCGAGATCGAAAGCCGCCGCCAGGAACTGGCCGCCATGCTCGACGCCATGCAGGAGGCGGTGGTCGCCATCACCCCCGAAGGCTTGGTGCGCTGGTCCAACGCCCAGATGCGGCGCATTGCCGGCACCGAAATCCGCGCCGGCCGGCCACTGGTTCACGCGGTGCGCGACCCTGAACTGCTGGCCTGCGTGCGCGCGGCGCTTGACGAGCGCGCGATGCGTTCCGGCCGCGCCAGCACGCTCGCCCCCGGACGCGTCTTCGAGATCAACACCGCCCCCTTGCCTTCCGGCGGAGCGCTCGCCGTGCTCCACGACGTGACCCGCATCGAGGCCGCGGAACGAGCCCGCCGCGACTTCATCGCCAACGTCAGCCATGAGTTGCGCACCCCGCTCACCTCCATTCAGGGCTATGTCGAAACGCTGATCGAGGATCCTCAGCCGCGCGAGGAAACCACCCGCGAGTTCCTCGGCATCATCCTCAAGAACGCCACCCGCATGAACCGGCTCACCGAGGATCTGCTGGTGCTGGCCGGGATCGAGAGTCCGTACTACCAGTTGGCGCTCAAGCCCACGCAGGCCGCCGCGCTGATCCGGGACGCCATCGCTCCGCTGAGCGGCATCGCGGCCGACTCCGGCGTCTCGCTCGAATCGGCCAGCGCTCCGGATGCCCTGGTTCAGGCCGACGCCGACGCCATCAACCAGGTCTTCGGCAATCTCATCGAAAACGCACTCAAATACGGCAAGGCCGGCAAGCGGATCTGCCTCAGCGCGCAAATTCTGGAATCCGAAGTTGAATTCAGCGTGCGGGATTTCGGTCCCGGCATCGCCTCCGAGCACCTCAGCCGCATCTTCGAACGCTTTTACCGGGTCGACAAGGCGCGCTCGCGGGAATCGGGCGGAACCGGGCTGGGGCTGGCCATCGTCAAGCACATCGTCATGGCCCACGGCGGACGCGTCTGGGCCGAAAGCGAACTGGGCCGCGGCGCCGCCTTCCACTTCACGCTGCCCCGGTTCATGCCGGCTCAGGAGTCCGCAACAGAGCAGACACCGGCCCCATGGGTTTAGATAGAATCGAAACGGATGAGAATGGACCGCGGCCGGGAGCGATGGTGAGCTCGGTGGGGCTCGGACCCACGACCCACGCCTTAAAAGGGCGTTGCTCTACCAACTGAGCTACGAGCTCGTTCAAGACCGCTGTTATCAAATTACCACAGGAACAGCTCGGCCGCTTGGACAGGCATCCGGGCGCGCTTGCCTGGCAGCGAATTTCCTTGTCTCCTCGTTATTTCCCGCGCAATTTCCAGCCGCATCCCGGCTGCCTGAGCATCGCTCCGCGCGGCGCCTCTCACCCCCGGCGCGCTCCCTTTTGCGACTGAATGGGCACCACCTGCACGGTGACGTCGTGGACCTCGGAGAGAAAGCGGTTGATGACCGAGCCGTGCAGGAAGACGTCCCAACGAGTGCGGGCCGACTGGCCGAAGACCACGTGGGAGATGGTCTCCTGCTGGGCAAAGCGGATCAGAGCGTCGGAGACGTTGCGGTCCGTGAGCGAGACCACCTGCGCGCCCAGATCGCGGGCCATGCGCTGATATTCCTCCAGGCGATGAAAGGCTTCAGGGTCGCCGTGGCCTTTGTCGTCGTCGGGACGGGTAACATAAACGGCGTACCAATTCGTGGCCAGACGGCCCGCAATCCGGGAACCGACGCGCAGCAAACGCTCGGTGCCGGGCCGGTTGCTGAGGCAGACCATCACCTTCTCCGGGATGGGCGCCTGCTCCAGGCCCTGCGTGCGGCGATACTGGGAGGCCTGGTTGCCCACCTGCTCGGCGGTGGTGCGCAATGACAATTCGCGCAGCATATTCAGGTTGCCCTTGCGAAAAAAGTTGGCCAGCGATTGCTCCACCTTTTCCGGAGCGTAAATCTTTCCCTGGCGCAGGCGGGAGCGCAGCTCGTCCACGGTCACGTCCACGTTCACCACTTCGTCGGCGCGCTTGAGAAAGTTGTCCGGGATGGTTTCGCGGATGACCGTGTTGGCGGAGCGGTTCACGGCGTCGTTCAGGGTTTCCAGGTGCTGGATGTTGACCGCGGCCAAGACGTTGATGCCGGCATCGAGCAGCTCCAGCACATCCTCGTAGCGTTTGCCGTTCTTGCTGCCGGGAACATTGGTGTGGGCCAGTTCGTCCACCAGCACCGTCTGCGGATGGCGGGCCAGGACGGCGTCCACGTCCATCTCCTTCAGGTTGACCCCGCGATAGGGAATCACGCGCTGGGGCACGATTTCGAGATCGCAAATCTGGTCCTCGGTCTCCTTGCGGCCGTGAGGCTCCACCAGGCCGATCACCACATCCACGCCTTGCTGGCGCATCAGGTTGGCGTCGTTGAGCATGTGGTAGGTCTTTCCCACGCCCGGCGCGGCGCCGATGTAAATGCGGAGCTTGGCCGCATCCGGCTGGCGTTCCAGTTTGATCTCTGCCATGGCCCTAGCCTACCTCAACCGGATGACGGACTTCCGGCACGGCCGCCAACGGCAGCGTGAAGCGAAAGGTGGTTCCCTGCCCCAATCGGCTCTCGACCGCGATCTGGCCGCCCAGCGACTCGACCAGCCGGCGAACCAGCGCCAGCCCCATGCCGGTGCCGCGGTCCGAGAAGACATTGAAGCGGTCGAAGATGGTGCCCAGCCGCTCGGCTTCAATGCCGCGGCCGGTATCGCGCACGGTAAACTGCACAAAATCCTTCATCTCTACGGCGGCCAGTTGAATCTCTCCCTCGGGCGGGGTGTAGCGCAATGCGTTGGCCAGCAGATTGTCAAGAATGGAGCGCAGCGCCCTCCGGTCAGCCTCGATAAACGAGAGGTCGGCGTGAGCCGCGACCTCGACGCGAATGCGCTTCTCGGCGGCGGCGTCGCAGAAGCGTGCGCGGGCCTCGTTCAGGGCTCTCAACGGGCGCAGGCTCTCCAGCTTGAACTCGCGGCGGCCGGCGTCCAGTTCGGCCACTTCGATCAGGTCGCCCATCAGGTCGTCCAGCTTCTCGCTCTCGCTGCTTGCGGCGGCCACCAGTTCCGCTTGCAAGGGAAGCAGCTCTCCCCCGAAGCCCTGACCGAGAGCGTAGAGTCCGCGGCGCAACTGCAGCAGCGGGTCGCGCAGCTTGCGGCTGGCCACGCTGATGAACTGCGTCTTGAAGCGGTCGGTGTCCTGCAGGCTGGTCACGTCTTCGAGAGTGGTGACCGTGCCCAGCAGCCGCCCCTCGGAGTCGCGCATGGGCGTGGTGCGCAGACGGTAGCTGCGCTCGTGATTGCCGATGCGCATGGGCAGCAGCGATGCCTCATCCTCGGTGGCCACCGCCTTCTGCATGGAAACGGCGTCGCGGATGGTGCCCAGGATCTTGTCGCCGCCAGGGGTATTGGCCAGCGCCATGCGGTCGTTGGCGGCCGCACCCAGCAGCTCCGCCGCGGCCTGATTCACCTTGAGCAGGTGCCCTTTGCCGTCGGTCACGATGATCGGCTCGAAGATGGATTGCAGCACCGCGTCGGAGAGCTGAAACTCCATCTGACGGCGTCCGGCCTCGGAGTCGCGCAACTCGCGCAGCCGCACCGCGATCCGGTTCAGTTCGCTGGCGATCACCCCGAAGTCGTCGCGGCTGCTCCACTCCGCACGGTGCTCCAGATTGCCCTGGGCGATTCTGCGGGCGTCCTGCGCCAGCATGTGGATAGGCCGCAGAACAAAATAGACGATTCCCACAGCGACCAATGCCAAAATCGCCAGGAATATGCACGCCAGCTTGAGCTGCCCGGCCGCGCCCAAGGCGCTGTGCGTGGCCGCCACCAACCCTGCCGCAAGACTGGTAAGCAGCACACAGCCGAAAATCAGTCGCTGGGATAGATTGAGCATGATCCGGCCTCCACGCCGGAAAGGGATGATTCACCCATTCTCGCGAAAACGGCCGGAATACGCAAAGCAACAGCAGAAATTCGTCCCTGTTCCCTGCTTTTACGGTATCCGGCAGACCGTGAGGCTAGCGTTGTGCCAGGAGCAGGCAAGCCCGGCTGGCGGAGGATAGGCGACCAGCACCCAGCCGATGCCAAACTCCGCCTTCAGGCGCTCGAAATCAGCCAGTTGGAAGTGCGTCCAGCCCTTCTGGGCCTTGACCTGCCGCGCCCACACTGTACCCAGTTCCGGAACCTGAGTCACCACCGCTGTGTCCTTGATGTTATCGGCCAATTGACTGCGTTCGGCCAGCGCGCGGAAGCTGTGATAGTCCTCCCCCGGCGCTGCCAGGTAATTGGGGTCGAGGGCAAAATAGGCGTCCGTGGGCGTATTCTGGCGAATCCAGGCAAAAGCCTGCAGCCAGGGGTTGGCCGAGACTCGTCCGGGCAATTCCAGGTGCTCACTGCTGGCAAACAGCATCCGCTGCGAGAGGAACATGCCTCCGTTGATAGCCAGGAGGAACACCACCCAGCGCCAAACGCTGGCCTTCAGCAGGTATTTGCCCACGAGACAACCGCCCAGCAGAGTCATGAAGAAATACACCAGTTGCAGAAAGCGCATCGGCTGCAGGGGCGCCAGCCGGATCAGGGCCGGAATTCCCAGCATGACCATGGCCACCGCCATCTGGAAAACCCCGTAGAGAAAAACCGCCAGCGCAAAGCGCGCCAACATCGTCTCGCCGCGCCTTCGCGCGATGCGCCACAGCAGCCAGAAGAGGAACAGGGGCGCCAGCGCGCCCAGCCACTCATACCAGGCCCAATGGAAGAGGAACAAATAGGTGCGCGTCTTCAGTGCCGCGCGCCAGGCGGGAGTGGGCGACTCGAAGATCCAGCCGAGGGGAACAAAGCCCGCCGCCAAAGAGGCTTGTTCGGCCCTTGTCCATTGCCGCACCCAGACGTGTACCGGTTCCAGCAGGGCCATGGTCAGGAAGAAGCAAAAGGAGATGCCCATCGCGCCCATGATGGGATGCAACACGAACGCTACCAGCAAGAGCGGAACCGCCTGCCACCTCCTGTTCGCCAGTATCCGCGAAACCCCCAGCAGAATCAGCGCCGTGGCCATCGCCCGAGGGTGCAGATGCTGGTCCACCAGGTAAAGCGCGGTTCCGGCCACCGGCAGCGTAAACATGGCAGTCATCAGGGCGACTCCGGCCCATTGCGCCCGCGCCTCGGAAAACAGCCGGCGGGCAATCGCAAAGCACGCGAAGACGATCAGCAGAATCGATGCGAATTGGAACAGAAGCTCCGTGGCAGCCACCGGAATGCCCGTCAAACGCACGAATCCTGCGACCCATTTGTCGAAGACGGTGGCCTCGAGTTGAACCCTGAAGAATTCGGCATCGTGAGGGTAAAGCGCCGGGTTCAAGTCGCTCTTCACGGCAGTCAGATAGACGCCGTCATCTTCGATGCCCGGATGGTAGCCCATCACGGCCATGCCGAGCGTCGCAAAAAACAAGGTCAGCAAAAAGTTGACCAAAAAGGCGCGTTTCAACCGGATTAACCCCGTATACTTTAGCTCAGCATGTTGCCAGCGGTGTTAAATCAATCCTACACGGCTGCGAACGGCGCGGCAACGGCCTATTGCCCGCTGTCTGGAACGCCGGCGCGCAGCCAGTTGAAGCTGGCGCTGGCCATTCCCACTCTGCGCGAGGCGAAAAACCTCCCGGGGCTGCTGCGCGACGTGCGCTTGGCGCTCGATTCCGTGGAAATCGATTACGAGATACTGGTCGTCGATGACGACAGCCGCGACGGCACCGAAGAGATCGTCTCCGCCATCGCCGCCTCGGACCCGCGCATCCGCCTCCTGGTGCGCAAAGGCGAACGCGGCCTCTCCGGGGCCATTCTTTACGGTTGGCGGCACACCGATGCGGCGATTCTCGGCGTGATGGACGCCGACCTGCAGCACCCGCCGGAACTGCTGCCCAGGCTGGTCTCCGCCATTCTGGCCGGCAAGGATATGGCCATCGGCAGCCGCTACGTCGAGGGAGGCCGGCTGGGCAAATGGAATCCCGTGCGGAAGTTTCTCTCCGCCGCGGCCGTCTGGGCCACATGGCCCATCCAAAGAGCGGGAATTCGCGCCAAAGACCCCATGACCGGCTTCTTCCTGGTTCGCCGCGAATGCCTCGACGGCATCCAATTCCAGCCCTCCGGCTTCAAATTGCTGCTGGAGATTCTGGTGCGCGGCCGCATTCGCTCCGTCGAAGAGGTGCCGCTGTCCTTCGGCCTGCGCTCGCAGGGAGCCAGCAAGGCAAACTTCAAGGTGGGCTGGGATTACGCCAAGCTGTTAGCCAGGCTTTACGCAGATCGATTCGGTTTCGGCGGGTAAACAGCGGCCTCCGCTCCCGTCTCCTGCAAAGTTCATTTCACCGCTTCGGCGAGCTTTTTGCCGTCGGCGGAACTCGCTTCGGAAGCCACACTAAACTCTGCTTCTTCCCCGGCCCGCCCGCGCCAGCGCAGAATTGCATAACACCCCAGAATCACGATCAACGGATCGACCGGGCGCATCCGGTATGCCTCCGGATGCGAAAAATAATACATCAGGGGAAACAGAAACAAGACTCCTCCATAGCGGAAAGCCTCGAATGGATGCCGCCGCCAGGCCAGAAACAATCCGATGAATCCGAGCAGAGTCAGGCAGGTGCAGACCGGCACGTTGGCCACATCGAGTGGTTCGCCGGCCAGATAACTGCTGCTGAAGCTCCAGTAACCGGTCCACAGATAGAGGGCGCGGCGCGCGGACATCCACGCATACCATCCGGGGTGGGCATGAATAAATTCGTGGGCCTGCCGCGCCTTGTGCGCCATGAAGGCCAGTTCACCCCGGCCGTTGTACTCGGCCAGTTCCGCTGGATCGTGGTTGGGGTGCAAATTGCCGCTGCGCCAGTGGCGCGAATAGCCATTGTTGCCCAGCCACATCTCCAGGCCCATGCTGTCGCGCATGGGAATGAAGCGGTGAAAGACCATGGCGTTGCGGATCATCCAGGGAGAGATGGCCGCTGCCAGGGTGAGCGAGGCCACCAGACCCGGCAAAAACCAGCGTTTCCCGGCACGCGCCAGCCGCCAGGCAGCCAGAGCCAGCAGGAAGGGGACGAGGATCAGAATCGACGGCTCGGTCAGGCCCGCAAAACCCGCCAGCAAACCGAAGCCGGCCCACAATCGCAGCTTGGAGGACTGCTCCAGATCCTGCGCCAGATAGAGCATCCAGCAGAGGCACAGCAGCAGCAGGTGGGTGGACCAGGCCCATTCGGCGGAAAAGTAAATGCCGTAGGGGGAAAACGCCCAGCCCCAGCCCGCCCACAAGGCCACGCGGGGGCCAAAGCTGCGCCGCGCCATCAGGAAGACCGGGATGCAGGCCAGCGAGGAGAGCAGGCAGTTGAAGGAGAGCGCGGCCAGGATCGACGCCAGCGTGTGAATGCCGAAGACAAAGAAGAGTGCGGCCACAATCAGCGGATAGACCGGCGGCATGATGGCCGAAGGCTGGTTGGAGAGAAACGGGCTGCCGAAGCCATGCCCGGCCAGCAAAGCCCGCGCCACATTGCCCTGTTCCCAATGGCTGACAAAATAGGGCTGCATCCATTCGTCATAGACGAAGGGCACGACGGCCAGGCGAATGGCCAGCGCAACCAGCACCATCCACGCAATGACGGGAACCTTGCTCAACATGGAACGTACGGAAGAAGGCAAACGATGCTCTCCAGGCGAGTCGGGATTATGATGCAGGAATAGACACCGCATCTTGAGTAAACGTGAAAAAAGATCAGGCGCTGGATTCCGGCCCGCAGCGGGAGCAAAATCGCCCGCATCAGCCCGCGCTCCCAAAAACCGCCCACTGCTCTCCGCCGAGGATGCCGGACAATTCTAATCCAGACAACTCCGGATCAACCCCGCCTGCAACAGCGAGCGCTAGAGCTTGGCGTGGCTTCCGTCGCAGAAAACGGGATTGGCCGTGTGCTTGCACCCGCAGAAATGAACGGTTTTGGATTCGGTGGCTTCAAACTTCACGGGAGTAAAGCTGCTGCCCTTGTGGCTGCCATCGCAGAACGGCTGCTTGGCGCTCTCTCCGCAGGCGCACCAGAAGTAGCTTTTGCCGGCTTCAACTTCCACGGGATAGGGGCTCTTTTGAGCGATCTTCGGTTCTGACATCGGGAATTCTCCTTGAATTGACGCTAGGGTGATTATCGCCGAAATCGCAGGGCTGCTCCAAGTTTCCGGCGAAACTCAACCGACAAGATCACCGCCGTGCGGATCTCCGCCGCCAGGCTAGAGCCGGGGCCTACTGAACCTGAAAAAGCCCCGGCAACACCTGCCCCGCCCGGCCTTCGACCACGTGCGTAAACGCCGCGGCGTTCAGCGGCGGCTCCGGACCCACGTAGACGGTGCGCGCGCCGGCCTGCCGCGCCCAGTGGACAAAGCCCGCCGCCGGATAAACCGATCCGGAGGAGCCCACCACCACCATCAGCGTGGCTTTTTCGATCTCCTGCTGGATGCGCTCCATCTCCAGCGGAATTTCTCCGAAGAAAACAATGTGCGGGCGCAACCGGCCGCCGCACGCACAGCGCCCCACCTCGGCCAGAGAGCGATAGATCGCGCGATCCTCGACCGGCGGACGGCCACAATCGTCCTCGCAATGCGCTTTGTTCAGCTCGCCGTGCATGTGCACCAGCCGCCGGGAGCCAGCCCGCTCGTGCAGGTCGTCCACATTCTGCGTGCACAGAAAAAAGCGGTCGCCGATGCGCTTCTCGAGCTCGGCCAGCGCAACGTGGGCCGGATTCGGCTCGGCCTTCACGCCCGCCTCGCGGCGCGCCGCGTAGAACTCCCACACCCGCCATGGATCGCGCTCCCAGGCCTCCGGCGTACACACATCCTCAACCCGATGCCCGGCCCACAACCCGTCCTCGGCGCGAAAGGTCGGCAATCCGCTCTCCGCGCTGATCCCTGCTCCGGTCAGCACGAAAACCCGGTCTTCGGCACTCACTGAAATGATTCCCATCGATCCCCCAGCTTCCAGCTTCTAGCTTCTAGCTCTTCTTTGGCGAGTTCGCTCGCGCGCTCGACTCACGGGCAGCGGAGATCGGCGCCAAAAGCTAGGAGCTAGCGGCTAAAAGCTGCATTTACGGCTCCAGCAAAACCTTCCCCGTCGTCTTGCGCGCTTCCATGTCGATCTGCGCCTGCGCGGCCTCGGCCAGCGGATAAACAAACTCTGTCCGCAGCTTGAGTTCGCCCTTGGCGACCCATCCCATCACATCGCCGGCCCGCTGCTCCAGTTCCGCCCGTGTCGCCACGTAATGCCACAATGTGGGACGAGTGATGAACAGCGACCCCTTGCTGCTGAGCTGAATCAGATCGAAGGGCGGCACCGGACCGCTGGATGCGCCAAAAAGGGCGAGCAGACCGCGCGGCCTGAGGCAGTTCAGACTGCCCTCAAACGTGGTTTTGCCCACCGAGTCGTAGACCACGTCCACGCCCTTGCCGCCGGTCAGCCTCTTGACCTCCGCCTCGAAATCCTGCTTCGTGTAGACAATCGCATCCGAAGCGCCGGCCTCGCGCGAAAGCTCCGCCTTGGCCGGCGTGGAAACCGTAGTGATGACCCGCGCCCCAATCCGCGTGGCAATCTGCGTGAGCAGAAGGCCCACTCCGCCCGCCCCGGCGTGCACCAGCGCGGTGTCGCCCGCCTTGAGGGGAAAGGTGGAGTGCGAAAGGTAATGCGCCGTCATGCCTTGCAGCATGGACGCCGCGGCCTGCTCCATGGTCAGCCCCGCCGGCACCTTGACCAACTGCGCTGCCGGAACCAGCGCATACTCGGCATAGCTGCCGAGCACGCTCACCGAAGCCACCGCGTCGCCGGCTGCAAATCCGGTCACACCCGGACCCAGTTCCTCCACCGTGCCCGCCGCCTCGCTGCCCGGCGTAAGCGGCAGCGAAGCCTTGTAGACGCCTTTGCGGAAGTAGATCTCAATGAAGTTGACCCCGACGGCTTCCACGCGGATCAACACCTGCCCCGCCTCTGGGTGGGGGATGTCCAACTCGGCCAGCTTCAGAACCTCTGGCCCGCCTGTTGCGTGAATCTGAATGGCTTTCATCGCAGGTTCAGGATGAACCTTCAGGCCGGGCCAGTGCAAGTGGCTCGCCTATCCGGTCAGCTTGGCACTGGCCAGACGGTTCAGGCTGATGCCCTGCTCGGCCGCCCCGGCGCCGATTCAGCAGCCGCGGCCAGCCATTCGGCTCACCCCAAAAAACAACCCCACCCAGGCAATGCACAGGCGGGGCTTTTCCAATCCTGTTCCCTGCCTTCACCCTTCCGGCAGCAGGCTCGTCTCTTCCGGCGCATTCAGGCGCACCATCCGATCGATGGTATAGGGCGCGGGATGCTGGCTGGTGTAGTAGTGGCGCACCTGCAACTCGCCCAGCAAGCCGATGGCCAGCATCTGGATGCCGGCAACGATCAGCACACCGGCAATCGCGAACAGCGGCCCATGCTGGTCCATCACGTTCTGGTGCGGGTTCATGATCTTCAAGCCCAGCAGCGAGGCCGAGATGAAACTGCCCGCCAGGATGCCCAGCGCGCCAATACTGCCGAAAAAGTGCAGCGGGCGGCCCATGTACTTGAGCAGAAAGCGGATGGTGAGCAAGTCAAAGAAGACGCGGAAGGTGCGCCCGATGCCGTAGTGGCTCTTGCCCCGCTCGCGCTGCACATTCGTGATGGGAATCTCGCAGATCGAGGCGCCGTACCAGGCCGCCAGCGCGGGAATGAAGCGGTGCATCTCGCCGTAGAGCGGAATGTTGTGGATCACCTCGCTGCGATAGGCCTTGAACGTGGTGCCAAAGTCGTGAATGTCCACGCCGGAGAGCTTGGCCATCAGCCAGTTGGCGCAGCGCGAAGGGATGCGGCGCATGATGAAGTTGTCAATGCGCTCCTTGCGCCAGCCGCTGACCACGTCGTACCCCTCTTCGAGCTTCTCCAGGAAGTTGGGAATCTCGTTGGGGTCGTGCTGCAGGTCGCCGTCCATGGCCAGAATGAACTCGCCCGAGGCGTGGTCGAAGCCAGCCGCCAGGGCCGAGGTCTGGCCGAAGTTGCGGCGCAGCTTGATGACCAGCACGCGGCTATCGACGGCGGCAATTTCTTCCATCAGCTTGTAGGTGCGGTCGTTCGATCCATCATCGACCAGCACCAGCTCAAAACTCTCGCCCACCTGTTCCATCACCTGCTTCAGGCGCGCATACAAAACGGTTACGTTTTCCTCTTCGTTGTGAAAAGGAACGACGATTGAATACTTCGGCATGGTATGAGTATAGACGCGATTGAGATGAAAATGGAATGAAACTGCGTGCCGGGCAGCGGGTTCACTGGCGGTTTCCTCGTTCAGTTGGTCGCTTCTCCCTCGACCAACCGCTAAAATTGGGTCATGGAAATCAAACGTATCGGATCGCAGCCCTCCGGCAAAGGTCCGGCAGACTGGTTTACCGGCACTGTCCGCATTGACCCCCTTTTTCAAGCGCCCGGCCCGGCCCGCGTGACAGGCGCCAGCGTCACCTTCGAACCAGGAGCGCGCACCGCCTGGCATACCCACCCCCTCGGGCAGACATTGATTGTCACCTCGGGCTGCGGATGGGTTCAGCGCGAAGGCGGCGCAATCGAAGAAATTCACCCCGGCGATGTGGTATGGTTCGCGCCGGGAGAGAAACATTGGCACGGGGCCGCACCGGCCACGGCCATGACGCATATCGCCATTCAGGAGCAATTGGACGGCAAGGCCGTCGATTGGATGGAGCACGTCAGCGACGAACAATACCGGCTGTAAACCCGCACCGGTACCGTGACTTGGTAAATTCGTAACTTAGCCACAAACATTCGGGTGCCCCAGGTCCGGGGTCCCCACGGACAGCTCTTCGTCCGTGGGGTGGAGGTCTCGCTTTTGAGACCTGGGAAACGACGGGATTTCGCCGGGTGCCCCATCCTTGCCGCGCTCTTGTTTTTTGCGGCAAGGGTGGGAAGCGGGAATTCCTGCACTCAAAGTCCCAAGGTGAAAAACCGCAAACCGCCATCCGCTCCGGACAGGCTCCTACCGGGTCAGTTCGTCGAGCATGGCCTGCATCTCGCTGACGGCATGGCTGTTGCCGCTTGTGTTGGCGCTTTCGATTCCCTTTTTCAGCCGCTCGATGGCCTCCGCGGGGCGGCCGGCGGCGGCCAAGGTCTGCGCGGCCATGAAGTAACCCGCCGTATAGCCCGGATCGTTGCCCGCGAGCGCATCGAACTCCGTCAGCGCCTCGGCCGTCTGACCGGCTTTGGCCAATTCCATGGCCAACCCGTAGCGGGCAAAGCTGTTGTTCGGGTCCAGCCCCAGAATCTCTTTCAGCCCTTGAATCTTGTCCATTGTGCTCCCAGGGTTCATACCCCGCGCCGGTGGGATTTGCGTAATTGGCTGCAATTGCAGAAACTGAAACAAGGCGTTCCGCCAGACTCGACCGCCGCCAGCTTTATTGTATGCGGCAGTTGGCCCCGAGCCGCAAATCCGCGAAGTAAATCCGGGACGCGAAGCAATTCAGGGACGCGCAGCAAATCAGGAAATGGAGCAGACCAAGAATGAGTTCCACCGATACCAACCCCGCAGCCCGCACCGTCGCCAGCACCCAGTCGGAGATGACCGAGATCATCCTGCCCAACGACACCAACATCCTGGGTAACCTGCTGGGTGGGCGGCTGATGCACTTCATCGACATGACCGGCGCCATGGCCGCCTTCCGGCACGCGCGCACCTACATTGTGACCGCCGCCATGGACCACATCGACTTTATCCGCCCGGTGCACCTGGGCGACCTGCTCACCCTCAGGTCCAGCGTCAACCGCGCCTTCAAAACCTCCATGGAGGTGGGCGTCAAAGTGTGGGCGGAAAATCCTCAAAGCGGTGCGCTGGTGCATGTGGCCAGCGCCTACCTGGTCTTTGTCGCCATCGACAAGGAAGGCCGCCGCCTGAAGATTCCTCAACTGCGGCCTGAAACCGCCGACGAGCAGCGCCGCTATGCCGATGCGCTGCTGCGCCGCGAACATCGCGAGGCCGAAAGCTCGCGCCGCAAGCAGGAGCAGATCGCCACGGCCGCCCTGGGAAGCCCCTCGACCGCCGGGCCGCAATCAATCTGAACTGGTTCGTCGAACAAGAGCATCGAACAACTGCACGAAAAAAGGAGTAATCGCACATTATGGCCCATTCACCCGCCATGCCTTCGCCCGTAGCTTTGCCGGGCATCTCGAAAATTATCGCCATCGGCTCCGGTAAGGGCGGCGTGGGCAAGACCACGGTCGCCGTCAACCTGGCCATTGCGCTCTCGCACCTCGGCCAGCGCGTGGGATTGATCGACGCCGACATCTACGGACCCAATGTGCCGCTGATGATGGGCTCAAGCCAGCCGCCGGTGGTGGGCTCGGACAACCGCATCGTCCCCAATGAGACCCACGGCATCAAGACCATCTCCATCGGCTACATCTCTCCCGGCGACAAGCCGATGATGATGCGCGGGCCGATGCTCCACCAGATCATCCGCCAGTTTCTGCAACAAGTGGACTGGGGCCAGCTCGATTACCTCATTGTCGATCTGCCGCCCGGAACCGGCGATGTGGTCATCTCCCTGGTCCAGACCGTCCCGCTGACCGGAGCCGTGGTCGTCTCCACGCCCAGCGACGTGGCCCTGCAAGACGCACGCAAGGCTCTGGAGATGTTCGCCCAGGTCAACGTCGAGGTGCTGGGCATCGTCGAGAACATGAGCCACTTCACCTGCCCCCACTGCCACCAGGAGATCGACATCTTTTCAAGAGGCGGCGCCAAGCGCACGGCCGAGCAGTTCAATGTTCCCTTCCTGGGCGCGGTCGAGTTGCTGCCCGCCATCCGCGAGGGAGGCGACCACGGCCTGCCCGTCGCAGTGGCCGGCCCCAAGAGCCCCCAGGCAGCCGCGTTTTATGCCATGGCAGAAAATCTGATGGAGCACGCAGAAGCCGCCGCCGCCGCCGCCACCAGAGACGTCTTCGAGATCAGCTAACCACCACCTGCGGTGGGGCCAACTCCACCTGCGGTGGCCCCGCGCCAGAAAAAAGGCGCGGCTAAAGCATTTTCGGGTCAAGTGTTAGCAGAACGCTGGGTGACCACAGATCCCCATTTGAACCGTAAACAGTCAGACCGAAAACGCTCTAGGGGCATTTCTCCTAAAGGTATGGAGTCTGGGTGCCCCACCCTCGCCGCGTTCTTGTTTTTGTGGCTAGGGTGGGATACAAAAAACCCACCTTACAGCAATAGGAGAAATGCTCTAGTACTACAGTTGCAGATCGTCCTTTGCGGAGGGAGCAGGGGGCTTCAGCCCCCTGAAAAGCTGCCGAAACAACGGGGCCTTTAGGCCCGGAACAGGGAAATCCGAA
>Ga0182030_10006253_pt1 | contig 25160 bp, 22 predicted proteins | sample 812S3MmetaG_FD_121299 | JGI IMG/M metagenome (GOLD analysis project Ga0182030, IMG submission 121299) | Permafrost microbial communities from Stordalen Mire, Sweden - 812S3M metaG (Illumina Assembly) | ecosystem: Environmental > Terrestrial > Soil > Wetlands > Permafrost | place: Sweden...
AGCGGAAGAGTTCAGGGTTGCAAACTGTATCCTTGGTCGCGGTGGGCGGTGTATTCATTCCACCCAGATAGACATTGGCCAGAATCAACCGTTACAATTTTTGCCGTGAATTTTTCGAGCTAGTGTGAACACGCCCTGTGGCACCACCAGAAATTTGGGGGAAGCCAAGGGCATTTTACCGCGCCTCGCCTCGGCGTCTTGGCGACTTGGCGTTACGCCTTCTTCACGAAGCGGGCTTTCAGGCCCACGGTGATGCCGTCCACCTTGCAGGAGATTTCGTGGTCGCCGTCGCCCAGGCGGATGGGCTTGGACTTGGAACCGCCCTTGAGCACCGCCGAGCCGCCAAGCTTGAGGTCCTTGATGAGGATGACGCAGTCGCCGTCGGCGAGCACGTTGCCGTGGGTGTCCTTGACGATGCGCGGGCCGGCGGCAGCTTCGGGCGCGGCGGCGCGCGGCCATTCGTGACCGCAGGTGACGCATTCCCATTTGTCGGGGAAGGACAGGACTTCCGTCATCTCGCACATCGGGCAGGCAGGGTGGCTCATAAAGAAACAGGATAGCCGTTTTTCGCGGCGTGAATCAACCGCGCAGTTGGCCGGGGAGGGTGAAGCTTTCTCGGCCCTTGTTTTCGCCCCGGCAGATTTTGAGGATGTCCGATCCGTTACGGATGATTTTCGGCCACTCTGGAGCTTTGGCAGGGGCAGTCTTCATGCCTCTGATTTCAAGCAAGGCCGTCAAAAAGCCTGAAAAAAATGGTCGGGGCGGTGAGATTCGAACTCACGACCTCTTGTACCCGAAACAAGCGCGCTAGCCAGACTACGCTACGCCCCGACACTGTTTTTACGAGCGATTTACTCGATTATTGATATCACTAGTTGATAATCTGATACTCAAATCTGATATTGCAACCGTGATTTCAAGCAATCGGCCCGTTATCAAGGCCGATTCGTTATCGGCAAAAAACGCCCTGCACGAACCTGCTTCGCTACAAGCCGTCACAGGTTTATTTTGCCCGATTCCGAGTGAAGGGCAAGCTCATTCGTCGCAGCCTCAAAACTATGACCCTTTCGGTGGCCAAACTCCGTCTGACTGACCTGGAGAAGGCCGAACAGCAAAAGGCACAGAGCGTGGATGCCATTGCCGTCGGACGCATGACCTTTGGCGATGCCTTGGCCGTCTTCCAGTCCATGATGCAGGCCAACCCCGCGCTCAAACCCCGGACAAAAAAATATTACGATTACCGGATCTCCGCCCTGCTCAAATCTTGGCCGGGCTTAATAGATAAAGATGTGAGCCAGATCACCAGTGCGGAGTGCCATGACTGGGGCGTAAATAACGCCAGCAAGAACAGTTCGTCCTCCCATAATTATACGGTCAGCATTCTTCGTCGCGTTTTCGCCATCGCCATGGAATCCGGGAGTCGCTATGACAATCCATCGCTCGGAGTCCAGCGGGTCAAACAGCGCACCCGAAAGCAGATCGTTTTGCCGAAGTTTTGGAAGTTTGAAAAACTGGTTGAGACCGTGAGAACCTCTGGCAGCGGCTTTGCCAAGCCGGCGGCAGAGTTGGTGCAATTTTGGTCTTCGGCGGCTTCCGTATCAGCGAGTCAAGATTCATCACTTGGGAAGATTGTAATTTTAAACGGGGGGAAATCACCGTGCGCGGCGACCCTCAGACCGGAACCAACAACAGCGAGATTCGGATTGTCCCCATGATTCCCGACATGAGAATGCTGCTGGATCAAATGAAGTTATCATAAGCACGGGTGCCGACGATGGGATCTCCGAAAAGTTTGATGGCCCGTTCGCGACCATTCAAAATTATTTCCCTCGCCGGCCCAGTCGGCTATACCAAGAGCATGAACCGAATCCGCGCTTGTTTGTTAGCGATCACCGTGGCCTGGCCCGTCTTGGCGGTTCCTCCGCAACCCGCGTTGCCGGCAGCGGTGGTGCCGGATGGCCTCGGTGTCAACATTCACTTCACCGACGCGCGACCCGGTGAATTGGAAATGCTCGCGGCCGCCGGTTTCCACTGGGTGCGCATGGATTTTTTCTGGGGCGGAACCGAGCGGCGGCCAGGTGAATATGATTTCTCCGCTTACGACCGTTTGCTGGCCTCGCTCGAAGCCAAAAAAATACGCGCGCTATTCATTCTCGATTACGGAAACCCGCTCTACGAAAAGGATAGTGCCGTCGCCACGGAAGCCGGTCGCCAAGCTTTTTCACGTTGGGCGGCGGCGGCGGCTGTCCACTTCAAAGGGCATGGCATCCTTTGGGAAATTTGGAATGAGCCGAACGGCGGTTTTTGGAAACCGAAAGCGAACGTGGATGATTACGCCGCGCTCGCCCTCGCCGCCGCAAAGGCCATCCACGCCGCCGCGCCGGGCGAAGCCGTCATCGGCCCGGCCACGTCAGGCGTGGACTTGCAATTCGTTGAAAGCTGCTGCAAGGCCGGGCTGCTGGATTGGTGGGATGCCGTTTCCGTGCATCCTTATCGGCAGTCGTCGCCGGAAAGTGCGGCAGCCGATTACCAGAAACTGCGCGAGTTGATCGCGCGCTATGCGCCGAAGGAAAAGTCCATGCCGATCCTTTCCGGTGAGTGGGGTTACTCCAGCGCCTGGCAAAATTTCGACGACGCCACTCAGGGGCAGATGCTCGCGCGGCAGTGGCTCGTTAATTTGGCCAATCACATTCCGCTTTCAATCTGGTATGACTGGCACGACGACGGCACGGATCGGTTGGAGCCAGAGCATCATTTCGGCACGGTGGCCAATGCGTATCACGCCGGTGGCTCGCCAGTTTACGAACCGAAACCCGCCTACCTTGCCGCGAAAACGTTGACCTCCGTGCTGCAAGGTTTTCAATTCACCAAACGCCTGGCGCTCGGCAAGCCGGACGATTACGCGCTGTTGTTCCGCAAGGGCGACGAGTTGCGACTGGCAGTCTGGACCACCTCGCCCAAGCCGCAGCCAGTGCGAATCCATTCCAGCCCGGGCGAATTTGAAGTCATCACCCACACGGGCGAGCGCGGCGAAACCGTCCTCGCGAACGAAAGCGGTCTGGTGTTCACGCCGACACACGCACCGCAGTATCTCACCGCACGGAAAGCTAATCCGCTTCTTAGTTCCGCTCCGGCGGCGCGTCCATTGCAAGCCCGGCTCGGTCTCGTATGTAGCAACACGCTCGCGGTCCAAATCGAAAATTTGAGTGATGCCGCTTTCAACGGCACACTCCAACTGACTCAATCCGCCAGTATGAATAACTCCGGACAACGCAGTATCAAACTGAAGCCTGGCGAAACTTCGAAGCTGATGGATTTCGCATCCGCTCCCGCAACCAACTCTGAAATCATTGCCGGCTTGCGCATCGAAAGCGAAGACGCCGTGATGCTGGAATTGCCGCCGCGCCGGTTTGAACTCCTGCCCGCCGCGATGTTGTCGGCGAGCCGAATAGTTTCGGATGGCGACGCCAAAATCGCCTCGCAGCAATCCATCGCCGTCTCGGTTGCGCCGGAACCTTTGCCCGGTCTTGATTCGCCGATCGTGAAGGTGAATTACCAATCTGACGAGGGCTGGAAATTTTTCCGCATTGTTCCGGCCGAGCGCAAATCACGCGAAATCACGGGCACACCGTCAGGGCTTGGCGTTTGGGTTTACGGCGATGGACAAAATGCCAGTCCGCGTTTGCGCCTCGTGGATGCGACCGGGCAAGTGTTTCAGCCTACGGCGGCCGCGATTGACTGGAAAGGCTGGCGCTACCTCGAGTTCGACTTCAATGCACCCGCCGGCCACTGGGGCGGAGCCAACGATGGGGTGATGCATTTCCCGATTCACTGGGACACCCTGTTTCTGATTGACAACGTCTCCCGACAGAAAAGCGAAGGCACACTCTACCTTGCCTCACCTGCGCTCATCTACCAATGACGACCGCGCAGATTCACCCCATCAATGTTATCCGCTGTGCTCAAGTCGGGAGCCATTCAATCAGCCTCACAGTTTTTGGTAGAGATACATCAACTGGGGGAGGGTGTAGGCGGCGGTGTCGTTTAAGTTGGTGGCGCTGTTGGCACCGCCCCAGATGAGCATTTCGTTGCCCGTCCAGACGGCGGTGTGCAGCGCCCGCTGTCCCGGCGCGCCACTGGTGGTCATGGATTGCCAGGAGTTTGCGGTTGGATTGTAATAGCCGCCGTCATTGAAAAATGCGTTGGTTGACTCGCCAGCCCAAACGAGCATCGCGCTGCCGGTCCACAAGGCCGTGTGATAGAATCGGGGTTCGGGGGCACTGTTGGTGTTCAACGCCGCCCAGGAATTGGCCGACGGATTGTAAAGGCCGCCGCCATTCAACGCGTTTCCGTTGGAGCCGCCCCAGATAATCATCTGGCTGTCCGTCCAGACGGCGGTGTGGCCGGCACAGGCGGTGGGCGAGCCGGTGGTGGGCAGCGCGGTCCAAGTGTTGGATGCCGCATTATAGCTTCCGCCGGTGTTCAGAAAACCGGTGCTGTTTTCACCCCCCCAAATAATCATATTATTTCCGGTCCAGACGGCGGTATGCTCAAAGCGTGCGCTGGGCGCGCTGGTGTTGGTGACGGTGGTCCAGGTGTCGGATGTGGGATTATACGCTGCGCCGGTGCTCAAAAAGCTGCCGCTGTTGAGACCTCCCCAGATGATCATCTCGCTGCCGGTCCAGACGGCCGTGTGATAAAAGCGCGCCGTTGGCGCATTGGTGCTCGAAATGGTGCTCCAAGTGTCGAGGGCAGGATTGTAACGCGCGCCGGTATTCATGCCGGTGCTGTCGTCCGCCGTGCCGCCCCAGATGAGCATTTGCGTGCCGGTCCAGACGGCGGTATGACCATAGCGCGCCGTCGGCGCATTGGTCGAGGTTGACATGGGTGTCCATGTGTCGGTCGCGAGATTATACCAAGCCCCGTTGCTTATGGCCGTCCCGTTGTAACCGCCCCAGATGAGCAGTTCGCTGCCGGTCCAGACATAGGCTTGCGAATCGCGCGGACTTGGTGCGGAGAAAGCCATCATGCTCCAGACATTGTTCGTTGGATTGTAAAGCCCGCCGTCACCCAACCCGCTGCTGCCGCTCGGCGTGCCACCCCAAACGATCATTTGCGTGCCGGTCCAGACCGCCGTATGCCCATAGCGTGTTGTCGGTGCGTTGTTCGTCGCCACTGCGGTCCAACTTTCGGTCAAAGGATTGAAGCTTCCACCGCTGTTGAATGCGGTGCTGCCATTGTTGCCACCCCAAGTCACCATGAGGCTGCCGGTCCAGACGGCGGAGTGATTTTCCCGGGCTGCGGGCGCACCAGTGGCGGCGGTGGTGATCCATGTGTTGTTGGCCGGATTATAGCTCGCACCATTGCTTAAATAACTGCTGCCATTGTAACCGCCCCATACGATCATGTTCGTTCCCGTCCAGACGGCAGTATGGTTTTCGCGGAAGGTGGGCGCACTATTGGTGGCGATGGCGGTCCAAGTGTTGTTGGCTGGATTAAAACTCGCGCCGTTGCTCAAATAACTGCTGCCAGTGTAACCACCCCAGACAATCATGTTGTTGCCGGTCCAGACGGCGGTGTGATTTTGGCGTGCGACCGGCGCGTTGGTGGTGGAAATGGAGGTCCACTGATCGGCGGCGGGATTGTAGGCCCAGCCGTCATTGAGCCGGCTGCTGCCGTTGTAACCGCCCCAAACAATCATGTTCGTCCCCGTCCAGACGGCGGTATGATTTTCGCGCGCGGGTGGCGCGTTGCTGGCGGACATGGGGGTCCACTGGTCGCTGGCGGGATTGTAAAGCCAGCCGTCATTGAGCCAACTGCTGCCGTTGTAACCGCCCCAGATGAGCATTCGCGTGCCGGTCCAGACCGCCGTGTGACCGACCCGGGCGGTGGGCGAGCCGTAAGGCGTCATGGCTGACCAAGTGTTGAGTGCCGGGTTGAAAATGCGTCCGTCGTTGTAATAGTTGGCTCCGTCGTAACCGCCCCACACAATCATTTGGGTTCCAGTCCAGATGGCGGTCTGGTCGTAACGGGGTTCGGGGGCAACCGCCAGGCCGAGGGTGGTCCAGAGTTCTCCCAACTGGGTCTGGCCGATTTTCGCGTAGCCACTGGTTAAGAGATTGGTGGCGTTGGGAGCTGCGGAAAGCACAATTCCGCCCGAAGCCACCCCGCTTTGGCCGGAAGCCTGAAGGTTGGCGGCGGCGGTGCCTGGCGCCATCTGTATGCTGGTGATCGTGCCGCCTTGAATCTGGCTGCCGTTGATGGCTCCGGACACGCTGGCGGCGGTCACGGCGGTGGCGGCACTGCCCGCCGTGATGGCGTAAGGCGAAGCCGTCACTTGCTGCAACGGACTCAAGACGGCGTATGCGCCGCTGTTCCCGTTCGTGCGGACGCCGATCTGGAGCCAGCGCGGCAGCCCGGTAAAGATTCCATTCCCAAAATCCAGCGTCACCGTGAACAACCCGTTGCTGACCGCAGTTGGCGCGTTCGTCAGGCTCGCCCCGACCGGGTTGCCGGCGCTGGCCGCATCATAAATTGAAAACATCAGATCGTAGTTGCCGGCGGCGGGGCTGCCGTTATTCATGAGCTGCCCCTGATAAGTGAATGCCGTGCCTTGCGCGGCGACCGGATGAACAGCGGCGAACAGGGCCAGCGCGATGACCCGGAAGTTAAATTTTATTTTCATGATTAACCGGATCAAGACCTGCCTGCGATGATGAACTGAATTCCAGCTTCGTATTCTCGCCCACGCCAACGGAAATGTAAATAGAAAGTCGCCTCGGTTTGGCGAAACGCTGAAACGCGATTTTCCATTCGGTTTCTGGACCGACCAGCGTGTGCCATTTTGTGATTTTGCTCTTGCTTCATGGATTTGCAAGTCGTTTTGCCGATCTATTGAATTGTCAAATGCGGCATAAATATGAAAAACACATCAATTGACAGACTTAAAACGGCCTTGGTGGTGATTGATCTTCAAAAAGGCGTCATCGGGCGGCCAACCGCACCCACCCCACCTCATATTGTTGTGCAAAATGCGGCGGCGTTGGCCAATGGGTTCAGAAAAAATGGGATGCCGGTGTTTTTGGTGCGGGTAGCCTTTTCTTCCGACGGTAAAGACAGGGAGTTTTTCGAGCAGCAGAACCGGCCAGAGAAGCGGACGAGGCAGATGGCGTTGTTGTGAAAATCAGGCCTGAATTCTCAAAACTATAGCGTAAATCTGGATCTAAAATCTGATACTGGTTTGCATTTTTTTTTGGTCTTTTTGAGGGAAAACGAGAGATTTCAAGAAAGCGAGGAAACAACATGAAAGGCCTGTTAATACTGGAGATTCTTGTTGAGTCCGATTGAGGGCAAATCTCCATTATCACACCCGAAACAAGCGCGCTAGCCAGACTACGCTACGCCCCGGCACTGAAGTTTGAAATTGATGCCCTGTAAATGCGGTAAAGCAATTGGAAATTTACCGATTGCCAGTCATTGTGCTGATGAGTGGCTTCAGAATTATCTAATAAACGTGGGCGTAATACAGTCGGTTGCTGTCAGTAACGGCCCAGAGACAGAGCGGAGACAATGCCGTTGGGCTTTTGTAGTAGCATGCACTTCCGTCAGCGAAAGCATAGTTTGAACCGCCGCCACCAGCCTGACCGGATGTGGTGCTGATGGCTCTGCTTCCGGAATGCCGGCTTTGTTCGAGCACCGTATCGTTGTCGTTTCCGCCGCCTTCCAGCAAATCCATGTAGTAATCGGTGGCCAGATTGGGGGGCAAGGTGCATTTTTCGCCAAGAATAATCGTGTCGCTCGGATAGAGTATGACGTTTTCCTTAATGCTGTCGCCTTCATTCAAACCTTGCGGGTCGGTGGCAGAATTGAGGAAAACATCATTCCAGCCATTGATCAGATAGCTGCGTGGCGAGTTGTCAGGCAAATTGGTTGAACCGGTGCCAGTTTGTGGAACGTGGCCTGGAACGGCAACATTTTGCGCAATCATTACGTCCGTTGGGCAAAGCAGCATCTTTATATTTTTACCGTAGTTGTCGTAGAATCTGTTCGGCCAGCGGTCGGTGAGGGAGCGCTCCGGATAAATTCCGTGGTTGTCGTCCACATACAGGCGAGAGGCGAGGCTCAACTGCCGGAGGCTGTTCATGCAACTGATGCGCCGCGCCGTCTCCTTCGCGCGGCTCAAGGCCGGCAGCAGCATCGCCGCGAGAATGGCGATGATGGCGATGACCACGAGCAGCTCAATCAAGGTAAAACCGCGCCGCGCAGAAAAAATATTTTCGCAGTCGTGCCGGCCGTTGGTTGATTGTTGGCGATTTTTCATAACCAGTCGTCGTTCAGACGCGTCTGGATTCTTTGTTCGACGCTCCGGCGGCACATCGCGTTACAAAATTTATGACCAAAAAAAACTTGCTGCTCCTGGCTTTCCTGGCCGTCCTGGCTGTTGTGTATGCCGTTTGGTTCTCCGACTGGTTCCGCCCCAAGACCGTGGGGATTTACCATACCATCCGCAATCATCGGACGCGCCCCATGCCGGGCGGGGTGATGCCATCCTTGATCTTCGCCCTCGACCGCCCGCTCAAGCTGACGGAACTGCGGGTCGTTCCGCTGGATGTCTGGCAGACCAACCACAATGTTCTGCCGCTGTGGCATCTCGTGGCCAGCTCGAATACCGTCCCGGTCAAAACCTTTTTTTACGGCCAGTTTCTTCGCGGCATGAAGCCCGCCGTGGTCAGCACGCGCTCGCAGTCGCTGGAACCGCAGATCAACTACCGGCTCATCGTCACCGCCGGAAAAATCACCGGCCAGCACGACTTCCACCTGGAAGGTGAACCGGCCGCGACGCCATAATTCCGCTGGCGCTCACATCCGCGCCGGGATATTTCCATTGCTTTGCGGCCCCGGCCAAACTTACTCTTTTTGTCGCGGCAGTCCGTGACCGCCGCTCCTGACTTGAAAAATCCAACCACTGCGCCGGAAAACCTGATCGTGGAATTGCGCTCCATCGTCGAGCCGCTTGACTTGGCGGAACTTTTCCCCCAATCGCAGCCGCTCGAAGTTGAACTCGGCTGCGGCGACGCCTCGTTTCTCGCCGAATACGCCCGGCGCCATCCGGAAAAGAATTTCATCGGCGTCGAACGGCTGCTGGGCCGTCTTCAGAAACTGGATCGCAAGGGCCGCCGCCTTGGCCTCGCCAACACGCGCGGCCTCCGCATCGAGTCCGCGTATTTTTTGCAATATCTGCTGCCGCCGCACACCGTGACGGCGCTGCATATTTATTTTCCCGACCCGTGGCCGAAAAAGAAGCACCGCCGCCACCGGCTCATTGGCGAAAGCTTTCCCGCGCTTGCCCGCACCGTGCTCGCGCCCGGCGGCACGGTTTTTCTGCGCACGGACGACGCGGATTATTTCCAGCAGATGAATGAAGTTTTCGACGCGGCAACTTTCTTTGAAAAAACGGAAACCCCGGCGGCGCTGGCGGAAATCACCACGGACTTCGAGCGGGATTTTAATGCGCAGGGAATTCCCACTTTGCGCGCCGCCTATCGGAATTGCGAACCACGAATTTCGAGTTGCGAATAAAAATCATTCGCCATTTGAAATTCAAATTTTGAAATTTGTCACACGTCAATGACCGGGCCGCTGCCGCCGCCGGGAGGTTTCGGCGGGCCGGGCGGCCGGCGGGGCTGCACCGACACGCGGGCGTTGCCGGTCAGAACATTCAACGCGGTGGCCACGACGCTGATGACGAGCGCACAAAGGAACGCGTAACCAAAGGAGAAATTGTTGCCGGTGCTAGTGATGTGGAAAAACGGCAGCAGGACGGTCAACAGCGACAGTAGCAGCGCGTTGATTACAAACGTGAAAAGCCCCAGCGTGAAAATCAGCAGCGGCAGGGCGATCAGCATGAGGATCGGGCGGACAAAGGCGTTCAGAATGCCGAGCAGCAGCGAAACGATTAGCAGGTTTTTCGGATCGTTTTCGTAGCTGACGTGCTTGTTCAAAATCACCGCCGCCACCAACACCGCGACGGTGTTGATGACCCAGCTCTGCAAAAAACGCACGGCTTTGGTGGTTGAGGGACTCATCGTCAAAAACTTATGGAAGATGCGGCACAACCAGCGGAAAAACAAGGAACGATTTTGGTGGCTTCGCGCCCGCATTCGCGGCAAATTTTCCGCACGCCATGAAAACAACCTTGTTTGCATTCTCGCTCATCCTGGCGCTGACGGTGGCCGGCGAAGGCGTCGTCGCACCGGGCGCGAAGCTGGAGAAGCTCGCCGGCGGCTTCAGTTTCACCGAAGGCCCGACGTGCGACGCGCACGGAAATCTTTTTTTCACCGACCAGCCGAACGACCGGATTCTCGAATGGAGCGTGGACGGAAAACTTTCCACTTTTCTCCAGCCCGCCGGTCGCGCGAACGGCATGATGTTCGACGCGCACGGAAATCTGGTGGCCTGCGCCGACGAGCACAACCAGCTTTGGTCCATCGCCCCGGACAAAACCGTGACCGTGCTCGTCACGAATTATCAGGGCAAATATCTCAACGGCCCGAACGACGTGTGGATTGCGCCGAACGGCGCGATGTATTTGAGCGATCCGTTTTACCGGCGCAAATGGTGGGATCACACGATGATGGCGCTGACCAACGAGGAGGTTTTCTATCTTTCGCCGGACCGGAAAACTTTGGCGATGGTGACGGACGACCTGAAAAAACCCAATGGCATCACCGGCACGCCGGACGGCAAGACCTTGTTCGTCGCCGACATCCGCACCAATCAGACCTGGCGCTACGACATCCGGCCCGATGGCTCGCTGACGAACAAAACGCTGGTGTGCGCCAAAGGCTCGGACGGCATGACGATTGACGCGGAAGGAAATTTGTATCTGTGCGCCACCGGCCGGACGAACGGCGTGAGCGTGTTTGACCCCGGCGGAAAATTGATTGACCACATTGACGTGCCGGAATCCTGGTCGGCCAACGTCAGCTTCGGCGGCCCGGATCACCGGACGCTGTTCATCACCGCGAGCGAATCGCTTTATTCCATCCGGCTCCGCGTTCGCGGCGCCAACCCGGCCAAGTAGAAAAAAGCGGGCGGTGAACAGTCGGTGAATTGTTTGTGAACAAGTTTTTTTGGGCAATTTTCCAAAGCAGGCACATATTATGCGAGTTGAGGTTCGCATGGACTACCATGACAATATGCCTGCCGGGGCCACCGGAAAAATTTTCGTCACGCTCGATGGCGAGCTGGTGAACCTTCCTTCGGGCCGGCGGTCATTAAACTCAATCCGCTGTTTTTTGGAGGCGCAGTCGCTCGAAAAACAACGCGTGCTTTCCGCTTTGCTCGTGGATGGGCACACGGCAAATCTTGCCCTGCCGCTGATGGACGAAGCTGGATTTTGCCGGGTGGAAGCCGAAAGCATTGCGCTGGACGAACTGCCGCTGCTGCTGCTCACCACCGCACAACAGCAGGTTGACCGCGCCCGCGAGTCCGTCGAGACGGCGGTGACGCTGGTGCTCATCAACAGCCATTCCGCCGCGCGCGAACTTTGGTGGAACCTCGCCCGCCAGCTTAAGGAGCCGGTGCTCACGTTGAGCCTGATGCCGGGCAACGTCTGCCAACTCTGCGGCAACGTCTCCTTTGAACGGCTCCGCAAATGGCAGTTAGAACAAATCGCCGCCATCGTCCGCGAAGTGGACGGCGCCTGCGATTTCATGGACAGCCTGAAAATTTCCGACGCCTTGGAAAACCGCGTGCTGCCCTGGCTGCAAAAACTGGACGAACAGATCCGGCTGTGGCTGGCGGCCGTTTCTTCCGGATATCAACTGGGAATCAAATATTCCGCCGTTTGAAACGAGCGGAGTGCCTACTGAATGTTTTGCTCTTCCACGGATTCCGTCCCGGCCGCCGGACGCGTCCAATTGTAAAAAAGCAGAATCAAATAAATCGGCGCGAACACAAAATATGTGGACAGGGCAATCAGGATCAGCCCGATCAGCACCAGCGGCCGGTTGCGAAAACGTCCGGCCACGCCGTTCCGAAAAACTTCGCCCTCGGAAAAAACGTGGACGTAAGGCATCAGATTATTGTAAGGCCCGACCGCGCTGCCGCACTTCTGGCAGAACCACGCGGTTGAAGATTGTTCCGTCAGGCAGTGCGGGCAAATCTCAAACGCTTCCGGTTCCGACAATTTTTTCTCCAGCTCGGCGTCCCACGGATCCGGCCGCACTGGCGACTCGCGCACCCAGACAATCAGCCGCCACAAAGCGAAGAGAACCAAGCCGCCCACGGCAAGTCCGACGATGATCAGATTGGGATCGCTGGCGGCAAACATAAAAACCTGATGAAATCTCTCATGCGGCTCCCGGCTGTCAAGCGCGCAGCGGACTATTTTCGCGCCCGCCGTCCGCTGGATTTCCGATAATTTACCGGCTTCGTTTCGGATTTCGTGCCGGCCATCATGTGTTTCAGTTCCTTGATCTGGTCGCGGAGCAGCGCAGCTTTTTCAAACTGCAAATCCTCGGCGGCCTTCAACATTTCCTCCTCAAGTTCGCGGATCGTTTCAGTGAAATCCAAGTCGGTCGTGGTTTCGCGCAACAAGCCGGTCGCCGCCGCGTGCTGATCTTCTTGAACCGCCAGGCTTTCTTCCACCGCGCGGACCACGCTGCGCGGCGTGATGCCGTGTTCGGTGTTGTAGGCGATCTGCCGCGCACGGCGTTTTTCGGTGACGGCGAGAAATTTCTTGATGCTGTCCGTCATCACGTCGGCATACAAAATGACTTCGCCGTTCAAATGCCTTGCGGCGCGGCCGGCGGTTTGGATCAAGCTGGTTTCGCTGCGCAGAAAACCTTCCTTGTCCGCGTCCAGAATCGCCACGAGCGACACTTCCGGCAAATCCAGTCCTTCGCGCAGAAGATTGATGCCGACGAGCACATCAAACTCGCCTTTGCGCAGCGAGCGGAGAATTTCCACGCGCTCAATCGCGTCAATGTCGCTGTGCAGGTATTGCACGCGGATGCCGATGTCGCGCAGATAATCGGTCAATTCCTCGGCGGTGCGTTTGGTCAAAGTGGTGACGAGCGTGCGCTCTTTTTTGTCGCTGCGCTTGCGGACTTCTTCCATCAAATCATCAATTTGCCCCTTGAGCGGCTTGAGCGTGACTTTGGGATCAATCAAACCGGTTGGCCGCACGACGAGTTCCGCGACTTTGCCTTGCGACCAACCGATTTCGCGTGGCGCGGGCGTGGCGCTGACGTAAATCGTCTGGTTTTGCAGTCCTTGAAATTCCAGAAAATTCAGCGGCCGGTTGTCCAGCGCGCTCGGCAGGCGAAAACCGTGATCCACCAAAACGGTTTTGCGCGACTTGTCGCCTTCATACATTCCGCCAATTTGCGAAACCGTGACGTGCGATTCGTCAATCACGAGCAGATAATCATCCGGGAAAAAATCAAAGAGCGTCGTCGGGCGCGAGCCGGGCGGACGGTTGGCGATGTGCCGGGAATAATTTTCAATGCCCGAGCAGAAACCCATTTCCTCCATCATTTCCAAATCAAATTCCGTCCGCATTTTGATCCGCTGGGCTTCGAGCAGTTTTCCATCGCGCTCAAATTCCGCGATGCGAATTCCCAGTTCCTCGCGGATGGCCAGCAGCGCGCGTTTCATTTTGTCGCCGGTCGTCACAAATTGTTTCGCCGGAAAAATCATATTGCCTTGCAGCGACTCGATTTTCCTGCCGGTCAACGGTTCGAAGCGGGTGAGCTTTTCGATGGTGTCGCCGAAAAATTCGATGCGCAAACCATCTTCGCGGCCGGCGGGCCAGACTTCCACGGTGTCGCCGCGCACTCGGAAATTGCCGCGCTCGAAGGCGATGTCGTTGCGCGAATACTGCAAGTCCACCATGCGCGAGAGCAGTTGTTCACGCGATAATTCCAAGCCGACGCGGACGGGAATCACCATCGCCGCGTAATCCTCCTTGCTGCCAATGCCGTAAATGCACGACACGCTGGCGACGACAATGACATCGCGCCGCGTGAATAACGACGCCATCGTGGACAGCCGCATCCGCTCGATGTCGTCGTTCACGCTGGAATCTTTTTCGATGAATGTGTCGGTGCGCGGGATGTAGGCTTCCGGCTGGTAAAAATCAAAGTAGCTGACGAAGTATTCGACGGCGTTGTGCGGGAAAAAACTTTTGAACTCGGCGTAGAGCTGCGCGGCCAGCGTCTTGTTGTGCGAGATGACGAGCGTGGGCTTGTTGATGTTTCGGATGACGTTCGCGACCGTGAAAGTTTTTCCCGAACCGGTGACGCCAAGCAAGGTCTGGTGCTTCGCGCCGGAAATAATTCCGGCGGTCAGCTTTTCAATCGCCTGCGGCTGGTCGCCGGCGGGCGCGTAATCGGAAACGAGTTCAAACACGCGCTGAAATTAAGGCCACAACGCGGCAGCGTCAAACGCAGGCTTCGGAGTTGAAACTGTAACCGCAACCGCAAGACTGCGTCTCAATCCGCATGAAATCACTTTCACACGTTTTAAAAATTTGCGCCGTCGTGGCGACATTGTCTTGTCGGCCGGCTTTGGCGGCCGAAATTATCAAGCCCGGCGAAGTCTGGCCGGACAATCGCGAGCAGCACATCCAGGCGCATGGCGGCGGCATTCTCAAGCTGGGCGACACGTTTTACTGGTTCGGCGAAGACCGGGCGCAGACCAATCAGCGCGGCCGGCGCTGCGTCAGTTGCTACGCCTCGACGAATCTGACGCAGTGGACGTTCCGCAATCAGGTCGTGGCGCTGACGGACCCGGACAACCTCGGACGCGGCTGGATTCTGGAACGGCCAAAAGTTTTTTACAACGCGCCGACGAAAAAATTCGTGATGTATGCGCACATTGACAATGGCGCCTACAAATTCGCCGGCGTCGCGGTGCTGACGTGCGACACGGTGGATGGCGATTATCAATACCTGAAAAGCTTTCGTCCGCTCGGCCACGAAAGCCGCGACATCGGGCAGTTTATTGACGACGACGGCGCGGCGTATCTGATTTTTGAGGACCGGCCCTTTGGTTTTCGCATCGCGAAATTGTCGGCGGATTATTTGAACGTGGAAAAGGAAATGTGTTTGATTCCGCAGCACATGGAAGGCGGCGCGTTGGTTCACTACAACGGACTTTATTATGCCATCGGCTCGAATCTTACCGGCTGGCGCGCGAATCCGAACCGATACGCGACGGCGAAATCGCTCGCCGGGCCGTGGTCGGAGTTCAAGGACATCGCGCCGCCGGAAAAAAACACCTACGGCGCGCAGTCCACGATGCTCATGAAAGTCGTTGGCGCGAAAACCACCAGCGTCATTTTCATGGGCGACATCTGGAGGCCGCAAACACAATGGGATTCGCGCTATCTCTGGATGCCGCTGGAAATTGGCGGTGGCAAATTATCGCTGCCGGAGCCGCGCGAATGGACGCTGGACCTCACCACGGGAGAAGCCAAAATTGGAAAATAAATTCCTATGATGAAAAAAATATTTGTGCTCGCGGTCGCGCTTTCCGCGTTGTTCAATGCGCGTGCTGAAATGAAAAATGCCATTCCGCTCTGGCCGGACGGTGCGCCCGGCGCGCTGGGAAATTCCACCAACGACATTCCCACGGTCACGCCGTATTTGCCGGACGGTTCGAACGCCACCGGCGCGGCGATGGTGATCTGCCCCGGCGGCGGCTACGCGCACCTCGCGCCGCACGAAGGGAACGATTACGCGCTGTGGCTGAACCAGCATGGCGTGACCTGCTTTGTTTTGAAATACCGGCTTGGTTCCAATGGCTATCATCATCCGGCCATGCTCAACGACGCCGCGCGGGCGGTGCGCTGGGTGCGGGCGCACGCGGCCGATTACAAGGTGGACGTGAAGCGCGTCGGCATCATGGGTTCGTCGGCGGGCGGACATCTGGCTTCGACGCTGCTGACGCATTTTGATGCCGGCGACAAGAATTCCACGGACGCCATCGAGCGGCAAAGCTCGCGGCCGGATTTGGGAATTTTGTGCTACGCGGTGATTTCGCTGGGTGAGTTTGCGCACAAGGGTTCGCGGGAAAATTTGCTTGGCAAAAATCCGTCGTCGGAACTGGTGCAACTGCTTTCCAGCGAATTGCAGGTGACGACGAATACGCCGCCGTGTTTTTTGTGGACGACGTTTGAGGACAAGACCGTGCCGATGGAAAACACGCTGCTGTTCGCCGAGGCGCTGCGGAAAAATCACGTTCCCTTTGCGCTGCACGTTTATGAAAAAGGCGGCCACGGGATGGGGCTGAAGGACAAACCGCCGTTCGCCAATCCGCATCCGTGGGCGAACGACTGTTTGTTCTGGCTGAAGGAACAGGGATTTGCCGACGGACAGAAATAAAAAAACGTCTGGTTGAACCAGACGTTTACAAATTTCATTTCAAGCTTTTCAGCGGTTGCGCCGCCGGTTGATGGCGAACAACAAACCGAGTCCGCCGCCCACACCCAGCAGCCAGGTTTGCGGTTCCGGCACGGTTGAGATGGTCAGGCCCCAGCTCACCAGCGTGGACTGGCCGCCGCTGGACAAGTCGGCAATGAACAAGGTCCAAGAGCCATTTGCAAGACTGCCATCATAAAGGCTCAAGGCGGTGGAGGGAGACGTCGAACTGAACAAACTGCCGGCGGATTGGGGATCAATGTTGCTGCCGTCCGGTGCCCATGTTCCATTCAATTGGCCGGTGATCGGATCTAAACTGTAACTTGATGTTTGGTAAGAATGAATGTCGGGGGAGCCGTCGCTCAAGGTGATGTTAAAACCAGTGTCGCTGTAGCCAAAGGGATTGCTGCCGGTCAGTCCGGATCGGTTTAGCAACACCGTAAAGCCGCCTTGCGGTCCGACCAGATAGGCATACAGATCGCCATTGAAACCGCCGGTGATGTCCAGATTCACCGAGATGCTGGTGACCGCTCCGACCAGTCCCGACACCGTCTCCACCGACGCCAGTCCGACGGGGCTGCCGTCGGGAACGGAAGCGTTGACATTATTGGTGAAGCTGTTCTGGCCGCGTGCGTCCCAGTTAAAAAGCAGCCCCATGCCCAACATGGTCAGCATGGTCAGCTTCATCGTTTTTAGGTTCCCCTGCACAGGATTAAATTTTAAATAGACCGTGATAAACTTCAAGACATTTTCGTCCAACCTGCAAAATGTTTCAAGCATTAAAATTGCATTCATGCAGCCGTCCATTTGGGCCAAATCAAAGGCGTTTTGGCAGGCCTTGGGCCGCCATCGGACGATCTGATTAAAAAAAACTTCTGCCGGCTGATGTTTTTTGGTCAAAATCCCCGCAGGTCGGTGCTACTGCGTTTGGGCAGGCCCGGCGCGGGGGTGCGCTTGAGCACGAGATACTCGAGGCCGAGCCGGTGGCAATATTCCCGCTTGCCGCCCTTGTCGCCATCCTCGTTGACCACATAAATGTCTGGTTGCAACCGGCGGATTTCCGGGTCGGCGTCCAGCCAGCCGGAGCCGGTGGAAATGAGCGCCTGCTTCACAAACTTGATCGAACCCAGAACGTAACGGCGTTCTTCCTGGCACAAGAGCGGATGACCATCGCCTTTCAGCAGCCGCACGTTCGCGTCGTTGCCGAGACAAACATAAAGATCGCCGTAGGCCGAAGCCTCCTCGGTGAAACGCACATGGCCGGAGTGAAACCAGTCGTAGCAGCCGGTGGCAATGATCTTTTTTCGGCCCGGCGCGGACGGCATCGGCGGCGGTTCGGGAAATCCTTTCAGCTCGTCTGCCGAAAAAACCCGGTAGGCAATTTTGTTTTCGGCGGCGAATTTCCGGCGTGCGGCGCTCGTCGTCGCCTTCGCGTCCGTCCAGAGGTCGGCGTGCAAGTTTTTCGGCAGCGAGTCGAACCCCACGAAATCGCCGGCTTCAACCACGCGGCTGACGTAGCGAACGGCATCCAGAAAATATTTTCTTTCAACCAGCGGAAATTTCGGTGCTTTCCCGGTGAGTTTTTGCAGCGTGGCATCCGGCCAGAGCAGCACGATCAGTTCGCCGAGCTTCGCCGCTTCTTCGAGCAAACGCAGGTCGCGCGACTTGAGGTCGTCGAACCCGCCGCTGACCACGACTTGCTTTTGGGCGGACATTTTAAGAACGAATTTTCAAGGCGAACGCGATTTTGCCGGCGAATTTTTCCGGCAGCGAAACGTGCAGGCCGGTTTCATCGCGCGTGAATTTCAATTTGCCGCCGCCGACCAGCCGCACGCTGCCAATCTCGCCCGGCCAGTTCGGTGCGCCGCTCGCGAGCGACTTCACAGTGACTTGGCCATCCGCCGGAATTTCCAGCACGATGGCGTAAAGCTCTTTGCCGTCCTTCGACTGCGTGAACCGGATGTCCTCCGCCGTGAACGGCTTTTTTTGCACATCGCTCTGGCCGCCGAAACGGCCTTTCTCCGCAGTGACGGTCGAGGGGCCTTCCCCAAAAGTTTTCCACGGCCGCGTCGCGTAAATGGCGTCGCCATTCACCTTCAGCCACGCGCCGATTTCGCTGACGATTTTGATTTCGTCCGCGTCCGGCTGGCCGTCGCGCTGCAGCGGCACGCTCAACATCAGGTTGCCGTTTTTACTGACGATGTCCGTCAGCATCCGCACCACGGAGGCGGCGGATTTGTATTGGTGCCTGTCAAAAATTTCCTTTTTGTAATGCCACGAACCGATGCAGGTGTCCGTCTGCCACGGCAACGGCAAAATGCTTTCGGACTTGCCGCGCTCAATGTCATAAACCATCGCCTCGCGCTGTGTTTCGTTCAGCATCTTGTTGTTCATCACGGCTTCGTTTTTGCCGTGAAGCTGGATGCTCGAATTGTAAAAATGCGCCGCGAGGTTCAGACCAATTTCATCCGAGACGCCGTGAAACGGCAGCACGCTGTCGTCAAAATAAATCTGGTCGGGCTGGTAATCATCCCAAAGCTGCTTCGTGCGCTTGAAAAATTTTTCCATGTAGGCCGCGTCCGGCGTGCTGCTGCCCTTGGCCGGATCCCAGCTCCATTCCAGCTTCGCGCCGGGCGCGTGGTTTTGCGCGTATAAATCCTGCGGGTCGAGGCCGTCCCACCAAAGGCCCTTGCCGTCGGCCTTGGTGAGCTTGCCGTCATAAGGCACGCCGGCGAACGGGCCGTCCTTGTCCGCGCCCTGCGCCGGCTCATACCACGACCACGCCCGCGAGCAATGCACGCTCACGGCGAAACGCAGGCCGTTTTTGCGCGCGGCCTTGGCCCAGCCGCCGATCAAATCTTTTTGCGGACCAAGCGCGACGGAATTCCACGGCTGGAATTTGGAATCGAACAAATCAAAATTGTCGTGGTGATTCGCCAGCGCCATGAAATATTTCGCGCCGTTTTCCTTGTAAAATTTCAGCAACTGGTCGGGATTGAAATTCGCCGCCTTCCACTGGTGGATGACATCCTTGAACCCGTTGGTGGACTGGTGGCCATATTCGGCAAGGTGCAGTTTGAAATCCGCCTGACCGGGAATATACATATTGCGGGCATACCAGTCGCCTTCTTCCGGCTCGCACTGCGGTCCCCAATGCGCCCAGATGCCAAATTTCGCGTCGCGGAACCAGTCCGGCGTCTGGTAATTCGTGAGCGAATTCCAGTCCGGCTGGAACGGCCCCGCCGCAATCGGCGGCAACTTCAAAGAACTCGTTTGCGCCACAGCCGCCGTGAGCGACAAGCCGAGCAGCAGCGCGGTGAATTTAATTTGGTTTGGTTTCATATTTTAATTTCTTTTGGCGACGCGGACGTTGACTTTGAAGGTGCCGGGAACCGGCTTTTCGGAAACGACAATCAAATAACCGCCGCCGCAGCCGGAATACATCGCGCCGAGATATTGCTGCTGATACGCCTGCAAAATCGGCAGCAAATCCACGCGCAGCGCCGGATGGCGGACGACGTGCGGCAGCAGCGTCTCCCAGCATTTCATCGTGAGGTTCAGCGACGCGCCGAGCTTTTTCGCGTCCATTTTCACGATGGCGTTGTAGCAGTCTTGGCCGGACTGGCCGAGCTTCGCGACCCACTTTGGCGAAAGATTTTTGATGCCGAGCGGACTGTAACCATCCGGGCGCGGCTCGACGGGAATCAGGTGTAAAATGTTGCTCAACCAGCGCGCGACGGTTGGCGAATTGCACGACTCGATATGCGAGGTGAAAACGCCGCCGTGAATGTTGAAATCATAATCCAGCCGGTTCACGCCCGGATAAATCAAACCAATCATGTCCTGCGAACCGCTCGGCTCGGCCTTACCCTGATTTTCCGCGTCGTAAAGCGCGCGCACCAGTTCGTCGGGCGGACGGTTCGGCAGTTTGCCCTTCCACAATTTCATCGCGATGGCGCGCGTGCCGCTGGCGATGCCGGACCGGTCCATCGGCCGGAAATCCGGTTCGATCTGCACCACCACCATCGAGCCGGGCGGCTTCGGGTTGTGGCGCGAGACGAACGGCTGGTCAATCCAGCCGCCCGCGAGTTGCAGGCGGTTGGGAATGGAACCGAGCAGTTTTTCGACGGGCGGGGTTTTCATTGAATTGATAACGGAACACGGCGTTTATATGCCAAGCGGCAGCGGATCACAGACCCGCACCCCGGAAAATTTCCCGGCCGAACTTCACCCGGCCGGGAAAAACAAATGTTTCTCAGCCGATGCCCACGCGCTTGCCGGCCTTGCGGTGTTGATATTGTTCCGTAATCCACGCGTAAGTTTCCGCGAGACCATTATTCAAAGTCGTGCTCGGTTCCCACTTGAGCACTTGCTTGATGAAGGTGTTGTCCGAGTTGCGGCCGGCCACGCCCTGCGGCGCGCCAAGGTCGTATTTGCGGTTCATCTTCACGCCGGCGATTTTTTCAATCTTGGAAAGCAGCTCGTTGATGGAAACGAGTTCGCTGGAGCCGAGGTTGATCGGCGTGGCAATCAACTCGTCGCAGTGCGTGATCTTGTCAATGCCCTGCACGCAGTCGTCAATATACATGAAGCTGCGCGTCTGCGAGCCGTTGCCCCAGATCGTGATGTCCTTCTTGCCGGTGTCAATCGCCTCAATGACCTTGCGGCAGAGCGCGGCGGGCGCTTTTTCGCGGCCGCCGTCCCAGGTGCCGTGCGGCCCATAAACATTGTGGAAACGCGCAATCGCCGTCTTCATGCCGCGTTCGTGCCAGTATTCCTCGCAGAACATTTCCGAAATCAATTTCTCCCAGCCGTAGCCGCGTTCGGCCATCGCCGGATAAGCGTCGGATTCCTTCAGCGCGCGGACGTTCGGGTCTTTTTGCAGCAGCGTGTTGTAGGCGCACGCGGAACTGGAATAAAAATAACGGCGCGTGCCCGCCTTGTAAGCCGCCTCGACCATGTGCGTGTTGATGAGAATCGAGCGCAGGCATTCCACCCGGAAACGCTCGATGAAACCCATGCCGCCCATGTCGGCGGCGAGGTTATAGACTTCCACCGCGCCCTCGCAGACGCGCTTGCAGTTGTCCTCGCTGCTCACGTCCAGACAGAGATTCTGCACACCGGGAACGTGCAGATACCACTCATAAAGCGGCTTCTTGTCCACCGTGCGGATGTTGGTGAAACCTTTTTTCTTGAAGTAAAGCGCGAGGTTGCCGCCGATGAAACCGCCCGCGCCGGTGATGACGATCAAGTCGTCCTTTTTCAGCGGGGCGTCCTTTTCTACGATTCGTTTGGTCTGTTCCATAATTTTTATTGGCTGATGGACGGCAGGGCCGTCGGGGTCGTTCAATTGTTCGAGGATAATTTAAGCTTGTCTTTCAGCTTTGGGAATGTCCACTTTTGGCCAAAGCATATCCATTATTGACCTTGTTATGAAACGAACCGCCGATCATTCTCCCGATTTCTTCTCGCCCCAGGTGTCGTCGGCGCAACGGTTTTACCTCGATCTCAACCCGCCGCGCGCCGCCAAACTGGCCGTAGTCTGCGGCGGCGTGGAGCATTGCGCGCCCGACTATGCCATCCGGCGGGAAACTTTTCCGTTCTTTTCCATCGAGTATGTGGCGCGCGGCGAAGGCTGGCTGAAACTCGGAAGCCAGAGCCTTGATTTGCAGTCTGGCACCGTGTTCAGCTACGGTCCCGGCATCCGCCAGCACATCACCTCCAGCCCGCACAAGCCGCTGGTGAAATACTTCGTGGACTTCGCTGGAACGCAGTCAAAACCATGGCTTCGCCATGCCAAACTGGCGGCGGGCAACGCCGCGCAGATTTTTCCGCCGACGGAAATCCAGCCGCTGTTCGACGAGCTGATCCGCAGCGGCCGGCGGGCCACGCGCCACGCTCCGGAACTTTGCCGGCACCTGCTCGAAGGTCTCGGCGTGAAGCTGCTGGACGTCCGCGCGCCGTTGCGCGGCGTGGACTCGGCGGCGTTTGTCACCTACCAGAACTGCCGCCAACTGATCGCGGAAAAGTTCCTGCAACTCCGGAGCTTGGAAGCCGCCGCCCGCGAATGTCATGTGGACACCGCCTATCTCTGCCGGCTGTTCCGCCGGTTCGACCACCAGTCGCCCTACCAATTCTTGACCCGGCTGAAAATGAACGCCGCCGCCGGCCAACTGGCGCAGCCCGGCGCGCTGGTCAAAAATGTGGCCGCCGACCTCGGCTTCACCAACCCGTTCCATTTTTCGCGCGTGTTCAAATCCGTGTTTGCCGTGTCGCCGGAATCGTTCCGCCAATTGCGTTGAACGCTCGACAATCGCGCCTCGGAAATTAGAATGTCCGCCATGACAAAACCGACTTTGCTCGTTCTCGCCGCCGGCATGGGCAGCCGCTACGGCGGCCTTAAACAGATTGACCCCGTCGGCCCGGCGGGCGAAACCATTATTGACTACTCGATTTACGACGCGATGCGCGCCGGCTTCGGCAAGCTGGTGTTCGTGATCCGCAAGGACATCGAGCAGCAGTTCCGCGAAATCATCGGCACGCGTTTCGAGCAGCGCATCGCCGTGGAATACGTTTATCAGGAACTCGACAAGCTGCCGCCGGGATTTTCGCTGCCCGCCGGCCGCACGAAACCGTGGGGCACGACGCACGCGATTTTGATGGCCGAGGGCGTCGTCAAAGAAAATTTCGCCGCCATCAACGCCGATGATTTTTACGGCCAGCAAGCCTATAAAGTTCTCGCGCAGCACCTGATTTCCGGCACGCCGGACTACGCGATGGTCGGGTTTATTTTGAAAAACACGTTGTCCGACCACGGCAGCGTGGCGCGCGGCGTCTCGCGGACCGATGCGAACCATTATCTCACCTCCATCGTAGAGATGACGAAAATCGAGCGCGACGGTGCCGGCGCAAAAAACGTGGAAGCCGACGGCAAAATCACCAAGCTCACCGGCGACGAGGCGGTCTCGATGAATTTCTGGGGTTTCACGCCGGTGCTGTTCCCGCAGCTCAAAGTGGAGTTTGAGAAGTTCTTGAAAAGGGCGGGCGGCGAGCAGAAATCCGAGTGCTACATTCCCGCTACTGTGGGCGAGTTGGTGACCAGCGGCCAGGCCAAGTGCCAAGTGCTGCGCTCATCGGACTCGTGGTTTGGCGTGACCTATCGCGAGGATCGTCCGCAAGTGGTCGAGAGCATCCGCCAGCTCATCGCGCAGGGAAAGTATCCGGCAAAGCTCTGGGCTTGAACCGGCAGACATTTTTCCCGACTGCCATTCGCGCCTTCGCAACGGAGGCGCGATTTTTTCTGCCATTTCGGCTGGCGTGATGAATTTCCCCGGCGGCTTCGCATTTGACGGCGCGGGCGTTTGCCGGTAAAAATGCGGTGTGCTGCAAACTTTGAAACTGGAGAAAAATCCCATGCGCAAAATCTTTTTCATCTTCGCCGCCGTGTTGTTCGCCGGCGTCGTTCACGCCCAGGAAACGAATGCGTTCAAAACGGAAATTGAAAATTTCGAGGCCCGGACCAACACCGTCATCGTGAAAGGCTTCGGCCAGGTCGGCTCGGTTTCCGTCGGTGGCGGGACTATTTCAATTCGTTCCAAGGAATCTTCCGACTTCAGCACCGGCATCAGGGAATATGGCGTGGCGATTGAATTGGCCGGCCAGAACTCGCCGCGTCAGCTCGCCATTCTGGATGAAACCGAACTGGAGCCGCTGGCGAACGGCCTGGATTATCTCGCCAAAATCACCAGCGATGCCAGCGCGCTGCCCGCGTTTGAGGCGGAATTCAAAACCCGCTCCGGCCTGCGGTTCATCGCTTTCAGCAGCCGCCGGCAGAGCAGCATCCAGTATTTCATCCAGTTCGACGGCTGGCCCAGAATTTCGCTGAACACCGACGAAATGGTGCAGTTGAAAAACCTCGTCGGGCAGGCGTTGAATGCCATCAACGACCTGAAGCGGTCGAAATAAATTCACTTCCGCACCACGCTGTCGCGCTGCGCCCAGTCGGGATTCAGGTTTGGAAAATCCAGGTTGTAGTTCAGCCCGCGGCTTTCCGGCCGCATCAGCGCGCATTGCACAATCAATTCGGCCACCGTCGCGATGTTGCGCAATTCCAGCAGGTCGGCGGTCACGATGAAATTCCAATAATATTCGTGAATTTCCTGCTGCAAGTTCGCCAGCCGCGACTGCGCGCGCTGGAGCCGTTTGTTCGTCCGCACAATGCCGACGTAATCCCACATCAGCCGCCGGATTTCATCCCAGTTGTGCGCGACGACGACCAGTTCATCCGGGTTGTGCGCGTTGCCCGACTGCCACAGTGGAATGGCAGGAGTGCGGAGTGCAGAGTGCGGAGTGCGGAGTGTTTTTCCCGCCGCGCGGTGTGCGCAGACGAGTGCTTCCAAAAGCGAATTGCTTGCCAGCCGGTTCGCGCCGTGCAGGCCGGTGTAGGCCACTTCGCCGACGGCGTAAAGCCCGGCGATGTCCGTCTCGCCATCCACGTTCGTCACCACGCCGCCGCACTGGTAATGCGCCGCCGGCACCACGGGAATCGGCTCCTTCGTGATGTCAATGCCGTAGCGCAGGCACGTTTCGTAAATGTTGGGAAACCGCTCAATGATGAATTTCGCCGGCTTGTGCGTGATGTCCAGATGCACGCAGTCCGCGCCGGATTTTTTCATCTCGCTGTCAATCGCGCGGGCCACGATATCGCGCGGCGCGAGCGATTTCAGCGGATGC
>Ga0182030_10006254_pt1 | contig 25158 bp, 13 predicted proteins | sample 812S3MmetaG_FD_121299 | JGI IMG/M metagenome (GOLD analysis project Ga0182030, IMG submission 121299) | Permafrost microbial communities from Stordalen Mire, Sweden - 812S3M metaG (Illumina Assembly) | ecosystem: Environmental > Terrestrial > Soil > Wetlands > Permafrost | place: Sweden...
AGGCTGACGCCGACCATGTGCATCGGCAGGATGCCCCCGCTGTCCTCGAACAGGTACATGATGGGCCGCCCTTCGGCCGTGGAAAACCAGTTCCCATGATGGTAGGCCGTGTTGTAGTAACCCAGTGAAGTGTGGAAGCGGCCTGCTTTCGCCGAAAAATAGCGGTTCGCCTTGTAGTTGAGCTCATAGCGCTCAATATCGATCCCGAACACGTTGGTATTATCCGGGCCGAGTACGAGCTCGCCGATAAAGCTGAGGTGGTCGGACAACTGGGAAGTCATGAACAAATCGAACTCGCCGGCCTGGAATGCGCTGTGCTCGTGCGCGGACGGATTCCCGCACGTTCCGCACCCGCCGTCGGAAATCGGATAGACCAGCGGATTGGCGATGGATCCTAAACCAAAGTTGAAGTCGAAGAATCCCTGTATCTTCAGCTTCGGGCCGCCCGGAATCTCCATCATGTGCCCCATGGGATCATCCGGCGGCTCCGCCACGCTTACAGGGGCAGGCGCCGGCGTGGGTGCCAGCGACGCGACAACGGCCGGCGCCGCCTGTTGCGCGGAAGCTGAAACGCCGCCAGCCATCAACCTTTGCTCAAGTTCCCTGATCCGCGCTTCCGCCGCGTCCAACCGGTTCACCAAAGCCTGGACTGTTGACTGCGAAACCTCTTCAGCATGGCTCGGCAGTTGCGCGAGGCACGGTATTGCGGCCGTCGCAACGAGCGCGCAGACTCGCAGGCCTTTGGTCAACCCGGCTAAGCCGCGAAAGCCCGTGTGACGACCTTCATACTTATTTGATCCGAACAGTTTCAGAGGTGAGGTCATGACGTTTTGATATTTCCTTGTGTCGTGTTTCGATTTTGTTCCGGCACTCTGATAAACGTTATTGGCAGAGGCATTCTGCGCGAAAACGGGTGCAATCGCGTCAGGCTTATCGAGTGCGCCACCTGGCAAAGCAACTTCTGTTCCATTCCGGGCCGTCCTCCGCAGGAAGATCGCCGGGTTGTTACTCACGCTTATCGGGCGGCTCTTTGGAATCATCCCCATGGGGGAATATAGGAAAGTTACTCATGTATATTTCCTGCAAGCGATTCGATATAAAACAGGCGATATCTCTAAGCGCGAAGGTACTGGCAGCGGAGCGCCGCCGGGCGGTGCCCCAATCGGCTCGCTCCTGTTTGCGCATCGGACTAAGTGCTCGTAAGTTATACGCCGGAACGCCGTTCAGGACATCCGGGGCTGATGGTCCGTAACATCCTGATAATTCCAGACAATCGCCTGCACACTTTGGTGGTCCAGCATGTCGGTCAGCGTGATCGCGAATCGGCGCACCACGCCGTCTGCGCGCATCACATGAATCGTCCGTCTGACTTGCGGGCACTCGCGCCTGAGCAGTCTGGAATAGCATTCAATGATAGTTTCGCGGTCCTCCGGCACCGCCAGCGATTCGATGAGCGTGCCGGCCAGATGCGCCGGCTCGATGCCCGTCAAGCCGCGAACGATCTTGATAATCCGTCGGTCCGGACCTGTCAATGCTATGCCGTCTGAGCTGTTGGCGATCAGGGCCTCGAATAAGGCAGTGTTATGCCGCAAAGTTTCGTCGAGGCGCTTCAGATTGGCATTCTCTTCCAATAGATCCGAAATGTGATTTCTGAGCTGTGCTCCGACCTCACATTCACCGCATTTCGAAACCTGGCCGTCTGCAGTCGACGCCGCGTTAAACATATTCGCGTCCCTCCTGACCCGCGGCGAACCCGTCGATTTGCTTCGCGGCTTCACCCGGCGTCATGATGAGTTGAAAAACCGACCACGCCGCAGACACCGGAATCATCACGAAACGGCCCTCCACGTCGAGCGTTTCCTCGATAGTCACGTCCAGTATGCGGCGGACCTGCTGCCTGATCTGCTCCAGGGTGTCGGACCGTTCCAGCAGGGCTACCAGGGTTGGTCCGCTCCATCGAAACAGACGGTCATGGGGCAGCAGCTGCTGTTCTATGAACTCACAAAACCGGCACAGAACCCGGTCGCCGACTTCCCGGCCGAATCTGCGATTGACAGCCTGAAGACGGTTGACGACAAGTGTCACGACGAAGCGCCGGTTTCCGGCGGGTATCGAGGCGTGCATCGCCCGCACACATGCCTGCCTTTGCGGCAGACCAGTTGCCGCATCCGGTTCTGGTTCTGTCGGTCCCTGGCTCTTCCGCGGTCCCCGCTCGATTTCCAGACGCAGAGAGCTGATCAGTTCCTCCCGCTCCCGCTGCTGGCGCACGATCTCATCGCGAAATGCATGAAGGCAGTCGCTGAGATTCGTCCGGATCGAATCGAGATCCGTAATTGCCTGCACGCGCTGAAATCGGTTGCCGATGGCCCGGAGTTTTTCACCGGAACGCGCATTCTCCCCGTCGATAGTCTCGATTATTTCCGCCGTGATACTGACGATGTCTTTCAGCTCCTGCCGCTGCCGCCGGACCAACAGTGTGATTTGCCGGTTGTAGTCTTCTATCAGCTGCGATGCAGCTTCCATGGTTTGCAACTGTTCTTCGATGGTGGTGGCTTCGCTGAAGACGGTACTCAGCCGCTGCAGGTCCGCCCGGAACGCGGCATTCGCGCTGTCGTCCGCAATCGCCGCGCCCGCACCGATGCGAAGCAGCAGGAGGCATCCGATCTCATGCGAAACCACGCCTTCCCGACGGGTGAGATAACGCTTGATGGAAACCATCACACCTCCGCGGGAGCCCGCACACGGAATCCGGCTGTCGCGAACAATCGTATCGACCACGCACCCGGGTTCACATTTTGGTTTATCGACGAATATAGCCCGTATTTCCCCCAGGGAAACTACCGGTACATCGGGATCCGAACGTTCCGTGCCGCGGCTCAGAAGTTTACGGTTGCGGCAGGGTATTGCGAAAGCCCATAATGCCCCTGCGGCTCCGCGCAAGATGTGTGAATGCCGCCCGGCAGACGGGACCGAACGCAGAAACGACGCTCCGATCCCGCTGCCATTTATTTGTGATTGATTTTCCGTTGAAACGACACCCCGGTTCGGAAAAGCAGGTGCTGATTCCGCAGGGGTTACTGAACCGCGCGCGTCAGCAAGCGGCAACGAAAAGAGCTTTTTCAGCAGCCTGGTATAGGGATGGATTGCGCTGTCTGTTCGGATCTCAAGGCGGCCGTTGAGCGCGCCGATGCGACCCACTTTGAGGCACTGGAAGCGTTACGCGCGCCCGGTTGCGCCGAGGATACGCAATTGCAACAAGCCGAGCGAAGCTGTAAGCTCGCCCTCGCCGACGCGGAATTCGCTTTGATTGTTCATCACCGTAAGGCCCATCAGAACTCCGCCGACAACAGGTAGCTGTTCGACAATTCGTGCAGGTGCCGAATTGTGCCGGCACTTGCCGTGCCCTTCGATGTGACCCCTATATGCATGGTTGGCGTTGAGCATATAACCACACGGGCCGGCGCGTTTCTCCGCCTCACAGTTGCGATTCATCAGGATACCTGGCTTTTTGAAGATAAATATCAGCCTCCTCGGTGTTTTTCCTGGATTATCTTTTGTTGAATATATAATGGATTAATTAGTACGATACCTGAAACGATCTGAACAATATCTACAGACGAGTTTTCCGGCTTGAGGGAAATTAAAACGTCGTCAGGCAGGGCTGCGGCCGCCTTACCACTTCGATACTCGCTCGCTGCGTTAGCGGTTTTCGGGGCGGCGACTCTTAGTCTGTCCTTTGATGCCTATCTGACGCGGGAAGCGTCCCTCGCCTTGTTCACCGCGGCGGTCCTTGTCGCAGCGCGCATTGGCGGACTTGGACCGGGATTGGCCGCCACCGCTCTGAGCGCGCTTCTGGGCGGTTACCTCTTCTTCCGTCCACTCTTCTTTCTGCGCCTCCAAAGTACATCGGACCTCGCCAACCCGCTCCTGTTCGTCACCTTAGGCGCGGCCATCAGCATCCTCTGCGAGCAACTGCACCGCGCGCTCGCCCGCCGCCGCCGGGAAGAAGAACGCTTCCGCCTGATCGCGAACACCTTGCCGCAGTTTCTCTGGACGACGCGGCCGGACGGCGTGATCGAGTCCATCAACGAGCGCTGGTTTGAGTACTCGGGGGTGCCTGCCTGCCCGGAGAACTCAGACTGGACACGCGCCGTGCATTCGGACGATGCGCCGCTCGTTGCCCGGTTTCGCGGTGAACCCCTGGGTGCGGGGAGCGACAGGACATTCGAATGCCGCATTCGCCGCCACGACGGACTCTATCACTGGTTCGATGTGCGGGTCACAGCTTTACGCGATCCGGACGGCCGCATCCTGAAGTGGTTCGGCGCCGCCACCGACATTCAGGACGTGCGTGAGCTGCGTGAAGCGGCGCGCGCCGAGGCCGGGCGGTTTGAGCGGATTGTCGCCGCCACACCCGGGGTGATCTGTGAATTGACGCGCCTGCCGTCCGGACAGCTGGCGATACCTTTCGCCAGCGCCTCCCTCCGCGCCATCTGCGATCTGGATCCCGCGGCTGTCGCGACCGATGCCTCGGCGCTGTTTGACCGCATCGTCCCCGAAGACCGTGCCCAACTCCAGGCCGATATCCGGCAATCGATGGAATCGCAGTCTCTTTGGCGCGGCGAATACCGCTTCCGTCACGAGACGAATGGCGATATCTGGCTGAACGTCAATCTAGCGCCCGCGCTGGAGACGGAGAACACCGTCAAATGGGCCGGCTTCCTCAACGACGTTACGGAGCAGAAACGCCAGGCGGAGGCGCTCCGGCAGGCTCAGCAGCGTGAACTGACGATGCTTCGAACCCTGGTCGGTGGCGGGCCCGTCGGACTTGCGATCTTTGACCGGAAGATGCGCGCCATCGAGGTCAGCCAGCGCTGGCTGGACGATGTCGGCATGCGCCGGGAGGATGTTATTGGCCGGTGCCACTACGACCTTTTCCCGAACCTGCCGGCTGAGTGGAAGGAGATTCATCGCCGGGCGTTAGCCGGAGAAACCCTGACCGGAAGCGAAGAGGGTTACCGGACTCCGGACGACACGCAGCACTGGGCGAACTGGAAGGCGGCACCGTGGGGCGACGACGGCGAGACCACCGGGGGCATCCTGATCGCCGCGGAAGATACCACGGAAAAGCGCCGGACAGAGACACGGGCGCGCATGCTGGAGACGGCGCAACAGGATCTCTTTGAGCACATGGCGGAGGCCGTGGCCTATTGCCGTTTGCTGTTCGACGACGCGGGAAAGGCTGTTGACTTCATCCATCTCAACGTTAACCCGGCGTTCTGCCGGACGGTCGGCCGCGAGGATGTCGTGGGCCGCAGGGCAAGCGATGTCTTCGACGAGTCTGACGCGGGTCTGATGGAAATCATCACCCGCGTTTCGCTGAGCGGAAAACCGACGCGGATGGCATACTTTCTCACCCGCATGCAGAGCTGGCTGGATCTGTCGGTGTACAGCTCCGAGCGTGGTTCCTTCGTGATGGTATTCGAAGGCATCACCGCGCGGAAAACGGCAGAGCTGGCGGCCCAACAGTGGAAAGGCGCATTTGAGCAGTCCGAATCGGGGATCGCGCTCTGTGATGCCGCAACCGGTCTGATCAAGGCCATCAACCCCGCCTATGCGCGCGGCCTCGGATACACGCCGGAGGAATTGACCGGTCTCCCGATGTCGACACTCTATCCCCCGGAGGAACTCGGTCGCCGCGCGGCTGCGCTCGAAGTGGCCGATTCCGATGCCGGCCACGCACTGTTTGAGTCGCGCCAGATCAGGAAAGACGGAAGCCTTTTCCCGGTAATGGTCGATATCACCGCGGTGCGTGACGAAAAAGGAGTTTTGGTCTCTCACGTGAAGATCGTTCACGATCTGACCCAGCTTAAGCAGGCGGAAGCTGTGCTGCTGGAGAAGGAACACACGGTCCGGGCGCTCCTCGAAACCGCCGCACAGGGCATTCTCGCGGTGAATCCCGAAGGCACGATCGTGCTTGCCAACCAGATGACCGGCAGAATGTTCGGCTATCCGGAACACGACCTGGCAGGACAGAAGCTTGAAGTACTCATCCCTCACGACTTCCGGGAGATCCACGCGCGTCATCAGGCGAACTATTTTGCCGAACCGCGCGTCCGGCCCATGGGACTTGGAATAGAGCTGGAAGCCCGGCGCAGCGACGGGACCCGCTTCCCGATCGAAGTCAGCCTGAGTTGCATCGAGTCGCAGCGTGGGCCGATGGCGATCGCGTTCGTCAATGACATCACAGCCCGCAAACAGGCCGAAAATGAGATCCGCGAGCTCAACGCCTCGCTCGAAGCACGCGTCCGCGAGCGCACCAAACAGCTCGAAGCCGTTAACAGCGAGCTGGAATCATTTTCTTATTCGGTCTCCCACGATCTGCGCGCCCCCCTGCGCGGGATTGACGGCTGGAGTATGGCGCTCCTCGAAGACTACGGGGCCGGACTCGATGAGCGCGGCAGGCAGTATCTCGCCCGCGTCCGCTCGGAAACGCAGCGCATGGGCCTGCTGATCGACGATCTTCTGCAGCTCTCCCGCGTCACCCGCGCAGGCATGGCGCCGGTCAGGGTGCAGCTGAGCGCACTCGCGCAACATGTTGCTTCGAGGCTGCGTGAATCCCATCCCGAACGCACAATCGCGTTCTCGGTCGAGCCCGGGCTGGAGGCGGAAGGCGACGTGCGCCTCCTCGAGATTGCTCTTACGAATCTGTTCGAGAATGCCGTGAAATTCACGGCCTGCAAACCGGAAGCGCACATCGAGTTCGGATCCGCCGAGCACAATGGCGCGCGTGGATTCTTCGTTCACGACAACGGCGTCGGTTTCGACTCGGCCCACACGGCGAAACTCTTCAGGGCTTTCCAGCGGCTGCACAAGGCCTCCGAGTATCCTGGCACGGGCATCGGCCTGGCAACGGTAAGACGCGTGATCAGTCGCCACGGCGGCGATGTCTGGGCCCACTCAGAGCCTGGGCAGGGCGCAACCTTCGGGTTCACATTGGGAGAACCGGCGTCGACAAAGTCATGAAAACGATACTGGCGGTTGAAGACAATCCGAGTGACGTCGAATTGACGCACCGCGCCTCCGCGCGCAATGCTCGCAAGCGAGTCCACTTCAGCCAGCTGCTGTTACTGAATCAGCCGGGGGTGCATTGAGACCCATGCCCGGCACATTGAGAATTCTGCAGGTGGAGGACTCCGAGAGCGATGCCGAACTGATCGTCCGGCAGCTGGAGAAATCGGGGTATGATGTGGCGCCGCGGCGCGCAGAGGCACCCGCCGAAATGCGCGCCGCCCTGCGGGACTCAGCCTGGGATCTGATCACCTGCGACTACGAGATGCCGGAGTTTGATGCGTCCGCCGCTCTGGCCATTCTGAAGGAGACCGGACTGGACATCCCGTTCATTGTGATCTCCGGAGCCATAGGCGAAGAGGTGGCCGTGGCCATGATGAAGGCGGGCGCGCAGGATTATCTGATGAAGGGAAATCTGGCTCGCCTTGGGGCCGCTGTGGAGCGCGAGCTGCGCGACGCGAGAGTTCGCGCGGAGAGAAAACGGGCTCTGGAGGGGCTTCGGGAAAGCGAGGCGCAACTGGCGTTTGCGATCGAATCGACGGAAACGGGAATCTTCGATTACAATCCCTCGACGGGTGCTGCGTACCTGTCCGATCTGGCGCGAAAGCACCTGAGGTGGCCCGGGGATCTGATCCCTTCACTGGAGAGTTTTCTCGACCACGTACATCCGGAGGACCGGACAACGGTGGAGCAGGCACTCCGCGCCGCGATGGCACCCGACAACTCCGGACGATATGAGGCCGAATACAGGCTCAAAACGCCCGTGGACGAAGAATACCCGTGTATATCTGCCCAGGGCAGATTCCTGTTCGACACGAACCAGGCGCCCACGCGTTTTCTGGGTGTGGTTCGGGACATTACAAGAAGGAGAAAGAAAGAACGGCAGCTGCGGTATCAGGTGGAGGTAACCGCGCGCATCACGGAACAGAGTGTTGACGGGATCGCGCTCACGGATCGCGATGGCAATGTCCGTTTCGTCAATGCGGGAATGGAGCGGATCTTTGGCTTCACCGCGGCAGAGTTCGGAGTCGCGACTCTGCACGACCTGATCCATCATCACTATCCGGACGGCCGTCCTTACCCGTCGAGCGAGTGCAGACTGATGCCGCCCCAGGTCGGGAACAGCATCCTCCGTGACCACGAGGACGTGTACTTCGACAGGACCGGCAGCGCCCTCGACGTTGCCGTATCGTGCGCGCCTCTGGAGATGAACGGCGAATCTGCGGGGCTGGTGTACCGGTTCCGCGATATTACAGAGCAGAAGCGCGCGGAACGGGCGATTCGCGAAAGCGATGCGCGGTTTCGCCGGCTGTTCGAAGCCGACATCATCGGCATTCTTGTTTTTGAAGACGACCGCATCCTCGAGTGTAACGACCATTTTCTGAATCTGGTTGGATTCACGCGCGACGAGTTTCTGCGGCGGCCAATCACAAGCAGCGAGATCGTCCCGCCCGAAATGGAGGAAAACATCAGCCGCATCCTGCAGAACCTGCGCGAAACCGGAGTGTGTCCCGCGTTTGAAATGGAGTTTATGAAAAAGGACGGCGCGCGCTTCCCTGTGCTTTACGCCGCAGTGGAGCTGGACCGGTCCTCGGCTGCGCCGCGCCGTCTTTCTTTCGTGGTGGATCTGACGGCACAGAAGACTCTCGAGAAGCAGTTCCGGCAGGCGCAGAAGCTGGAAAGCATCGGCCTGCTGGCCGGCGGCGTGGCGCACGATTTCAATAACCTGCTCACCGTCATTCTTGGCTATACGAACGTGGCTCTCGGCCGCCTGGATTGCGATCAACGGGACCGCCGCGCGCTCGAGGAGGTTGCCGCCGCGGCGTCCCGGGCGGCAGGCCTGACCCGGCAGCTTCTTACCTTCAGCCGCTGGAATGCGGGCACGCCGAAGACGATTTCGCTCGCCGAACTTGTCGGCGGCACGAAAGGAATGCTGCAGCGGCTGATCGGCGAGAATATCGAGGTCACATTTTCGTCCGAGCCCGATACGGGCTTTATTCGCGCCGATCCCGGTCTCATCGAACAGGTGGTGCTGAACCTGGCGGTGAATGCCCGCGACGCGATGCCCGACGGCGGCAAGCTGCTGATCGAAACCTCGCGATCCGTCGTTGCGGATGACCTGGCGGCCCAGTGTTTTTCGGTGGCCCGCGGGACCTACGCGTGCCTCACCATGACGGATACCGGAACAGGCATGACACCCGAAGTCCGGGCGCGGCTGTTCGAGCCTTTTTTCACCACCAAGGAACCCGGCAAGGGAACGGGGCTTGGGCTCTCCACGGTTCTCGGCATCGTGGAGCAGGCCAGCGGTGCGGTCCGCGTTCACAGCACGCCGGGCATCGGGACCTGCTTCCGCATCTTTTTCCCGGCCCTGAACGCGGAAGCCTCTCCCGGGGACGAGGAGAGCGAAGAGCGTCTGGTCCGCGGCACTGAAACCGTGCTCCTCGTTGAGGACGAGCCCGGCGTGCGGAGCTTCGTTTACGACGTGCTGGAAGCGAACGGCTACCGGGTGCTGGATGCCAGAATCGGCGGCGATGCCATGGAGATCGTCAGACATTACGAGGGCCCGATCCACATACTGGTCACTGACCTGGGACTTCCTGGCATGCCCGGCACCGAACTGATCCGGCGTTTTCGTGAACTCCGGCCCGGTATCCCCGCGCTGTCGATGTCCGGGTATCCGGCGCGTTTCGGCCTGGAGAATATCGACATTCCTCTGTTGCAGAAGCCGTTTACTCCATATGTGCTGCTGAAGAAGATCCGCGAGACGCTGGGCGACACAGTGTCGTCCGGCCACGGCATACCGGAGAATTCCTGATGTTTTCCCATCAACAGCCCCTTAGCAGGCTGCACAACAACGCTTCTTGCCACCCGGAGAAGCAGGTGCTGATTCCGCGGGGTTACTGAACCGCGCGCGTCAGCAAGCGGCAACGAAAAGCACTCTGTCTCGAAAGCCGAACCGAGGTAGAGCGCCGGCCTTCCACGCGCAGCCTGGACGGCTAGATCACGTGGTCGCGCGCCGCGATCCGCACAAGTTGCCCCAGCGTATCCACGTCGAGCTTGTCGAAGATCCGCGCACGGTGCGCCTCTGCGGTTCGCACGCTGATCCCCAGCTCCGCCGCCACCAGTTTGCTGGGGTTGCCCCGGGCGATCAGCCGAAGGACTTCGAGTTCCCGCGCCGTGAGCAGAAACTGAGAGGGCACAAACTCCATTGGCTCCAGATCGCTCCTCCGGCGATAAGCCGAACCGGAGGCGAAAAACGGGGCGCCGGCCACCATGTCTTCCACGGCCTTGACAAGATATTCCGCCGCTTCCGTCTTGGCGAGATAGGCATTGATGCCTGCGTCGCGCAGTTGTTCCAGGATCGGCGCGGCCGCGTGCCGTGTCAGGATCAGGATCAGAATGCCCGGTACGCCTGCCTGCAGTTGGCGTGCGACGTCGAGGCCGGTCATATCCGGCATCGCGAGATCCAGAATCGCCACGTTGGGATTAAGCCTCATTGCGAGCTGAACCGCTGCCTCGCCGGTGCCAGCCTCGCCCACAACTTCCCACTCCGGGTGGCTCTCTCTCAGAACGCGAACCAGGCCCGCGCACACCAGCTCGTGGTCGTCTGCAACGAGTATTCGTACTGATTCCATTTGTTCTCCCTCGGGGGCTGATGAAATGTTGATCCTGCCCGGCCATGGATCAACATTCGATAAACACATGCCGCCGACACCGAAGTATTTGCAAGCGGGCAGCCATTGCCGGCATTAGCCCGCGGCGGGTGGAAGTCGTGAAACGCGCCACTTCCACCGAACATTCCCGGGGCCCGGCGTGATTAACTGGTGACTAACAATCGCCAGTCGCGCCATGGTGGCGAAATCTCAATACGCGCGGGTCCCGCGTCTTGGAATCATAAGCATCGGAGCGGTCCGCCATTTCGTTAAAACAAAAGCTTCAGCGCGAGCTGCACGGACCGCGGTCCGCCAACCTGATAGAGCGGATTCAGGCCGCCATTCTGGCCGCCGCTGCCCAGCGAGGCCCCCAGCATCTGCGTCGATTGCCCGAATTGCGGAGAGCTCAGATAGTTGACGGGGCTTCCGAAATTGGGGTGGTTGAAGATGTTGAAGAAGTCCGCGCGCGCCTGCAGAGCAAGCCGCTCGCGAAGCGCGAACTGTCTTCGCAGCGTCAGATCGACATTCGTTGCACCGAAGCCGCGCAGGTCGTTGCGTCCCAGATCTCCCTGCACTGCCCCGGTGGGTATCGTGAATGCCGCCCGATTGACTTCCCTTCCGCCGGCCACGTTCGGATTTTCAATCCAGAGCGGCACGCCGGAAACCAGATTCGGCCGCTGTACCCCGGAGGTCCCCGACAAGTAACCGCCAAAGGGGTCGAGGCCAGTGACCACATTCACCGGGGGCGCACTGCGCGCGTAGATAATCGAATCCGTCGACCAGCCCCCGAGCGTCGATTTCCAGAATCCGCTTCCCGGCGCCGGAATTCCATAGGAAATGGCTCCCGAAAAAGTGTGCCGGATGTCGTAGTCGGACGAACCACGTTCGGAGGAAGAATCACCCGGGGGCACATTCAGGTCGTTGGTGTCGAAGGAGGCATCGTCAATTGAATGCGCCAGGGTGTAGGAGAACAGTGTCTGCAGTCCGTGCGCCAGCCGATGCCGGAACTGGGCCTGCAGCGCGTTGTAGCTGGAGTCGGCGTCGTTTCTGATCAGCATGAACTCGCCGGTGAAGTTCGCATTCGGCGGCGTGTAATTGTCGGTCCGCATCAGCTTCCGGCCGGCTGCGCCGAGGTAAGTAAGCGTCAGGGTGTCGGCCTTGCCAAAAGTTCGTTCCAGCGCCGCGTTCCATTCGTACGTTCTGGGTAATACGTGATTCGGATCAACCACCACCATGTAGCCCGCGGGCGGGGCCGTTGTGAAGGGCAGCGGTGTGGCATTAGCCTCACTCAGCGGAAACGATGTATTCAGAACGATCTTCGTCTGCAGGTAAGGGAAGGCGCCCGCTCCATTCGCCACCGCGGCGTACCCGAGGTCGTAAAAAATGCCCGCGCCGGCTCTGAAGACCAGATTCGGAAGCGGCTGCCACGACACGCCGAGGCGCGGCGCGAAGTCGTCTTTCTGTGGATGCCACAAGGGCGTTCCCGGGGGCGCCAGTGCAGTAGTTGCCAGATTATTCACCTGCGTCACGGTAAGCGGAAGCGTGCCGTTGGGCGAAGACGGCGCGCCATCGTACTCCCACCGCAGCCCATAGGTGATCGTCAAGTTTCGCGCGGCCTTCCATGTGTCCTGCGCAAAGGCGCTCCAGTTCGCAAAAATCAGTTCCACATCGGCGGTCCGCGAGAGGATGACGGCCTCGGTCATCTTGTTGGCGAGCAGGTTCGACAAAGAAGTGAATACGTTTTGTTCGAGGTAAGGAATGAGTCCCGCATCCGGGTGCAGCCGGCGATAATCCAGCCCGAACTTCAGCTGATGCGCGCCGACGACGAGGGAGACGTTGTCGGTCACATTGAATTGCTGCTGCAGGTTGTCTCCCGATTTTCCGTTGAGGAAGCGAAGCCCATAGGGATTCAGGTCGCCCAGAAATTCAATACTGGCGTTTGGTGGAGAGGCTATCGACGGATACGGAAACAGCGCGGAGTCGGGCGGAGGCGTGGCGCCCCCGAAATTGTCGAGAACATAAACGCTGCTCGACCGGCTCCGGCTGTAGTTGAAGCGCACCTCGTTCGTCAACCGGGGACTAAGCGCCTGGTTGCTGCCCAGTGTGAGGGCTTGCGTCCCGTAGTTCAGATCCTCCACGTTGCTGTAGTTCGACTGAAACGTGCCCCCGGCGCGCTGGTCGAGGCTCGAAGGAGCATAGCTGTACCTTCCGAAGAGAGTCACTTTCGCCCACGGCAGATAATCGATCCGGATGCTGGTGGAGTCCAGCCTCGAGGGATCGGAGTAGCTGGCCGTGAATGCGGCTATTCCGTTACCGAGGTTCGGTCCGTTCGGCAGAGGGAAGGCATTGAGCAGCGGCTGGAGGGCGGCGGGCGCGTTCTGCCGCGACGCCAGAGTTGGCTCGTACGTATCCGCAACATGAGGCTGGCGCACCCGAAGCCCCTCGTAAGAGCCGAAGAAGAACAGCTTGTCTTTCCGGATCGGCCCGCCGAGGACACCGCCGAAATCGTTCTGCCGGAGCTCGGGCCTTGCCAGACCATTCGCATTCGCGAACCAGTCGTTGGCATCCAGCTTGTCGTTGCGGAAATACTCAAACGCGGTGCCGTGGAATGTGTTCGTGCCGGATTTCGTGAGCACCGAAACCTGCGCGCCCGGCGTGCGCCCGTATTCCGGCGCGAAGTTCGACGTCTGAATGCGGAACTCTTCGAGGGCATCGAGCGACACCAGATTGCTGGTTCCGCCGAATGCGCTGGTCGCCGGAAGCTGGCCGGCCCCGCTCTGCCCCAGCAGGCTGCCGCTCCCGACCGATCCCAGGTTCGCGCTTACTCCATCCACCATGAAGTAATTCGCGTCTGGCCGCTGCCCGTTGACGCTGAACTGGCCCTGATCCTGGAAATTGGACACCGTCAGCACCACTCCCGGCGTCAGATCGATCAGCGAACCGAAGCTGCGGCCGTTTAAAGGCAGGTTTTCCACGAACTGATGATCGATCACCGTGCTCACCGATGCGTCCGAGGCATTCAGCAAAGGTGCGCTCCCCTGCACCGTGATACTTTCCGAGGCGGCGCCGATCTCCAAAGTGAAATCCAGCCGCGCTCGTTGATCCACTTCGACCACCACGCCATTCTGGTGGACAGTCTTGAAGCCGTTCGCATTCACTGTAATGTTGTAGGCGCCCGGCAGCAGCGCAGGCACGCTGTACTCGCCGTGCCCGTTCGAGGAGACGCTCCGAATGGCGTCGGTGCCGGCACTTTCCACAAGCACTTTGGCGCCGGAAACGGCAAGGCCGCTCGGATCGCTGATGAACCCTGAGAGTTCGGCGTTCTGCGCGAGTAATGGAGATGCACCCAACACGGCCGCAACAAACAACACCACGACTGCCGATCTGCCCACGGATCTTCTCCTCACTGAAATTGGTTGGCGAACCCTGGACGTCGTGCTTCGCATTCAAGATTCCATAAGATTCGAGTTCACGACTGAGGCAACACTCCCCAATCAAAAGGACTTATGCGCCACAGGGAGGGCCACTGCTCACCGTCGCGACGGAAGACCGACACTATCGACGGTCGCCGACAGCGGATGCAACCCATTCCGAACCGCCGGACATGTGCCAGCCGCACCGGAACATAAGGATATTCTAAACCGCATGCGCGATAATTATCCGCATGGCGAGAGGGGCCGTTGTGTCAGTGTGGGCGTTCCTGGCGTGCTGCGGCACTGCGTGCGCGCTGAACCCGTCTTTCGACATCAATCAATACGCCCACAAATCCTGGACGGTCCGCGATGGCTTCTTCAAAGGCGGCGTGATAACTGTCGCCCAGACTCAGGACGGCTACCTCTGGGTGGGCACCGAGTCGGGCTTGTTCCGATTCGATGGCCTTCAGGCCGTTGCGTGGCGGCCGCCCGCGAACCAGCCTCTCCCCAGCGCCAACATTCGCCGCTTGCTGGTGACGCGCGACGGACGCCTCTGGATCGGCACCGACAAAGGCCTGGCCAGCTGGAAAGACGGCACTTTGACCAGTTATCCCAGGCTTGCTCAGAAGGATATCCTGGCGCTTCTCGAGGACCACGAGGGGACTGTGTGGGCCGGCGGCTATGCGCCGTCCGTCGGGAGACTCTGCGCGATTCGGGGCGACAACTCCACCTGCTACGGGGAGGACGGCAGTCTCGGCCGCGGCGTGATCTCTCTATACGAACAAAAACATGGCGGTCTCTGGGTCGGGTCGCAAGCCGGGCTTTGGCACTGGAGTCCCGGACCGCCAAAGCATTATCCCGTGTCGCAGAGCGAGCCAGCGGCACTTACTGAAGACGAAAACGGCGACCTTTTGATCGCCGGGCACGACGGAATCAAGCATTTCGTGAACGGAAGACTTGAGTCATATCCGCTTCCAGGCGCAAAAGGTCCCTTTCCAGTAGACCGTTTGCTCCGCGATCACGATGGCGGAGTCTGGATCGCGACCGTCAACCGAGGCCTGCTTCACATTCATAAGGGGAAAGCCGACTCCTTCGCGCGCGTGGACGGCCTCTCCTCCGATGACGTTATTGGGCTTCTTGAGGATCGCGAAGGGAACATCTGGACGGCCACCGACCGGGGTCTCGACCGCTTTCATAATTTGGCGGTTCCCGCGATTTCGCTGAAACAGGGTCTGTCCAATGCCGACGTTACGTCCGTGCTGGCGGCAGCGGACGGGAGCGTCTGGCTTGGCACGCCTGCCGGTCTGAACAGATGGAAAGACGGGCAGATGACCGTTTTTCGTAAACAGCACGATGGATTGCCGGACAACACCGTGGGAGCACTCTTCCAGGACGAAAGCGGGCGTATCTGGGTCACCACCTATCAGGGGAGTGCGTACTTTGAGAACGGCCGGTTCGTCACGGTAAGCGATGTGCCGGCAGGCGTCGTATTCACCTTCGCCGGAGCCGGCGACGGTGGTCTGTGGATGGCTCATCAGGATCAGGGTCTGATTCGTCTGCACGAAGGACGTATGGCCGAACGAATTTCATGGTCGCGACTCGGACGGAAGGACTTCGCCTACACGATGGCGGCCGATTCCGACGGGCGCGGTTTGTGGCTTGGCTTTGCCGAAGGCGGTGTCATGTATTACAAAGATGGCCAGGTGCGCCGCACCTATGGTTCTGCCGACGGATTGGGGCAAGGCAGGGTCATTGCGCTGCAACCTGACCCGGATGGTTCGCTGTGGGCAGCAACACAGGGGGGGCTCAGCCGAATCGCCAACAACCGCGTTTCCACGCTTTCGAGCCGCAATGGTTTGCCCTGCGATAAGGTTCAGTGGGCAGAGGCAGACGCTGCCCACTTTTTGTGGCTGGGCATGGCCTGCGGAATCGTCCGGATCAGCCGGGCTGAGATCGACGCCTGGGAGAAAAATCCCGCGCACGAGGTGAAGACCATGGTGCTCGACGGCTCCGACGGCGTCGGGAGCTTCGAGAGCAGCTATAGCCCCAAGGTTGCAAGTTCCGGGGATGGAAGACTCTGGCTCACTTCTCTGGATGGCGTAGGCATCATTGATCCGCAGCATTTGCCGGTAAACAAACTCCCGCCGCCGGTCAGCATCGAACAGATCATCGCCGACCGCAAGCCCTACGGAGCATCTCCGAACCGGCACTTGCCTGCGCTGACTCGCGATCTGCAGATCGACTACACAGCGCTCAGCCTGGTCGAGCCCGAGAAGAACCGATTTCGCGTCCGGCTGGAAGGCCACGATCGCGACTGGAAGGATATGGGCGATCAGCGCAAGGTGTTCTATAACGATCTGCCGCCGCGCAACTATCGCTTCCGCGTGATGGCCGGCAACAACAGCGGCGTATGGAACGAGGCCGGCGCAGCCTTCGATTTCTCCATTGACCCGGCTTACTATCAGACCCGCTGGTTCCAGGCGTCGTGCGTGGCCGCTTTTCTGGGACTGCTCTGGGCGCTGTATCGGCTCCGCCTCCGGCAGATCGCGCAGGGCTTCAACGCGCGCATGGAGGAGCGGGTCGGAGAGCGGACGCGCATCGCCCGCGAGTTGCACGACACCCTGCTGCAGAGTTTTCAGGGCTTGATGCTCCGGCTCCAGGTAGTAGACGATTTGCTTCCTGAGGGAAGAGCAAAGGAAGAACTCGAACAAAGCCTGGAACGAGCGGATCAGGCGATCGCTGAAGGACGGGAAGCTGTGCACGACTTACGCATGTCCGCCTCGACCACGAACGATCTGGCGCATGCCGTGAGGGCGCTTGGGGATGAACTGGCTGTCGAAGAAGGCGCGGCCTTTCGCCTGTTGGTGGAGGGTACGTCACGCGACCTGCACCCGATCGTGCGGGATGAAATTTATCGCATCGCCCGCGAAGCGATCCGCAATGCGTTCAGCCACGCCCACGCGCGCCACATCGAGGTGGAGATTACCTACGCGGAACGGCTGTTGCGGCTGCGCATCCGGGACGATGGGCAGGGCATTGCACCTGCGATCCTGGAACAAGGCCGGTCCGGCCACTATGGGCTGCCGGGAATGCGGGAACGAGCCGGCCAGATTGGCGCGAAGCTGAGTATCTGGAGCGCCCCCGGGGCCGGCACGGAAATCGAACTGAATATTGCCGCGTCGATTGCTTACGGAAAATCCGCGGGCTCCCGTTTGCGGCTGTTCCGAAAGGCGGCGGGATAAATTTGTGATTCGGATACTCTCAGTGGACGACCACGCCCTGCTCCGCGAAGGCATCGCTGCGCTCCTCGGGAATCAACCCGATATGGAGCTGGTGGCGGAAGCCACGAATGGTCGCGAGGCGGTCGAAATTTTTCGAAAACACCAGCCGGATGTGACGCTGATGGACCTGCAGATGCCCGAGATGAACGGCATCGATGCGCTCAGTGCGATTCGCGGCGAATTCCCCGACGCACGCGTCATTGTGCTGACGACCTATACAGGGGACGTGCAGGTATTCCGGGCATTAAAGGCCGGGGCAAGGGCCTACTTATTAAAAGGGCTTCTGCGCAAAGAGCTGATTGAAACGATTCGCGCCGTCCATGCCGGGCAGAAGCGTTTGGCGCCGGAAATTGCCTCGGAAGTTGCAGAGCACGCCACCGATGACGGATTGACCCCACGGGAAGTCGATGTCCTTCGATTAATCGCGGGGGGAAATGCGAACAAGGAAATCGCCGCGCAGTTATCGCTCACCGAGGAAACCGTCAAGGGCCACGTCAAGAACATCCTTGCCAAGCTTGGCGCAAACGACCGGACGCATGCGGTTACCATCGGCCTGAAGCGCGGAATTTTCGAGTTGTAACCACCCCCTCGAATGAGGGGGCCAGCCCGGAATTTCGAGGGTGTTGAGTAGCACTGTCAATTAAATACCCTTGAAGTGGGTAGCTCTCCTGCAACGCTTATTCTCCACATTTCCCGATGGCTGGCCTGGGTTCGGCCTGCTGCTCCTGCGGTTTGGCGCGGCTGTCGCGCTGGTCTGTCTGAGCATTCCGGATCTCTCAGGGCAGCCGGGGGAATCGATCACCGTGGCGCGCGATCTGTTCGCAGCCGCGGGAGGCATCTTTTTGCTCGCGGGCCTGTTGACGCCGATTGTCGGAGCGTTAATCGCCTTCGTTCAGTTGTGGATCGCCTTCTCCGTCTTTGCCTTGCCGCGGGATGCCCAATGGAATCACATCCTGCTGGCAGTGCTGACAGCTGCTGTGGCGATGATCGGGCCCGGGGCATGGTCGATCGATGCGCGTCGTTTCGGCAGGCAACGTTTCGATATCGACCGGCACAGTGGTAGGTAGCCACCCCTCAAACGAGTCTCACCCTCTGCAACCATCGAGGGGCTTAATTGTGCTGGATCTCGGTAGGACACCAGGGCGCATCAGCGCGAGAATCACAGACAGATAAGCAACGCGAATGTTTCAGGACATCGCGGCAGAACAGGAGCCAGACAAATGACCATGAATGAAATGCAGGGATTTCGAAAAGCTCTGACGGCAAGAGTTGCCGAACTGGAGCGGATCACCGGCAAGCGCGACGGAATCGCGATTGAGAGAAGCGCGGAGCTGCTGGAAGAAGTGCAGGCGGCCTCGGAACGCGCGCTCGCGGTCGGCAATCTCGACCGTGACTACAGCCAGCTTCGGAATGCCCGCGCGGCCCTCGGGCGCATTCAGGATGGCAGCTTCGGGACCTGTCAGCGGTGCGATGAGGACATCCATCCGAAGCGCCTCGCGGCAGTGCCATGGGCCGCTTTTTGTATTCACTGCCAGGAAGCCGTCGATCGCAACCCCGCGGAGTTCGAGTTCGAGATCCGGGAGATGCCGGTTCACGAGTTCCTTCCCCTCGCTGCGTGAGAGTTACAGAAAGGAGAACCGCCATGCCAACATTCACATCACTGGATCCCAATAAGACGGGAAGGCAGGCCGAGAATCTGGAGAAGAGTCTTCGCCACCTGATCGTTGGACAGGACGAAGCCATTCACCAGATCGTAAGGGCTTATCAAACGCACGTGGCCGGGCTGTCTCCGGTGGGACGGCCGGTGGGGAATTTTCTTTTCCTGGGGCCTACCGGCTCCGGAAAAACACGCGTTGTCGAGGCGACGGCCGAGGCTCTGCTGGACGACTCTCGCGCCATCATCAAAATCGATTGCGCGGAGTTTCAGCACAGCCATGAGATCGCGAAGCTGATCGGGTCGCCTCCCGGATACCTGGGGCACCGCGAGACGCATGCCCTGCTGTCGCAGGAAGCGCTGAATCAGCATCAGACAAAAGAGGTCAGGCTGAGTTTCGTGCTTTTCGATGAGATCGAAAAAGCCTCCGACGCGCTGTGGAATCTGCTCCTGGGCATCCTTGACAAAGCCACGCTGACATTGGGCGATAACCGGAAGGTCGATTTTTCGAACACGATGGTTTTCCTCACCAGCAATCTGGGCGCGGCCGAAATGAACGCTTTAGTGGCTCCGCGGCTGGGCTTCCAGGCTCCCGCGTTTGCGGACGCCGGTTGCAATCCTAAGCTTGACGCCCGGATTTCTGAAACCGGCATCGCGGCGGCCCGCCGGAAGTTCACTCCAGAGTTCATCAATCGTCTGGACAAGATCGTGGTCTTCAAATCTCTGGGGGCCTGGGAACTGCGCAGGATTGTGGATATCGAGCTTGAAAAAGTGCAATATCGCATCCATGCGGCCGCCGGAAGTAAGCCGTTTGCAGTGGAGATTGCCGACAGCGCGCGGGATTTCCTGCTGGCGGAGGGCACCGATTTCAGGTATGGCGCGCGGCACCTGAAGCGCGCGATCGAGCGCCTTCTCGTGCAACCGCTGTCGAACCTGATGGCCAGTAACCAGATTCGCTGCGGCGACACCATCCGGGTGAGTCACGAAGGCGCTGCCGCCGGCCTGCTGTTTGGCCGCGAAGTTGAAAGCGTGCAGGCGTGGGCCATATCAGGCCGCGCCGCCTAACACCACGACGAAAAAAATCAGAACAAGGAGAATCAGCGTATGTACAGCAAATCAGCCGCTCTCACGGAGACTGACCACGAGATCGTCGGGAACAGTCCGGCATTTCAATACGTCATGAATCAGGTTGGCATCATCGCGAAAAGCGATTCGGTCACGCTGATCCAGGGCGAGACCGGCACGGGGAAGGAAGTCATCGCCCGGGCCATTCACAATCAGAGTCTGCGCAGCCGCGGCCCGTTTGTAAAACTCAACTGTGCTGCGATTCCGGGCGCGCTGTTGGAGAGCGAACTCTTCGGCCACGAACGGGGCGCCTTCACCGGCGCCGTTGCGCAAACCATGGGCCGCTTCCAGCAGGCGGATGGCGGGACGTTGTTTCTTGACGAGATCGGCGACCTGCCGCTCGAATTGCAGCCGAAGCTCTTGCGCGCCCTGCAGGAGCAAGAGTTTGAGCGGCTGGGCAGCGGGCGCACCATTCGGGTCAACGTGCGCGTCGTTGCGGCGACCAATCAGGATCTGGCGAAAATGGTGGCGGCGCGCCAGTTCCGGGCCGATTTGTACTATCGCCTCAATGTCATCCCGATCTTTCTTCCGCCCCTGCGCGAGCGCCCGGATGACATCCCCCAATTAGTCGAACACTTCGTTCAAAAGTACGCGGCCCGCCTCAACAAAGATATCGACACGATTCCCGACGAAGTGATGGAATGCCTTAAGCTCCACGACTGGCCGGGCAACATTCGCGAGCTGCAGAATTGCATCGAACGCGCCGTCGTTCTGTCACCGGGGCCGGTGCTGCGCCCCACGTTGACCGAGTTGCGCCATATGACGAAAGAGTCCACAGCCGGCGCGGCACAGACTTTTGCCGAGGCGTCCCGCGACCATATCCTCGAAGTTCTCGAACAGAGCCGCTGGATGATCGGCGGCCGTGATGGAGCCGCCGAGCGGCTCGGCCTGCCGCGCACGACCTTGATTTATAAGATGCGCAAACTCGGTATCGAAGCCCGACGGTCGCAACGGCGCAGGTCAGTTCCGCTTGAACCCGCGTTCGCAAACGCCGCATTGGCAGCGGCCCTTTGAGGGCTTTGGCCGAGGCGATATGTGGGACGGGGACTCTTACCTCAACGGCGCGACTTAAGGCGAATCGTCGCGAAGATTATGAGAACTACCATCGACGTGGCGAGCGCTGCCGAAACGGTCCAGTACATCATAAGGACTTCATCGTAACTCAATTTCGAGCGCGATCAACCGCAACTGAACGCAGTCAGGTACTAGGACGGGGGCGTCCTGTGATAGCGCGTACCACCCTTCAAAGATGGGGCATGCCGCCAACAGCGGGTGGTCTTTAAATGCGTCTCCTCACGCGTTTGACCCCATAGAATTACACCAATAGTACTTTTGGGGGAGTGTGGCAATAATGCCGGATTAACCAACGGGTACTACTGAAGTAGCGGTGTATTCGGTACACTCTTGAAGAGTGACAAGAGGCAAGTGCTGTAACGACCTAACGCCAATATCATCAGTATTTTCCCGATGCATATCCCGGCCAAACCATAACGCGCAAAACCGGCTTCGACGGTTTATTACGATCGTAGGCTTTATATTTCCTGTTCTTACAACGACAGGTATCGGACTTCAGGCGCAGACCTGTGGAAACGTGTCACTGAGTGTGACGCCGGATTCCCAGTACCTGATCGGCAGCTCCACGGGGGCCAACTCTTTCAGCTGGACGGATAACGGGCAGACTTTTTCGTCCGGAACTACCCCCCAATTGGGTTTGTTTCACTACGACGGCGCCCTCACGAGTACCTCCGGTATTGCGCCTTCATCCGTATCCGGGCAGTGGTTCGGACCAGGCAGGTTCGGGACCTCGCTGGGAGTTGCGACGGGAGGAATCGTAAAGTACCCGGCAAGCGGCAACCTCTCGTTCGCCAACGGAACGATCGAGATGTGGATTGCACCGCTCTACGCGGGCAACGCGGCGATCTATGCCGCGCATGATCATTCGCTGCTGCGCTATCTCGCTTCCAACGGAGACCAGCTGATGGTGTCTGAAAGCTCAACCGGACTTATCTACGCGGGCACGGTAGTGGGCGGCGCCTATCAGGGCGCGGGGGGAGGCTCCATCGGCGGCTGGAGTGCCTGGCAGTGGCACCACATCGCATTTACTTACTCGATTCCAAATAAGCGTTACCGCCTGTATATCGATGGCGTGCTGATTAACGAAGGCGACTACGCTGCGGTGGAGACGCCTGCCGCCGGCGGGTCGTTCACGGTGGACGGCGATCCTTTCGGCAATGCGAGCGCGTTCATGATCGACGAGATGAGGATTCTGAACACGGAACAGACGCCGCAGCAGATCGCTTCGGACGTGCTGCGCACGGCGGCGTTTGCCGATAACGAAGTCTACCTGCAGATGAGCTCGCTTCCCGGCGGGACCATCGGATTTCAGACGACGAACGCTTCGGGCAGCTCGTGCGGCAGCGCGAGTTTTGCGGTAGTGACGCTCAGCAATCTGAATCCGCCCCTCGGACTCCTGCCGACGGGAAGCAGCAGCACGCCGCTGACGTTCACGACATCGCAGGCAACAGCGTGCCGTTATTCGGTAGGTTCAGCGGCGGCGTGGAGTTCGATGCAGCCCTTCGACTCCAGCCAGGTGACGAGTCACAGCGGGACGATCTACGGGCTTTCACCCGATCCTCGAGTGACCAATTCGATTTACTTTGCCTGCGATGTAAATCCGGCGTATCCCACGGTACTGACTTACAGGTCCCTTCCGGCCTATGGATCCTATCCGCACATCGGCAGCATCTGGACCGGCAAAACTATTCTTACCAATTCGCCGGCGCAGGCGTCGCAGATTCAGCTGTTTTTGGGAGCCGGGTTTACTCCGGCGCAGGCGGTGCAGAATCGTTCCACGAATCCCAATATGCTGATCCTGCCCGCCATTAACACCATGGAAACGGTGAACGGCACGCCCGCCGTTCCTGCCAGTTACTTCCTGCGGAGTACAGCAGGCAACATGATACAGGACTGGCCAGGCGACTTCGTTCTCAATCTGACCAACCCGGCTGTGGTGCAATTCATGGCCAACTACGCGGCGCAGACCGCGGCGCAGGGCGGCTACGCGTTCGATGGCATTTTCTTCGATAACGTGCGTACGACGATTTCGAACCTGACCGACATGTACGGCAATCCCGTGGCAATCGATATCAACGGCGACGGCGTCGCCGACAATGGCCCGGCGCTCGACGCGGCCTGGAGCGCGGGAGTGTATGGGGAGATCGCGGCGTTCCGCCAGCTTATGCCAAATGCCCTGGCTTCGGGACATCTGGGAGCGACGCCTCCCTCGCCCACGGCGCTCGCGGCGCTCAACGGAGACAGCCTGTTGTTTCCGGTCGTCGACATCCGGGAAGGAACGGCCGCCTTCTCTTCGCTGGCAAACGCTTACCAGTCGTGGTTCGTGTCGGGCCAGTCGCCCGCGATCACGATGCTGGAATCTTCTCCGCCCAACCAGATTGCATACGGTTACGGCTATACGCCTCTGACCGCGGCGCTGCCCTCGACAGTGGCCTTCGGGCAGACTTTCTACCCGAATATGCGTTTCGGTCTGGCCAATGCGCTGATGAACGACGGATTCTCAGCGTACGATTTCGGCGACACCGGCGTCGGCGTCGACTGGTGGTACGACGAATACACTTTCAATCTCGGCACGCCGCTTGGTCCGGCCACGCAGATCGGACTCACGGGGGTTTCAAACATGCTGGCCAACGCCGGATTCGAGAGCGGCTTCACCGGGTGGAACCTGGACATCAACGCGCCTGCCTCCGCCAGGGTCGCGGCCGACACCTCGATTGTCGCCCAGGGTAACACTTCCGCGCATATCTCGGTGACGGCTGCCGGGAGCGCGGCATGGCAGGTTTCATTCGAGCAGGACAGCGTGGCGCTGACGGCGGGCGTGAGTTACCAGCTGCAATTCTGGGCGCGCGCCGATAATCCGCGAAACGTTATTGTGAACGAGATGGGAGGGGCCCCGACCTACGCCGCCTACGGACCTCAGACCAGTGTCGCGATCACGACGTCGTGGGTACTTTATACCGTCTCGTTTGTAGCCGCGGCCACAGCGAACGATGGCCGGATACAGTTCTTCATGGGGGATGCAGCCGGGAACGTCTGGATTGACGGAGTGGTTTTGTCGCTCGCGCCGTCCGCGCTTTACCGGCGCGATTTCACCAACGGCACCGTGCTCCTGAACGGCACGACCACTCCCCAGACGATATCGGTGGGCTCTGGCTTTCAGCGATTCAGCGGAACGCAGGCGCCGATGTATCAATACATCATCGACGACGCCGCGCCGGCATTTAATACGGCCGCCGGCTCGTGGAACACCGTCACATACGATACCGGTTATTGGTCTACCGGCGGCGGCGAAACGGTGAACCCACCGTATTATCATGCCTGGAACCGCACGCTCCATCAGGTCAGCGGCAGCGGGACCGCGCAGTGGAGTCTGAACATCCCGGCGAATGGAACGTACACAATCCAGGCCTGGCTGCCCGCAGCTCCCAATGCTTCGAGCTTTACAAATAACGCGGTTTATCAGATCGTGTCGGGTGGAACAGTCGTTTATTCCACGACACTGAATCAGACGACGGCGAGCGCGGGGGACCAGTGGCACACCATCGGCACGGTCAATCTGACCGCGGCCGGTAATCCGTATCTGCAGATCACCAATGCGGGCTCCGGGCTCCTGAACGCCGACGCGATATACGTGACTTCGGCGGCGCTCTATAACAACGGCGCGGCGGCGGCGAGCGTGACGCTCTCGGCCATGGACGGAATCCTCCTGCAGCGTCAGACGCCGATTGCGGCTCCTGCCACCACGCTCAGCAACGTAATGAGCGCCGCGACGTGGCAACCGGTCGTGTCTGCGTCATCCCTGGTGTCCCTTCAGGGCTGGGGCTTCGGAACCACTACCGAGACGCTTTCGGCCGGCTTGATAGTGGGGAACCAGCTGCCGACTCAAA
>Ga0182030_10006255_pt1 | contig 25157 bp, 25 predicted proteins | sample 812S3MmetaG_FD_121299 | JGI IMG/M metagenome (GOLD analysis project Ga0182030, IMG submission 121299) | Permafrost microbial communities from Stordalen Mire, Sweden - 812S3M metaG (Illumina Assembly) | ecosystem: Environmental > Terrestrial > Soil > Wetlands > Permafrost | place: Sweden...
GAAGGGTACGGGCTTTAGCTGGAGGGTACGGGCTTTAGCCCGTACATAACCACTGCAAAATCAGAGGGGCTTCAGCCCCTGAGGGCCACAATCCGGGACTCTCAATCGATTTTCAACAATTTCCTGGAGCCTTTTCGGTTCCAGTGTGAACAAAACTTTGGGTGCCCCACCCTTTATGCGTTCTTTGCATAAAGGGTGGGAGAGCACAGATGTTCATCTTGATCGCAAACAGTCTGGTTGAAAACGCTCCAGCCGCGCCTCCCAAGTCCGGCTCACTGCACGGCGAAACGTCTCACTCGGGCGGCCGCTCGCTGATGCTCACATGGTAGTTGAACACCAGCAAAATCAGGATCGCGAAAATCATGGCGAGAATCGCAAGGGGCGCGCCATAAGGGTATCCCTCGGTCAGCGCAAAGCGGATCATGATGATCGAGACCACGAAAGCCGCGTTGCGAAAGACGTTTTCGTATTGCCCTGAGACCACCAGCGACAGAATCAGGATCATAACATCGGTGAAGATCATCACTGTGAACAGGTCGTTATAGAACGTGGTTGCGGTGGGCTCGGTGGCGCCGTGGCTGGCCTGGATCGCGTGATAGATGGAGAGGGAGAAGATGCCCACGTTATAAGCGGCCATCGAAAGCAGCAGCACCGCCAGCCCGACGGCCACCACCTTTTTCTCCGCCAGGAACCGCGCCCGCTCCGGAGACAGGGCAAACCGCTCCGATCGCCGCGCGCGCTTCAAAGCCACGTGCTGAAAGACCGCGACCAGAAAAAACATCAGGAAGCCGGACCACATGTCCACAAAGACCGGAAGCGCTTCCCAGCTCAGGCGGTGCTCCATCACCAGGCCGCCGGTCGAGGCAATGTCTCTGAAGACATCGCGGATGAAGATCAGCGAAACGATCTCGAACTGGTGGGCGATCGACCGCGTCGTCGATGCGGGCAGCGCCGCAATGAGGATCAACACCTCGTAGAACAGGATGAATTCAAACGGCGTCGAAATCGCGGTCAGGTAGTTTTTCCCGGCCTCGGCGATGAGCGGCGGCGGATACGGAAGCGACCGGGCAAGAAAGATCAGCGCCAGATGAATCGCGAAACCGGCAATGCTCAGGCGGATCGCCAGATACTTGAGCAACCCCTTGTTGGCATCGGAGAAGACCAGGTCGTGCAGCGTATCGGCGCGCAGCAAAATGCGGTTGAGTAACCCTTGATCGCCGTCGCCGAATTCGTTCTGCGCTTTTGCCATCATCACTCAGGTTGCGTTGGAGTTAGATTATCGCACGCTTCCGGCCTGAGAGCGCATCGGCTCGAAATGCGAGTGCGCGGCGCAGCCCGCCGCAAACCCCTCAAATGGAAGGTAAAAATCGCGTCGCTCAACCCGCGGCCGTCAACTCCCGTCTCCCTTTGTGCGTCTAGAGCGTTTTCGGTTCAAGTGTGAACAAAATTTTGGGTGCCCCATCCTTTATGCGTTCTTTGCATAAAGGGTGGGAGAGCACAGATGTTCATCTTGATCACAAACAGTCAGGTCGAAAACGCTCTATGTCTGTGCGTCTATGCTGTCAGGGGTAGTGTGTTCACGCCTCTCGCGCCTCCTGTCTGCTCACGCCTGTGGGAATTGTCCTGAATGGAGTTGCCATGAAACTTCGTTTTTTGTTCACTCTTGCCTTGGGTCTGGCGTTCAGCACCGCCCATGCGCGGAATGCGCCCGGCACGGCCCCCGACGGCCCAAATCAGGCAGACCAGGCAGACCGGGCAGACCAGGCCGCACCCCCGTCCCAGCCTTCCGCAGCGGGCGGCGGGCCGGGCCAAGGCCAGGACCAAGATCAAGACCAGGGCCAGCGCGGCGGCGGGCCGGGCATCGGCGCCGGACGCGGCCTGATGGGGGCCGTAACCGGAGTCGCTGCCGGCCACTACACAATCAAAACCGATGAGGGCGACCTCTACACCGTCTACTTCAGCGCCAACACCCGTATTTTGAAGCAGATGGTGCAGCGCGGCGGACCCGGCGAGGTCAGCCGCGCCGGATCGTCCGGCCCACTGCAGCTTCAACCCTCCGACATCCACGTGGGAGACTCGATTGCCGCCCTTGGCGAAGTGGATCGCGCCGCTCATTCCGTGGGAGCCACGCTGGTTCTCGAGCTCGACCCCGCGCGCGCCCAGCAAATGCGCGACCTGCGAGACGGCTACGGCAAGACCTGGCTGATGGGCAGGGTGACGGAGATCGACGCCTCGACGGTCACCCTTCTGGGCAGGATCGATCATGCGCCCCACACCTTCGTGGCTGGCCCGAGCACCACCTTCCGCAAGCGCCGCGAGCCGATCACTCTGGCCGATCTGCGGGTGGGCGACAGGTTGCGCGTCGAGGGCGCCGTGAAGGATGGAAGCTTCCAAGCCACATCGGTTCTTGTCCTGGGCAGGCCGCCTGAAGGGATGCCCATGCTCCCGCGCCAGGCTCCGCCCGCACCCGCGTCGCAACCCGAATAAATATCCCCCGGCAGAGCCGGAGCTTTGCGGTTTGTGGTCCCTCAAAGGGACCTAACTTCGCGCAAAACCAAGAGAAGCATATTGCTCGCGCCAGCCTTAAATCCGCGCCAGAGGCGCAGTGTTGGTTAGCCCCGCGCTTCAGCGCGGGGGAAGCGTCCCCAACCGAACAGAGCCGGAGTCCCCTAGGGACGGCGCATTCTTTCAAAGAAAATTGGAAAAACACAAAACAGGCGGCGACTCCCGCAAATGTCAAACACCGACTATCGCCCCAGCAGAGCCGGGGGTTTCCCCGTTTGCTCAAAACGGAGCGGAAAACTCCGCAACCTTCTCGACCCGCGAGATTTTCCTGAATTTTGCGCGGCTGACTGGATTCATGCCCAACCGGAAGCAGGCTGCCTGTGCGGAGCCGTCAGACCACCGATTTCAGCGCCGCCTCGGCCCACATCAAGGCTCCGGCATAGCACTCAAGCAGTGCTTCCTGGCTGAGTCTGTGAGCCAGAACCGTTGCATCGCACGCAGCCCAGTCGCCGCGCTCGTGGCTCTCCAGCCATTCGAGTAGAACGCGCTCGGGATTGGCCCTGCCTCCCAGCGCCTCACGAATCTCCATGCGCAGCGGCAGCAACGGCGTCAATTCTTCCATGGGGAGGCGCAGCATCGCCGGCAGCAGGCTCAGCAATCCCGTCAGGTACTGCTCGGTCGAGTCCAGCGCGCACTGCCCGGCGGCCTCTTCGCAGAATCGGGCGCGCACAAAGGCCATGCGCAGAATCTCCGCCGGCTGACCGTCGTTGAGTTCGCTGGCGATGGTCAGCAACGCAATGCGGCGGAAGGCATCCTCGCCCACCGCCAGCAGCGCCGCCTGGATCGAGCGCGCCTCCTGCCGTATCCCGTACATCGGCGAGTTGACCAGCCGCAGCAGCCGGTAGGTCAGCGAGGCGTCGCGCTTGAGCAGACGGGTCAATTTATGCAGATCGATCGACTCGCTCTGCAAGAGTTGCAGAATCTCGATGTGCGAGAGCCGGTTGGCGGGAATCTCCCGGTTTTCCAACAGCACGGGACGGCAGAAATAATAGCCCTGAAAGAGCGTGAAGCCTTCCTTGCAAGCCTGCCTGTACTCCTCCTGCGTCTCAATCTTTTCGGCCAGCAAGGCCACGGTGACGCCGGAGAGCCGCTTGAGCAGATTCTGCCGCTCGAATGCGCTGGTTAACAGGAAATCCACCTTGATGTAGTCGGCCAGCTTCACCAGCGGATCGAACCGCGGAGACCACGCAAAATCATCGAGAGCCAGCCGGAATCCCTCTGCCTTCAGCCTGGTGCAGGCGGCAATCAGAGCGGGCGTAGGGTCCAGGCTCTCCAGAATCTCCAGCACCGTCATGCCGGAAGGCAGCACATGCACCAGATTCCCGATCAGCGCCTCGCTGGTGCAGTTCACAAAGGCCGGCAACCCGCCCGTCAGTTTTTCCAGTCCGAAGAGGATCGTATTGTCGAGCACGGTGCGGGTGGCCAGGTCGCCGTCGCCGCGAAAGACAGCTTCCGGACCCGCCCTGAACAGCAACTCGTAGCCATGCACCCTTCCGCGCAGGTCCAGGATGGGCTGGCGCGCCACATAGCGCATTCCGCCAACAATCTCTTGCAATGCGGTTTGCCTCTCCGGATCCTCTTGGGCTTGCGTCTCCGGATGCTCTTGGGCTTGCGTCTCCGGATGCTCTTGGGCTTGCGTCGCCATGCCTGCCGTCCTGAACGGTTCATCGGCAAAGCGGACGCAATTCTTGAGAAAACTTCGGATTCGGATACCTAGAGCAAACTCACTTTAGATGTAGAGCGGTTTTGAAAGGGCACGGCTTCAGCCGTGCCGCAAGGTACGACAAAATCAATGGGCTTTAGCCCCTGAGGGATGCTTCTTCCTCGATAACAATAGGAAATTTGCTCTAGCCCGTCCGCATGGCTGGCCGCGCAGCCTCATCCTCCCATGAACATTCCGCCGTTCACGTCCAGCACATGGCCGGTAATGTAGCCCGCCGCATCCGAGGCCAGAAACCGCACCGATTGCGCAATTTCGAGATCGGTTCCCGCCCTTCCCAGCGGAATCGCGGCCATCATCGCCGCCCGCTGCTGTTCGTTCAGCACCGCCGTCATCGGCGTCTCGATGTAGCCCGGCGCCACGGCGTTCACGGTGATCCCCCGCGAGGCCACCTCGCGCGCCAGCGAGCGCGTTAGCCCGATCAGGCCGGCCTTCGATGCGGCATAGTTCACCTGGCCCGCCTGCCCGGTGCGCCCCACCACGCTGGCCATATTCACGATCCGCCCCCAGCGGTTCTTCAGCATCGGCCGCAGCAGGGCCTGCGTCAGCAGAAACGCTCCCGTCAGGTTGGTCCCGAGCACGTCGTCCCAATCGCCCCGCTTCATGGCCATCATCAGTCCGTCGCGGGTAATGCCGGCGTTATTGACCAGAATCTCCACCTTGCCGAAGCGCTCCAGCACCGCCTTCGCGCCCGCCTTGATCGAATCCTCGCTGGCCACATCCAGTGGAATCGCCGCCGCCTGCCCCCCAAAGCCCTCAATCTCTGCCACGGCCTCGGCCAGCTTCGTCTCGCTGCGCGCCGCCAACACCACCGTCGCCCCGGCCCGCGCCAACTCCAGCGCGCACGCCCGTCCAATCCCCTGCGAAGCCCCCGTCACCAGCGCAATCCGTCCCTCGAAATCGGCCATACTCTCTCGATCACCCTCTCCGTGCGCACCACGCCGCGCCCTTTCGCTCCCCATTATAAGTGGACAGAAATCAGAACCTTGCTCATCCGCCACAGTCCCACGCCCGAGGCCGGAAACCCGCCCTCCCGGAACCCCGCCCCGAAGCCTGAACTGAAGAACGATAGAGCAACTTTGCTTTTGTGTAGAACAGCTTTTAAAGGGCACGGCGTTAGGGCATTTCTCCTGATACCGCAGTGGCAGATCCTCTTTGCGGAGGGAGCAGGGGGCTTCAGCCCCCTGAAAAGTTGCCGAAACAACGGGGCCTTCAGGCCCGGAACAGGGCAATGCGAAGCAAATACAACTGTAGTACTAAGAGCTTGTTGAAATACTCCCGCCAGGTGAAGGGTACGGGCTTTAGCCCGTACATAAATACTGCAAAATCAGACGGGCTTTAGCCCCTGAGGAAGTGCTTCATCCTCGATACCATGAGGAAATTTACCCTGGTCGGGAGCAGAAGCCGGGAGGCGCGGATCGAACCCGCAGCTGCCTCGATCTACCCCAACGGCGTAGCCGCCACGGTTACAGGCCGGACCACCAGCGCGGGCCGCACCAGCTCCGCCGGCCAGATGTAGACCGCCTGCCGCCGCAGGTAATGCAAGACCGGCTTCTCGTCCGGCAACTGAATCCCGATCTCCGCCGCCAGGTCGTTGCGTTCAATCTCCGCCTCCGCCTCTTCGAGCGGCCACTGAACGGTATGGATCGTCGCCCGAATCGGCTCTCCGGCGCGGTTGCGGGTAAACAGGCAGCTCCGCTCCATGAGAAAGTGCTCCAGCGTCCCGGCGCGCGCTTCGGCCAGTCTCCGCGTAGGGCCCAGTCCCCGGTAGCGCGCTTTGAAGACCACCGGCCGGCTGCTCAGCAGGCGCCTGCTATAGAACGAAATCTCCCGCTCCGCGCCCTGTTCGGCCCGCATCTCGGCCCATTGGTAGGGAAGGTGATAGAAAAGCCGCGCGGCCGCCACGGCCAGCAGACTGCCGGCATCCAGCGAGAAGAAATACACCCCCGGCGTGCCCGTGCGCTGGTCGCGGACGTAGGTTCGCAGGCTCAGGGCGGGAAAGTTCAGCGCCCGCGCCGCCTGAGGCACGCCCCGCACCTTGACCCGGTCGATCCAGAACGGCGCCACCCCCAGCCAGCCCGTCCCGCTCAGGGTGTCCACCTGCAAGCCCTGCGGCAGCAGCCCGGCCAGCGTTGCTGGAGCCACCGGCCAGTGCGCAAACAGCAGATCGTTCCACCGCTGGGTAAGGGACCAGCGGCCGGCAGGCAATAGCCGCGGCCTGTTAGACGTACGCACCAAAAACTCCCGCATCACCCTGACTGCTCCCGCATCTTGCTCGCTCGCACACGGAACCCGCCGCGGATCTCGGCCGCGACAGTGCCCTCATGCCGTATTCTGTTCGCGAGCACACAACAATGTCCAGTGAATCTTTATCCTCTCCCGCCGCCCGCAATCAGACTGAAGTCTTCGCCGTTCATGGCGCCGACCCCGAAGTCCTGGCCTATGCCATGGCCAAGTACTCCCGCTCGGCTCTCTCCATGCGCGAGTCGCTGGCGGAAATCAGCTCTCAGCGCGCCGAGCAGTTTCTCTCCACCTTTTATTTTCAATACGGCCACCGCTCCATCGCCGATCTGGCCCACGTCGCTTTTGCCATCGAGCGGCTCAGTCTCCTGGCGGCCATCGAACTGGTTGACGAGCAGCGCTGGGACGGCCAGGAGCGCTCCACCCGCTACCAGAATTTTCTCAAATCCGGCTGGTTTTTCCCCGATTTCGGTGCCGATTCATGCCGGGATTCCGTCTCCGCCGAGCTTTATTCCGAAACCGTAACCAGCCTTTTCGCCGCCTATCAGCGGACCACCGCAGCCGTTCTCGATGCCCTTCGGCAGCGCGTTCCCTGCCCCGAGAGCCTCAAACCCGAAGCCTACCAGCGCACCCTCAAGGCCCGCGCCTTCGACGTGGCGCGCTACCTTCTCCCCCTGGCCGCCAACACCTCGCTGGGCCAGATCGTCAACGCGCGGACCCTGGAAACCCAGATCTCCCGCCTGCTCTCTCACCCCGCGGCCGAGGTCCGCGACCTGGGGCTCAAGCTGCGCGAAGCCGCCACCGGACCGGCATGGAACGTGAACGCCCAAGCCGGCCGAGCGCTCGCGGAAAAAATCGCCGCCGCCGACCCCGCCCTGGCCGATGAAGCCGCCTCCCTCCTCACCCGCGAAGTCCGCACCGCGCCCACGCTGGTCAAGTACGCCCAGCCCAGCGGCTACCTGCTGCAAACCCAGTCCGAACTGACCCAGGCCGCGGACGAAATCCTGAAAATCCTGCCTCTCCCAGCGCCGCCCCACGCCGTGGTCGATCTGGTCGAGCGCACCGAGACCCTCGAAGTCGAGCTGGCCGCGACGCTGCTTTACTCCGCCAGCCACCACCCCTACCGATCGATTCGTTCGCTCGTCGCCGCCTTGCCCGAAGCCCGCGTCAGCGAAATCGTCGAGCTGGGCCTGCGCCACCGCGGCCAGCACGACGAGGCCATCCGCGCCTTCCAGGCCGGAGCCGCTCTCCGCTTTGACATCCTCATGGACATCGGCGGCTTCCGCGACCTGCACCGCCATCGCCGCGCGACGCAGATCATCCAGCCCTTCACCACCTTGCACGGCTACGAGACGCCCGCCGCTGGCGATCTTGCCGCCAACCCATCCGAGCCCTTCAGCATCCTGGCCGCGGCCGGCGTTCTGGCCGACTACCAGGCCGCCATCGAGCACGCTCACCAGGCCAGCGCCCGCATCGCCTCCAGCCGCGCCCCCGAGGCCGCTCACTCCGCGCTCTACCTGCTGCCCCTGGCCACGCGCATCCGCAGCCTGTTCAAGATGGACTTCGCCGAGGCCCAGTACATCATCGAACTGCGCTCCGCCCCGGCCGGCCACTTCAGCTACCGCCGCGTCGCCTGGGAGATGTTTTTAGCCCTTCGGCGTCAGCACCCGGCGCTGGCAAAGCACATCCGCGTCACCGACTTCACCCAGCCCATCGACCTGCTCGATCGGTAGCAAAGTTAATTTCAGCCCGGTGAAAAAGCACAACTCTCCCGCGAGCGACTAGCGAGCCTTTGGCCGCACCGCAGGTGCCACCGGCTCCAGGTGCGCGGTAAAGTGGCGCAGAAACGGCGCTTCGTACGTCAGCCGCAGCCCTTTGATCTGCTCGCGCCGCGCGAAGACCTGCAAGATGATCTCCACCACGTAATCGATGTGGCTCTGCGTGTAAACCCGCCGCGGAATCGCCAGCCGCACCAGCTCCATCTGCGCCGCCGCGCCGAACATCAGGCTGCCAATCTCCACCGACCGGATGCCGCCTTCGAGATAAAGCTCCGCCGCCAGCGCCACGCCGGGAAATTGCTCCAGCGGAATCTGCGGCAAGAACGCCTTGGCATCCAGGTAGATGGCGTGCCCGCCTGGCGGCTGCACAATCGGCACGCCCTGCTCGGAGATGTGATTGCCCAGGTAAGCCGTCGAGGCGATTCGATAGCGCAGGTAGTCTTCCTCGAGCGACTCCTGGATGCCCACCGCCACCGCCTCCAGATCCCGCCCCGCCAGCCCGCCGTAGGTGGGATAGCCCTCGGTCAGAATCAGCAAATCCTTCTCCTGGCGCGCCAGGATGTCGTCGTTGGTGCACAGAAATCCGCCAATGTTGGCCATGCCGTCTTTTTTGGCGCTCATGGTGCAGCCGTCGCCAACAGAGAACATCTCCTGAGCAATCTGCTTGGGCGTTTTGTCCGCGTAGCCCGGCTCGCGCAGCTTGATGAAATAAGCGTTCTCGGCAAAGCGGCAGGCGTCGAAGTAGAGCGGAATCTCATGCCGGTGGCAGACCGCGGCCACCGCCCTGGCGTTTTCCATCGACACCGGCTGCCCGCCGCCGGAGTTATTCGTCACCGTCAGCATCACCAGCGGGATGCGTTCGCATCCCACCCGCGCAATCAACGCCTCGAGCGCCGCCACGTCCATGTTGCCCTTGAACGGCAGCCGCGTCTCCGGCTGGCGCGCTTCGGGCAGCACGAGGTCCACCGCCTCGGCTCCCACAGACTCGATATTGGCGCGCGTGGTGTCGAAGTGCGTGTTGTTGGGCACCACGTCGCCCGGCTTGCACATCACCTTGAACAGAATGCGTTCCGCCGCCCGCCCCTGGTGGGTGGGGATCACGTGCGCGTAGCCGGTAATATCTTGCACCGAGACGCGGAAACGCTCGAAGCTGCGGCTGCCCGCGTAGCTCTCATCGCCCTCCATCACCGCCGCCCACTGGTGCGTGGACATGGCGCCGGTGCCGGAGTCCGTCAGCAGGTCGATCAGCACATCGTCGGCCGGAAGCAGAAACAAATTGTAATAAGCGGCGCGCAGCAGATCCTCCCGCTCCTCGCGCGTGGTCCAGCGGATCGGTTCAACGCTCTTGATGCGAAAAGGCTCGAAGATGGTCTTGGTGGTCATACGGAATCAAGCTCCTGTGACCGGGCAAATCTTTCCTGCCATTGCCCTGATCGTGCGCCGCGGGTGCGGCGCGATAGGCGAAGCAAACCGGGATGCGGCCTTCAAAATGCCGCATCGCCCCACCAGGTCTCTGGCCGCGTGATTCCACACCAATTTGGGTGCCCCACCCTTGCGGCGTATTTGTCCTTGCCGCAAGGGTGGGAGGCACGAATTCATACGGTCAGAGACCTGGCAACGATCAAATCCCCATCGCCAAAGCCCCGCCAATCCTACGACCAGAGGAGCCCCCAGTGCAACCCACGCTGGACGCTCCCCGCGCCGCCGACGCCCTTCGCTCCCGCGCGTCCCACAACCGGCAACCCGTCTTTGCTTTTCGCTGCTAGAATTTCTTGGGAGCAGCAACCATGAGCGTCAGCGCCCTCTATCCCGGCACCTTCGACCCGCCCACCAACGGTCACATCGACCTCATCCAGCGCGGTTCCAAGCTCTTTGGCCACGTCATCGTCGCCATTCTCAACAATCCCGGCAAAGATCCCCTCTTCAGCGTCGAGGAGCGGGTGGAGATGCTCAGGGAATCGACCGTTAATTTGGGGAATGTGTCGGTGGCGACCTTCGACGGGCTGATGGTCGATTTTGCGCGCCAACTGGGTGTCAAAGCGGTCCTGCGCGGCATTCGCGCCATCAGCGACTACGAGTACGAGTTTCAGATGGCCCTCATGAACCGCCGCCTGGCCCCGGAGATCGAGACGGTTTTCCTGCAACCGGCCGGGCGCTACTCCTTTGTCAGCTCGCGCATGTTGAAGGAGGTCTTCAGCTTTGGCGGAGACATCGGCGGCCTGGTCCCGCCCAACGTGCTCCGCCGCCTGCGCAGCCGCATCGGCCCAGGCTGAGGCGGAATTCCCGGTTTGGTCAGCAAGATCAGGGGCAACTGGCTTGAATAGCCGCAAATCTCGTTTTTCGATTGTGGATTATACTCATCCGGATATAATACATTCATGAAAGCCATCCGCTTCCTCGGCGACTCTCTCAAGGCGTTGCAGGAATTCCCCGAGGATGCTCGCCGCGACGCAGGCCGCCAGTTGGCGCGAGTGCAAAAGGGGAAACCGGCGGACGACTTCAAACCGATGCCTTCCATCGGCAAAGGTGTTGAAGAGATTCGAGTCTGGGAGGCGTCGGGCACATACCGGGTCGTTTACACAGCTCGCCTGGCCGAGACGGTGGTTGTGCTTCATGCCTTTCAAAAGAAAACCAAGGCCACGTCTCCGCGTGACATTGCAATTGCGCGTGAGCGGTTCCGGCAGTTGATGCGAGGTAGAGGATGAAGAAACTGGAATATGAGGAATTCGCGAATGTTTGGGATGCGATTGCCGATACACCGGAAGAAGCGGCAAATCTCACATTGCGCTCTGACCTGATGGACAAGATCGAAGATTTGATCAAAGAGAGCGGCTGGACGCAAGCCGAGGCGGCCAGGCATTGCGGGGTCACCCAGCCACGCATCAACGACCTGTTGCGCGGACGCATCTCGCGCTTCTCGCTGGACGCCCTGGTGAACATCGCCTCCAAGCTAGGCCGCAAGGTTACAGTCAGCCTCGACGACGCCGCATGATGAAGCCAGCTCCTCCCTGCCCGCCCAACGTGCTCCGGCGCGGGTGCCCCAGGTCTCGCTTTTGAGACCGGGGAAACGACGAAATTAAGCGGTCAAGGTACGAGTGGCATGTCTCACTTGGATCATCGTTTATCGGACTTGAAGGGTACGGGCTTTAGCCCGTACGTAAAGCCTGCAAATTCAACGGGGCTTTAGCCCCCGAGGGAATGCCGGTCCACCGGTCTCAACCTCTCCAAGGCGCTGAAAATGGATTCAATGATTGAGACACACCACGAGCGTACAATTTTTCCGCTCGCCCGCGCGCGCCGCCGTCTTTGCAGATGATTTCCGCCATCCTGCTACTCTGAACGCATGGCCGGCCCCCGATGAGCTGCCAGACCATCCACCGATGCGGCGAAAATGCACCCCCCCCTCCCCCATACCCCCAGGGGGTATAAATTTTCCCGGAAACCTTGCAGATTGATTCCGCCGCGCCGATCCCGCTCCACTGAAACTGTGACCCTATCGCCTTCACCAAACGCATTGCCGGTCTGCGCCGAGTTTTGCGCTGGCGCTGAAATCTGTAAAGATAGATGTGTCATGACAGTTTCCGCTCCTTCGCAAGTCTTTACCGACCGCATCGGCCGGATCGAGGTTTCCGCAACCATGGCTGTATCCGCGGAGGCCGCCAAGCTGCGCTCGCAGGGCGCCAACCTGGTGGATTTCGGCGCCGGCGAGCCGCATTTTCCCACTCCGCGCCACATCAAGGACGCGGCCATCGCCGCCATCGAGGCCAACTTCACGCGCTACACCGTTGTGCCCGGCATTCCCGACGTGCGCAAAGCCATCATCGAGCGCCACGCCGCCGACTTCGCCTCGGACTACGCGATCGACGAGGCCATCTTCACCACCGGCGGCAAACTGGCCCTCTTCAATACCATCCAGGTTCTCATCGACCACGGCGACGAGGTCATCCTGCCCGTTCCCTATTGGGTCAGCTTCAAGGACATCATCCAGTACGCCGGCGGCAAGGTGGTCTTCCTCGAGACCCGCGAGGCGGAAAACTTCCGCATCACGGCCGAGGCCATAGAAAAGGCCATCACGCCCCGCACCAAGGCCATCATCCTCAACTCGCCCTCGAATCCGGCCGGCTCCGTGCTCTCCGCCGAAGATCTCGAGCGCATTGTCCGCCTGGCCCACGAGCGCGGGATTTTCCTCCTGCTCGACGAGTGCTACGTCTACCTCAACTACGCCGGAAAGCCGGTCTCCGGCGGCTCCTTCACCTGGGCCAAGGAGCACTTGGTCATCCTCGGATCGCTCTCGAAGACGTACGCGATGACCGGCTGGCGGGCCGGCTTTGCCTTGGCCTCGAAGTCCGTCGTAGCCAACCTCAGCAAGCTCCAGTCGCAATCCACCTCGAACGCCGCCTCCATGGTCCAGAAGGCCGCCATCGCCGCCCTGACCAGTTCACAGGAGTGCGTCAGCCAGTTCCGCGCCGAGTTCATCGATTTGCGAGACTACATGCTCTCCAGGCTGGCCACCATTCCCGGCCTCACCTGCACCACGCCGCAGGGCGCTTTCTACGTCTACCCCAACATCTCGGCCTTTCTGGGCAAGGGCGGCGTCAAGACGGCCACCGAGCTGGCCACGCGCCTGCTTCACGAGGCTCATGTCGTCACAGTGCCCGGCGAGGCCTTCGGCACCCGTGAGCATATCCGCATCTCCTATCCGGTCACCAAGCAGAACATCGACGAGGGCGTCCGCCGCATGGGAGAATTCCTCACCAGCCTGACGTAGCCGGGACTTGCCACTCGTGGTGTCCGCCACACAGAGGTTCGTTTATCCGTTTTGAAGGGTACGGGCTTTAGCTGGAGGGTACAGGCTTTAGCCCGTACATAAACACCGCAAAATCAAGAGGGCTTTAGCCCCTGAGGGAATGCCAGCCAAGCGGCACTCGACGATTGGGCTGTGTTTTAGAGGATGATATTTCCGGCGGACACCTCTAGCAGAGCCGGGCGCACGCCGTCTTCGAGCGGTAGGCAAAACGAAGAAAATCCTCTCCCGCATGGGCGCGGAGCGCACTTGCGGTCTTTTTTTCTCAAATAGAATGCTGTTCCACTGGGCAAACATAGCGTTTGTCCAGTAATATTTGTGTTCGATGTCGAAACCAATTGATTTTCGTCCTGTGATTCTTGCCGGGGGCAGCGGTACGCGGTTCTGGCCCCGTTCCCGCCGCGCCCATGCCAAACAGGTTCTCGCCCTGGACGGCGAGCGCTCCATGATCCAGCAGACCGTCGAGCGGCTCAATCGCCTCGCCACAGCGGAGAAGACCTGGGTCATCACCAACGAGTACCTGGCCCACGAGATCGCCGACCAGTTGCAGGGTGTGCCCGCCAGCCAGATTATTCGGGAGCCGGCGGCTCGCAACACCGCGCCGGCCTGTGGCTTGGCCGCCTTCCTTATCGAGCGCCAGAATCCCGACGCCGTGCTGGGCGTCTTTCCCTCCGACCACGTCATTGCCAACGAGCCGCGTTTCCTCAAGGCGCTGCAAAAGGGCATCGCCGAGGCCGCCGGCGGCGACCACATCGTCGTGCTGGGCATTGAGCCCACCCGCGCCGAAACCGGCTACGGCTACATCGAGACCGGCGACTACACCCGCGATGACGCCGCCCTGCACGTCCGCCGCTTCATCGAGAAGCCCAACCAGAACCGCGCCGAGGAGTTCGTCGCCGCCGGCAACTACTACTGGAATTCAGGGATGTTCCTGTGGTCGGCCCGGACGCTGGCCAATGCCGTGCGCGAGCACCTGCCGGAGACGGCTCCCCTGCTCGAGGCCATCGCCGCCGCTTACGGCACGCCCCAGTTCGACGAGGTCTTTCGCGCCGTCTATCCCAAGTGCGAGAACATCTCCGTCGATTATGCCGTCCTGGAGCCACGCTCGGCCAAGGGTGAGCACCTCTCCCACCTCTTCTGCATCCCGGCCGAGTTCTCCTGGAACGACCTCGGCTCCTGGGCTTCGCTTTACGAGTACCAGCTCAATACCCGGCTGCTCGGAGACAGCGATGGGAACGTCGCCGAGACGGAGGACCATCTGGCGATTGACGCGGCCAACAACTACGTCTATAGCCCCCGCAAGTTTGTGGCCCTGGTCGGCGTGGAGAACCTGGTGATCGTGGATACCAAGGATGCGCTGCTGATCGCTCACCGTGATCACTCCCAGGATGTGGGCAGGATCGTCAAGGAGTTGGAGCTTTCCGGCCTCACCAAGCTGCTCTGAGCCGGCAACCGGGGCTCCAGTGCGTAGACCGCGTGATTGCGTAATCGAGCAACTGGAACGCCGATCTCCTGACCGGCATGGGCGCGGGCTCGGAGGCCCGCGCCCATGCCGGCGCGATGACGAAATCTCATAGACAGAGCTCTAGGAGCTAGTTGAAATACTCCCGTCGGGTGAAGGGTACGGGCTTTAGCCACCGAGGGCCACAATCCGGGATTCTCAATCGATTTTCAACAAGTTCCTGGAGCCTTCCACCGGCAAAACTTGCCTGAGCCGCGCCTCAGCCGCGCCTCAGCCGCAAAACGCGGGAGCTGATTCTTCAAACCGCAATGGCCGGACAACGCTGCAAAATCTGTTTTCGGCCGCTGCCGATGCAGCTGTGCCCTGCGCCTCAACGGCCAACGCCGCCTCGAAGTCAGGCTTCGCTCCGGCGAATTCGTTTTCAAGGTACACTAGACCCTGGCAGGAGGACCGGGCGGTCGCTGCCGGAGGACGCGCGCAAGCGCGGTTCGCCGGGGGAGGAAAGTCCGAACTCCGCAGGGCAGTGTGCCGGATAACGTCCGGGACGCGGGCTTCAAGGCCCGTGGACGGCAAGTGCCACAGAAAAAATACCGCCGGTTGCGCGTGTTTCGGCACGGGCAGAGCTGGCCCCAAGGGCGTTTGCCTGGACGGGCGAGTCCGGTAAGGGTGAAATGGTGCGGTAAGAGCGCACCGCTCAGCCTGTAAGGGTTGGGGTCAAGGTAAACCCCACACGGAGCAAGACCAAATAGGGAGGGATGCATGAGCCCGGAGCAAGGCTCGTGCACGGTGCCGGCCCGGCGCCGCAAGGATGCTCCAAGCAAGGTCCGAAACCTCCGGGTAGGTCGCTGATGAGCGTCCGCGGTGACGCGGCGCCTAGACGAATGACCGCACACGACAGAATTCGGCTTATAGGTCCTTTTGCCGAATAACAGCAGTTTTGGCGGCTGGTTTTTGCGCCAGAACGGCCGACGACAGCCCCGGCGGGAAACTTCCCCGTTCGGGGCTGGCCATTTTCAGGCCGCAACCCCGCCGACGGCCCAGCGCGACAGTAAAGAAGATCAGCGCCGCCAGCACGGCCCACCAGGGCATATGCGCAATGCTGGGAGTGCCCTCCGCGCGCAACCCTTCGACGGCCGGCCACATGGCCATCCGGCTCTGCGGATCAAGCCCCCTCCCCCATGGTTCGTCCAAAAACAGTACGGTCGGCCGATGGGCGATGGCGCGGGCAATCTGCACCCGCTGCGCGAGGCCCCCGAGAGCTGCGGCGGGGAAACGTCTTTGCGCTCGGTCAGCATGAACTGCTCCAGCAGCTCCAGCGAACGGGATTTGGCCTGCCCGTGCGAAATACCGAAGTAGCGGCAGTGGGAGTAGAGGTTTTCGTAGATGCTCAGCACGCGATCCAGCGTATTGAACTGCGGGACAACTCCGATCAGCCGCCGCGCATGGGCCGGATGCCGGACCAAGTCGATGCCCGCAATGCAAACCCGGCCGCTAGTGGGCAGCGCGCCAAAGGACGCGGATGCGGGCGCGGGACGCCTTTTGCCCGCACTTTACCTGCAACTGCGGTCATCGTCTCCAAAAAAAGATATTGACCTGGACGACAACTCGTTATACATTCAATGTTGCCATTCATAAAAGGCAGATTGCGTGCGGCTGTGCCGTGTGCAAATTTGCTGATTCCCGCATCCTATTGAGTAAGCGCTCATTGGCAGATGCACCGGCTTCTGAAGATTTGCCGGAATGGGAATGCAGGACGTATGGCTCCCAAGGCGGAAATCTGTATCCCTGATACGGCATGAGGCCTGTTCCACAATGCGCAATGGTGCGTCAAGATTTAGATCTGGTCGTACAAATTGTGCGTCTAATCCGTGGACATGGGATTTTGGGCAGATCGCGCTGGGTGGGCTCACCTGCTGCATCGCCGGCGCAAGAGAAATTCCGGCCAGGGCCATTTTCGCTGAAGGAGAAACACGTACATGCGTTCCGATCTTGTTTTTGGGGCACTTTCTCATGTCTCGAATCGTTACCAACTGTGTCAGTTGGCCAGCAAGGCAACCCGTAAGCTGCACAAGCCGAACACTCGGCTCCAGGACACCACCAATGAAGTCCTGGACCGATTTCACGTGACCAACCCCGGCTCCGCGGCACCCGTAGAGGCCTCCGCGGAAGAGCCGCAGGAAGCCCGCCGCGCGGCTTGACCGCATCTCCCAAGGGCACACACTGAGTCAGGCAGCGGTTTGTACGGCTTCCCGCTCCGGACCGCACAGCCTGTCTCGGTTGAATGCTCGAATTGAATTCGAGAAAGACTTTCAAAACGGCGCAAGCCGGCGCAGCCCTTGAATTCCCGCCTGTTTTCCCCCGGAGCCCTTCCCTTTTCCGGATCTTTCCACTCCCATCCTCCTTTGTTGCAGGTGAACATGACCATCGCAGAACTCAAAGAAAAAAACATTACGGAACTGAGCCGCATCGCGCGCACCCTTGAGATTCCGGGCACCAGCGGCCTTCGCAAACAGGATCTGATCTTCAAGATTCTTCAGGCGCAAAGCGAAAAGGAAGGGCACATTTTCGCCGAGGGTGTTTTGGAGATTTTGCCCGACGGTTACGGCTTTCTGCGCTCCACGGATTACAACTATCTGCCCGGCCCGGACGACATCTACGTCTCGCCGTCGCAGATTCGCAAGTTCGATCTGAAGACCGGCGACTCGATCAGCGGCAATGTACGTCCGCCGCACGAGGGCGAGAAATATTTTGCCCTGGTCAAGATCGAGGCCATCAACTTCGAGTCGCCCGAGGAGACGCGCAACAAGATTCTCTTCGACAATCTGACCCCGCTCTATCCCCAGGAACGCATCAAGCTGGAGACGGTGCGCGAGGCCACCAGCGGCCGGGTGATGGACCTGTTGACTCCGGTCGGGAAAGGCCAGCGCGGGCTGATTGTCGCGCCGCCGCGCACCGGCAAGACCATGCTGTTGCAGTCCCTGGCCAACTCCATCTCCACCAACCACCCCGAAGTGATTCTGATCGTGCTGCTGATCGACGAGCGGCCCGAGGAAGTGACCGACATGCAGCGCTCGGTGAAGGGCGAGGTCATCAGTTCCACCTTCGATGAGCCGGCAGCGCGCCACGTGCAAGTGGCCGAGATGGTCATCGAGAAAGCCAAGCGGCTGGTCGAGCACAAGCGCGACGTAGTGATTCTGCTGGATTCGATTACGCGTCTCGCCCGCGCCTACAACACCATCGTGCCCCCGTCGGGCAAGGTGCTCTCGGGCGGCGTCGATTCGAACGCGCTGCAGCGCCCCAAGCGCTTCTTCGGCGCGGCACGCAACATCGAAGAAGGTGGGTCTTTGACCATTATCGCCACCGCGCTGGTCGATACAGGGTCGCGCATGGACGAGGTCATCTTCGAGGAGTTCAAGGGCACCGGCAACATGGAAATCATCCTGGACCGGAAACTCGTGGACAAGCGCGTCTTCCCGGCCATCGACATCCAGCGCAGCGGCACCCGCAAGGAAGAACTGCTGATTCCCAAGGAAGATTTGCAGCGCATCTGGATCTTGCGCAAGGTGCTCAATCCGCTCTCGCCGGTCGAGGCCATGGAGCTGTTGATCAGCCGCCTGGAGAAGGTGCGCAACAACGCCGAATTCCTCTCCAACATGAACCAGCTTTAAGCCGCAGGCTTGGGGCATGAACAAAAAGGCCGGGAAGAATCCCCGGCCTTTTTGGCCGGATTCCTTCAGAAAGGATGCCATGCGCGCACGAGTGAGTTTCCTCCTGCTGGCTCTCGTGCTTGCCTGTGCCGCGGGCGCCCGGGCACAGCAGCAGGAAAAAGGTTATTGGAGGGCTGCCAGCCGTACGGCAGCGGGTATTACAGGCGACATCTCCTTCTCCACTTCCAAAATCTCCATAAACTTCGTATCCTACCCGATCTCGCCCGTCCGCCTGCTCAAGCCGGCCGAGGTCGCCGCCGCGTTCGACGAAGCCATCGATACGGCCGGCAACGGCCAGCTTTACCGCATCAATATTCCGGCTGCGCGACGTTTTCTCAAACACAACACGCTCTGCGGCACCCAGGACACGCAGTGGATGGCGACCTATGTTGCAAACGGTGCGTTGGACGTCGCCTACTTCTCCGGGGACGACCCGCCGCTGATGACCTTTGAAGCCCTGCAAAGCTCCACGGATCTGTGCGGAACATTTACCTACGTGCGCTGAGGCTGGAACACTGCGCGAGATCGCTCCCGGCCTGCCGTCGACCCCGTCTTTTCCTATCCGGAAATGAGCCTGAAGGATCCTGTTTTGGTCGATCGGCAGGGAGTTTCTCGCCCGGCAAGAGGCAGAGGGCTGGGGTGGGAAGATCATCGACCGTCTGTCCCACGACCTGCAATACGAATTTCCCGGCGTCGCCAGCCGCGCCGCCTCGAATATATGCGGGCTCTGGCCGCGACCTGGCCGGAGAAGTCAATTGTGCAACAGCTCATTGCACAATTGCCCTGGGGCCACACTATCCGTGTTCTCGACCGGATCAAGGACCGTCCCACCCGTGAATGCTATCTGCGCGCCGCGCTCGAATACGGTGGGAGGCAGAGCGTTCTCGTTCTCCAGATATCCAGCCGCCTGCACGAGAGGGAACCCGGTCGCCGAATGAGCGCTACGCGATATGGCGAAGCCCATTGGCGTCTCCACCTGCCGGGTAACGCGCGAGTTCCCCAGCCCGGTGCGGGACGAGCTGCCGACGGTCGAGGATTTGCAGGCCGTCGTCACCAAGCTGCTGTCTTTTGAATAGTAGAAGGGAGCGCTGGCCTTTTGGCCCTCTGTAATGAGCTCGCAAAAGGCTATTTCTTTGTCCGCAGGATACGGTTGGATCCCATCAGGTTTAAAGAAGAGAAACTTGAAACCGACAGGGCCTTAGCTGGATTGAGCTTATTGAAAACCGATAAATCCGTTTGGAGTGGTTGCATTCCGATCTCCTCTGCGCCATGTCGCGCGTTCTTCCGCTGACCAGCCAGCCGGAAGCGGAACTAAATGACAAGAAGATGCGAACAGCCTGGCGTTTACGACTCACACCGCTGTTCATCTCGAATTACAGCTCATAATAACCGATGCGATAGTTATAATATGGATATAAGCATCATATCCGATTATCTATCTCAAACGCAATAATCTGGTTGCCTGTAAAACGACTTCAGAATGCGTTGGACGCCACACTCACTCCCGGTACGAGAAAGGAGGCGTGGCGTTTGTACACGATGCCATTCCGCGGGAAATAGGGTGCTGCTCCCCTGCTGCATTCGGACCCGATCGCAGGCGGAAACACAAAGGTCCGGAAGAGAGCACTGCCGTGCACGATGACACTGTCCTTCATAGGGTGGACGGCATGACATTTAACGCTGCCGGCAGTCTCTCGTCGTAAGGCTTGCAGAAGCCATTCGATCTATATACACTCGCGAAGCGATTATGGATTCTAGTACCTTGACCGCGTGATTTGGTCATTGTATGAATGGAACGCCGGCCTCCCGGCCGGCTGTAGCGCGGACGTCCTCGTCCGCGCTTGTCCACGATGAATGACCAATTCATGCGGTCTAAACACTAGATGCAATAATCTGGATGAGGGCTGCCCGCCGCACTCGCGCATACAGTTCCACCATGCACATCCCTCCGGTGTCTCAGGGCCACTTCTACCCACACAACGGCTCTGAACGCGGCCAACCTTGCTCGTTATTTCTTGGGGAACCCCGTCGTCCGTGAAAACAGAATGCGGCGGTGGTTTATTCTTGCGCCGGCGCTCACAGTTATGCGGGTTGCTCACCTTCGGAGTAGAAACGCGAAGGTGAACCATCCCGCCCTGAGACTGAGCCTTGTTGCTTTAGCCTTCGCAAAAAGTGGTGATGCCCGCAGCGTCGTCGACCTACGTCTATAACGCGCTCAATCAGCGGGTGCAGACGACCGTGGGCGGGGCGGTAACCGACTACGATTTCAACGCGGCCGGGCAGCGCGGGTTTCCGAGTGGAACGGCGCGGCAGGCGCTCAACTCCAGGGGAAGTACTACTGGGGCGCGAAGCCCGTGGCCTACTACGCGAACGGGGCGACGGCAGGTGGCCCGCTCATCAGTTCCGAAGAATCACCATTAGCGATGAGAAGCTGTGCCCCGTTCATCGCGTTTTATGATGAGCGGGCGGGGCGACGCATTTCGAGCATCAGGACTGGCTGGGGACGGAGCGGCTGCGCACGGGGTATAAGGGGTCTGCTCACGAAACGGGTAGAGTCGAGATGTGGCGCGGTGGTTTAGGACTTGCCTATCTGTTTCCGGCCCTTTCGTTTGCCGGTGCCTCATTATCCAATCCATGCTCCGTTTTCACATCCCGCTCATCGAACCGGACAGGCGCATCTCGCGCACCCGGCTCTCGGACTGAACATCATGCCTTCGCCCACGGAAGGCTCTGCGGAAGTTTGGGCAAACGGATGAGTCCCATCTGTTGATAGAAGAACTCGTCGGGGTAGCGCTTCGATCCCCCGCTACGCTGCTTGTGCTTCTTGGGGCCTGCTCACGAAACGGAAAGAATCGTACGCTAAGGCGTCTCTGTGGTACGTAATCTTCGGAACTTTCCTTGTTCGACGAGCTTGTTTTGCCTCCAGGAGTAGTCGCCAATCAGATTGATGTGTTCCCAGCCAAGCGGCGAAAGGTGAGACAGGAGGTCTTCGTCGATCTCCTTGCCGGCCTCGCGCATCGCGTGGATGGCGCGTTCCAGGCAGATGGTGTTCCACAGTGTGATTGCCGCCACGACCAGGTTGAGGCCACCGGCGCGATAGCGCTGATTCTCGAAACGGCGGTCCCGGATCTCACCAAGGCGGTTCAGGAATACGGCGCGCGCCAACGAGTTTCTCGCTTCCCCCTTGTTCAGTCCGATCTGTACTCGCCGGCGCAGTTCGATGCTTTGCATCCAGTCGAGCGTGAACAGCGTCCGCTCGATGCGGCCCAGCTCGCGCAGGGCGACAGCCAGACCGTTTTGACGCGGGTAGCTGCCGAGCTTGCGAAGCATCAGCGATGCGGTGACCGCGCCCTGTTTGATGGAAGCGGCCAAACGCAGGATTTCGTTCCAATGTGACCGCATGTGCTTCACATTGATATTGCCGCCGATCAGGCTGGCGAGTGTGGGGAACTGCCTGGCGTTGCCGTGGATATAGGGGTCTGCTCACGAAACGGAAAAACGTACGCTAAGCCTGAGCGGAAGCTGGAACCCACCTGTAGAGCGTCGGGATGGAGACGTCGAGATTAAGGGCTACGTCTCGGGGCGGCACACCGTTCGCCAACAGTCGCTTTGCTGATTCGATCTTGCTGTCGGTCATGCGCCGCTTACGGCCCCCTTTGCGGCCCAGCTTCCGAGCGGGTTCAAGGCCAGCGCGGGTTCTTTCGACAGTCAATTCCCGCTCCATCTGGGCCAGACTGGCCATCACATGGAAGAAGAACCGGCCCGAAGGAGTCGCGGTATCGATCGCGTCGGCGAGGCTCTTGAACTGGATTCCCAACTTGTGGAGTTCGCCAACCAGGTCAACCAGATTTTTGACGCTTCGTCCCAGCCGGTCCAGCTTCCAAACGACGAGCGTGTCGCCTTCGCGCAACGCCTCCAGCGCCTTTGAGAACTCGGGCCGTATGGCGCGGCTGCCGCTTGTTTTTTCATGAAAGATCTTCTTGCACTCCGCATTGGTCAGGGCATCGATCTGCAAATCGAGATTCTGGTCCTGGGTGGAAACGCGCGCGTAGCCGATCAGCATAATCCGCCTCTACTCCCTTTTTCTCAACGGCAAAATCCGAAGCCGCGTCCGCTTGGGGTCGATTGTCAGCAAGGCTCCCGCTTCCAGTTCCGCCTGCATCTGCCGCAAGGTCTGCACCACCTGATTGCCGATGGATGCGGGCCTGAGATCTTCTCTGCGGATCTGTGCCACGCTTGGCTTTTCCCTGTCCGCGATAGCCAGGGCAATTCCGAAATCCAGGTCGTTGGTCAGGATGACAAACCCGTTGGCTGTGGCCTAAGCCATGACGGCAGGGTCCGGCGTTGTGGCGAGGCCAATTTCGGACCAGTGGACAGCCTCAATCCCCGCCTCGTTAAGCACCCTGGCCCAGCTCGGCGAAAGATTCATGTCGATCAAAATCTTCATGCGCTGGCCAGCAACACTTCCCGCTCATCGGAGCGCCATGCAGCGTAGCGTAACGCCTGCATGATGTCCTCGCGTTCCAGATACGGATAGTCGGTCAGAAGCTCGTCGATGCTGACGCCGGCGCCGATCTGGCCAACGATCATGCCGACGGTAACCCGCATTCCCCGAATGCAGGGGCGGCCACTCATCATGTCCGGGCTTTGTGTGATGCGGTCCAAATCCGCCATGAGGGACTCCTTCTTGAAACTCATTGCCATGGTAGAGGATTGAGAACTATATTTCAAGAATCATTTACGAGAATCCGAAGTCCTTGATTCCCAGTGTCAGCATGGCTGCGGCCTGGGGCTTCTCATAATCCCTCGTTTGCGAGAGGAGCACCAATGCCCCGCCGTTCGATCTTAGCCAGCACATACCACGCAGCTAGACTAGCGTTTGCCGGGCCGTCTGCCCGCCCCGTAACTATTTCATCTTTTCTTCCCCCGCATCCCCTTTCATACCAGTCGCGCCCTGAGAGTGCGTGGCCAGCGCCACGACAAACCGCAGACGGGAGATCGGTCAAAACGAGGCCACTATGCCGGTACGCATTGTGGCATAATGTACCAGAGGTGTTCCATGGCTACTACTCCACAAATTTTCGAGTTTATCGGCTTGCCGCCCCAGTCTGAGTTCGATCTGGCAAAAATCACCGAGAACGGCATATCGCCGGATAGCCTGGGAGTGCTAAAAGCAAAGGGGTTAACCTTCACCGAGATTTCTGAAATCATTGTTTCGCCGCGCACGCTCAAGCACCGTCGCGCGCGCCAAGAACCCTTGTCCAATGAAGAGAGCGACCGGGTTGTTCGGGTAGCTCGGATTCTATCCCTGGCGGAAGACGTGTTCGCTTCGCGCGAAAAGGCTTTTATTTGGCTGCGTACAGCCGACGACCGCCTGGATAACCGCGCCCCCCTGCGGATGCTCGTCACCGAATCTGGCGGGCGTCTCGTGGAAAATATGCTCTGGCAGATCGATGAGGGAATCTACTCATGATCAAACTTTGGCGAATCAGCAATCACTGCGATTTGAACGGACTGGGCGGAGAGAAGGCTGATGGCCGCTGGCACTCTGCCGGACGAGGGAAACGCATCGTTTACCTGTCCGAGCATCCTGCGCTGGCCCTGATCGAGAATCTGGCCACCCTGAAAGGTAATCCGGCTCTTTTCCCCGAGAAATTCCAGATGCTTTGCGTCCAAGCGCCGGAGGATCTTGCATCCACCTTTATTTGTGGTGAAAATGGAGGCGTGCCTTCATTAACCCAACCCCTGTCGTGGACGCAAAAAGAGGGGGATTCTTGGCTTAAATCGAAGAAATCCGCCTTCGCGGTAGTGCCGTCCTTCCCGTCGCCACGGTCCATGAACTATTTGTTCAATCCGCTCCATCCGGACGCTGCGCAAGTGCAAATAATCGATTGCCTTTCAGTCGAATACGATAAGCGGCTGTTCAATATCCGCTCTTAAAATCCCTTCTTTCCGCTTTATTCCCTTCCCAATTCACCGTGCCCAACCGCGCGACCCTCAAAGGCAAGCGCGACGCGGCGATTCTTGCTCTGTTGGTGGGCTGCGCGCTGCGCCGGGCCAAGCTGGCCGCGCTGCGCATCGAGGATATTCAGCAGCGCGAGGGCCGCTGGGTGATCGCCGATCTCCGCGGCAAAGGCGGCCGTATCCGCACCGTGGCCATGCCCTTGTGGGTCAAGCAATCGATCGACGCCTGGACGGCTGAGGCCGGGATAACCGGCGGACGGCTGCTCCGGCCGGTCTCCAAAGGCGGGCGCATCGTGGGAGAGGAATTGAGCGACTGGGCAGTGTGGAGCGTGGTCGAAAGCTCCGCCAAGGAGATCGGCATCGAACATTTTGGAACTCATGACCTGCGCCGCACCTGCACCAAACTCTGCCGCAAAAACGGCGGCGACCTCGAACAGATCAAGTTCCTGCTCGGCCATGCTTCAATCCAAACAACCAAGCGTTACCTCGGCTCCGAGCAGGAAATCATGGTCTTCTTCACCAATCTTCTGCACTTGGCGGCTTCGACGGTGGTTGCGATCTACAACGACAGATGGCAAATTGAGCTGCTTATCAAGGCGCTGAAGCAAACCGCGAAAGTGAAGTCGTTCCTGAACACCAGCGCCCCTGCGGTCAAGACGCAGATCTGAACCGCTTTGATTGCCATGCTGATCCTGAAGTTCCTGCAGATGAAATCCAGCTTCGGCTGGTCGCTTTCCAATCTGGCCGCTCTCGTGCGCCAGCAACTGTTCATCTTCAGGGATTTGTGGGCGTGGCTCAACAATCCGCTGGAGGGACCGCCAGCCGCAAGGCAACTGGCCGAGCAGTTACCCATGCCGTTGATTTGGTAGCCATGAGTTGGACAGCAGAACAGAGAGAAGACGCGCTTGAAACAGTA
>Ga0182030_10006256_pt1 | contig 25154 bp, 24 predicted proteins | sample 812S3MmetaG_FD_121299 | JGI IMG/M metagenome (GOLD analysis project Ga0182030, IMG submission 121299) | Permafrost microbial communities from Stordalen Mire, Sweden - 812S3M metaG (Illumina Assembly) | ecosystem: Environmental > Terrestrial > Soil > Wetlands > Permafrost | place: Sweden...
GCGGAGAGGGAGGGATTCGAACCCTCGATACAGGTGTTAGCCCGTATAACGGTTTAGCAAACCGCCGCCTTCAGCCTCTCGGCCACCTCTCCGGCGTTGCGGAATTATAGTTTACCACTGGCGAGGCTCGACTGCGTTATGCTGAAACTGCCCGACATCAGGTTCGGACATACTTTTTCGCATGGCCAACCTTCCCTCCGAGCTATCCCGGTCAGCATCAAACCGCAGACTGATCCTCGCGGGCCAGATTGCCTTCTTACCCACCGGCATTCTGACCACCCTCCTGGGTCCCATGTTGCCCATCCTGATCGCGCGTTGGGCAATGAATGACACCCAGGCCGGCAATCTCTTTCTCGTGCAATTCCTGGCGATGCTGGTCGGTGTGCAACTCTCGGGAGTGCTGCTGGCACGCTGGGGATTTCGTCCTGCATTCCTGTCCGGTCTGCTGTTGATGGCGGGTGGCGTCGCCACGCTCTATATGGGCTCGCTATGGCTGGGGCTCGTCGCGCTGGCGACCTATGGTCTCGGACTGGGGTTGATTATCCCGTCAGATAATCTGCTGATTGCGGAGATAGGGTCCGGTTCGGGCGCGGGTCCGAGTGCGGGCAGTTCGAAGGTTGATTCGGGATCGAGTTCTGGAGCCAGCGCGGTGAGCCTGCTGAATTTTTTCTGGGGCGTGGGCGCCGTGTTTTGTTCCTTGATGGTGGCTTGGAGCGCGGCGCACAAACTATTGCCATTCTTTCTTGGCTCGGTGGCGGCGTTCCTGGTCTTGCTGGCCTTGGCCATGCGCAACCTGCCTTTTCCCGAGGCGGCGAAATCCTCCGATCCCTTGCTCTCCTTTTCCTGGCGCGAACTGGCGAAGAGTCCCGCGCTTTGGCTTTTCGCAGCCGTGTTCTTTCTATACCCGGGAGCGGAGACGGCGGTGGGCGGGTGGATTGGCTCCTATGTTTCGCGGCTGGGAGCGAACGGGGCGGCGATGGCATCGATGATGCCCGCGTTCTTCTGGTCGGCGCTGACGACAGGCCGCGCTGCCGGTACCGCATTCCTGCGTCACTTCTCGGAACGTCGGGTTTTGCGCGCTGGCTTCGCCGCGGGCGCGGCGGGCATCGCTCTCATGCTCGCCGCTCCCACCCTTCCAGGAGTAATTGCGGGAGCGCTGATCACGGGATTGAGTTTCGCAACCCTTTATCCGATCACCGTGGCCCGGCTGTCGCAGCGCTTCGGCGTCGCCGCTCGCAGCATCGGCGCTGTCATGTTCTCCCTGGCAGCGGTGGGCCCGGCCGTGATTCCGTGGATGGTGGGTGTGATTTCCCATGCTTCGGGAAGCCTGCGGGCGGGGTTGTTGCTGCCGCTGGGGGCGACGGTGATTCTGTTTCTGATGCATCTTTTCGAGTGGTGATTTAGCGAACTGCGCGCTTGATCACAAGCGCGATGCCTTGGCGCGCTTCGATGGGGCCAGCTTGAGCGGGGCGGTTGTCGCCAGTTCCACGCGGTTCCTTCCTTTTTGTTTGGCGCGATAAAGAGCCTGGTCGGCGGCCTGAATCACCTGTTCCGGCTGCCGGTACCGGGTATTGGGCTCGGCAACGCCGATGCTGACGGTGACGGATAAATGATCGTGCGAGTGCTGGGGGCCCGCTGCCGTTTTCTTTTTTGCGGACTTTCTGCGATCGGACTCTGCTGCCCTGAGATCCTTCCCAAGCTCGTTTTTTTTCTCCGCTCTTCGCTCCGAGCCCCGCACCTGAAACGTCGATTGTTCAATCCTGTGACGCAGCGCGTCCAGATGCTCCAAGGCTTCTTTGGCCGAAGTGTTGCGAAAGGTGATGGCAAATTCTTCGCCTCCGCAGCGGAATGCCTGGCCGTCGCCGCCCACCTCGGATAGCCGTTTGGCAACCATGCACAGCACCTGATCCCCAACATCGTGTCCGTAGGTGTCGTTGAATTTCTTGAAATGATCGATATCGACAATGGCGATGGCATATTGCTGGTCGAGCGAATGCAGAGACTCGTTGAATGCCCGGCGCCCGCGGATGCCGGTGAGTTCGTCGTGGTAGGCGAGCATGTACGATGTCTCGATCAGCGAAGCGCCCAGAATCAGGGCGGCGGTAGCAACGTAGGCATCCGACATCCTGCCGATCGGGGAGAACTCGAGCCAGAGCAAAACGGCGGCCACCGACCAGACAAATCCCGGCTCGATCGGCTTGCGCGTTTCAAAGAAACGCCGGACAAATACCGCGATAGCGGCCACAAAGCTCAGCAGAATCCAGCGCGGGATCGCGGTTGCGCCGGAATGAAGGGGAGCGGCGGGACTATTTTCGGGGCGGCATAACACGGCGAAGACGACCGATTCGAGGAACAGCAAGCCGAAGCGCGGCGCGATGCCGGCAATGATGAGCCCGCGCTCGCGCATGAATGCGAACACGACGAAGTTCAGCGGAGTCAGCAGTGCCGCGAGCGCGACAGCGGTGCGGCCAGACCCAGTTGAGATCTGGCCATTGGAAAAGAAGTCGACCGCGCGATGGGCGAGCAACAACACCAGCAGGGAAAACAAAACGCGGCTGGAATTGAAGCGCCAGGCGAGAAGCAGTCCAGCGGCGAACACCGCAACGTAGTAAAAAACCAACGAGGGCGCGACCTGCGCCAAGAGTGAGCTGTTGACGAGCGCCGTTGTCAGCGTCAGCATCAGGCCGCCCGGTACCAGCCATGCCTTCCAGGTCCTCCCGCTCATTTCTCCAGAATACGGCAGCCCGGGTGAGGAGTGCGGTTATGTTTCTGGCACCCGCTGCGCCGCTCTTGCGCGGCGGCGAAGCAGGTGAGTCCGCAGATATCCGCCTCGTTCGATGCGGCGGCGCTCCTAGCGGCCTGGTATCGTACTTCGGCATGATCTTCGCGATCTCGGCCCCGCCTTCGTGAGATCATCCTGTCTCCGTACCGGAAAACAACACAATGGTTGAAAATCGATCAATGGACCGCAAAAGCAAGGGGTGAAAGACAGTTCCTGTGCGGTTTACTCTTCGTCGGGCTCTTTCTTTTCCTCGATCGCCATGTCCTTCAATTCACTGGACTCGAAAACATCCCCACACTCCTGACATTCCACATATTCGGCTTCGTCGTCGCGAGAGACGATTTGCACTCGAGGGTGCTTGCACTGTTCAGGGCTGACTTTCTCTGGGGAGGATCGCGACGGCTGGCTAGGCGTCATAAACGTGGTCGACTGTCTAAATCTCGATGGGAAATAGGCTGTTTACCTGAGTTTCCGAATATTTTGCGGCGGTTAGCGCAGGATGTCAAGTACCGGCAGTTGTCGTTCTCATACCACAATAGAAGTGTCCCCGCGTTCTCCACAATAGAAATGTCCCCGGGTCGTGGTTCACGTTGGTCCGGAAACGTGGACCATGTTTCGCTGTTGAAAGCCTAGTCTCCAGGGATGATTCGCGGCTGGAGGAAGATTGCGTCGGAGGGGCGGGGAAGGGGGCGCGGGGGAAGGGGCAGCGCCCCTTCCCTCGACCAGCGCTATAGAAGCCTTCCCCTCGCGGAAGCCCACACGCTGACCGTGATAGTGAATCGCAACCGCTCCAGCTTCGTTTTCCCGCACCAGTTCACGACTCCTGGCCGGCGCCCAGTGCCGGCTCTGCCGTTCCCGTTTCAGCAGCCGGTTGTGATAGCGCACCACCCAGTCCTCACTGACCACGCGTTCTTCCTCCAGCCAGAACACTTCGTCCAGTTGCCGGGCCGTCGGACGGCGGCGGTGCCTTAGCTCTTTCTTGCTCAATCCTGTTCTCCCCACTCGGTTCTTCCTCGTCCAAGGAACTCTAAAACGGGACACTTCTACTGTGGTTTCAGGCGGACACTTCGAATGAGGTTCAACATTCGAAACAAATCGAGCGCACCATCAGCGCTGCTCAAATACTCGGATGCAAGACAACCAATCAAATTACTCACCAGTGCATTCATCACGAATTCTCTGTACCTGGGTCACTTACAAGATATCTGCTTTCTGCGAAGCTGGATCATCGTCAGGAATCATCCAGCTTCGGCGAGTAGTAACACAATGCCGGATAGTAACCACGGACAATAAGTCCCAGCACTGCTTTCGGCGGTTCCCGTGAACCGCGGCGCCCTGCTGCCAAAACCGAACATCGTTTACAACATTTTTACAACGATCGCCCGGCTCAGAGACTCTGCCGCGCATGCAACCGGAATGAGCGCCATCCCATGAAACCACTATTCGCCATCTGCCTGCTTCTGGGATGCCCGGGAATCGGCAACGCCCAGGCAGGCTTGCAAGGCAACATAACCCTCGGTGGCAACACCACAATCGCCCTTACCGGGCATTCCGTCGTCCTGACGTGGACCGCTAGTCAGAATGGGTCGAGCTACAACCTCTACTGCGGCAATGCGCATGGAGGCCCATACGCACCACTGGCCTCCGGAATCGTCACTTTAACTTACACAGAAGTCCAATTAAACGGAAAGCAAACGCTCTACTACGTCACCACTGCGGTTAACGGCAACGGCGAGAGCGGATACAGTGACGAAGCCGTAGCCGTGATCCCATAAAGTCTGGAGACCCTAGTGAAACACTATTCAAAGCACTATTTGAAGCACTGTATATTGATCGCCACAGTAAGCCTGTTTCCTGGAATCGCATGGGCGCAGTGCGCCGTTGGCAGTCCGGGCACGAATTGCACTGGCCCCCTGAGCATCCAGCCGCAGGCCGGTAACACCCGCCAATCTGCAATCACGTTCGTTGATCTTGGATTGCCCACTCCGGCCCCGCTCGCCGGGCAATACACTCTGTCCATCGCCGGCGGCATGATTCTGGAATCGGACAATGGCAAGAGTTATCACTCCCTGGTGGGACCCCCCGGAACTCAAGGAGCAAACGGACCAGCAGGTCCTCAAGGAGCTCCAGGTCCATCAGGCCATACCGGAGCCCAGGGTCCACCAGGAGTCCAGGGCCCCCCGGGTACGCCCGGAACATTGGCTGCTCCCGCCGACTATAGCTTTTCCGGATGGGGCTGGTTCAGCGCGAATTCTGGTTGGAGCGAAATCGGATATACCCTCTATCGCAATCAGATCGATATGCTCAGTGCGACCACGGTTCGCCTCGTGCTCACGCTGGGAACCTACGTTCTGCCCGCCGGAAGTTTTGCCGAGGCCGAATACACACCCGACGGAATGAACTGGTTTGCGCTTTCGGGGAGAGTACCGTTGACTACCCCCTTCGGGATCTACTCGACTGCCTGGGAGGGAATGCCCACCGGAGCGAATGGCGATTACGTCGTGCGCCTCGTCACTTTCAATTCGGGCGCCGGCGCTACTCAAGTCAGCCTCTACCAGTTGCACTTGCAGTTCAAGTAAGCCCGCTCCTCTGATTCCGGCTGGCAACCGCCAGCCGGCTGAAAGCTCACCGATCCTACTGAATCTGAATCACGCTTTCCGAACTGCCGGCCTTGATCTCCTCCACCCGCGACACTACATTGCGCGCAAATGCGAACAGCGACTTCGCATGAGCCGAATCCTCACCCTGAAGTACGGCCGGTGCGCCGCCGTCACCAGACTTTCGAATCTCCGGGTCGAGTTCGACACTGCCGAGAAAGGCGATGTCAAACTGTTTCGCTGTCTTCTCCGCGCCGCCCCGCGAAAAAATGTCGATCTCATGTTGACAGTGTGGACACACGAAATAGCTCATATTCTCGACCATGCCCACGATGTCCACCTTCATCTGACGGAACATCTCGATCGCTTTGCGTGCATCCTGTAGCGCAACATCCGATGGCGTCGAGACCACAATCGCCCCGGTCAACGGCACCGTCTGAATCAGCGAAAGCGCCACGTCTCCCGTCCCCGGAGGTAGATCAATCACCAGATAGTCAAGCTGTCCCCACTGCACCGAGCCCAGAAATTGCTTGATGATCGAATGCAGCATGGGACCGCGCCAGATCAACGGCTTGTCTCCCGGATTCAGAAACCCGACCGAAATCACCTTGAGCCCATGTGAGTTGATAGGCGCGATCTGCCCCTCGTCAATCACTTTTGGTTGCTCGCTGGTGCCAAGCATCAGTGGGACGTTCGGCCCGTACACGTCGGCGTCGAGCAACCCCACTTTGTACCCCATTTTCGTCAGCGCGATGGCAAGATTCACCGACAGCGTCGTCTTTCCGACCCCGCCCTTGCCGGAACCGACGGCGATGATGGCTTTGACACCAGGTAGAGGTTGCGGGCTGGGCTGCTGCTGCCCCGGATGGTGCGAGTGTGCGCTCATTCATTGATTATACGGGAGGAGTAACAAGCCATCAGCCGCCCGCCATGAGCATTAGCTCGCCGGTGCCAGAACTCGGAATACACTCCTGTGTTGTCTGGAACTGAGGACGCTTAGATCTGAGAGTTGACCGTTGACAGCAATCCTTAGCTGACAGCAATCCTTAGTAGTGTCCTTCTCCCAACTGCACCTTGCCGCGGAACATACGGTAGACAAAAACAAAATACCCCACCGCGAGCATTGCGCTCAGCGTCCACCAGACCAGGCCAACGCTCAGTCCATGAATGCTGGCCGCGGTATTGTAGATGGTGAGATCGTATTGGTGGTCGCGAGCAGGCAGCACAACTGGATAGAGCGCAAACGCCGCGCCCACCAGCATAAAGGCCAAATAAAGGCTCGATGCGATGAACGCCAGTTTCTCTTTTCCCTTCGGGTTCGCCCACAGCATCATAGCCAGGCTCAGGATCACAACGATCGGAATCAGCAACCCGATCGGGTGCCTCTCGTAGTTCCCCATGATTTCAGGCCGAATAAAATAAGTCGCAACCATGGAAATACAGGTCAGAAAAAACTGCAAGGGCCAGCACAGCAACGCGAAACCCCGCGCCCGGCGGCCGAGGTCCGCGTCCGTTTTCAGCGCCACATAATAAGATCCGTGCGCCGTCAGCGTCACCAGCGCCATCACTCCGGTCAGCACCGTGTACCAATCCAGAATGCCCGTCTGCGGCCCCAGTTTGAAATTGGTCCACAGCGGTTCAAAGAAATACCCCGTTACATCCAGCGGAACTCCGCGCACCACATTGCCTAACGCCGCGCCAAAAAACACCGCCAACAGAATGCTCGACACGCTGAACACCACGTCGAAGAAGTCCTGCCAGATCGGGGTTTCAATGTGGGCGCGAAACTCAATGCCGATGCCGCGCAGTATCAACAACCACAGCACAATCGTCAGCGGCAGGTAGAATCCGCTGAAGCTCGACGCGTAAAGTTGTGGGAAGGCGAAATAGAGTATCCCCCCAGCCGCGAGCAACCATACTTCGTTGCCATCCCACACAGGTCCTATGGCCCGCAGGACGCGCCGCCGCTCTTCGTTCGTCTTGGCCGCAATCAGATAAATCGCCCCCGCGCCCAGGTCGAAGCCGTCCAGCACAACGTAGGTCGCCACCATCGCCGCCACAATCCAGAACCAGAGGCTCACCATATTTACTTCACCTCCGGATGTAGATTTGACGCGAATCCGGTCCCCGCCAGAGGACCGTTCTCAATTTCGCGCCGGATCAGGAAAAGACCCAGAATACCCAGCACCATGTATATCCCCATGAATCCCAACAGCGTGAACATACCGTTACCCGCCGATACCATCGTGGAGTAACCCGCTTCCGTCCGCATCAACCCATAGACCAACCAGGGCTGCCGGCCAAGTTCGGCGGTCATCCATCCGGCTGTATTCGCAATGTAAGGAAATGGCGCTGCCAGCATCAATATCCAAAGCATCCACCGCGCATTAAAAAGTTTGCCTCGCCACAGTAGAAATAATGACACCACCATTACCGCCACAAAGAACGTCCCCAAGCCAACCATGATGTGATAACTGTAATAAAGCAGTGGAATGTTATCCGGCCAGTCTTGTCTCGGGAAAGCGTCGAGGCCGCGGACGTTGGCATTCCAGCGCTTATAAGTCAGCATGCTCAACATCCCCGGAACTTCGATCGGGTTGTCGATCTTACCTTCCTTTTCGTCAGGCTGACCCACAATGACCAGCGGAGCCCCCGTCTGGCCTTGAAATAGGCCCTCCATTGCCGCCAGCGTCACCGGTTGCTGGTCGCTGACCATTTTCCCTTGCCGATCTCCGGTCGGAAAAATCTGCAACACGCTGAACACGCAACCAACAATCACGCCCGCCTTGACAAAGATGCGGCCGTGCGTCGTCCACTTGCCCGAGAGCAGATAGAACGCGCCCACCGCGGTCATGATAAACGCGCCCGTGATCGCCGCTCCGCTCATGTTGTGCGCATATTGCCATCCCGCCCATGGATTCAGCACGAAATCCCAGAAGCCCGACAGCTGCAGACTTCCGTCCGAAGCCGTGAAATAGCCGACCGGATGCTGCATGAAGGCGTCCGTGGCGATGATGAAATAACCCGACAGCCACGACCCCACAAACACCGCGACGGCTGATAGCCAGTGCGCTCTCGCGCTCAGCCGTTTCTCTCCGTACAGAAACAATCCCAGAAACGCCGATTCCAGAAAGAAGGCAAACATCCCCTCCATGCCCAGCGTCTGCCCGATCACTCCACCCGCGAAGCGCGAAAAATGAGACCAGTTCGTGCCAAACTGGAATTCCATCGGAATCCCAGTCACCACTCCCAGAACAAAATTGATCCCGAAAATCCGTCCCCAAAAACGCGCCGCTTCGTGATACACGGGATCATTGCGCCGCAATCCGATTGTCTTTAGCACCACGATCAGCAGCGCCAGGCCCATGGTCAGTTGCGGAAACAGATAATGAAACGTCGCCGTAAAAGCGAAATGCAGTCGATGAACAAAAAGTGCGCTATCCATAAATCAGGTCTCAGTGATAAACAGTCCAGCTTAGCACCAACTCAGCCTAAGTTGTCACTTGTTCCGCGCAGCAGCGTCTAACTCCGAACTTCGTTCCTCCGCACCGACTCCTTACGTCGTATCTCCCGACGGTGTGCCGCATCCTCATAACGGCGCCTTTCATCCTCCGTCTCGGGAACAACCGGTGGAACCGGAACCTTATTTCCGGTGGCGTCAATCGCCACAAAAGTCAGATAGGCGGAACTCACGTGCCGGTTCTCCTGCGAACGATAATCCTCCACCCACACCTTCACCCCCACCTCCATCGAAGTGTGGTACACCCGATTCACCGACGAGCGCAGGACCACAAAATCTCCCACCCGAACCGGCACCAGAAAATCCATATGATCAATCGACGCGGTCACTACATAAGTGCGCGAGTGCCGGTGTGCGGCCATCGCCCCGGCAAGGTCGATCCAGTGCATCAACCGCCCGCCCAGCAGTGCATTCAGTGGGTTGGCATCATTCGGCAGAACGATCTCCACCATTTCAGAGATCGATTCGCGTACCGGCCTGGGACAAAGAGACTGGGCTTTATCATTATTCATAGAATCTCAGTCAGCAACTGCACTGTGTCGCGCTCGATAAGCCCGCAGATAAGCGTCGGCAAGTCGCATCACGCGCGGATCGCCATGGGACTCGATCCAACCCTCGCGCACCAGATCGAAAGTCAATTTTCCATGCTCAATCGGAGCATGCGCCAATTCGCAGGTAAAACAGATCGTCACCTGCTCCCGGCCCGCGCGCGCCACCGAAAAACGAACCGCATCCCAGTCCCGCTCCCGCGGCAGATGCGGACAGGCCGTCGCATAACCAAGATTGCAGAATTCTCGTACACAATCATCCGATGCCCTCAGCTCCTGCCCCGACGCTTGACAATTCCCCTTCCATCCCGCGCCCAGTGGCAGGCGCGAAGGATGCAGCCGAGAACCATCATTCACAATCTCAAGCGGCACAAAAAATGGGCAGGCCAATTTCGTCTCTCGGAAAAGCCATTGTAACGCGCCCCGTGATATGAATGGTAAGCAGTCTGAGAACTGAGAACCGGGAACTGAGAACTTTTTATGGATCGCATTGCCCTGTTAAGCGAAATTCTTACCGCGAATCCCGAAGATTCTTTCGCCCGCTATGGACTCGCGCTGGAGTATTCAAAAGCCGGCCAAACCGACCAGGCGTTGCAGGAATTTACCACGCTGATCGCAAAAAATCCCGACTACACTCCCGCCTACTTCATGGCCGCACAGACGCTAGCCACCGCCAGCCGTCCCGATGAGGCCAAGCGCTGGCTGGTGGATGGCATCTCCAGCGCCCGCCGCACCGGCAACACGCACGCGCAATCGGAGATGACCTCCATGCTGGAAGAACTGGGATAATCGATTGCAGAGGTATGAGGTCAGATTGCTGAAGTAAAACAACGCCGGAGCCTTCACCCTTGCAATCTGACCTCGAACCTCGGACCTCAGTGCTAGACTCTTTTGTTCCGCCGAGGTGATTGATGCGCCGCCTTACTTTTTTTGTCGTCCTTCTTTTTTCTCTTCCCGCCTTCTCGCAGGCCAGGCATCCCTTCACCTTTGAAGACATGATGAAGCTGAAGCGCGTCGGCGAGCCCGTTCCTTCGCCCGATGGCCAGTGGGTGCTTTTCAGCGCCGTCGACGTGGACCTGGCCGCCAACAATAAGACGCCCCACATCTGGATCGTCCCCCTGAACGCCGACTCCAACGAAACGGGGGTGCCCCACCCTTCCCCGGAGCGGAGGGTGGGCTCCGAACGCATCCTCATCCCCGATCAGGACGGAGACCGTCCACGCTGGGCTCCCGATGGCAAGCGCTTTGCCTTCCTCTCGACCAAAGAAGGCGGCTCGCAAATCTGGATTGCCGATTTTGATGGGGCTGCGGGCGCTGTTACTGACGTGCATATGCTGACTTCGATTGCTACGGAAGCTGGAGGCGAACTCTGGTCTCCGGATGGCAAGAACATTCTTTTCACTTCCGATGTGTATCCCGAATGCGCGGATCAAGCGTGTAATGCCCAAAGAGTGAAGGAAGCGGAAAACTCGAAAGTCAAAGCAATCATCTTTGATCGGTTGCTCTATCGACACTGGAGCGCTTATAAGCGCGGGTTGCGCACGCACATTTTCGTGATACCAGTTCCCCCTCTCCCAAAAAGCGCGGGCGCTCAGCTTCTGCCACCCCGCGACCTCACGCCCGGCGACTTCGACGCGCCCGTCTTCTCGCTGGGCGGACAGGACGACTACGCCTTCTCTCCCGACGGGCAGGAGATTTGCTACACCTCGAACCACGACAAGGTCGAAGCCACGTCCACCAACAACGATCTCTGGATCGTTCCGGTGACTGGCGGACCAGCCAAGAACATCACCGCCGACAATCCCGCCAGCGACTCGACTCCGCTCTATTCGCCTGATGGCAAGTACATCGCCTACCGCGCCCAGCAGCGTCCCGGATACGAGAGCGACCGCTTTCGCCTGATGTTGTATGACAGGAAGACGGGAGAGAAAGGAAGTGTGATTCCGGATTTCGACCGGTGGGTCGGGACCATTGCTTGGGCACCAGATTCTGAGTCGCTCTACTTCTCCGCTGAGAACGGTGGCAGCTCACCAATTTATCGAGCACGAATCCGTGCGAAGGTGGCTTGGGCTACTCCTACGGTGGGCGGATTCAACGATGACATCAGCGTGACGTCCGACGGGAAGCAGGTCGTATTCACGAGAATGTCGATTTCGAGTCCGACGGAGATTTACGTCGCGGCGACTGAGTTCCCGATTTGCGAGGTCTACCCGAAAAACGATCGAGACCCGTCGTGGTTGTATGATCGCCCAGATTGCCAGCTCTCGAAGGCCCACGCTCTCGCCCATCTTAACGACGCCCTCCTCTCCCAAGTCGCCATGTCCCCGCTCGAATCCTTCTGGTTCACCGGTGCGAAGGGCGACAAAGTCCAAGGCTTCCTCGTCAAGCCGCCGAACTTCGATGCCACCAAGAAATACCCCGTGAAGTTCCTCATCCACGGCGGCCCCGAAGGCGCTTGGGGAGACGACTGGAGCTATCGCTGGAATCCCGAACTCTTCGCCGCCAACGGATACGTGGTCATCATGATCAACTTCCACGGCTCAACCGGCTACGGGCAGAAGTTCATCGACGCCATCAATGGCGACTGGGGCGGCGCTCCGTTTGAAGACCTGATGAAAGGCCTCGACTACGCGGAGAAGACTTATCCCTTTATCGACAAAGACCGCGAGTGCGCGCTGGGAGCCAGCTACGGCGGATACATGGCCAACTGGGTGCTTGGCCATACCGACCGCTTCAAGTGCATCGTCTCGCACGATGGCATGTTCAATACCGATTCCGCTTGGGGCACCACCGAAGAACTCTGGTTCAATAACTGGGAGTTCAAGGGCACTCCTTACACGAACCCGGAGATGTATGAGAAGTGGTCTCCGCGCAACGCAGCGAAGAATTTCAAGACGCCGACGCTCGTCATCCACGGACAGCTCGACTACCGTCTCGACGTCAGCGAAGGCTTCCAGCTTTTCACCACACTCCAGACGATGGGCGTGCCGTCGAAAATGCTCTACTTCCCCGATGAAGGCCACTGGGTGCTAAAGCCACAGAACTCGCAGCTGTGGTACAAGACGGTCAACGACTGGGTCGATCAGTGGACCAAGAAATAGGCCGTCGTCGTCAGGGCATCTCTAATCAAGTGTGGCGCGGACACTCTTTTCTGCGAAGAGCCTGCGCACTGATGTTGCTGGCGCATCAGGCGAGCACTTGTTCAGAGGTCAGTCGTAAATCCTGAGTCGCGCTCTGCCCTCACCGCCAAGCTATTGGGTAGAGACGAGGCAAGCCTCGTCCTTACAGGTGTGATTCTCCGCCGTGCCGCCATCTTTGTCTCTGTCTTTGTCTCTGTCGCGTTCCGTCGGGACCGCTGGCGGAGTGGCCGTTGCGTCCGCCACCGGAGACGCAACGTCGGCATCGCCATGCGGCACGGAAGCGAGTCCGCAAGCATCCGCTCCCACGTCCGAACATACACTCTGGCCTCCAGCCCAATCATCCAGAGGATTACTCGGCGGAATCGCGAATAATACCTCGAAGGAATTTTGGGGCTCGGCCATCAGCGAATCCTTCAGTGAACTAACATTCGCGGCAAATCCCAGATCGCCCGGCGCGGTCTGAGCCTTGGCTGGAATGCTCGGCGCACTCGGAACAATCGCCGCCAGACTCTCCAACTGAAATTGCGCGGTCGATGAGCCCGCCCCCACCGCAATGAATACCTCGCACGGACCTACGTTTCCAGTACTTGGCTCGAGCGACGCCGTGCCGTCCTGCGCGCTCACGACCTGCGCTTGGAACGACCCCAGCAGCACCGGCACCGCGTCACTCCCCACCAGTGCGTCACCACCCGCCAGGCCTCCCGATCCTGCACTGATACTTCCTGCACTGATACTTCCTGCACTGATGCCTCCCGCGCTGACCCTCGCCAGCGTCGTATTAAAGTTGACGTTCACTCCCATCACTGGATTCGCGGCCAGCGAGCCATCGGTCACTCGCATGACGAGCGGCTGAAAGGACTGCCCAGTCAGCACAAACTGCGACGACCCACTCACCGTCTCCAACGTCCAGAACGACGGCGGAGTCGAGAACAACGTGAAAGGCTGCCTGCTGCAGGGCGCCAGACTGGGAGCAGCGCAAACACTCACTTGCACGCTCGCATTCTGATTCGTGAGCTGCGCACTGACGGTTGCCAATCCCGAACCGTTCGTAGTCGCGCTCGTCGCCGAAAGCACGGCTGCGCCGTTTGTGACCGTGAAAATGACGTTAACATTCGCCGTCGGCACGCCCGCATCCAGCGCTTCGACCGTAAGCGGAATGGCGACCGACGCGCCTTGCCCAACCCAGTGCGTCGGCGTCAACGCCACCAGATCGAGCGCCGACGAAGTGCCCAACACCGTGGCCTGTTGCGATTGCGGTGAAGAGTACGAGGCGGGCGCCAGCGCGATCGTGATCGTACTCGGTCCGGTCGCGCTGGGAGTCACCCAACTCGACGATTCGCCCGCTTCATCGCTCAGCACTGAACACGAACCCGCAGCGCCGCATACCGAGAACTGCAATCCGTTGGTCGCGCTCCAGGCTATCGTCGCCCCACTCACCGGCGTTACTCCGTCGGCGGCAACTGCACGCACGCGAATCGCATTGGCCGCTTGCGATCCAATCGGAGCCGACGGCTCCGCCCCTTGCAACAAAAGCAAAAAATCTGTGGCCGCGGCGCCATACGTCACTGCGCCAATCATCTGAGAAAAAGCGCCACTCGCCGGATCCGTAACCTCGATCGTAGCCGTCCCATCCTGCGATGCGGGAGGCACCATCACTTCAATCTGGCTTGCCGAAGCACCCAGAACGCTGCCGCCGTTGCCCGCCACGCTCACTTGCTGGCTGGGATTGAACCCCGTTCCCTTGAGGGTCGCCACTCCGCCCAACAGGCTCAGGCGCGCCGGCGTCACCGTATCCGAATAGAGCAGACGAGCCTGGTAGAAGTAATCTGGCCTCCCGTCTCCGCGGTAGTCGGCCACGCCCACCCGGAACGCACCGGAGACGCTGAACTGCGCATCCAGACGGCTCATGCCAAACGTCTCCGAATTGAATGCCGAGGCGGTGGATGCAGCCGCGGGATTCCCGCTCTCGTCGCTCAGTTGCCACATGCCGATGACAGGCTGCAGCTTGGATTCCGTGGGCTGTCCCGTTTCGTCAACCGCAATCACCGAAACCGACGCCGTCCGGTTGGCTTGGACCGTAAATTGGAAAAAATCGGTACTGCCGTATCCCGAAATCCACGACCCCCATCCCCCTCCCAACGGAAGCGCACCAGGCGTCGCATAACTTGTTCCGCTGCCCGGATGCGCCTGCGCGACTTCACTTTGCAACATCAGAATGTCCTGCTCTACGTTCGATCCGCTCTGAATTGTCACGACAACCGGAGCGAAAGAACCCGAGGGCGTCACTTGTGTCGGAGCATACGGCTCCACGCCCTGGGACCAATTCGGGTCCAGCGCCTCCACGCTTAGCTGGTACTGGGCGGTGCTCTGTCCAGCAGGAATCGTCAGTTGACCCAGGTCGAACAACCCTTCCAGCGAAGGATCCTCCGATCCCCACCGGTCGTAACGAAGTCCGTTCGCCTCCAGGTATCCATCAACGATGTTGCCCGCATTGCCATGAAATGCAAATCCTGAAACCGATGAGCCAACGTACCGCCGCGAAGGCTCCCCGGATTCGTCCATCAACCGCGCCACCACATTGACTCCCTGCATCGGTTGCCCCGCGTTCCCCGATGCATCCGTGAAGTACACGCTGCCATAAATTCTGCCATCCGGTTGCGGATTCCCGCTCGCTGGATAAAGCCGCGCCAGCGCGTCCATGTCATCCATCTTCGGTACCGCAGCGTCGGGATAGCAGGCGCTAATCGGCACGCAGGAAATCGGATCGCTGAAATGCATCAACGGAAATCCGGCAAAATCGTCGCTCGTTGCAGGTGGGTTCTGCGTGAGCACGTTCACGTTGGCCTGCGACCAACCTAAGCCCAGAATGCGCCCCAGAACGCGCACCAACCGGTATTGAACGTCCGGCAGTTGCGCAGTCGTTGCCGCGCAGTTTCCGTTGATGACCACGAGCGCGTGAACAATGTTCCCGCTCGCGCTGAAGTTGTCCGGCCCGCCATAAACGGCGTTTGTGAAGCAATCTGACAAGCCGCCGGCGCCCTGACCCAGCAGCGCGTCGGTCACCGTCCCGTCATAGTCGTAAACAATTCCAACCGGAGTGCTCGTGGCCGAGGATGCGATGTCCAATGGGCCTGTAATGGTCCCGTTGGCAGCAATAATATTGTTACCAGTCACGTCTTCGGCCAGATGTCCCGCCTGCGACGCAACGAGGGCCACCCCGGAAACGCCAGTCCAGGCGCCAAAAGCGGTGGCCACGAACGTATCGGCCTGCGCCCCAGGCAGAATCGGGCTCAAGTCTCCCTGATCGGTGAAATACTGCACCGAACTGTTCGCCCAAATCAGCGCTTGTCCTTCAACTCCAGGAGCGTAGCCCGAACCCGCCACGAACGCCGGCCCTCCCGCGCACACGATGACGGTGCTGCAATGGAGAAAAACCACGAATGCCATCATTCGCCAGCGCATGACTTACTCCTCTCGGGCCCTGCCGATGGCCCGCTCCAGTTGATTCACGCTGACTCCGGCTTCAATCCCAATATCCTTACTTGCCAGCGCACGGGACCGGGAAAAAACCGTGCTCCCTGTGTCAATCGCCGCGGCAGGGCCATGTTCAATCGCTCGTATGTTTTGCCCTCTCCGGTCGAGTTCAAACTGCCCTGACGCACCACCCACCGGACTCGTCAGGCCCAGTCGGCTTATCGGGTACAAAAAGATCAAAATGTGCTGGCCCCTTCGCATCGGGCGAAATCTCAGCTGAGCTCCGGTCCACTCGTGTATGGTGAGAGTTTGTCCAGTCTCCACCCCCGCAATCGCGTGGTCCACGCGAAAACTGAGCTGTACCGTCGTGGGAAATCTTCCGATCGACCGATCGCCGACTGCAGTTGATAATGACGCGCTCTGGCTCGCTTCACTAAGGACCGTCCCCGCGAATATCATCCCGGCCCGGCGCGAAACTTGCTTCCACTGTGCACCGAGAACTCGCTCGGCAGCGGCCTGATCGGACTCCCGATCAGACTGTTGACAACTTGCATAGTTTGGCCGAAGAACACCCAGCAGACAGAAGCTCAACATAACAACCACCGCAAGAACGAATGCGCGTCTACACCCAGGCATGGCCAATCATCTTTCTGGAGGGAATCGGACCGGGAGAGGTCCGTGGAATGGAATCAGCGTAACGCGGCGGGAATCAAATGGATGTGCGGGCTGTCACCCCGCATTTGTGACGAATCGGACGCACCGCGCCAGCATGAACGCGAAACTACCTTTTCTTTTTCTGAAGCTGGCGGTTTGCCTTCCTGGTCTCTTTGCGTTGCTGCTTCTCGTATTTCTTCATTGCCTTCCGTTGTTTCTTAGCGGCCTTCTTCAGAAACTTCTGTTGCTGCTTGGCAGCCTTCTGCGAGCGGCGCGCATTTTCTTTGGGACTGATGCGTTGCGCGTGCGCCGGCATCAACCCTGCCAGACTCAAGGCGGCCAGCAAAATGAAAGCGGCAGTTCTTTTCATAACCTCTCCAAAACAAAAATCCTCCAGCGATCTTACACCGAAGCAGCACCCGTACTGGCACAATTAAGAAGTTACTTCTGTAATCCGTCTCGCCGCTGGAGAACCCGCCTACACGCCTGCCCTTCCCTGTTTTTTCGACCCGCCACGCCTCCCCACAACCCGCCGCTCACCCGCCGCTCTATCGATAGTTCTGCTCGATCCATTCCGGATAGCGATACTTCAGCATGTAACAGATCCACATTCCCTGCGCGGTTGAGTGTGGGTTCGACCACTCATCGCCAAAAGAGAAGCGATATGGCGTTCGGCTCCAACCGTTCCAGTTTTCCAGCCAACCCCCGTCGATCTGTTGCGCAGCAAAAGCTCTTTCGACCCATCGGGGCCGGATCAGATCGGGCCTGCCGGCGGCCAGCAGAAATGCGAGCCGTTGCAGGTAGAGGTCCGTTACCCGAAAATCGATAGCAGCCTCCCATGCGATTCGCTCCTCGATTCTCTGCATCAGGCGATCCAAATCGGGCGTAGAACCTTTGGATCTTCGGTAGAAGTACAGGGCGAACAGTTGGTGCGTTGCTTTCCCCGTTCGATACTTGTCCGCAGAGAACATGTCTTCCAATTCCTTGGGCGACAGGCGGACGTCGTTCGGAGCGGCTCCGTGTAAGATCCAACGTTGGTACTCCTCTAAACTCTGTAGCTCGCGTTCGCTCGGGGCACGCGTCGGTATCGCGGGATCGACCATCTTGCCTAAAACAATCGCTTCGACCTTCCAGGCGTCAACGAAACTGGAACCGAGTGCCTTCATCCGTGGCTCATCGGAAAGCGAGGCACAGTCCACCACCATGTGGGCGAGCGCGGAGTTGGATATAAGAGAAAGGCCTCTTGGCGTCGGGACGCCTCCCGTCGCAGTTCGCTGATACTGCCCGACCACCCAGTCCGTGCTGCGCTCCAGCGTATGATCGAGATTCCCCACGAACTCCGCTCGGGAAGGTCGCCGGATCGAGGCATTGTTGTTGAGTAGCGCTATTCCGAGCGCCAACGTCAATACGATTGCCAGGAATACCGCAATTCGTCGCAGCCATTTCGTTACGGACCGCATCTTGGGACGCGCTGCCACGTTCTTAGTGAATCGTCTTCGTTTTCCGCGACATGTAATCCATCAGCAAATACTGGCCGAGCGTATACGGCGTGGTGAAATAAGCCTTTCCCCGGCACATTTGCGTCACTTTCTGCACGAACTGCACCAGCCCATAATCCGACGCCAGCATAAACGTATTGATCAGCACACCCGCCCGTTTGCATTTCGAAACTTCTTCCAGCGTCTCGCTCACCACCAGAGGGTCGAGCCCAAACGCGTTCTTATAGATGCGCCCATCCTCCAGCGTCAGCGCCGAAGGCTTGCCATCCGTGATCATCACGATTTGCTTCATGTCCTTGCGCTGGCGTTGCAAAATCCGTTGCGCCATCCGCAACCCTTCCCGCGTGTTCGTATAGTACGGTCCTACCTTCACCCGCGCCAGTTGCGACAGTGGAACTTCTTCCGCCGAATCGTGGAACAGCACTAGCGACAACGAGTCTCCCGGATACTGCGTCCGAATCAACTGCGACAACGCCATCGCCACTTTCTTCGCCGGAGTAAATCTGTCTTCGCCATACAAAATCATCGAATGGGAACAGTCCAGCATCAGCACCGTCGCGCATGACGACTGGTACTCGCACTGGTGCACCTGCAAGTCGCTGTACTCGAGATTCAGCGGAAGTCCGAGTCCTTCCCGCTGAATCGCCGAAGAAAGCGTCGCCGTAATATCGAGGTTCAACGTGTCGCCAAATTCGTAGGACTTCGAAGCTCCGCTCGCCTCGATGCCCGTCGCCATGTCGCGAGTGTCATGACGCCCAAAGCTCGACTTCCCCAGCGACCCCAGCAAGTCGCGCAGCGCTTTGAATCCCAGAAAGTCGAGACTCTTATCCGTGATCTCGAACTTCGCCTGCTGCGCCTCTCCCACCTGCCCGCCCACGCTCGATTGTTTGGAACGATCGGGCGCCTGGGCTTCGAATGGCTCGTCAATCGAAATATAATCTTCCTGCTGCATGCGCTCGATCAGCTTCTCGATCACTTCTTCGAGTTCGCCATCCATCTGCATCTGCTGCAACCGCTCGCGCATTTCTTCGTCAAACATCTCTCCATTGAGCAGCGCCTGTTCCAGCGCCCGCCGTAACTCATCCAGCGTTTTCTCGCCATCGGGCAGTTCATACCAGAAATTGTCGTTGAATCCGCTCTGCAGAAAATAATCGGAGAGTGCGCTGAGCAGATCCTCCATGCTCATGTCGCCAGCCGGGTCGGGCACGTATTTCGAGTAGCGGATGCGTTTCATAAAGCGGTTCTCAGTTCTCAGTCCCCGGTTCTCAGTAAGACCAGTCCCACACTATTTTCCTCGTCGCTCCCTTGTGCTCTCTGTGATGAAACCTCTAAGCGTCCGAAAGCGCTGAGAACTGAGAAACCGGGAACCGAGAACTGCAAAATCAGCTTAATTAAATCCCCTCTTCCGTCCGAACCCCGGCTCTTCCGGTTCGTACACCCGCTCTTGTTTTTTCGAAGGTTTCTCCCCCGCCGTGAACACCCGCTCTTCGTTGCGTCCTATTCTCTTGTGCGCGTGCAAGCCCTCCAATACGAACTCCGCCGCCGACACCTGCATCTCCGCGCTGTCTTTCGGGCCGACATTCAGCTTGACCAGCTTTTCCATCAGTCCCTGAATCTGACTCAACCCCTCGAGCACATCCTCGGCCCCGGCACTGTCGCTGAGTTGAATCTCTCCGCCCAGATCGAACCACTGCACGATCTGGTTCATGTTCACTCCATGCAGATGCGTGTCGAACGCCTTCGCCACCGCCGTGCGGATCAACTCGCGGCTCACAAAATCCGCGCCCTTCATCTCGCCTTCATATTCAAGCTCCAGCTTGCCCGTGATCGCAGGCAGAGCCGCGTAGATGTCGCTGATGCGCGGCACGATCAAGGTCTCCTGATGTGTCAGCGCCCGCCGCTCGGCATTCGAAACCACGTTCTCGATCGCCGAGATCGGCAGCCGTTGGCTAACTCCCGACCGCTTGTCGATCTTCTTGTCGTCACGCGCCGCAAAGGCGATCCGCTCGATCACTTCGTTAACATATTTTGGAATGCGAAGTTGCGATCCATTACGCTCAATCCACGCTTCCTGCGCCGTGATCGCGATGCCTTCCTCCACCGTCGCCGGATAGTGCGTTCGAATCTCCGACCCGATGCGATCTTTCAACGGCGTAATAATCTTCCCCCGCGCCGTGTAGTCCTCCGGATTCGCGCTGAATACGATCGCAACATCCAGCGGCAGCCGAATCGGGTATCCCTTAATCTGCACATCCCCTTCCTGCATGATGTTGAAGAGCCCAACCTGAATCTTGCCCGCCAGATCGGGCAATTCGTTAATCGCAAAAATTCCGCGGTTGGCCCGCGGCAGCAATCCATAATGCACTGTGAACTCGCTCGACAATTCGTGCCCGCCACGCGCCGCCTTGATGGGATCGATATCGCCGATCAGATCCGCAATCGTGACATCGGGAGTAGCTAGCTTCTCCACGTAACGGTGCTCCGGGGTTAGCCACGCGATCGGCGCGGCGTCTCCTTCCTTCGCCACCAGTTCGCGGCAGCGCCGGCAGATCGGAGCATACGGATTATCGTGAATCTCACAGCCCGAGATGTACGGCATCTCCGGATCAAGCAGCGCAGTAAGCGCCCGCAGAATGCGGCTCTTCGCTTGCCCGCGTAATCCCAGCAGAATAAAGTTATGCCGCGACAAGATCGCGTTCACAATCTGCGGCACCACCGTGTCATCGTATCCAACGATGCCGGGAAATATCGGACCACCCTCCCGCAGCCGCGACATCAGGTTTTCGCGCAACTCGTCTTTGACCCGGCGCGATCCGAGACGCTGTGCAGTGAAAGAGCTTTGGCGCAACTCGCCGAGAGAACGGGCAACACTCATGGCAGGAACTACCCCCACAGGAAAAAGCCTTATGCGGATTATACCGCCCGAGCGAATCGTCAGTCGTCAGTCATCTGCCATCAGTAGGAACTGGTTTTAGCCGAAGGCTGAGCGCCGGAGGCTCCCCCCTAATTCCACCGCGCCTTCGCCGCCCGCCGCAAACCCGGCAGAATCGCTTCCAGATACCCCACCACCGCCTCCAACCGTTTCGCTTCCGACAGCGTTGCGAGCAGGCTTTGCTTGAAATCAAGGTCCAAGGGAAGCGATCCGGCGAGCAAGAATGAAAGATTGCCCGCATCTTCGTCGGGACCGGACGGTTCCGCTCCAGCCAGTTTCACGATCTCCGCATGCAACCGCACCGCCTGCGTCACCATTTCGGCGGCCGGCCTCTCCGCTTCGTCTTCGACCACCGAAATCTCCGCCTGCAGAAACTCGCGCTCTTCGTTGACCTGGATCACCTCAAAGCGTTCCACTCCGCGCGTCATAATGTCCATGCGTCCATCGTCATATTTCTTGGTCACGGACATAATCTCCGCCGTGCACCCAATGTCCGCAACCCCGTCGGACGACGCCCTCACCACCCCAAATGGCTTTTTCTGCTCCAGACACTCCGCAATCATCTCCTTATACCGCGGTTCGAAAATGTGCAGCGGCAACGGCACCCCCGGCAGCAGCACCAGTTCCAGCGGAAAAATCGGCAATAACGAACTCACGGCGTCTCCTGCAGCAATTTTACGCCATTAAGAAGTTCCCAGTTCCCCCGTCTCAGTTCCCAGAAAAACCATCCGCTTCCCACTGAGATCTCAGATCTGAGAACCGAGAACTGAGAACTGCGGTTTGACTTGTCTGCCTCCACGCGATACAAGAATCGCCATGGAAATGGATGGAAAAGTCGTGGTCGTGACCGGGGCCTCCATGGGCATAGGAGAAGCCATCGCCAAGGTTTTCGCCGGCGCTGGCGCCAGTGTAGTGTTGCTCTCGCGCGATGCCAACCGCGCCGAAGCTGCCCGCCACCGCGTCGGCCACACCGAGCGCACCCTGGCCCTGGCCTGCGATGTGCGAAACCCCGAAGACGTCGGTCGCGCCCTCGCCTTAACCCTCCATCACTTCGATCGCGTCGATGTGTGGGTCAACAACGCAGGCGTGGGCATTCGCGACTCGGTCGCCGACATGGAGACTTCCGCACTCCGAGAATTGTTCGAAACCAACTTCTTCGGCGCTATCTGCTGTATGCAGTCCGTCGTGCCCGCCATGCGCGAAGCCGGCGGCGGCACCATCATCAACATTTCAAGCGTTGCCGGACACATCCCAGTGCCGTTCATGTCTCTGTACTCCGCTAGCAAATTTGCCATGAACGCCATCGGCAAAGGCGCCCGCTTGGAATTACAACCTGACCACATCAACGTGCTCACCGTCTGTCCCGGCTACGTCAGTACTGAGTTCGGCGCCCATGTAGTCGCCAGCCGCCAGGGCAATGTGCGTCCCAAGTCCGTACGCGGCATCACCGCCGAGCGCGTGGCCAGAGCGGCCTATCGCGGCTATCTCAAGCACAAACGCGAGGTCGTCGTCCCCTGGACCATGATCCCTGTCATAAAGCTCTACCAGCTTCTTCCTGGCCTCGTCGAGTTCGGCCTGGCCAAAGCCATGAAGCGCACGAAGCCGAAACAATAACCGAAACTACCTCCATGAATCGGACCCGTCATTGGATTCATACGTCTAGATTCCTGAGTGTCTAGATTCCTGAGTAAAGATACGTAAATCTAGCTACCCTTCCCGCGCCTCAGGCATCGAATGCAGTAGGCAGAACCGCAGTTTTCCGCCCCCACGAAAAGGCCGTTTTGCACGGCGGCCTTGGGGGTGGAAACTGCTGTTAATTTTTCCGTGCTCTCTTTTCGGTAGAATAGGACCTATGAGATTCCGGTCCCGACCTGCGCCCCTGGCCTCGCTTTTCAGCATCCTCTTGGGCTTGATTGTGCTTTCCCAATCGGCCCGCGCACAAGAAGGCGCCCTCGACAAATCCCCCCCCAAAGGCATCACCGTCGAGGAGATTATCAAGCGCTTTGCCGCCAAGGAGAAGGAGTTTAAGGAAGCCCGCGATCAGTACACCTTCCGCCAGGATGTCAAGGTCATGACGCTCGACGGCGACACTCCCGACGGCATGTACCAGCAGGTGTTCGACGTGACCTTCGACGATAAGGGACACAAGATCAAGAACGTCGTCTTTGCGCCCCAACCCACACTCGAACGCCTAATGATGACCGAGGAGGATTTCGACGACATCGAGAATCGCCTCCCCTTCGTGCTCACGGCCGATGAAATCGGAGAGTACGACATCCTCTACGTCGGCCAGCAAAAACAGGACGAACTGGACACCTACGTCTTCGACATTGCCCCGAAGCAGATTGTCGGGAAGAAACGCTATTTCCAGGGCCGCATCTGGGTCGACAACCACGATTTTCAAATCGTCGAGACTTACGGCAAAACCGTGCCCGATATCCGCAAGAAAAAGGGTCAGGAAAATCTATTCCCCAAGTTCACCACTTGGCGCGAACAGATTGATGGCCAGTATTGGTTTCCCACCTACACCCGCGCCGAAGACACCCTGAAATTCGCTATGGGCGACATCAAGATCCGCGAGGTCATCAAATACACCAACTACAAACGCTTCGGAGCTAAGTCCAAGATCATCTACGAAGGCCAGGAAGTGCAGAAGGCGGAACCGAAGCCCGGCGAACCGAAGCCGCCTGAAACTCCAAAGCCGCAGTAACAGATATCACTCGTTTCATTCAGTGCGAGGTCCCCACCCATTCGTGCTTTGTGCGAAGCAGTGGGAACCTCCCTGAACCCTTTCGTTACCGCCTAGTTCACTACCTGCTTCACCGGTTTTGACTTGCTGCCGGAGAAGTCCGTGTCCCCGCCATACACCGCGGTCACCGAGTGCGTTCCCGCCTTCAGCGAAGAGGTTGTAAAGCTCGCCGAACCGCCGCTTAGCGTTCCAGTTCCCAGCACAGTCTTGCCTTGCTCAAATGAAACGGTTTCTCCATCCGGCGGCGCGCCCGCGCTCGAACTGACCTCTGCGGTGAACATCACCGGCTCCCCCGGACTCGACGGATTCACCGACGACTTAAGCGCCGTCGTCGTCGTTTCCCTTCCGACGGTGACGTAGAATGTGGCGGGGCCAGCGCCAGTCTGGGCATCCCACACTTCAACCTGCACCGAGTCGCCGACATTCAGAACGTAGTTGTACTCGCCCCATTGCCCGGAAAATCCACCCAATGTGATCTTATCGTTCGTCCAGGAATTGACGATCAGCGTCACCGTGTCGTTGAATCCGGAATAGCCGGCCTGCCAGGCTGGCTGGGCCGTCTGATCCTCCAGGCTAATGTAGTCGGAATCGCCCGTATATGGAGCCTGCTTACCAAAGCCGCTGCCTTTGATCGTGATCGTCTGATACTGCTGCGTCGTAATCGGACTGACCGATGTAATCGTAGGCTGTGCCTGGCACAGCATCGGGCAGAGCGCCAACGTGATGGCGGCGAGACAGACAACGACCACAATCTTCATCTTCATGATAGTCCCTCTTGGCAATGCAATTTTTGTTCCGTCGTGGAGCTGGCGGGCCAGATTCGTGCTAAACTCCCCTGCAATACACGACACTTGGGTACCCTAGTTACCCGAGTCTTCCCCCGTAGGCAAGTCAAAAGAAGTAAATTGTTGTAAAGGCCGTATCTTCCCGATGACGCGGGACTTCTACGAGTTTGGCCCGTTTCGCCTCGATCCCGCCGGACGCCGTCTTTTGCGTGCTGGCAGTCCCGTTATACTCACGCCCAAGGTGTTTGATACTCTCGTCGTGCTGGTCGAGCATCACGGCCACAGTCTCAGCCGTCCCGAACTGATCGCCCGTATCTGGCCCGGAACCTCGGTGGACGAGCACAACCTGAATCAGTCCATCGCCGTCCTCCGCAAGGTACTTAATGACGACTCCCGCCAGCCGGACTATATCGCCACGCTTCCCGGACGCGGCTACTCCTTCATTGCTGAAGTTAGCCACGCCAAAGTTAGCCA
>Ga0182030_10006259_pt1 | contig 25149 bp, 29 predicted proteins | sample 812S3MmetaG_FD_121299 | JGI IMG/M metagenome (GOLD analysis project Ga0182030, IMG submission 121299) | Permafrost microbial communities from Stordalen Mire, Sweden - 812S3M metaG (Illumina Assembly) | ecosystem: Environmental > Terrestrial > Soil > Wetlands > Permafrost | place: Sweden...
CCGCGCCGCCATCCTGAAGCACGTCGCCGGAGACAATGCCACCCAGCAAGAAACCGGCTTCCTAACCAGCGTGCGCCACCAGAAACTAGTCAACGACGCGCTGGGAGCGCTAGCCGCCGCCACCAACGCCGTAGCCACCCGAGTCCCGCACGAGATGCTCCTGCTCGATCTTTACGCATCCCTCCGCCCCCTCGACGAAATTACAGGCGCCACCACCAACGACGACATCCTGAACCTGATATTCAGCACTTTCTGCATCGGAAAGTAGAGTGGAGTTCAGTGTGGTTCATCGAGCTGTAAAGATGATCGCTAACATACTGTTGTACAAACATATAGTGTTCTATGCTGTCCAGCGGAATACACAGGAAGCCAAAGCGTGATGTGTACTCCAGTTGCCAACCGGTATAAGAGCATTAAAGCCGAGGCAAACCCGCTACCTACTGTGCGACGGAAGGGGACTCTGGTTGGAGCTTCTGCCGAGCGGAAAGCTGTCATGGCTGTTTCGCTATCGATTTAAAGGCCGGCCAGAAAAGGTGTCGCTTGGCCGTTACCCGGATTTGAGTCTTAAAGCGGCTCGGAATCAATGTGCGTTCAGGTAAGATGTTGCCATCCTGTGCACGGATAGCCGTAACCTAGAACATGATCACTCTCAATGACATCCAGTCCGCCTTGGGCCGCATTCGCAACTCCATCTACCTCTCGCCCTGTGCGCGTTCGGAGACATTTTCCGAGTCCACCGGCAACCAGGTTTACCTGAAGCTCGACAACCTGCAGCGCACCGGCTCTTTCAAGGAGCGCGGCGCGCTGAACAAGTTGCTCTCGCTCAGCGCCGAAGAACGCGCCCAGGGCGTTATCGCCGCCTCGGCCGGAAATCACGCCCAAGGGGTTGCCTACCATGCCGGCAAGCTTGGCATCCGCGCCCAGATTTGCATGCCGCTGACCACGCCTCTCATCAAGGTTTCGGCAACGCGCGGTTACGGCGCGGATGTGGTTCTGCACGGTGCCAACTACGATGAAGCTTGTGAAGAGGCGCTCCGCCGCGGCGAGGCTGAGCACCTTGCCTTCGTCCATCCCTTCGATGACGACGTCGTCATCGCCGGGCAGGGCACGATCGGCTTGGAGCTCCTCGAGCAGCATCCCGATCTCGAAGCCGTAGTCGTCCCGATCGGAGGTGGAGGGTTGATTGGCGGCATTGCCTGTGCGCTGAAAGAATCGAATCCCAAGTCGAATACAAAGATTCAAGTTTTCGGAGTTCAGCCCTCGCGCCTGCCGTCCATGAAAGTGGCCGTCGCTGAAGGCAAGCCCGTGACGCTCAACGCGTCGTCCACCATCGCCGATGGCATTGCTGTCCGGCGTGCCGGTGAGCGCACGCTGCCGCTGGTTCAGAAGTACGTGGACGACATCGTCACCGTCGAGGAAGAAGAAATCGCCAATGCCATCCTGCTGCTGCTGGAGCGCGAAAAAACTCTGGCCGAAGGCGCCGGCGCGGCAGCCCTCGCGGCGCTGGTCAACCGCAAGCTGCCTTTCGTCGGAAAGAAAGTTGCCGTGCTGGTCTGCGGCGGCAACATCGACGTGACCCTGCTCTCCCGCATCATCGAGCGCGGCCTGGTGAAAGACGGACGTCTGGTGCGCCTGCGTGTCCATCTGCCCGACTATCCCGGCGCGCTCAATCGCCTCACCTCGATTCTGGCGCAGCATCGCGCCAACATCGTCGAGACGGACTACGACCGCGCCTACCACGGCGTAGGCCTGGGCGAGACTGCAATCGAAATCACCATGGAAACCCGCGGCCCCGACCACATCGCCGAAATCATCTCAGCCTTGGGTGCGGCGGGATATACGCAGGAACGGGTGCTGTAGGGCTTTTTCACCGCCGAGACGCCGAGAAAACAGGAAACGCTGTTTCGGTTTCTCGGCGTCTCGGCGGTGATATTTATTCAAACTGTTTCCGAAATCTCTCCAACTGATCCTTGACTTTCCCGACCTCCCGCCGCAATTCCGCCACTTCTTCTTCCAGCCGCACAATGCGCTCTGCATCCGCCGGATTGCGCTCAACTGCCGCTCCAGCCTGCATCGGCGATTCCGTTTCCACCACATCCCCAGCCAGCAGATGCGCATATCGAAATTCTTTTGTTCCCGGCTGTCGGCGCAGCACTTTCGCCAGCGGAGGTTCGCGTTGCATCAACTTTTGCAATGCCGATTGCACATCCTCCAGCGTTTCGAAGTGATGCATGCGCTCGGCGCGTCCGCGCAGCTCGCCCGGAGTCTGCGGACCGCGCAGCAACAGCACGCACAGCACGGCAATTTCCGGACGCGTGAAGTTGAATACCTCCTGCAAGCGCTGCTCATATTTGGTAACACGGCTATCGGCGCCGCGTGCCGGGCCGGCCATGCGCTGCTGCTGCAGACCCTCCAGTGCATCGCGCACCGCATCCTCGTCCAACTGCATGACCGGATCGCGGTTCGTCTTCTGATTGCAGGCATTCACCAGCGCGTTCAGCGACAGCGGATAGTATTCCGGCGTGGTGATGTCTTTTTCAATCAGCGACCCCAGCACGCGGACTTCGGTTTCCGTCAGCTTGATTTCCATGGATTTCATCATTGTACCGAGTCGCCAGAACGATGGAGCGACGCGCGCGAGCCTGCCTTGAGCTTGTTCGAAGGGACACCCGGCCCTCCACCGGCTGGGCACGGTATACTCAATAGTTTGCCGGACGCATCCAATAGAACCAGTAGCCAGTAGCCAGTAGCCAGTTTCCAGTTTCGAAACGGGAGACGGTGTTTCCCGTCAGACTTCAGGCTCGGGGAGAGAGTGAGTGGTTGGCAACTGGGTACTGACAACTGACAACTGGCAACTGCATTTCAAGGAGGAATCGTGAGGAGATACCTGGGAGTTTTGGCCGGCGTGGCGGCGCTGTGTGTGATGTCGTGGGCGCAAGTTCCAGCCCAGGCTCCGCCTCCAGATCAAGCTCCGGCTCCAGCCCCAGCTCCCGAGCCACTTCCGATTCCCACTCCGGCCGCCAACCCCGCCCCCGCCCGCCCGTATCCGCGGATCGAACTCTTTGCTGGCGGTACGTATGCCGAGGCTGGTCTTTTCAATGCTGGACACTGGGCGGGGTTGCCCGGCTGGGACGCTTCTCTCGGCCTGAACGCGGCCCGTTGGTTCGGGATCGTCGTGGAGGGCGGCCAGTACTTCGGAACCTCAAAGATTCCGACAGGCACCCCGGAGCCATTTCCTCCGTGTGGCGGGCAAAACGGCTTCTGCCCCGGCACTTACCCCACGTTCGACGTGACGACGCGAGAGTACAACTTTCTTTTCGGCGCGCAGTTTGCCCGCCGCAAGTATGAACTCTGGACGCCGTTTGGCGAGCTCCTGTATGGACATCAGGGCACGCGCGGCCAGGCGACCGGAGGCGGTGCTACGTTCACGGAAATCGGCACGGGCCGGGCGCTGGTGGCCGGCGGCGGCCTCGACCGCAGAATCAATGAGCGCTTCGCATTGCGGTTCAAGGCCGATTATTTCCAGACCGGTTCCCAGTTTCCTACTTTCGCGAAGAAGAAGCAGGACAATTTCCGCTTCTCCGTGGGCATTGTCATCCGCAACGTGCGCAAGAAGAAGCGCAGCCTCGACGAAACTGATGTCGCACCGTAGATCTGGGGCACTGCCTGGAGGCGACCCAACCGTTGCTGTTGCCGGCTTGCGCGAGGACGCTGACAGCGAGCGGCCATCGACTAACGGGCGTGAGCGAAACTCGAGCAACGCGTTCGCATCCGGCGATAATTCCGTCCGCGCGCTTTGTCCGGAGTCCTCATGCCGACAGCCACGGCGCTAAGAGCGGCGCAGAAAATCGCTCAGCGGCTTGGTCTTAGTCCGCAGTTCGTCGGCGAGATCGGCGCCCTTTTCCACCACTTCCTCGATGCGGTCTTTGGCTTCGTCCGTCCAGTCCGAGGCGGTTTCCAGGGCGTCGTTATAGGATTCCCGCAGGTCTTTCCGCAACTGCCGCCCGCTCTTCGGAGCAAGCAGCAGGCCGAGGGCGGCGCCGACGCCAAGCCCGATCAGCAGAAAAGTGACTGCTGTACCGACGGTACCTTCCGAACTCTCGTATTTCCCGATGCGCATAGAAACCTCCCAATCAAGCTCTATTCTAGACCCGTTTTGAATTGGTGATTTTGTGATCTGTAATTTAGTAATCTGAAATGGGGACAGTCTGGGTCTTCAAATTGCCAAATCCCCCCGGTTCCCACAATTCTGCCCGCCTGTGTAAAATGAACTGTTGATCCCAAATGCGGCGGGAGCCCAGCGACCTCCGCCCCAGCAGGCCAAAAGCGGGCCCGCCGGGGACCACGGACCTGCCTGGCTGCCCAGAATTCCTAGCAGAGCGTAAGGAGATGTAAACCAGCAATGTCGATTCCAGCGACCCAACTCCGTCCCGGCATGATCATCAAGCACAACAATGACTTGCATTCCGTATTCAGCGTCGAGCACCGCACGCCTGGCAACCTGCGCGCCTTCATCCAGGCGAAGCTGCGCAACTTGCGCACGGGCGCCATGTTCGAGCACCGTTTCCGCTCTCCCGACCCCATCGAAAAGGTCAACGTGGACGAGGTCAACATGGAGTTTCTGTATGCCGATGGCGACAGCTACTACTTCATGGACACCGAGAATTACGAGCAGACTCACCTGACCCGCGAGATCCTCGGCGATGCAGTGGATTATCTGACCTCGAATCTCCAGATCAAGGTGGAGTTTTTCGATGGCAAGGCGGTGGGAATCGAGTTGCCGCAGACCGTGGTGCTGACCGTGACCGAAGTCGAGCCTGGCCTGAAGAGCGCCACCGCATCCAGCGTGACCAAGCCGGCGAAAACCGAAACCGGCCTCATCGTGCAGGTGCCGCCGTTCATCAACGAAGGCGAGAAAATTAAGGTGGACACGGCGGAAGGAACGTATCTGTCGCGGGCGCAGTGAAAAGTCGGAAGCAAGAAGTCAGATTGGAGAAGTGAAGAACTCTCGATGCACACAGCGCTTGGGAGCTTTTACTTCTGCAATCTGACTTCTGACTTCTGCAATCGATTTCATGGCTTCCACCAATGATCAATCTCGCGCTCTGGCTCGCCGCTTCGTCGTCCGCGGACGCGTCCAAGGCGTCGGCTTCCGCTGGTTTGTAGAGCGTGAGGCGCACCTTCTCCGCATTGCCGGATGGGTACGCAACAATCACGATGGCAGCGTTGAAGTGCTGGCCATGGGAACGCGCGACCAGTTGGCTGGATTGCGGTCGCGCCTGCAGGATGGCCCGCGCGCGGCGCGCGTGGATGATGTGGAGGAATCCGAGGCCGATCCGGTCGCGGGACTCAGTTCATTTCAAGTTCGAGGAGCCTAACAACCCGGGTAGAAGTCGGTGAGTAGTATGCGGGCCAAACTTTCTGTGACTTGTCATCCCGAACGAAGTGAGGGATCTGCAGTTTGCGGCAAGATGCAGATCCCTCGCTTCGCTCGGGATGACAAAATTTGGCTAATTGAGAGTCGAAGACCGAGATCTTACTTTCACCACAAAGTTGTTAACTTTACTTCGAGGAGCTTACCCTTTAGATGCCGACCGAACCTGTAGATTGCGAGGGATTGAAAAAGCTGATCCGGGAGGTGCCCGACTTCCCGAAAAAAGGCATCCTGTTTTACGACATCACCACGCTGCTCAAGGACAAACTCGGCTTCGCGCGGCTGATTGACGCGCTCGCGGAGAACTATGCCGGCCAGAAGATCGACCTGATACTGGGCATGGAGGCGCGCGGATTTATTTTCGCCCCAGCACTCGCCTACCGGCTGAATGCGGGATTCGTTCCTGTCCGCAAGCCGGGGAAGTTGCCCGCCGAAACGGTGAAAATCAGCTACGACCTGGAGTACGGCAGCAACACGCTGGAGGTCCACAAAGATGCCATCAGAAAGGGTCAGCGCGTCTTGATCGTGGACGACCTGCTGGCCACTGGCGGAACGGCCGCCGCGACTGCCGAACTGGCCAGCGGCTTGGGAGCGGAGATTGCGGGGCTGGCGTTTGTGGTCGAACTGGACTTCCTGAAAGGTCGCGAGAAACTGGCAAAGTACAATGTGTTCTCGCTGCTGCACTATTCCCGGTGATACATACGATCGGTAATTATGAAAGGTGATAGCAAGGCGAGGCAGCGGCAGCTTCCGGGCTCGACCGGGCACCGCGCTGCCACCCCTCAGACTTCCCGTCCTGCTTTCTTTACTCGCTCACTTTACCAGGTACGCAACGGCCCGGAATAGACCTCTCCAGATCGCCAGGCTGACAATCAGCGACGCGCTGTAGGAGAAGATCGCAATCCAGTTCCACTGGATACACCTTTCACTTTCTCGGATCCACATGGGGGAGGGCTCCTTGTTCGCTTGATCGAATGCAATTATGTAACCGTTTCTTCTTTTCCGCAAGTTATTGACAGCATTACCCCGGCATGGCGATCCACTTTATTCAAGATGGGTGAAATCGCTATGCGTCAAAAAAATCGCGCAGATGCTGCCCAACCCGGCGCCGAAGTCTTGACACTTGCAGCCGCTCCGCCGTCAGGCGAGGCCAACTCTCGGGCGCGCCCCAGCGATGGTGATAAGCTAACCACTTCGCCGGAATGATACAGTCGGTTAATCTTGAGTTGAATGCGGAGTTCGATGCCGAGCGCGATCAGACTTTTCCTTCTACTGACGGCCATACTACCGATGGTCATTCGGATGAACGCCTCTGCGGCCGCCGCTGATTCCGCTTCGCTCCCGCCCTCCATCACTACGGCGCCACTCTCGGTCGACCAGGTCGTGGATAACCTTGTCCGCAGAGATGCAGAGCGGGCGCAGGCACTGCGCCATTACGAATCCACGCGCGTGTATCACCTCTCCTATCGTGGATTCCCGGGTGATCGCGACGCCGAAATGACCGTCGAGGCAACTTATGACAGTCCTTCGACCAAGAACTTCAAAGTGATCTCGCAAACGGGATCGAAGCTGATCACCGACCGCGTGTTCAAACGCTTGCTGGACAGCGAGAAAGAAGCCACCGAGCCGCAAATGCACCGGCGCACGCTGCTCAACCACGAGAATTACGATTTCGTGCTGATTGGCTACGAGCCCCCGGACGTCAATTCTCCGGACAAGCACAGCCAATACGTGCTCGCCGTCTATCCGAAGGAGAAAAGCAAGTACGTCTATCGCGGCAAAGTGTGGGTCGACGCAAACGACTTCGCCGTCACCCGGATTGAAGCGGAGCCCGCCCAGAATCCTTCCTTCTGGACGAAGAAAAATGAAATTCGTCACGAGTACATGAAGGTGCAGGATTTCTGGCTTCCCCGGCGCAACCAGTCCGTAAGCTACATACGCCTCGGCGGGCGCGCCACGCTGACGATCGATTACAGCAACTACCGGGTCACGGATTCGCAACGGCCGGCGAACTCCACATCGTCTTCCAGTGTGGGAGCCCGCTAGGTTACGTAGGGACGGCCGCCCGTCAGGTGTAAGAGGTCGGGCTTCCTGAGACCCGAGACCTGACACCTGAGACCTAGCCTCCGGTAGTACAATCCCGCCATGGGCAGCCTGATCCAGCCGAATGCAAATCCCACGGCGGAGCCGCAGGAGTCCGGGTTCCGTCCGATTCTCATCGGGATTGTAATTGTAGGCATTGTGGTCGGTCTTCTTGCGCTGGTTTTTCGCGCCGAGCAGAAAAAGCCCGCTGTGCCTCCCGCCTATGCCGCGAATCTGAAGTTCTCAGACATGCAGACCAGCGCCGCGCAAAATTTTGTGGGTGCGACCGTCAGCTATCTCGATGGCAACATCACCAACACTGGCGATAAAACGGTCATTCACGCGGTAGCGCAGGTCACCTTCAAAGACGACATGGGACAGATGGCGCAACGCGAAGAACTCCCCATACGCGTTCTGCGCACCGGCGGACCCTACGACGAAGCCGTGGATCTCAACCTCTCGCCGCTCGCGCCCGGACAAAGCAAACCTTTCCGCCTGACCTTCGAGAACATCTCCGCCCAATGGAATCACGCCTATCCGGATCTGCAGATCACCGAGGTCAGCGTCAAATAAGGTCAGAGTTAGAGGTCAGATTGCAGAAGTAAGAATCTTCGGGTTGGGTTTTCACCTCTGCAATCTGACCTCTAAGCTCTGACCTCTACTACAATGGCCTCGTGCCTGACGTAAAACCATTCCGTCTGACGGAGTCCGTTAAAGCCGCGGGTTGAGCGTCCAAGCTGAGTCCGGCGGTGCTGGACACGGTGCTTGGGAAATTAGCCCGGCAACAGGACCCGAATGTGCTAGTCGGCTTCGATCACGCCGACGACGCCGGCGTGTATCTCCTCACGCCAGAGACGGCGCTCGTCCAAACGGTGGATTTTTTCACGCCCATCGTCGACGATCCCTACACCTTCGGCCAGATCGCCGCGACCAACGCGCTCAGCGACGTCTACGCCATGGGCGGAAAGCCGCTGACTGCGCTCGCTCTCGTTTGTTTTCCCGACAAAGGCGATCTCAACATCCTCGAGCGTATTCTCGCCGGCGGCTTGTCGAAGATGATCGAAGCCGGATGCACGGTGGTCGGCGGCCACAGCATCCGCGACGAAGAAACGAAATTCGGATACTCGGTCACCGGAGTGATTCATCCCAAGCGCGTGCTCGCCAATCAGGGCGCGCAACCCGGCGACAAACTTCTGTTCACCAAAGCGCTCGGTACTGGCGTCATTTCAACAGCAATCAAGAAAGGCGTAGCGAAGCAGGAGTGGATCGAAGCCTCCGTGAAATCGATGACCACGCTAAACAAGATCGCCGCCGAGGTAATCACCACTGCTCACGTAGGGGCGGACGCATTCGTCCGCCCCACCGAGCAAAGCCCCGCGGCGAGGGGCACGGCCAACGACCAGCGACCAACGACCAGCGACGCCTTCACCGTCCACGCCCTAACCGACGTCACCGGCTTCGGCCTGATCGGCCATGCCCGGGAAATGGCAATGGCATCGAACGTCAGCCTCGTTTTGCATTCCGCCAGGATTCCCGTGCTCGAAGGCACGCTCGAGTGCATCCGCGCCGGCTACATTCCCGGTGGACTCAAAGCGAATCGCGATTTTGCCGAATGCCTGGTCGGCTATGACGAGTCGGTGCCCGCCGAGATCCGAACGCTTCTCTTCGACCCGCAAACCGCCGGCGGCCTGCTGATCTCGGTTTCCGCCGAAGACGCCGGACCGCTCACCCGCGCGCTGCGGGACGCGGGCGTTCCCGCCGTAGAAATCGGCGAAGTAATACCGCCCACGAAACCTCTAATCCGAGTCACTGCTTGATTAGCGAGCTCAGCCCGCGTTGATCAGTTCCCAGATGTGGGCCAAATGATGGTCATCGTGCTCCGCTACAAAATACAGATGGTCCACCAGCCGCATGGGTGTTTTCAGCCGCGGATGGAGAGAGACGCGGGCGAAAACTGCGGCGTCAATCTTCTCCACTCTGCTCACCAGTTGCGAGCGGGCGCTTCGGAATTCGGCCAGAACCTCATTGATCGGGCGCTGATTGTGCTGCGCTTCGCGCGTCTTCCGATTGCTCAAGTCAGCCACAGTAAGCTCTGATGCTTCCCTCAGGTAGTCATCGACGCGCGCCATCCATAGAGGTTCGAGATCGAGCAAGTGCCCGGCATGTTCCTGGGCCGACCACTTTTCATTTTCCTGCGGCGTCCTGACTAGAACGTTGCGATCAGCGCCGCGAACGATTTCCTCCAGCCGGGCTGGCGTGCCTCGCAAGCGCGCGCACAGGTTCGGATGCTGTTCCACCGGAAACGTGAAGTCGAACTTCCTTTCAAACCAAATCGGCGGTTGGTTCATGGGTGCAGGCGAATCATGAATTATGTCTTCCTACAAGATGCCAGACCAAGCGGCAGCGACGCAATTCGTGGAACAGTGTCGCGCCGACAGGACCTTCTCCGCAGCGGTTGCATCTATACTCCCAAATCGTGGACCATTAGCTTTTAAATATGTAGCCATTTTCTGTTTCTGCGAAAGGAATCCTCAAATGAAAACCCGCAATCTTGGACGTTCCGGCCTCAAGGTTTCCGCCCTCGGCCTGGGCTGCATGGGCATGTCGGAGTTTTACTCCGGACGCGATGACGCTGAATCGATCGCGACCATTCATCGCGCGCTCGAACTCGGCATCACCTTTCTCGACACGGCCGATATCTACGGACCGTACAAGAACGAGGAACTCGTCGGACGCGCGATCAAGGGCAAGCGCGATCAGATTGTGCTGGCCACGAAGTTCGGAATTGTTCGCGATCCCACGAATCCCAATGTGCGCGGCGTTAGCGGCAAGCCCGACTACGTGAAGAAATCCTGCGAAGCGAGTCTGAAGCGGCTGGGCATCGAGCACATTGATCTCTACTATCAGCACCGCGTCGATCCGAACACTCCGATTGAGGAGACGGTAAGCGCCATGGCGGAACTGGTCAAGGAAGGCAAAATTCGCCATATCGGCTTGTCGGAAGCTTCAGCCAACACACTGCGGCGTGCAGTGAAGGTGCATCCCATCGCGGCATTGCAGACGGAGTATTCGCTGTGGACGCGCGATCCCGAAAAGGAAATACTGGCGGCGTGCCGCGAACTCGGCATCGGCTTCGTCGCCTACAGTCCGCTGGGGCGCGGTTTTCTTACCGGCCAATTCAAAAAGTTCGAAGACCTGGCGGCGGATGATTATCGCCGTTTCTCGCCCCGCTTCCAGGGCGAGAACTTTCAGAAGAATCTCGATCTCGTGAAAAAAGTTGAAGAGATTGCGCGCGAAAAGAAATGTCAGCCTTCACAATTGGCGCTCGCATGGGTGTTGGCACAGGGCGACGACATTGTCCCGATCCCCGGCACGAAGCGACGCAAGTATCTCGAGGAAAACGTCGCGGCGGTGGATTTGAACTTGACTCCGGAAGACCTGCGCCGCCTGAGCGAAGTCTTTCCCTCAGGCGCGGCTTCGGGATTGCGCTACCCGGAGCACATGATGAATCTGGTTAATGGATGACTCGGCAAGGCTCACGTAGGGACAGCCGCCCTCGGCTGTCCAGCGGAGCGAAGCTCCGCGGCGTCGGCGTCATTCAGCAACCTCAGGGTATCCGACACCTTAGCCGCCCAGAAGTTTATTCACTTCGGCATAAGGCACAGCTCCCTCCATAGCGCTGTACGTTCCAGAGGTCCTGAGTTCCTCCGCTACTCGCCGCAGCAGCCCGAGGGTCGCGCGCATGGGCCCCGACCCCAAGCTCACGCGTGACACGCCCAGCTTTTCGAGTTCCGGAATCGAGGGCGTTCCCGGCACGGCGAGAATGTTAAGCGGACACTCTACCGCTTTCGCCAGCCGTCTTATCGTCTCGGCGTCCTTGAGTCCGGGGGCGAAGACGCAATCGGCGCCCGCATTGCGAAACGCAAGCAGCCGCCGCAAAGCTTCGGAATAGTCCGCATCGGGATTGCCCCCTGGCAGCAGGTACACATCGGTGCGAGCATTCACCACAACTTGCGCCCGCATCTGCATGGCGGCTTGGCGCGCCGCCTTGATCTTTTCGACCGCTAGCTGCAAGTCGATCAAGGGCTGGTCCGGGTTGCTGCTCCCGTCTTCCAGATTCATCCCGACGACTCCCGCCCGAATCAGTTCGCGCGTCGTCTTGGCGGCATCTTCCGGGCTGGAACCATATCCCGATTCGACGTCAGCGGTCACAGGTACATGCACAGCGCGAGCGATGCGGCCGATACGCGCCATCATTTCCTCGCGTGGAATGCGTTGGCCATCGGGATGACCTAGCGAAAAAGCGATGCCGGCGGAAGTGGTTGCAATCGCCGGGAAGCCAGCCTCCTCGAAGATGCGGGCGCTGGCCACATCCCACGCGTTCGGCAGGATAAGCACGCCCGGTCCGCGATGGAGCTGCCGGAATTGGATCGCTTTGTCGGTATGGGAATCCACAAGTTCTCTCCTCTATTATTTATTATTCTTTCCGGAAGATTTGTTTCAACCGCAGTCAACTGCCGCTAGCTTTTTCGCGCATACGGTCGAGGAAGCTGGGGACATGCACCACGGCGCGTCCCACGGTGCCGCGTCCAATCTCCTGCACGCCATCGTCGGCGCGGACGCGCATGATATAGAAGCGGCCGTCAAACGATTCCAGTTCCGCCTCGGCGCGAATTCGCATTCCGATGCCCGTGGCCGCACGGTGTTCGACGTGGATCGAGATGCCCACCGTGATTTCTCCCTCATCACAATACGGTTGCAGCGCGTGGAAGCTGGCCGTTTCCATGAGCCGAATCATGTCGGGAGTCGAATACACCGGCGGCAGTTCCGGATGATGCGCGGCAAGCGTGTGCTTCAACTCAACGGTTTCCGCTGCTTCGCCACGCGTGCCGATGGGGATGGGTCGGGCCATTCTTGCGCCGTGTGGATTTTCAATTCTAGCTTGAGGCCAAAGCCGACGCACGCTCCAGCCGCCGCGCCTCGAAGCCATCCATCACGGCCCATAAAGCCTTGGCCGCGGTCTCGGCGGCGGCCAGTGCCTTCTTGGCCGTCTCCGGATTGGCCTTGACCCGCTTCTCCAGTTGGGTGCGCCACACCTGCGCGTGGTGCACGTCGGCGGTGGCGTGGAACGTGAAATAGCCGCGGGTCTTCTCATTGGCGCCGTAGCGTTCCCGCAGGACGCGATCTTTCTCTCGCGCGATGCGCGGCACCTGCGATTCGTAAGCATAGAAAGCCGCCAGCGCCTCTTCCGGAGTGCCTTCGCTGGCGACACGGTGAAACCAGGAAATGAGCTTGCGAACTTCCCCCGCCGGGCGCCGTTTCGGAACGCGGCCTCCGCCCATGCCCTCCACAAAATCGAGCCACAGTTCGGAGTGCGAACGTTCCGGCTCGCCGAAGGAATCTTCGCCACCCTTTTCATCGGTCATGTTGGCGAGAACGGCGCGGCGCAACTCACCTTCCTCCAGCCGGACACCGAGCTGCGCCAGATAACCCGGAAACGCGTCCACGTGCGGGTAATAATCCTCGGCGTAGGTGCGCAGATCGTCGCGGGTCAGCTCGCCCGCCGACCAGGCTTTGTAGAACGGATGACTGAGCAAATCGTATGAATGAATGCGTTCGTCGAGCAGAGACAAAAATGCTTTCGTTTCCATGATGTTCTTTTCCCCGATGACTTCGGTACTCTTAACTATACGGTTGGGAGCGGCCGATCACAAGGACGGTGCCGCCAGCCACAATCGGAATTGCGCTTCTCGCCGCGAAGCGGTTCTATTGTTTTTTCCCAGATACTTTTCAGAACAATTTTGCCGAATCCAGCAGGATCGTGACCGGGCCTTCGTTAACCAGTTCCACCTGCATCGTTTCCTGGAAGCGTCCAATTTCACAGCGCAAGCCGGCGGCGCGGACTTTCGCGACAAAATATTCGTAGAGTTCGCGTGCCGGCCCGGGAGGAGCGGCCGCGTCGAACGATGGCCGTTTGCCGCGGCGTGCATCTCCGTAGAGGGTGAACTGCGAGACCACCAGCAGTGCGCCGCCAACCTCCGCGACCGGCAAATTCATCTTGCCATCCGCATCTTCGAAAATCCGCAGGCCGATTGTCTTCTCGGCAAGGTAATCGGCGTCGGCGCGCGTATCTCCCGCTCCCACCCCGAGCAAGACCAGCAAGCCGAGGCTGATCTCGCCAGCGATCTCACCGCCCGCACTAACCCTGGCCCGGCTCACGCGCTGCACTATGGCGCGCATTTAACGGCTAGCCTCGCCGAGAAGCGTTTCGTGTCCGGCAAGCGCCTGCCAGCGGCCATCGCGGTAAGTGAAGACGTCGGTGAAGCGGACGCGGGCTACGACCTTGCCGGAGGGGTCCACCAGCGTGGCAAGTCCGCGCGTAAATCCGAAGTTCCCCTCGACGTGCGCGCGCATTTCCGAGAGGTGGTTGGTGCCGGGCTTGCGCTGCGGGATGTGCTCCAGCATCTGGCTGCGGGTATGCAGCGAGCCATCGACGTCGGCGTCTTCGAATTCGCCGGCCACCATGCAGGCGACGGCGTCAGCGTCCTTGCGGCTGAGGGCCGCGGCCCAGTTCTGTTCGAGTTCGATGAGCGTGGCCTCGGTCTTCGGCTGATTCTTCGGGCAATCGGCGCCGGCTGCAAACAACGCGAGCGCCAGCAGAACAGCAGGCAGGGTTAGGACTTTCACGTCCAAATCGTGACATGAGTCCATCGAAATGAGCAAGAGCGGAGGACGAAATCGCACTTGACTTTTGCAGCTGATTAATGTTGAGCGCATTTCGAACACTTCAACTACAATTGCGCACGTGAATTCAGTACACCCCGCAGTGTGTTCCCAAAATCGTAAGAATCACCACTCAAAACCAAAAAATCTTAAGGAGCGAAATTATGAAAACTAAGCTTGTGCTTGGAGTCATTCTAGCTGCAACGATGTTATTCACCGCTTGCCACAGTGCCGAGAAGGCCGGCGCTGACGCGGCGATCAAGGGCGCCCAGGCTGCATATGCGGCCGTGGCCGATCAGGCCAACAAGTACGTGCCCGATCAGTCCAAGGAAGTTCAGGCAGCCATCCAATCCGCCAAGGACACCTACGACAAAGGCGATTACGTTGCGGCTTTTGAAGCCTCCAAGCCCCTTGCCGGCAAAGTGCAGGATCTTGGGAAGGCGGCGGACACCAAGAAAGCCGAATTGACCGCCAAATGGACCGAACTGAGCAGCACGATCCCTGGCCTGTTGAAGGAAGTCCAAAAGAAAGCTGACGCGCTCACCAAGAGCCATAAGCTTCCCAAGGGAGCTGACGGCAGCCTCGCAGCCGCGAAACAGGCCTGGACCGATGCCTCGGCCGCATTCACCTCCGGCCAACTTCCCGATGCGGTGGCAAAGGCCTCCGCGGCAAAAGCTACGCTCATCGACCTGCAACCCACGCTTGGGATCAAACCCATCAAACCCAAAGCGTAATCTTGCGGCGCGGCGCCGACAGGAATGTCCGCTAAGCGGATGAACAGTGTTCTAATCAACCACGAAGGACGCAGAGGAGCACGAAGGAAACGATCGAGGATTCACACCTTCGCGCGACCTCGGGTCCTTTGTGGTTGATGAATTGAGGACCCGGCAAACGACACGGAGTTTGACCGCTCTCCCCGCCGCCAGTTAGGATTCTGTAGTGATCTCCACACGACCAGCTTTTTCTTGCAGGCTGCGAAAAAACTCCGGTTTCGTATTAGGGTATCGCTTTAGCGATACCGTACGTTCTTCCAAATCAGGCGCCTTGGGAGCGGGGCATTTTTGCTTCCTTCCTTTGCATACTTTCGCGATCCCTTTTAAACTACTGGTTTCGACTTGATTCGATCCATTGAGCAATGGGCAGTCGTAAATCAGCAAACGCCGGCCCGGAACCCGGACCCGCGATTCCCAGAATTAGAAACGAGGAGAAACATGGCAGCCGTTGATGAAAAAGTGAAACAGATTATTGTGGAGCAATTGGGTGTGGACGAGGGCGAAGTCACGCCCAGCGCGTCATTTGTGGACGACCTGGGCGCCGATTCGCTTGACACCGTCGAGCTCGTGATGGCTTTCGAAGAGGCCTTCGATATCGAAATCCCCGACGAGGATGCGGAGAAGATTCGCACTGTGGCGGATGCCGTCGATTACATCGGCAAGCACGCGAAAGCAGGCAAGTAATTTGGCCAGCAATTCGGCAAGACGGGTCGTCATTACCGGCATCGGCCTGATTTGCTCCGTGGGCAATACCACCGACGCAGTGTGGCAGGCGCTGCTTGCGGGCAAAAGCGGCGTCGACCGCATTACCGGGTTCGACGCCTCCGCGTTTGCCTGCCGGATCGCGGCCGAGGTGCGCAACTTCGATCCCCTCAGTTTCATCGAAAAAAAAGAAGTGAAAAAGATGGGCCGCTTCATCCACTTCGCCATCGCCGCCTCCGACGAAGCGATGAAGATGTCGCAGCTCAAGGTCACGCCCGATATTGCCGAGAACGTCGGCGTGCACATCGGCTCAGGGATCGGCGGATTCGATGTGATCGAGCGCGAACACACCGCGCTCCTCGAGGGCGGCCCGCGCAAGATCTCGCCTTTCTTCATTCCGGCGGCCATCGTGAACCTCGCCGCCGGGCACGTTTCCATGCGGTTCGGCGCCAAGGGTCCGAATGAAGCGACGGCCACGGCCTGCACCACCAGCGCCCACTCCATCGGCGATTCCTTCCGCATCATCCAGCACGGCGACGCCGATGTGATGATTGCCGGAGGCGCCGAGGCCGCCATTACTCCGATGGGCGTCGGCGGGTTCGCCGCCATGCGCGCGCTTTCCACCCGCAACGACGACCCCGCTCGCGCCAGCCGTCCCTGGGACAGGGACCGCGACGGCTTCGTGATGGGCGAAGGCGCCGGCATCATGATTCTCGAGGAACTCGAGCATGCCCGCCGCCGCGGCGCTCCCATCCTGGCGGAAATCGTAGGCTACGGTATGTCCGCGGACGCCTATCACATGACGCAGCCCGCTCCCGAGCACGAGGGCGGCTTCCGCGTCATGCGCAATGCGCTGCGCGATGCGAAACTCGATGCCAGCGTCGTCGGCTACGTCAACGCCCACGGCACCTCGACTCCCATCGGCGATACGCTGGAAGCGCACGCTATAAGAAATTTATTTGGCAAGAGGATCCCGGTCAGTTCCACGAAATCCATGACCGGCCATCTCCTGGGCGGGGCGGGCGGGTTAGAGGCGGGAGTGACCGTGCTGGCGCTGCGCGATCAGATTCTGCCGCCCACTATCAACCTCGAGAACCAGGACCCTGAGACCGAGAACATGGACTTCGTTCCCAACCAGGCCCGCAAGACAGGGTTCGAATACGCCATGTCGAATTCATTCGGCTTCGGCGGAACCAATGGAGCGCTGCTCTTCCGCAGGTGGACGGCATAAGAACTAAGAAGGTCAGAGGTCAGAATGCAGAGGTTAGAAGCCAAGACGTTTTCACTTCTGCATTCTGACCTCTAACCTCTGACCTCTCTTATTCCTTCTTCATCGCGTCAATTAGCACGTACAGATCCTTGGTGTCGGTCACTTCCACATAAGGCTTGCCCGCGTGTTTGCTGCTGACCACCCAGATCGTGGGCGTGTGTTCAATATGCAGACTCATTCCCACATCTTTGTCCGCCCGCACCAGCCCTGCGAGCTTGCCGTCGGGATCCACCACGAACGGCAACCCTATCTTGTGCTCGGCGGCAAACTTCTCCGCAAATCCCCGCAAGTTCTGCGGGAAGATCTCCATCTGATGCGCGAACACAGTCTCCCGGAACGCGTTCCCCACTTCCTTGGAATGGGTGTCGAAGTAACGCGCCAGCACGGCAGCGTCGAACGACCAGTTGTGCCCCGGCAGCGGGAAGTCGTGCTGCACCAGGGGAATCTTGTACTCGTGCGAGGCCTGCACCAGCAGCGGCGCTACTCGACCGCACTGCGGACATTGCAGGTCCTCGAAAACGACGATCGCAAGTTGCGATCCCTTGGGCGGCCGGAGAGCCTCCGGCACATCCTGCGCAAAAACCGGCAGGCCGAGCAAAACGAGACCAGCGAGAACGAGCAACAACGGCATCAATCGTTGAATCTTCATAGTTTTATTTTGGATGCACAGCGCACTGCGAATGTTCTATGGTAGCGAATTTGGCCCGTTCGCGCACCTGTCGTTCGCGCACTGTCGTTCGCGCACCTGATGAGCGTTTCTTTACTAATGGTGTACCCTATCCGCTGAGTTTTCAACATGCCTTCGAATATTGAGATCAAAGCTATTTTAAGGAACCGCGTCAGAGCGGAGGCTACTGCGGCACAGCTCAGCGATACGGGCCCGGAGGTCATCCACCAGGAAGATATTTTTTTCCACTGTAATGGGGCTCGCCTCAAGCTTCGTATTCTGGGGCCCGATCGTGGAGAGCTGATCAGGTATGAGAGGCCCGATGTTGCGGACACGCGCTGCTCGCGTTACGTGATCGCCCGCACCCCGGACCCCCACGTCTTGCTTGAGATCCTGACGAAGACGTTAGGCAGAACGGGTGTGGTCAAGAAGACGCGAACCTTGTACCTTGTCGGCCAGACGCGCGTACACCTGGACCAAGTCCAGGACTTGGGAGATTTTCTGGAGCTGGAGGTAGTGCTTCGGCCAGAACAAAGCGAGCGTGAAGGGAAGAACATCGCCGACGCGTTGCTTTCCACCTTCGGAATCGATCAGCGGCAACTCATCGGAGAAGCCTATCTCGATCTGCTGGCTCGCCGGGCAGATCCAGCCGAGAAGTTCTAGAATGATCAGCCCCTGGAGACAGGCCCTATGAAGCAACTTCGATTCCTTGTTCTGTTCTGCATCTTTGCGGGTGCACTGCCGCTACTCGTCAACGCCCAAACCGATCCCGCCAACTCCCCGGCTCCGGACTCCACTGCTGCCAGCGCGACAGACGCCAACGCGCCCACCGCGATCGTCGAATACGCGCCTCCTCCCGAGCAGTTCGCCCGCGCTAAAGCGTATTCGAACGCCCACTATCGGCACTTTTTTTTCGATGCGTTTTACGGGTTCCTGGTTTTGTTCGTCCTATTGCGCTGGCGTCTGGCGCCCGCGTTTCGCAACCTGGCTGAACGCGTCTCCACACGCCGATTCATACAGCTGGTCGTCTTCGCGCCTCTGCTTTTGCTAACGATTGCGATCCTCGGAATCGCAACGGACATTAAAGACCAGTCGCTATTGCGCGCCTATGGCCTCTCCGTACAAAGCTGGGGACCATGGCTCCGCGACTGGATCTTGAACCAGGCACTGATGCTGATTGTGGGGACGCTGCTGGTCGGCATCCTTTATGCCGTCATCCGGCGCAGCCCGCAGCGCTGGTGGTTCTACTTCTGGATCGCTTCCATCCCCGTTCTGCTGGCGGTCTTTTTTCTGCAACCGATCGTCATCGATCCCTTGTTCTACACTTTCAAGCCGCTCCAAACCGTGCAGCCCCTCCTGCTCTCGGAGATGCAGAAAGTCGTCCATCGCGGCGGAATGGAGATTCCCGCCGACCGCATGTTCGTGATGAATGCCAGTTCGAAGGTAACCGGCCTGAATGCTTATGTCACCGGCTTTGGTGCGTCCAAGCGCGTCGTTGTCTGGGATAACACGATTGCCAAGGCCACCGTTCCAGAAACGCTATTTGTCTTCGGTCACGAGATGGGCCACTACGTTTTGCTGCATATCCCCAAAGAGATTTCCATCGATGCCGGCATTTTGCTCTTTCTTTTGTATCTAGGCTACCGCGTGTCGAACGGAATGTTGGCGCGATGGGGCGCGAAGTGGGGCATTCGAAACTTGCAGGATTGGGCGTCGCTGCCCGTTTTGATATTCGTGATTACGGCGCTGGCATTTCTTGCGACTCCCGCATTCAACGCCGTGAGCCGCCATTTTGAGCACGAGGCGGACCGCTATGGCCTCGAAGTGATCCACGGAATTGTGCCCGACCCAAATCAGGTCGCCGCCCACTACTTCGAGAAAAGTGGAGAGATGAACCTCTCCGATCCCGACCCGAATACGTTTATAAAAGCGTGGTTCTACGATCATCCGACCCGGCCGGAAAGGGTGCATTTCGTAGCCACCTACGATCCCTGGTCGAAGGGAAAAGCGCCCAAGTATGTGAAGTAGTGGGCTGGCCAAGAGCCCTGGCTTCGTATCAGGGCATTTTCGCCGGCGGCTTCGTGTCGCCGCGTCTTTCACGGTTCGTATCAGGGCATCGCTTCAGCGATGCCGATGCAGTTCCCAATGGACGCCCCTTCAGGGGCTGGGGCAATTTTCGCGAGCTTACTTCAACTCGCTGCTGTTGGGATCGAGGTTGTAAAAGTAATAGAAACGCAGGCCCAGGAGTTTGCCCGGAAATTCTTTCGGCAGCGGTGGGAACGGGGTGGACGCAGTGATGCTCGCCCACGCCGCCCGGTCGAGCGGGATGTCGCCGGACGAAGTGCGAATCGCCATGTCGCTCACCTTGCCATCCTTCAGGATGACGAATTCAATCGCCAGCTTGCCCTGTTTCAAGATTGGCGGATACACCGACGGCGGCATCAGGCCATACCAGTTCTGTTTCACAATTTGCACGATCCGCGTCAGGTAAGGCCCGAAATCCACGCCCATCGTATCGGTCAGGATTTCCGCCTGATCCAGCGCCTTCGCCCCGCTTCTGCCCGGGCTCCCGAAATCGCCCGCTTGTCCAGAACCGCCGTTGCGGCCGCGATTGGCGGCTACGCCCTGGACCGCCTGGTCGATCGCCGAGCCCGCCGACATGCGAGCATTAAAGTTCGGCACCGGCCTGTTTTGCGGAGGCGCTTGTAGCTGCGCCGTCTGGTCGCTCGGCTGCGGCTGCGCGAATCCCGAGCTCTGCTGCGGATTCTCCTGCGGCGCTGGCTGACCCTGCGCCGCTGGCGGCGCGCTCTCGCCCGGGCTCCCTTGATGCATGTTTTGCAATATCTTCTTCAGTTCTTCGCGATTGATCTGCGGCGCTTTGCTGGTCGCGATGCGGTCCTTATCCGAAATCACTTTCGCATCGGGACGCCGCGTCAACTTCTGCTCGTCGGGAGGTAACTCCAAAAACGTCGCGTCTTTCGGCCCCGTATCCGTCCGAATCGCTAGAGCCACCGTCCGGTGCGGCAACAGCTCCATCAGCTTCTCGCTGTTCCACAACAGAATAATCACGAACAAGTGCAGGATGACGGACAGCCACAGCGCTTCGCGCTTGCGCGCCCGCGACAGATCGTCTTGCAACTGAATGAGAAGATGCGGAACATCGTCGGGATTGAAACTGCGGTAAGCCGTTTCCCAATGCTGCGCCTCAAACAAATCGCGCTGCTCCGGCTGGTCGGGAGGCGGAGGCAACGGGTCGCGAGACGGAATTTGGGTAACCGGCATCAGGCAGAGACTATAAAGGTTAGAGCCACGGGCAGACTCCCGGGTTGCGTAACATCTGAGTGAGATTACGGTAAAGTTCTCTCTGTAAAGTTACGTAAACTATGGAGTTGCGACCGCCAACACCATTGTCGCATTTTTTGCGCTCGCCGAGTGAGTACCGGAGTAATGGCCGAGCAACCGGCCTGCCTGGACAGGGAGATCAGATCACCAAATTGAATCCGTCTGCATCACAACTTTTTGTGGCTCCGCTAGTCCTTGCGCTCTCGTTCCAACCGTAAAATGTTCTTGGAGACCTGTCTATGTTTCACAACGGGACTCGCCGTCCTGGCGTATCTGTTCAAGGTGTTTCCGCGCTTCGCGCGCCTGCATTTCGTAGATCCGTGCCCAATGCAACTATGCTGATGGTTGCAATCGTATTGCTCGTCAGCCCCGTCACCCTGCTGGCTCAGCACGGTGGCGGCGGTGGTGGACGCGGCGTGGGCGGCGGTACCGGCGGCGGCGCGGGCCGGCCCGGCGGAGTGAGCGAGAAGGACGATCTCAAGGATTTTCACCGCGCCATGGCTGTCCAAGCCACTGATGAGCAGCGCGCCGCTTTCGCCAAAGTCGCACAATTCGCCCAGGCCGCGAGCGATCACCTGCAAGCTTTTCGCGAATCTCTGCAGAAGGGCCCTGCTTCATCATCATCTCTGGCCGATCGCGCAACCGCCGTGGATCAGGCCATTGAACAAGCTCGCGCCGGCAACCAGAACTTTCTAACCTCGTTTTCTTCCGCTCAAAAGTCCGGATTGAAAGACCTCACCGGGAAACTCTCAAAAGCAGATTTCAATCTCGGTAAGCAACTAAAAGCCCTGGACGAAATCGTCCAGACTCCCAAATCAGACGGTGGACAGATCGCGAACTCAGCCGCCGCTCTCGACAAAGAGCTCGCCAGTTTTCAAGACCAGCAACTGGCGCTCGGCAGAGAGATGGGCATTCTCCTCTCCGCTGCCGGCCAGGACCTCGCCTTCAACCTTCCCAAGGTGACAAACTCGATCAACGTCGCCAGCCAGCCCGTTTCGATCTCAGCTTCAGGCGTCGTGTCCAGGACTTCCGGCGAAAACGGCCAGAATCTCTTCAGTCTCAAGCTGGTCGCCGATCTCTCCGATCTTCAGCAGAACATCACCGGCATCCTCCGCTCTCAAGTCAACCGCTCTCCGCGCTGCGGTGAGCGTATTGAGATTCAACAAGCCACGCTCACACCTCTACCACCGGCTAGCCTCGTGGCAGCTCGCTTGCGTTTCGAGCGCTGGGCTTGCCCGCTTGACTCGGGCACTGAAAATCCAATGGAAGTGGCTGCCGGCGACGCCACGATCGTGGTTAAGCTCACTCCGTCGGTCGAAGCCAACGCTGGATTGCGCCTCGCCTCTGAAATCACCCGCGTCGAAGCCGACGGCTTCCTCCGCAATTTGCTCCGCTCCGGTCATCTCGGCGAAACGCTGCGCGATCAGATCGCCGCATCGTTACTCTCCGCCCTGCAAAAGGGCGCAGATCTCAAGGCCACACTCCCGCCCGCCGCGCTGGGATCCGCCACCTTCCAGAGAGTCCAATTCCTGGATGCCGGCGCTGGCCAGTTGAACTTCGTCCTCGACGGTCAGCTGCAGTTCTCCGCCGAGCAGACACAACAGTTTGGCGCCCAGCTTAAGCAACGCCTGTCCGCTAAAGGCGCGCCAACGCCATAAATTCCAAATCGAGGACGCGCTTTGTAAAGTTAAGCAAAGATTTGTCTGAACCCTGTTCCTCACACAACTTCCGGCGCATAATTCTCTTCATACCTGATGTACACAGACCGATTCCCCCTAAGGAGATTTCCATGCTCAAACAGTGTCTTCTCGTTCTTCTCGCGGCCAGCCTCATCGCTATCGCCGCGCCCCTGGCGATGGCCCAATCCAACGACGGCCCGCCCCCTGACAGTCAGCAACCCGCGCAGGGCAACGGCGGCTGGCACCACGGCCCGCCGGATCCCGCTCAGCGCACCCAGGAGCTGACCAAGAAACTCAAGCTCACCTCCGATCAGCAAACCAAGGTACAGGATATCCTCCAGTCCGAACACTCCCAGATGGAGAGCCTGCACCAGGACAGTTCTCTTTCCCAGCAGGATCGCCGCGCCAAGATGATGGACATCCGCAAGAACAGCGACACGCAGATCCGCGCGCTTCTCGACTCCAACCAGCAGAAAAAGTGGGACGAAATGCAGGCCAAGCGTGAGCAATGGGGACAAGGCCATCGCCACGGTCCGCCCGACGCCGGCGACCAGCAGGGCCCGCCACCTCAACAATAGAACAACGAGGTTAGAGGTCAGATTCCTGAGGTTTAACCTCTGCAATCTGACCTTTGACCTCTGCAGTCACCCCGATCCGTCCCGCATGCCGCGCAATCTCGGCCAGAATCGCCAGCCCGAGCTCCAGCGCCCGGCGTCCATCCTCCAGCGAAACCACCGGACGCGACCGGTCGCGCACCGATTGCAGAAATGCCTTGATCTCCGCCAGCAGCGGCTCCTCCGCCGTGGTAGCAGGCTTCTCCATCTGGATCTGCGGATTCACGCTCGGCTGAGTGCGGGTGCCCCATTCTAACGTCGCGTCTTTTGCGACGTTAGGGTGGGAACTTCCCGCCCCGCCTCCGACCGAGAGCACCAGCACATCCTGCCGTCCATAATCGATCGAGATATACTGCCCCGCCTGAAAGAAACGCAGCTTGCGCACGCGCTCCGTCGAAACCCGGCTGGCCGTAAAGTTAGCCACGCAGCCCGATTCGAATTCGACCCGCACGTTCGCGATATCCACCTTGCCCGAAAGAATCGGCAGTCCCACCGCCCGTATTTCCTTCACCGGCGATTTCACGAAGGTCAGCACCACGTCAAGATCGTGGATCATCAGGTCCAGCACCACGTCCACATCCAGCGCCCGCGGAGAGAACACGCTCAGCCGATGCACTTCAAAAAACATCGGACGCTTGAGCAGCGGCAGCGTAGCCCGCACCGCCGGATTGAAGCGCTCCAGATGCCCAACCTGCGCCACCCGCTTGTGTTCGGAAGCAAGCCGAATCAGTTCGTCGGCCTCGTCGAGCGTGGCCGCCACCGGCTTTTCGATGAGCACGTCAACCCCAGCTTCCATCAGAGCGCGCGCTACCTCCGCATGCAAAACGGTCGGCACCGCAACCGACGCCGCCTGCACCTCGGTGTGCGTCACCAGCATCTGCTCGACCGATCCGAAGCCCTTGCACTCGAACTCGCGCGCAATCGCGTCGGCCCGCGCCGTATCCGGATCGACCACCCCCACCAGCCGCACGCTGCCCGCCTGCTGCAGCTGCCGATAAACACGAGCGTGATTGCGCCCAAAAGCGCCCACGCCAATCACCGCAACATTAATAGGAAATTCGTTACTCAGATGAGTGCTCCAGAACGAAGAAACAACGCGCTATTGTCGCAGTTCTAGTCCTAGATAGGAAGATACAAAACCAGGGACATTCTAACGTTGTCATCCTGAGCGTAGCAGCTGCTTCGCGGAACGCGAAGCGGCTGCGGAGTCGAAGGACCCCTACTCCCCTTAATCCCTCTGGCGCCGCCGCAGGGAGTTCTCTCTCCACACTCCCGTCTTCACATCTTCTTCAGCAGCGCGATCTGCCCGGCGTGATAGAGCTCATGCTGCACCACGCCATGAAGCATGTAATAGAAAGTGTAGTAGGCGCCTTCTTTGCCCGGAACGATTTCGTCAAGCCGCGAGTCAGCAAGAGCAGCAACAGCCGCGACCAGTTCCTCGTGGACGCGCCGCACCTCTGCCAGCGTCTTGCGCCAGGCGGCATCGCTCGTGTCTGTGACAGCCGGAAAATTCTCCGCATCGGAGAGCGTCACCGCGGTACCGCTCAACCGCCGCAGCACCGCGCCATCCCACGCAGCAATGTGCAGCACCAGCTCCCAGATCGTATGAGCACGCGCTATCGGACGCGTTGCCGCCTGCGCCGCCGTGACACCCTCCAGAATTTCAAACAAGGAATCGCCATGCCATGCGTCCCCATCAAACGCGCGGCAGAGTTGGTCGGCAATGCGAGCCGCTTCAGACATTGCGTGCCTCCGTTCCCTTGAGAAAACAGCACAAAATAGTGAGTCGGAAGTGAAAAGTCAGATTGCAGAAAGAACGCGGTTTTCGTCACCTCTGCAATCTGACCTCTAACCTCTGACCTC
>Ga0182030_10006260_pt1 | contig 25149 bp, 18 predicted proteins | sample 812S3MmetaG_FD_121299 | JGI IMG/M metagenome (GOLD analysis project Ga0182030, IMG submission 121299) | Permafrost microbial communities from Stordalen Mire, Sweden - 812S3M metaG (Illumina Assembly) | ecosystem: Environmental > Terrestrial > Soil > Wetlands > Permafrost | place: Sweden...
CCAGTATCGTTCCGCCATCTTCTATGCCGACCCCGAGCAGCAGCACATCGCCGAGAGCTATATTGCACAGCTCAACCAGACGCATGCCTTCTCGCGGCCGATCGTCACCCAAGTGGCGCCGCTCGCGGGCTTCTACCCCGCGGAGGGTTACCATCAGGACTACCTGGTGAACCATCCCTCGGCGCCGTACATCGCCTTCAACGATATGCCGAAGGTCAATGATTTCAAGCGCGAATTCCCGTCTCTCTACATGTCCCAACCGGTGCTGGCGAGGTCGCGCTGATCGGCATGGCTCAGTGACGCGCGGCTCAGCCCGCCAGGCGGCCGAAATCGGACCCCTCCAGCAGTAGCCGGACGAGCATCTCCAACCCGGCCGCGTCCTCGCGGTCGAACCGGCCGGGCTCCGGACTGTCGAGGTCGAGGACGCCGAGGAGCTTCCCTGATTGGATCAGGGGCACCACGATCTCCGCGCGCGAGGCGGCGTCGCACGCGATGTGTCCCGGAAAATCATGCACATCGGGGACGACGATGGTCTCGCGCCGCTCGGCGGCGGTGCCGCACACGCCCTTTCCCAGCGGGATGCGCACGCAGGCAACTTTCCCCTGGAAGGGTCCGAGGATCAGTTCGGCGTCCCGCAGGAAATAAAATCCGGCCCAGTTGAGCGCGGGTAAGGCCTCCTGAATCAGCGCGGTCAGGTTGGCGGCGTTCGCCAGACCATCGCGCTCGCCTGCGATCAAACCCGCGAGCTGTTGCCTGAGCTCTGCGAAAATGCCAGCCTTGGGTAAACCATCAACTGAGCGCACCGCCTGCATGGCCCATCCTCCCCCGAGTGCCCGGGAATCGCCCAGGGCGAGAATATCATGCAGGGCCGGAGCACCCGACGGTCCACGGTGACTCGCCTCGCCGAGCTGGTCAGCGTGTCGGAGCGCGTGGCGGCAACCCCCGCCCGCCTCTTGAAGATCGGAGCGCTTGCGGATTTTCTGCGCTCGCTGCCGCCCGGGGACATCGTCGCCGCAGTTCTGTACTTATCCGGCGAAACTCCGCAAGGGCGGATCGGGATCGGGTTCGCCGCGCTGAAATCGGCGTCAGCCACCCCGGCGGCGGGCGACGAAATCTTGACCCTTGCGGAGGTCGACGCCGTGCTTGCATCGCTTGCGGCGATTCGGGGCGCGGGGTCGGCGGCGCGCAAAGCCCAGGCGCTCGGCTCGTTGTTCTCCCGGGCTTCCCCTCGCGAACAGCGTTTCTTGACCTTGCTTCTCGCCGGGGAGCTGCGCCAAGGCGCCCTCGCCGGGGTCATGCAAGACGCCATCGGCGAGGCGAGCGGATTGCCCGCCTCCCAGATACGGCGCGCCGCGATGTACGCAGGGAGTTTGGGCCTCGTTGCCGCCGCCGCGCTCACGGACGCAGGGTCGGCGCTCGGCGGCTTTCAGCTCGAAGTGTTCGCGCCCGTCGCGCCGATGCTCGCGCAGACCGCCGCCGGCGTGGCCGAAGCGCTGCAAGAACTCGGCGGCGAGGCCGCATTCGAATGGAAGATGGATGGTGCCCGCATCCAGGTCCACAAGGCCGGCGGCGACGTGCGCATCTATACTCGCGGACTGAACGATGTGAGCTCGGCGGTTCCCGAAATCGTTGAGGCAGCTCGCGCGCTCCCGGCCGGAAACGTCGTGCTGGATGGCGAGGCCATCGTGTTCGATGCGCGCGGGCGCCCACGTCCCTTCCAGATCACGATGCGCCGCTTCGGCCGCCGGCTCGAGGTGCAGAAGCTCCGGGATGAGTTGCCCATCGGCGCTTTCTTTTTCGATTGCCTGGCGCTCGATGGGTCGAGCATCGCGGAACGACCGCTGAGCGAGCGCTACCGGACGCTGACGCAGGCCGTTCCGACCGCTTTGCGGATGCCGCGTCTGGTGACCACTTCACAGGCCGAGGCGCAAGCCTTCTATGACGCGGCACTCGCGGCAGGCCATGAGGGCGTCATGGCAAAGTCCCTGGACGCGCCCTATCAAGCCGGAAACCGCGGCGCGAGCTGGCTGAAGATCAAACGGGCCCATACGCTCGATTTGGTGGTGCTGGCGGCCGAGTGGGGACATGGACGTCGCACCGGCAAGCTGTCCAACCTGCATTTGAGCGCGCGGGAACCCTCCTCGGGTGCCTACGTCATGCTCGGAAAGACCTTCAAGGGGCTCACCGATGCCATGCTCGAGTGGCAGACGCGCGAGCTTCTGGCGCGCGAGACTCACCGCGAGGCAGGGACCGTCTACGTCAGACCCGAATTGGTGGTGGAAATCGCTTTCAGCGATTTGCAGGCAAGTGTCCGCTATCCCGGCGGCTTCGCGTTACGACTTGCCCGGGTGAGGCGGTATCGGGACGACAAGCGCGCCGCCGAGGCTGATTCGATGGATTCGGTGCGCGCAATCTATGCCGCTCAGTCTTCTTGATCGCCGGCAATAGAGCGTCGGTTGTAACAATTCTGTCGTTTTGTGTTGATACTTTCTTGGGCTGGCTTCGTGCGTTTAAGGCAACGTAACCACGCGGCCATTTGATTCCGGCGCTGTCGAAAGCCCCGGCGGCGGCGATGAGGTGATGCACCCGAGCAACACAATTGTGAGGCCACGCTTGTCTACGCGGTGGAATTATGACAATCATCACGCGTAGGTAATAAATACAACGCAGCAGCCGGCGACGATCCTGTCGGCTGCTGCATCGCAAAATAGAAAGGGAAGGGATGGAATTATGAACGCAAACCCGAAATTGTCCTGCGCGATCGCCGCCATTTTGAGTGGCACATCCGTGGGCGCTACCTACGCCGCGGAAACGCCTGCCACGGATGCCACCAGTTCCGAGGGCATCGGGGAAATCGTCGTCACCGCGCAGCGGCGCTCGGAATCCATTCAGAACGTACCCATCACCATTCAGGCGATCACGGGCGAGCAACTCGGGCAGTTGAACGTGACGACCTTCGATGACGTGCTCAAATTCCTGCCGAACGTGACCTTCAGCTCGAACGGCCCCGGTCAGGGCAATATCTACATGCGCGGCATGAGCGCCGGCTTTGCCGGCAACCAATCGAGCGCGGCCATCGATCCGTTCCCGAACGTCGCGACATACCTCGACGATCAATCGATGGCGTTCCCGGCGCGCAATGTCGACGTTTACATGGCGGACATGGAGCGCATCGAAGTGCTGGAAGGTCCGCAGGGGACCCTGTTCGGGGGCGGCGCCGAGGCGGGCGCCATCCGCTACATCACCAACAAGCCTAAGCTCGATGTCACGGAAGGCAGTGCCGATGCCTCCTACAGCACGACCGCGCATGGCGATCCCAACACCGCCATCACCGCGGTGCTCAATCTGCCGCTGATCCCGGACACCCTGGCGGCACGTGCGGTCATTTATAACGATCGGCGCGGCGGCTACATCGACAACGTGCCGAGCCAGTTCACGCGCTTCCCCACCGATCCGGGCACGATCTCCTATCACATCCCTTACCCCGCGGATGCAGCCACGGCCAATAATTATGCGATCGCGGGCAGGGCGCAGAACCCGGTGACTTACACCGGCATCCGAGCCTCGCTTCTCTGGAAGATCAATGACGACTGGAATGTGCTGATCCAGCAGAGCTATCAGAACATGGACGCGGAAGGCGTCGACGAGCAGTTTCCGCTCAGCTCGCAGGAGACACCCCTCGGCCCGTGGCAGGAGACATCGTTCTCGCCCTCCTATGACAAGGACAAGTGGGAAAACACCTCGTGGACCGTGAACGGCAAGGCCGGCGACCTGAAGCTCGTGTACACCGGCGGCTTTCTCGACCGCACCATCGACAATGCGATGGACTACACCAACTACGCACGCTCCGCGGGCGGGTTCTACTACACCTGCGCCGGCGGTGCCGCCCCCATCGGCAATGGGGTGGGTCCGCTGAAATGCTACTCGCCGGTCTCCTCCTGGCTGGATCACGTCGAAACCACGCATCAGAGCCATGAGCTTCGGCTCAGTACCCCCGACGATTGGCGGCTCCGGGGCCTCATCGGCGCCTTCTGGGAGGATTTCGACATTAAGGACGACATGAACTTCCTGTACAAGTCGATCCCCTCCTGCACGCCGGCAAACCTGGTGCTCTATGCGGCAGGGACCCAGGCTTGCGTCGCCAACGTGATTCCCGCTCCCGGCTACGCGGCGGTGGATCCGACGCAGCGCAACGATAATGTCGCGTTCGGCGAGGACCTCGAGCGCGGCTACAAACAAACGGCGTTCTTTACCTCGGTCGACTACGATCTGATTCCGAAGGTCCTGACGTTGACCGGCGGGACGCGCTACTACAACTACAAAGAGACCATGCACGGCTCGCAGTACTCTACGAGCCCCGGCTGCGCGGGCATCCCGAACGGCACCTGCGTGGGTGGCGAGCTCACCGATGCGACCCATGATGCGACTTACAGCGGATTCAAGAGCCGCGGCAACTTGACCTGGCACATCACCCAGCAGGCGATGGTCTATTACACCTTCTCGCAGGGCTTCCGCCCGGGCGCCGGCAATCGCAAGAACAGCGCCGAGGTCAAAATCGACGTGAACCCGGCCACGGGATTGCCGACGGTCGGCCCGGACTTGAGTCCGACGCCCGACCTCGTCAAGCAGTACAACAAGCCCTATACGTATCCGCCCGACACGCTGGTCAACAACGAGATCGGCTGGAAGACGGAGTGGTTCGATCACCGGCTCCTCGTCAACGGGTCGGCGTACATCATGGATTGGAAAAACGTCCAGACGCTGATCTACAACCCGCCCGTGTACGGCAACACTACGTTCGGCGTGGAGGGACCCGACTATCGGATCAAGGGTGCCGAACTGCAGATCGTCGCGCGCGTCACCGACGGCTTGACGCTGCAGGGATCGATTTCGCACAACAACGCCTCGGAGACGAACTCACCCTGCATCAAGTCGACGAACGCCGTGTCGGGTAACCCGACACCGATCGGCAGCTGCATCACGCAGGTCTGGTCGCCGGCGCTCAGCGAGAACGTGCCGCTGCAAAATCCCCTGGGCACCGTCGGCGCCACGCCGGCGTTCTCGCCGACCACCGAATACAACGTGCGCGCCCGCTACGACTGGCAGCTGAACGAGTACAAGATGTTCTTCATGGTCGGCGCTCAGCACGTCGGCGACATGCAGAACGAGCCGAGCAGCTTCCAGTCCGGCGCGGGAGTCACGGTACCGACGACCTCGTGGCTGCGATATGACCAACCGGCCTACACGACCTACGACGCGGCTTTCAACGTCGCCAAAGACCAATGGAGCGTCCAGGCGTACGGCACCAACCTCAGCAACTCCGACGCCAGCCTGTTCACGACCTCGGGACAGTTCATCAAGGCGGAAGTGCCGCTACGGCCGCGGGTGCTCGGCGTCAAGGTCGGTTTCAGATTCTGAGCGGGGGCCTCGCCCGCACATTGCGATAGACTGACGGGGTGGGCAACGCGATGCCCACCCCGTTTCAATCGGATGCCCATGACTGCCGCAGCCATCGCTCCTGTGACCTCGACCGTTGAGTCCGAAGTCGCGCGCATCCGGGTGCTCGTCAAGGAACGGCGCTTCGCCGAGGCCGTGGCGGCCGCGACCGCGCTGCGCCCGCGAGTTCCCGAGAACCGCGACGTGCTTTATCTGCTCGCGCTGGGCCAACGCCAGCTCACCCGGAATGCGGACGCGCTCGCGACGCTCGTGCAACTCGAGCGTTTCCATCCCGGCTACAGCCGCCTGCATCAAGAGCGCGGCCATTGCTACGTGGCGACGAAGGATGCGCCTCAGGCGATCCAGGCTTTCCTGCAGGCCGTCGCCATCAACCCTGCCTTGCCTGCCAGCTGGGGCATGCTGGAAGGCCTTTACCGGATGCATGGGGACTCTGACAATGCGGACCGCGCCGCCGCCCATGTCGCCAAGCTCAAGACATTGCCGCAGGAAGTGATCTCGGCAACCGGGCTGTTCAGCGACGGCGAGCTCAAGGCAGCCGAACATCTGATCCGCGCGTATCTCAATGCGCACGGCGATCATGTCGAGGCAATGCGGCTGCTGGCGCGGATCGGGGCGGCCCGGGAGGTGTTCGACGATGCGGAGCTGTTGCTCGAGGCGGTGCTCGAGCGTTTTCCCGACTACACCGCCGCCCGCTGCGACTATGCCTCCGTGCTGCTCGCACGGCACAAGCACAGTCAGGCTCTGATCGAGCTCGACAAGTTGTTGGGCGCGGATCCGGCAAACCGCCAATACCGGACCCTGCGCGCAGCCGCCCTGGTAGGCCTCGGCGATCACGCCCGGGCGATCGCACTGTACGAAGAACTGCTGTGCGATGCGCCCCCGCGATCGCCCGGTGCCGCAGAGCTCCATCTGTCGATCGCGCATTCACTGAAGACGCTGGGCCGCCAGAATGACGCCATCGGCGAGTACCGGGCGGCGACGCGGGAGCGATCGGACTTTGGGGATGCGTATTGGAGTCTTGCCAACCTCAAGACCTACCGCTTCACCGAAGCCGAGATCGAGTCCATGCGCGCCGCGCTAGCCCGGCCGGCGACCAGCCCGGTCGATCTTCACCACCTTTGTTTCGCGCTCGGCAAGGCTTGCGAGGATCGCGGCGACTACGCAGAGGCGTGGGGTCATTACCGGCGAGGCAACGGGCTGAAGCGCGCCGAGAGCCGCTACCGCCCGGAGGTGATCGAGCTCAACACGGCGAAACAGAAAGCGCTCTGCACCCGGCAGTTCTTCGAGCAGCGAACAGACTATGGCATCAAAAGCACGACGCCGATCTTCGTTCTTGGATTGCCGCGTTCGGGCTCGACGCTGATCGAGCAGATCCTCGCCTCGCACTCCGCGGTGGAGGGCACGCAGGAACTCGCCGAGATCCCGCGCTACGTGCTCGAATTGCAGGGCCGCGAGCGGGATTTCGAGTCGCCGCGATACCCGACCGTCCTTGAGGAACTGCCGCCCGTGGAATTCGCGCGCTTCGCGGAAAGGTATCTGAGCGACACCGGCGTCTACCGAACCGGCAAGCCGCGATTCGTCGACAAGATGCCCAACAATTTCCGGCATATCGGCTTCATCCACCTGATGTTCCCCCACGCGAAAATCATCGACGCACGCCGCGAACCCATGGCCTGCTGCTTCGGGAACTTGAAGCAACTCTTCGCGCGTGGGCAGGAGTTCGCTTACAGCATCGAGGATATTGCCCGCTACTACCGCACGTATCTCGAGCTGATGGAGCATTGGGACACGGCGCTTCCCGGCAGAGTGCTGCGCGTGCATCACGAGGACGTGGTCGAGGACCTCGAACGTAGTGTCCGGCTCATTCTCGATTTCTGCGAACTGCCCTTCGAGCCGGCCTGCGTCGATTTTCACCGCACCGAGCGCAGCATCCGTACCGCGAGCTCGGAGCAGGTGCGCCAACCCATCTTCCGCGACGGCCTTGAGCAGTGGCGCAAGTTCGAGACCTGGCTCGGCCCGTTGCGCGAGGCGCTCGGCGACGCACTCGTGCGCTATCGGCGCTAGGGCCGCTCGCGCGAGGCCTTCGAACCCACGATGCCCCCCGGACGCAACGAACCTTGCCCTTGCGGCAGCGGCCGCAAGTACAAACATTGCTGCGGCCGCGCCCCGGGCGACGCTGAGGCGCACTATCTGCGCGGCCGGGCGCTCGAGGAGCGCGGCTTGCTCGAGCAGGCAGCCGAGAGCTTCGGGCGTGCGACCGCTCTCGATCGCGGGTTTGCCGATGCGTACAACGACCTGGGGGAAGTGCTGCTGCGCCTCGGACGCACGGACGCCGCGATCGCGAGCTGCCAACGGGCGCTCGAGCTGCGACCACGCTTTGCGGCGGCTCTTGGCAATCTCGCCAATGCCGACCGCGCCCGCGGCGCGCTTGCTGCGGCGATCGCGGGCTACCGGCGCGTAATTGCGCTCGAGCCAAGACTCGCCGAGGCTCATCGCAATCTCGGCAGCGCCCTGCTCGAGGCCGGCGAGCCGGAGGCGGCGATCATCAGTCTGCAAAAAGCCGTGGAGCTCCGCCCAGAGTTTGCCCGGGCGCTGACGCAGCTGGCGGGCGCGCTGAGCGCCGCCGGGCGCGCGGCCGAGGCGATCCCCCATTACGAGCGCCTGTTGGCGCGCGAGCGGCGCGCCGAAAGCCTCGATGAGTATGCAACGTTGCTGGCAGGTATCGGGCGTTACGCAATCTCGGCGAGCTGCTACCGGGAGCTGCTCGAACGCACGCCGCGCGATGCGCGGCTGCATTCGAACCTGGGCCACGTGCTTCATTGCCTCGGCGACTTCCGCGCCGCGATCGAGCACTGCCGGCGCGCGATCGAGCTCGAGTCGCGGCTACCGGAAGCGCATCTGCACCTCGGAAACGCGCTGCTGGCGCTGAACCAGTTGCATGAGGCCGATGCCGCCTACCGCGCCGGACTGCAGGTTGCCCCGGATCATGTCGCGCTGCACACCGCAAGTGCCATGGCGGCACGCGCTCTTGGGCGGCTGGCGGAGGCCCAAGCAAGCGCCCAACGGGCGCTCGAGCTCCGGCCCGGCGCTGCCGGCACGCTCGCGCTGCTCGGCAGCCTCGCCATTGACCATGGCCGGTTCGACGAGGCCGAGTCGTTGCTGAGACAAGCCTTGGTGATCGACCCGCAACTGCCCGAGGCCCTTACCAGCCTCATGGTCGTGCGCAAGATGACTGCAGCCGATGCCCCATGGCGCGACGCCGCCGAAGGCGTGCTGGCGCGCGGGCTGCCGGTCGCACACGCCATCAATCTGCACCACGCGCTCGGCAAGTCGTACGATGATGTGGATAACCAGCAGGCGGCTTTCGAGCATCACCGGATGGGCAACGAGCTCGCCCGTCGTAGCCGACCGCGTTACGACCGCGCGGAGATGACGCAGCGGGTGACGCGGACCCTTGAGGCCTTCGATGGCAATGCGCTCGCTGCGTTGCGAGCCGCCGGGAATGCCTCCGAACTCCCGGTGTTCATCATCGGAATGCCGCGGTCAGGCACTAGCTTGACCGAACAAATTCTCGCGTCGCACCCGCGGGTGCACGGAGCAGGCGAGCTCTTGTATTGGATCTTTGCGGCGGACGCCGAGCGCGCGGCGAGCCCGGAACGGCGGCCTGGTACCATTGCCCAGCTCGGCGGGGTCTATCTGGAGGGGCTCGCGGCACAGGCTCCCAAAGCTTCCCGCGTCGTCGACAAGCTGCCGGTGAACTTCAGGCACATCGGCCTCATTCACGCAGCGCTGCCGGGCGCCCGGTTCATCCATATTGAGCGCGATGCGCTCGACACGTGTCTGTCAATCTACTTCCAGGGGTTCTCCGCCGCGCATCCGTATGCAACCGACTTCGGCGACCTCGCGCACTACTATCATGAGTACCGCCGCCTGATGAGGCACTGGCGCGCCGTGCTGCCACCGGGGACGTTGATCGATGTCCGGTACGAGGATCTCGTCGATGTTCCGGAATCCGCGAGCCGCCGCATGCTCGCGCATATCGGGCTCCCGTGGGATTCATGCTGCCTCGAGTTCCACCGCACCGATCGGCCGGTCCTGACCGCGAGCAACTGGCAGGTGCGCCAGCCTATGAACAGGAACTCGGTGCAGCGGTGGCGCCGCTACGAACGTTTCATAGAACCCCTGCGCCTCGCGCTGGGCGAGGAGTTTCGTGAGACATCACCTCCTGCTTGAACCGGGCGCCCGCTGGGCATGCGACGTGGCGTATTGTAGATTGTCAACAATCTACAATTTGGGTACTATGGGCTCTGCCTCCCAGGAGAGTCCATTGGCGCCCGCTTCCCGTCCCTCCGTATTGCGCCTGGTGCAGTCGAATTCGCTCCCCGCCCTGATTCAGCTCGAGATCGAGCAATTGATCCTGCGCGGCGAGCTGGCTGCCGGGCAGCACATCAGCGAGAGCGAGCTGGCCGCGCGTTTCGGCACGAGCCGCGGCCCCATTCGCGAGGCGTTGCGCGCCCTGGAAGAGGCGCGCCTGGTGCGCTCGGAGAAGAACCGCGGAGTATTCGTCCGGGAGATATCGGTTGCCGAAGCGGATGAGATTTACGACATTCGCGAGGCGCTTGATGAGCTGATCGGCCAGCGGGTCGCCGAGCAGGCGACCCCCGCGCAGCTGCGCGAGCTCGAAGCGGTGGTCGAGGCCATGGACGGGCCCCTCGAGCTCAACGAATATCACGCACTGAATTTGAAGTTTCACGACCTGCTGGTCGACTTCGCGGGCAATGCCCGCTTGACCGAAAGTTACCGGCTGCTGACCAAGGGCTTGCTGTTGTTCCGCCTGCGCGGCCTTCAAGACGGCGGCGGTTTTGCCGTCTCCAACACCGAGCACAAGGCGGTGGTCGCCGCCATCGTCGCGCGCGACGGCGCGCGGGCTGGGCGGCTTCTGCGACTGCACGCGGCGGACAGCCGCGCCCGCATGCACAAGGCGGCCGCATCCGATCCCTCGACATGAATCCCACGCCGGAGCACCCAACGTGAATCTTCCTCTCACCGTCAACGGCCGAACCTATCGCTGGATGGATCGGCCGCTGGTCGTCGTCTGTGTTGATGGCTGCCAGTTCGAATACATCACGGCCGCCGTCGCTGCGGGGGTCGCGCCTTTTCTCGGCCGATTGGTCGAGGGCGACGGGACAGCCTTCCTCGCCGACTGCGTCATGCCGAGCTTCACCAACCCCAACAATCTGTCAATCGTGACCGGTGCGCCTCCGTCGGTGCACGGCATCTGTGGCAATTACTTTTTCGATCCGGAGCGCGGCGAGGAAGTGATGATGAACGATCCGCGCCATCTGCGCGCCGGCACGATTCTCGCGGCGTTTTCCGACGCGGGCGCGAAAGTCGCCGTGATCACGGCGAAGGACAAGCTGCGCAAGCTCCTCGGGCACCGGATGAAGGGGATCTGCTTCTCTTCGGAAAGAGCCGATCAGGTCAGCCTTGCCGAGAACGGCATCGAAAACGTGCTCGAGCGGGTCGGCATGCCGGTTCCCTCCGTCTACAGCGCGGCGCTCTCGGAGTTCGTGTTCGTGGCGGGCGTGAAGCTCATGGAACGCGAGCGGCCCGATCTCATGTATCTGTCCACAACCGACTACATCCAGCACAAGGCGGCGCCCGGCACATCGACCGCAAATGATTTCTACGCCATGATGGATTTGAACCTCGCGCGGCTCGACGCGCTCGGCGCCACCGTGGTCATCACCGCCGACCACGGCATGAACGCCAAACACGATGCCGCCGGCCGGCCCAACGTGATCTATTTGCAGGACACGCTCGATGCCTGGATAGGCAAAGGCAAGGCTCGAGTGATCCTGCCGATCACCGATCCGTACGTGGTGCATCACGGCGCCCTGGGATCCTTTGCACTGGTCTACTTGGACGCCGCGGATCGCAACGCGATCGCGGCGCGCCTCGCCGCGCTTCCCGGCATCGAACTCGTCGCGACGCGCGGCGAGGCCGCCGCCCGATTTGAGCTTCCGGCGGATCGCATCGGCGATCTGGTGGTCGTATCGAAGCTCGAGACGGTCATCGGCACCGCGCACGACCGGCACGACCTGTCCGGGCTCGACGTGCCGTTGCGCTCCCACGGCGGCATCTCGGAGCAAAAAGTGCCCCTGCTGGTCAATCGCCCGGTCCGGGATCAGCCCCGCGGCCGGCGATGGCGCAATTTCGATGCATTCGATCTAGGATTGAACCTGGCCGTGCAGCCCTCTTAAGGAGCCTCCGATGTCCGCCGAACCGAACTCGACCGCCCCGCGCGCCCCGATCCGCGAGTCGCTGCGCATTGCCGGCGAGAAAGTGTCCCGGGACCGGGTCCTCGAGGTGCGGCACCCGTACTCCGGAGCATTGATCGGCACCGTCCCGAAAGCCACGCTCGCGGATGTGAAGCGCGCGCTCAAGCTCGCGCGCGATTTTCATTCAACGCTTACGCGTCACGAGCGCTACGGCATTCTCATGCGGGCGGGAGCCCTCGTCACTGCGAAGCGCGAGGAACTCGCCCGCCTGATCACGCTCGAATCGGGCCTCTGCCTCAAGGACTCGTTCTACGAGGTCGGGCGCGCCTCGGATGTGCTGCTATTCGCCGCCAATCAGGCGTTGATCGATTCGGGCGAGGTGTTCTCGTGCGACCTGACCGCTCACGGCAAGAACCGCAAGGTCTACACGTTGCGCGAGCCGCTGCTCGGAGTGATCACCGCGATCACTCCGTTCAACCATCCCTTGAATCAGGTGATCCACAAAGTGGCCCCGAGCATCGCCACCAACAACCGCATGGTGCTCAAGCCGAGCGAAAAGACGCCGCTCACCGCCTACGCTCTCGCGGACATTCTGTATGAGGCGGGGTTGCCCCCGGAAATGCTTTCGGTATTGACGGGAGATCCGGCCGAAATCGCGGATGAGTTGCTGACCAGCGCGGACGTGGATCTCGTCACCTTCACCGGAGGCGTCTCGATCGGCAAGTACATCGCCGCCAGAGCGGTGTATAAGCGCCAGGTGCTGGAGCTCGGCGGCAACGATCCCATCATCGTGCTCGAGGATGCGGATCTGGAGGAGGCGGCCAGTCTCGCGGCTCGAGGTTCCTATGCCAACTCCGGGCAACGCTGCACGGCGGTCAAACGCATGCTGGTTCAGGAAAGCGTCGCGGCGCGCTTCGTCGAGCTGTTGGTGGAAAAGACACAACACGTGAAGTACGGTGACCCTTTCGATGCGAGCATGGATATGGGCACGGTGATCGATGAGCCCTCGGCACGCCGCTTCGAGGCCGTGGTGAATGAGGCGGTGGCGGCGGGAGCGAAACTCCTCGTCGGCAACATCCGCCGCGGAGCCTTGTATTCGCCGACGGTGCTCGATGGGGTGACGCCGGAGATGAACGTCGTGCGACACGAAACCTTCGGCCCCGTCTCCCCCGTCATTCGCTTCAAGACCGTGGAGGAGGCCATCCGCATCGCCAATGGCACCGCTTACGGACTCTCCTCCTCGGTCTGCACCAACCGGCTCGACTTGATCACCCGCTTCATCCAGGAATTGCATGTCGGAACCGTCAACATCCGTGAGGTCCCCGGCTACCGGCTGGAGATCACGCCTTTCGGCGGCATCAAGGACTCGGGACTTGGCTACAAGGAGGGCGTCCTCGAAGCCATGAAGAGCTTCTGCAACACCAAGACCTATTCACTGCCGTGGACGACTACGTGAAGGAGTGCTCATGAAAGACCCGATTTTGCTCACGCCCGGCCCGCTGACGACCTCGGCGCAGACCAAATCCGCGATGCTCTCCGACTTCGGCTCGTGGGACGGCGCGTTCAACGCCCTCACGGCCACGGTGTGCCAAGACCTCGTCGCCATCGTCGATGGCCAGGCGGAGCATGTGTGCGTGCCTCTTCAGGGCAGCGGCACGTTTGCGGTCGAGGCGGCGCTCGGCACTCTCGTGCCGCGGGACGGCAAGGTGCTCGTCCCCGACAATGGCGCCTACTGCAAGCGCATCGTGCGGATCTTGGGATATCTCGGCCGCGAGGCCGTGGTGCTACCGCACGCCGAGCAGGAACCGGCCGATGTGGCGCGCATCGATGCGGCCTTGGCCGCCGACGAGGGCATCACTCACGTCGCGCAAGTGCATTGCGAAACGGGCACCGGTATCCTCAACCCCCTGCCGCAGATCGCAGAGGCGGTGGCGCGGCGCGGCCGCCGCCTGATCATCGATGCCATGAGCTCCTACGGCGCAATCCCCATCGATGCGCGCGCCATCCGCTTCGACGCGCTGATTGCGGCGTCTGGCAAATGCCTCGAGGGCGTGCCCGGCATGGGTTTCGTCATCGCGCGGCGCAGTGCGCTTCAGGCCTCCGCCGGAAACTCCGCTTCGCTCGTCATGGATCTGCTCGACCAGTGGCAGTACATGCAGAAGACGGGGCAGTGGCGATTCACCCCGCCTACTCATGTCATGGCGGCGCTGCGCGCCGCCATCGATCAGTATCAGGCGCAGGGCGGCCAGGCCGCACGCCTCGCGCGATATCGGGACAATTGCGCCGCGTTGATCTCGGGCATGCACGAACTCGGATTCGAGACCTTTCTGCCCGCGGCGCTGCAGGCGCCCATCATCGTCACCTTCCACGCGCCGCCCGACGCGAACTATGATTTTAAGGAGTTCTACGCCCGCGTCCGCGACCGCGGCTTCATTCTTTATCCGGGAAAATTGACCGACGTCGAGACCTTCCGGGTCGGATGCATCGGCGCGATCGGCGTGGATGCCATGCATGAGGCCGTGACCGCTATCGCGGAGGTCCTGCGCGAGATGCAAGTACGGCGCATCGCACCCGCGTCGGCGGACACCGAGCGGGTCGCCGTATAGTGCACGAGAGGTGGTGGCGCGATTCTGGCAATCCCGTCAGCAAGTGACGAAGCCCGTCCTCAGCGCGCGAACCCAAGCCGGCCGGTCGCGCTGTTCGGCGAGACGCGCTGCGGCGTCCCAATCGTAGGCGACAGCGAAGAATTCCACCGCCCAGCCGGAGGCGCTGCGCTCGGCAACCGCATAGCGCGCGTGCGGTGCCCCCATCTCCACCCGATGCGGGCCCGGATCATGGCCCTCGTACGCTTGGATTCCCACGCTTCCTGGGTTGACGATCACTTGACCGGTCGACAGATGTACGAGCTTCGGGATGTGCGAGTGCCCGCATAGAATGAGCGATGCCGCGCAACCGCGGGTCCGCTCCTCGATCCGCTCGAGCGGAGCCGGACGCAGTTCGCGTTCCACCAGATCCTCGAGGTAGCAATCGACATCGTTGCCAGGCGTCGCGTGGCAAAGAAAGACAGCGCCGCCGTCGAGCGACAGCACGCAGGGCAGAGCCTCCATCCAGCGGCACTCCCGATCGCCGAGCGTATCGAACGCGTGACGGTCCGAGAGGCCCATGCGGGCGGGGTCCATGGTCAGGACTTGCCGCTCGTGATTGCCGCGTATGGTCGGCAAACCGAGCGCCATCAATCGTTCGGCGGTCTCCCGCGGCAGCAGCGGGCCCGATACGATGTCGCCCAGGTTAACGGTGAGGTCCACACCGCGGCGCTCGATGTCGGCGAGCACGGCGTCGAGGGCGAACAGGTTCCCGTGGATGTCCGAGACCGCGGCAATTCTCATACGTGCTCCTCGCCATTTGGAAAAGACGGTCCATCCGTTCGCGTGAGGATCAGAGCATACCTGCTCGTCCCGGCTGCTCGACACTCAGGCCAACGCGCGGAAAATGCCAGCCTTCTTGCGAGATTCGCACGTTGTGTGTTTTTTTCGCCGAAACCGGCAGGTTCAATCGTTACCGGCGACTCGCGCGATATGATCCGGCCACACGAATTTGTCCAGCTCATCCGATTCCCAGATCCCATCGCCTTTTGACCTGAACCCTCGCTCTGCGTAGAGATCGGCGACGAGCGAGTTCTTCGGCGTCGCAACGTATCGGCCGCGCAACGTGGCAGCTTCCAACGAGCGGGCGTGGTCCGCCATGGCGGCGAATATCGCCTCTTCGACGCCGCGTCCCAGCACTCGGCAGCTCATCAGCAGGGTATCGATCTCGATCGCGTCGGCTTCGTGCAGCAGGATCGCAACGCCGACGAGGCCATAATCTCCGAACCGGTCCGCAACGCGCCACGCAAAGACCTTCGCCGCCGGCGACTCGCACAGCTTCGACACCTCGGCCGCAGTGCGCCGCTGAGTCGTCAAATTGAACTGGTTCGTCTTGTTGATCAGCTGCGTCACACGCGTGACGTGCTCGGCCTTGACCTCGAAGAAGTGGACCGACAGCTCGAGGGCTTTTGTGAATTCTTCCGAGGTCAGCGACGTCGCCAGGGCCCTGCGTCCGCTCTCTTGCAGCATCATCTCGGACCGGACCCGGTCCTCGTCGCTGATTTGCTCGCGGTCGAACAGCCGGAAGGAATTGAGGGTCGAGGGAAGTCGCGCGACATCGCTTGGCACCTGGATGCAGGCGACCATTGGAAGCGAGCTGCGGACGAAGTCGATTTCGAGCAGGCTGTCGTCCACGAATACCACGCTGTCCAATCCTATGTTGAGCTCTTTGGCGATACTTGCGACATTCGCCGCCTTGTCGATCCAGTTGATGCGGTGGGCGACAAAATGCTCGCGCTTCAACACCATGCCATCGTGGCGATCGAACACATCCCAGACATCGTTCTCGTTGTTCTTGCTGCAGATCGCGAGCATCACGCCTTTGGAGCGAAGCGTGAGCAGCTGGTGTTGAAAATCCCTGAACGCCGACCCGGGAAAATCCTCTCCGAGTGCGATCCCCTCCAGCCCATCCTCCCCGATGATTCCGCCCCACAGCGTGTTATCGCAATCGACCACCAAGCATTTCTTGGCGGGTGTTCGCTGTCTCTTCAAGGTGATCGAGAGATCTTCCGCGACTTCGTGCCAGAACTCCTCGGTGTAAGGCTGCCGGTAGAGGTACCATTTTCTCGCATCGACGCTCTGCTCGATGCCAACCAGTCGCTGGATGCTGTCGAGGTCGAGAAACGAGATGCCCGCGACGTCCTCGAGCCCCGCAATCCATCTGTCGACGAGACGCCGATGGAACGAGCCTGCGGTCACCCCGCTTCGTGCCGCTCTGATGTCATGGTCGGAACCATGGGGAAACGGCGGTATGGAGACGACGATGGTCCCGCCGAAGCTCCGGCGCAGTCTCGAAACCGCGGAGCGCAACTCCTCGACCTTATCGAGCGCGCGCTCGAATGCCGCGTGATCTCCGCGCAGAAACTCCTGAAAATCGGAGCGCAACACGTCCTCGATACGCCACATGAGAATGAAGGCCGTCGGAGCGCGCCCGGTGAACATCGCCTGCCAGTTGAGGCAGACTTGAAATATTTGATCGTAGGGCGCGACGGTAATCTGCGGCATCGGCCCGGCGCCGTCCAGGCATTTGACCCCTAGATAGGGAACGAGAGGGTTCGCCGTGAATGTGGCAGCGACGACGAAATGCTCTCCTTTCAGCTCCTCGCGGGCAAGACTCCGCGTGGCCTTCAACCAGCGGGCGCGCATTTCGATGAGGGACATGCCCTATTATAGCTCGGACACCCCAAGGCGCTGAAGCACGGCGCGAGTTCGTCCGACGTCCTTCATCGATTCGATATCCGAGGTGCTGAGCTCTACCCCAAACAGCGCCTCGATTTCCGTTATCAACATAATATTGGACATGCTGTCCCAGGACGGCGTGTTGGCAGGCGAGCTTGCGTCGCTCAGCGTCTCCGGCTCGACGCCGAGAACGCTGGAGAATACTTCGATGAGGCGATCGGCCATGAGTGTTAGACGCCAGGTTGTAGGATTTTAAACATCGAGCCGCTTGAAAATTCTCGCGGGCACGCCGAACACGACCACATTGTCAGGCACGTCGCTGATGACGACCGCATTCGCGCCGATCGTCACGTTGTTGCCGACGGTCACCCGCCCCAGGATTTTCGCACCGGCGCCGATCTGCACACGATTGCCGATCGTCGGCGCACCCAGCGGATCGTCGTAGCCGTTATTCCCCAACGTGACGCCCTGGCGAATCAGGCAATCATCGCCGATGACGGCGTTTCCGTGGATACAGATGCAGCCATTATGTTCGATACTCAGCCGCCGGCCGATGGTCGCGCACGAGCCGATATTGATTCCGAAGAATATTTCGCACCATTTATGCAGAACGATGTAAACGATCGTCCAGGGTGCGCGAACGTACTTGTTTTTGATGATGAACCGGGCATGGCCGAACCGGTATACGAGAAGCGCCCAAAAACCAAGGGCCAGCAGTCCCTCGCGTTGAGTTTTGAGATCCTCGAAAATCCTTATCATCATCAACCAGCTTTGCGGCGCCACGACTCGATGAGACGAACCTCCTCCTCGGCGTTGCGCAATGAATGACTGGCGGCTGCGTGCTCGCGCCCGCGCAGTACGTAGCCTGCGCGCAGATCGGGCTCATCCGTCAGGGTGCGCACCGCCGCGGCCAGTTGCGACTCCGAATGGGCCACGATACCGACATGGCTTTGTTCCAAAACGCGATCGGGATCCACACTCAGACTGACCACCGCGACATCACGCTGCCATGCCTGCACGAAGGTGTTCGGAAATCCCTCATGCGTACTAGTATTGACGAAAATATGGGCTCGCGCCAGCAGTTCGTTGACCTCCGGCAGGGTCTTGGGCCCGACATATTGCAGATTGGGCGCGGCCTCGATACTGCGCAGCAAAGCGTCCTGCCACGCCCCGACTCGGCCGATCGTCGGCGCGGCCGCACCGACCATCACGAAATGCACGTCGTCCCTGCCCCTGAAGCTTTCGGCCAGTCGAACGAACACTTCGGGCCGCTTCCAAGATTTTAAGTTGGCGATCCAAACGACGGTGAAGGGGCCCGACTTGTCGATCGTCTCTGCTGCCGGTGGGTGAAAATTATGTATCACCGCGTCCGCCGACCGGCCGTAATTTTCCTTCATCAGCTCGGCCTGATGCCGCGTCTGCACGACAATGCGAGTCGCGTGTTTGAGACCGTATTCGATCGCCCATTTTTCGAGGCGCACGCGCACGAAATTGCGTGCCGGGTCGAGAGTCTCCCGGGTAACGTCCGTGTCGTGAGCGACATGCCAAAGCAGCGGGACTGCATGGCGCTGCGAATACACCGCGCAAATGCCGGTGTATGCGCAGGCGACTCGTTGGTAAATGAGGCACGGATCGATTGCGCACAGCCTGCGGTAGAGCGACCGAGCATCCATGATGTATCCCAAACGGGGGATCGGGCCGCCGCGGCCGATTCTCGAGACCTGGTAGTTTCGGGATCTGTCGCGCGTGTCCACGAAATGAGTCAGAAAATGGACCTCATATCTTGCGCAGGCAACCAGCGCATCGATGAGAAGAGCCATCTGATACTCCGCGCCGCCCCCATGCTCGTACGGATTGACGACGCAAATCCGAGGTTTTCGCCCGTTCAGCATTCGGCCTCGCGCGCGGACGTTGCCATCGCATGTTCCCTCATAGGTGAGCCGCCCCCCGCGCGCAAAGACCGATCATGCTAGTGACAGCCGCAACCTCTTGCAAATCACCTGGCGGCGGATACGCTGCGGCAAGCAGATGATCGGATGGTATGCGGGCGTCGCAAGATCTGCATTGTTTTGGGCTTCTCGCTAATTCGATTGTCGCAGTTACCCCTAAACTTACCCTACAGATCAGCTGTGAGCTTAACGCAAAAATGGTGATTGCTCGGTCAGCTAATGCACCACATACACATCGCCTGATTCTTTCAAGTCATCGATGCGGACGCCGATGGACGAAGGAGTATATCCCGCGAATTCAGCCGATCTCCGAAAAACAGAAACAGCTGAATCACCAGCGGCCGGCGAAAAGCCCCGGTTTATTAGATCAAAGCGAAGGTTTGCGTCTGATACCAATCCTTCGGGATAGCGATCTAATAGGTCGGCGAAAATCGTTGGCGCCCGCAACCACTTCAAAAGCAGTTCACTTTTGATCTTTGGGTCGGGGGCGTATTGATAGTTCTCGACGTCCTTTGAAACAGCGAGCTTACCATCTTCCGGCTTCTCGAGAAGTCCAAAGACCGGAGTGAGGCAAGCGCACTCAGCGCAGCCCCATTGTTTGCACTTTTGTAACCCATATCTTGAGCGACAACTTCAGTTGGAGCTGGGTATCTTTTTTCCTTTTCATATACGCGAAGCGCCTTCTCCAACGCCTCCTCCAATGGAAAACGCGCGATCCAAATGTTCAGCAGCTCCAGTTAGTCCCCCAAGTCATGGTTGAACCTCACTCACTTTTCGATCAAGCACGCCACTCCCTCCTCGAATGCAATCTTTGCGACCACCTGGCGCGCGGGGACCTGGTCATTCTTCGCGTACACCGAGAATCGGACGACGGCGGTAAGCATTGACAAGGATCGCCTTCAGCGCTCCCTGCAACGAATTCGCCGGATTGAGAACCGTCAGGAGCTCCATGCGCGAGCTCCTGCCGGGTTTGTTGCCAGATCAGCGTCGATGGCAGATCAGCATGATTGCCGAATCGCGTTCATGGGTACGGGGTCGACACCGCCCAGAGAGTACCGGCCGGCGATGCCGCGATCTCATAGCCGACGCCGCCCTGGAGTTTTTTCCACGAAGTCGCATCGATGAGCGTATAGGCCGTATGGTTACTCGATGAATCGTAGCTGCAGCCCAGGATCGAGGGCGAGCCATTGGGCAGAGCGGAAGTGCTCGGACCCACCGCAATCGACACAGCACAGCCGCCCGCGGCATTCGGGACGAATTTGCTGCCGTTCCAGTAGAGGATATCGCCATTCGCGGCGATCGCCCAGGCATTGCCCTCCGGAGAGACAGCCACTTGCATCGCGACGTTTTCCTCCAGGCGGACCCACTTGCCGTCGGTTTGCATCTGGTAGACGCTGTGATTGCCCGCAGCGTCGGCGCTGCAGCCCGTGGTCCACGGCGTTCCGTGGGTCAAACCGCGCGAGTTGGGTCCGACACCAATGGACGTGGCGCAACCGCCGGCTGCGTTCTCGACGAACTTACTGCCGTTCCAGTAGAGAATTTCTCCGTTGTTGTTCAGGGCCCAGGCGTTGCCTTCCGGAGATACCGCAAGCCGGTTGGCGACATCTTCCTGCATCTTCACCCAGGCGCCACCGGTCTGCATCTGATACACGTTGTAATTCCCGTCGTCACGGGCACCGCAGCCCGTGATCCAGGGAGTGCCTTGGGTCAAGCCGCGCGAGTCCGGTCCGACCCCGATCGACGTGGCACAGGCCTCTGAGTAGCTGTTGAAATTCGTCCCGCTCCAGCCACCATAGAAGTAGACGTTGGTTTGCACGTCCTGCCACTTCACGCTGTCCTTCGGCAGGGTGATGAGGAGATGGCCGTCCCCGCGCTGGAACGGCGTGCTGGCCGTGCCGTCGGTGTACAACAGGACGCTCGGGTCCGTCGTGGGGGTCACCGTGGCGACAATTGTGGAGTTGCCCTTCACTACCTCGGCAGAGCCTGTCATGGTCACCTCCGAGAAATCGGGCCACTCATTGTCCGAGGACCCGAGACCGACTTGCCCACTGTCGTTTTCGATGATGAATTCGGCCTGCTTCCCGAGTTGGCCATTGGCGAGGTACTTCGACTTCATTTTGTAGGACGCACAATCGGTGCTGTCTGGCGTGTTGCACCCCCAAAGGATCTGTTGCGTCAAGTCGATCATGAGAGTGCAGCCGTACCCCCCATGGAGATTGAGTCTCCCATGGGCATCGCAATACCACACTTGACCAAAGATCTCGTCCCCGGCGCTGGGCACAAAGTCCACTCCCATCTCGTCGAGGCTCGGTTCCGCTGACAGGAAATTCTGCCGGTGAATGCCATAGCTGGCGATGGACGAGGTCGCATTTACGTCGACGATGGTTTGAAACACATTATCGAGGCCGTTCCAAATGGTCATGGACGTTGGGTCCGCACTCAGCGCGAAGGGCTTGACCGTGGGAACGTTCCAAGTTGCCTGTATCCATCCATAGCTTTGCGTCAATGCCGGATTCGAGTTCTGTTTAAATGATCCTTGGAGCACCGGGCCAGTCCAATAATAGTACGGCTGGTCGAAGACGCCAGCGTCAATGGGGTCCGCAGTTGGAGCGGCGCTCGGGGCCCTCGGCGCAGGTCCGGCTCCTACTGTCGCACGGGCGATAGACATCGGAATGGTTGCCGTTGCCAACCACTGCGCATAGCCGTTGGGATTGGTCTTGGGATCTGGCCGTATCCCGTAGCCGCGGCTTACCAGATCTTCCTCGCTGTAGCTCATGGGATCCCCGCTGAGCGCCGGCCGCTGTTTCAGCGTGGTGCGCGTGGGATCGAACGGCCGTGGCGCGAAAGTCTCGCCAGACGTGAGGTCTACTGAATACGTGTTGCCGTTGCCATTGCGATCGGTGCACTCGAGCGATAATTTTTCGACGTCGCCCGGCGTCGTCGGGCGCAGCGCGTAGAAGCGCGCGACGCCGTCCTCATCGACCTGCACGGGGATCGCCTGCGCGGGGCCGTCGTGTTGCTCAGGGTGGAGCGTGCAGCGGTTGCCCGTCGGCACCGCCACCGAGGCGGCCTCGAACTGCGGCCGAGGGGCAGCGGCTTGCGCCTGGCCGGCACACAGGCCGGCGAAGCTGTAAATCGCGCCGAGAACGATGCGAACTGGATGTTGCCGGATCATCGTGAATTCCTTTATGTGGATTGCAATTCGATTCGGTTGCCGAGACCGGAACACGGCCTGCCTCTCAAGAGCTAACGCTGAATTCCGCGGTAAAATCCCCCATTTGCATTACCCTAACCGTGCAAGACCGCATTCGGCACCGTCTGCGCCATTACGGGTCAGCTCCGGCGTATCATTCATTCACAACAGAGATGTGCATAGTCCGAGCGATTTCCCTCATCGATTGGTAAATATTTTTTGGGGAGTCCGGCTCACACTTCGTCTTGATCTAGCAACGCTCCGAACCAATACCGAAACGGCAGGAGAGCGTTTCGCGAGCTAATTTAGACCACCCGGGAAATGGGTCTCGTTGTCGTGGCGATATGACGCGACGCAGCCGCGCGAGCAACGCGGGTTTGCGCATGGCGATTGACGGCCGTAGCTGGCGCGAGTGGCGTAGGTCGGGAAGGCCACAAGAGCTGGGGAGCCAACCAAGCCAACTGCAGGATCGCGCGCACTTCGTTGCCTGATGCAGGCTGCCGGCCGCGGCCGGCAGCTCCTGTTTTTTTTAATCAACTAGCGATGGAAAACGTTCGACGTTCGTAGCCCCCCTACAGGGCCCCCTTACAGGCCGCGAATCAGCGGCTCGCTGGTGGCACTGAGTGGCACGGTCTGCGGGCTTCCCATCGCGTTGTCGGAAATGCTGAGGGTTGCGGATAACGAGCCCAGTTCAGCCGCGAACAACACAATGGTGATCGGACAGCTATGCCCAGGGGCTAGCGAACGCCCGCACCAGCTGACCGATGTGAACGTGCCACGATCGGTTCGGGCGTCTGGGCTTACCGATACGCTCGTAATCAATACCGGCACCGTGCCGGTGTTGGTCAGCGTCACGGTCTTGTATTGAAAATCGAATTGACGGACCGTGCCGAAGGGAAGGCTGGTGGGAGTCACGCGCAGCGTCGGGGTTGCCGGGTAAACTATGATCCTGCAATTCTTCGTGACCGTGCCCGTGGCAGCCCCGGAGGAATCCGTGACCTGCGCTGTGAAAAAATTGAACGGCTCCGGGGTAGCGGGTGTGCCGGTGATCGTACCCGTGCTGGTATTCAAACTTAGCCCGGAAGGCAGTTCCCCGATGATCGAGAACGTGTACGGTGAAATCCCGCCCGCGGCGACCAGTTCCGAGCTATAGGGGTCCCCGACTTGAGCCGCATCTCTGGGGCAGGTGAGCGTCAGGGGCGCGACGGGTGTCAACAGGTAAGAATAGACTTGCGGTGGAGTAGTCTGAGCATTGGTGCCGTTGACAACGATCTGGCCCTTGTTGTTGATGGCGACGGCGTCGAACAATGTGATGTACGGCGGAAGGGCGACAACCAGTGAATTCAAATCGAATACCTTTCCGCCCGTCCAAAGGACCGCGTCCTCGGCCCCCGACGTGGCTATGGAATTGCCCACCACTTGCCCAGCGTCGTTGATGCCGTTGGCGTCGCTTGCGATCCCACCGGGGAGAGCGCCGAGGTCGGTTGCCGTGCCGCCGTTCCACAGCGTGGCGCTGCTGGCGCTGCTGGATGACGCGAAGCCGGCCACCTGACCGGACGCATTGATGCCATTGGCTGCGCTATTCGCGCCGACAGAGGCGCCGAGATTCGTCAACGCAGTGCCGTTCCACAGCGTGGCATTCGTGTAGCCGGTATCTGTTTGCGACCATCCTACGACCAGGCCGGCGGCATTGATGGCGTTGGCTTGACTCAGTACGTTGTCGGCGGTACCGAGTGAACCGAGGTTGATCGGCGTGGTGCCATCCCACAGTGTGGCGTGAATGAAAGTGTTGCCTTGGATCGTCGACCAGCCAGCCACCTGACCGGAGGCATTGATGGCAAGGCCTTGGCTGCAGCCCCCTGCAACGAGAGCACCGAGATCGGTCGGCGTGGTGCCATTCCACACGATGGCGTGATAGCACGCGGCACCTGCCGTGATGATCCCCCAGCCGACCACCTGGCCGGCGTCGTTGATACCCTGCGCGAAGCTAAAGCCCTGGCCGGGGTCCAGGTTGGTCACGGTGTTGCCGTCCCACAGCCAAGCGATACTGCCAGCGTAGCCTACCACCTGGCCGGCGTCGTTCAGACCCGTAGCGAAGCTGGCGGTCTGCCCGTTGAGGCTCGGAATTGCCGTCAGCGTGTACTGCTGAGCCTTTGCCATTGTGCTGTGCAAAGCGGAAAGCGCCGACACAATCAGCACAAAAATCTTGGCCGTCCCCACCGCTGTTCGACGTATCGCACCCATGTCGTGTCTCCTCTGCTTATCTTCGTTCTAGGGTCCGCGCTGCGCGAGAAGGGCTCGCCTATGGAGAGATGTGCAAAACGGGGATGAATCCCCTCATCGAAAAAAATTTGCGCTAGCGAGGAGGCTCGGCACGGGACACGCCAGCCGGGGGACCTCTTGCGACTCATCCCTGGGGGCACGGACTTAACGGGATCAAGCCAGGCCAGTTCACTCGACCGACATGCAGCGCTCGGGTAGATTCCCGGCTGGAATGCTCAATTACACCATTCGACAAACGAGGGTTGGCTTGCCATCGATGAGAGCATCGTTGGACGCCGAGAGAGCGTTCGTGATCCTATTCGTCGCGTCAGCGGACGGAGATGTTGACATCGCCCCAGTGGCCTTGCGGAATTGGGCGTGACGAATCGAGCCCATCTACAACGACCAAGCCATCCGGGCCGCAATGGAGCGCGATGGGATGGATCATTCTTGGGCGGAGAGAGTTGGCATCGGGTTACCTCTTGCGTCTAGGGCTGGATGCACTTTGTCGGGGAATCCGGATCTCGCCGCGCTCAATCTTGCCGCGGATCTCGATCAGCTCTCTCCGAATCGGTGCTGCCCACTTCTGCAGGATTGTCGGAATGTCACGTCCTTGCCGAATTACTGCCACAACGGCAATAGATTTTTCGGTGAGTGGCTCGTACACGATGTAGTGCTCGCGAACA
>Ga0182030_10006263_pt1 | contig 25136 bp, 27 predicted proteins | sample 812S3MmetaG_FD_121299 | JGI IMG/M metagenome (GOLD analysis project Ga0182030, IMG submission 121299) | Permafrost microbial communities from Stordalen Mire, Sweden - 812S3M metaG (Illumina Assembly) | ecosystem: Environmental > Terrestrial > Soil > Wetlands > Permafrost | place: Sweden...
GCCCGGAATAATCGTGATTTAACCCCGAAATCCTGAAAATCCAGGGTGGCTCACTTTCACCGGAATGGGTGGCTCAGTTTGACTGGAATAGGTGGCTCACTTTGGAGCGGAATATGTACTTGTATAAACTACTGCGGTATTCATGCCGGAGGTTCGTGGGGCAATACGGTTATCTTTAGCGAAATGTGCAAAAGTTGATAGTTGTGTCATGCTAGAAAAGTGGACGGAGATAAGAGGAGTTGAAAGAGTTGATGCTGAACCAGAAATTCCAGAAATAGTAATACGGGAGTTGGTGATGAATGCAATAGTCCATCGAGACTACGCTTTAGAAGGTAGCCGCATATACATTAAAGTAATGGACGGAAGGGTTGAAATTATTAGCCCTGGTGGATTAGTGCAACCAATCCGTATAGAGGACGTACAGAACTTCAATGTTAATAGTATTGCCCGGAATCCACACATAGTTGAGGCATTTAATGTGATGAAGCTTATTGAGCAAAGAGGTTGGGGGTTGGAAAAAATCAAAAAAAATCTTGAAAAATCTAAATTGCCTTTGCCGGAGTTTAAAATTGAAGATGGTAATTTTATAGTTATTTTGTACGGCAAAAATTATGATTATACTCCCGGTCTTACCGATGATCTCAAAGAAATTTATTCGTTCATCAAAGCAAATAAGAAAGCTACTACCAAAGAAATAGAAATACAGTTTAAGTTAAATAACCGTACTGCTTTAAGGAAATTGGACGAATTGATAGAAAAATTAGTAATCGAAAAGGTTGGAACGTCAGGCCCCGGCGTTCATTACCGCTTAAACGAAAAAAAATAGATGGAATAAGTCTAAAGGTATAATTCCGACAAGTTCCGACAAGATCAAATAATTAGCTGAAAGCCTGATAACATTAGTGTTGTCAGGCTTTTTTATTGGATGCGAAAAGAAATTCCGACAAGTTCCGACAGCTATTTTATCGCTTTCTGAGTAAAACCGATAGTCTTTCATTTCAAGTAAGTTCCGACACTATTATGCCAAGCACTCTAAAATCATAAACTAATTGTAAATCAATTGATTATGTCAATTTAAAATGAATAAAAAGGTTTTCCGACAAATTCCGACACCTAAAAATAGAAAATATTGCTTTTGACATGATTCCGACATATTCCAAACAGCTACTTATTAATAGGACGATTCAGTTCATCGGATTGTTTCGGAAAAATGTTATACGCAAAGACCTATTAAGATAAGCAGATCAAAATAAATGGAACAGGAAACAATTGGGACATTGTCTGAAAGAGTCGGAAATGAGAAAATATAAAGTAGGTATTAAGGTATAGAAGTTCTTTGAAACATTGAGAAGATACAAAATTGGCAAGTGCGGACCAAAACCGTTAAGATTAAAAAGATTAGCAGGAATAAATTTTTCAAACAATAAAAACAATAAAACATGAAACAGATTACAAAACACCTAATACCACGCTATGTGTGGTTCATGCTATGGTTTAAGCAATGGTTTAAAAACCAGGAAGGGATTAAGGGATTTGCAGTGCAAGTGATGAACTGGCTTATGCAACTGACAATGGCTTTGGCTGAAAGGCTAAAGAACCAAAACAAAAAAATGGCAGAAGCCATTAAAGCGAGAAAGATACAGTTGGTAAAATGGTATGAACACCCAACTGTTGATGCAGATGAATGGGATAAAATTAGAAGCACAGTAAGGAAACTTGCACTTTGAGTTTTTGTAGGAGTAGCCACAGAAGCAGCATGTAACTACTTTGCCGTAGAAAGTGTTATGGAAGGTACGGGGTGGTTTTGGATTGCAGTGAGGGCATTGGTTGCAATTGGAGTTACTGGTTTATGCCTTTACTTTTTTGAAAAGTGGTTTGCGATTGTAATTAACAAACCGGCATACAAGCAAGCTGAAAGCAAACAAAGAAATTGGATTGAGCTTATTGCATTGACATTCTTATGTATTGGATTTGAAGTGGCATTTTACTGGTTGTGTAAGCGTAGAAGTGTGGCTTTAGAAGGTGCAATTGGAGATGAAACAATTACCAATTTTGTACACCAAATGCAAATGTCGCCGAAAAATGGATTAAGGAATACGAAACATTTATTCGTTATCACTACAAATTTGCGGATGATAAAATCAAATCATCAATTAATGGACAACCTTTGAGGAAAGCAATTTACTGCGAAAATCAATTGGAGCTTTTAAAATATGTCAATCAAGGGTGGCCCTCACTATTTGTTTGTAAAACATCGTCATTAAGTAACTTCCTTTCTAAAAAAATCACGCAATATGAATTGGATAGCTTAAAAATAAATATCGTTAAGAATGTTGATGAAAAATCGAGTGATGAACAAAAGGCGGTTTGGATGTATCGTTTTGCAAAAAAATGTAATGATTTTATTTATAAGAAACTTGCCAGAACAAATAGTACGCCGTTCGATCTAATTGTATTTGATGAAGCTCATTATTTGCGGAATGCCCATGCCGATACCAATAGAAGTTTGGTGGCACACGCATTTTTTGCAAAGAGAGATATAAAGAATTATGAGGGTCAAAAAGATCCCGTGGCTTTTTTATCCCAAAAAACACTATTACTTACAGCTACTCCAAACCATTCAAGCTCAAAAAATATTGAAAGTATAGTGTCCATTTTTCATAACAAGTTTAAAGGAGTATCGCCTGCCGAAATTCTTAACCAAATTTGTGTAAGGCGTTTCCGCAGATTAAATGGAAAAACCAAACACCAGTATCGCAAAGAACTGGATGAGCCAGTAGAAATGGGCACTATCAAGGAGAAGCTGTTTTTTGCAATGTATCAAAGAGCCTTGGTAAAACACAAAGCTGAACAGTTTAGAAAACACAAGGACACTTCCAAATCACACAACCCTTATAAATTATTATACGGTTATATGGAAGGATTTGAATTTCTACCTACAAAAAAAAGTGAACCATCTAAACCCCATCTAATGACCAAAATAAATCAACCGATTTTGATGAAAGAGATGATAAAAGAGTAATTCAGGAATTGGCAGAAGTTCATTATAGATCGTATAAAAGCTACCCGATATATCCGAAATATAGTAAAACGGTGGAGAACCTTTCCCCCGGAGATAACAATAGTTTGCATCCCGATAAAAAGGTAGTATTTGTAAGAAGAATTCCCTCTGTGTTTGAATTGAGCCGTAGAGTTATTGAGGCATACGATCATCAATTTACCTGTTTATTAATAGAGGCGAAAGCCATTGACCTCCCGAAAGATTTCAAGTATTGGAAGGAAAGTAGGCTAAGAGAATTTTTCGCAACCGAGGCCAAGAACACTTTTGAGGATGCGGATGAAATTGAAGAACCGGATAATGAAAACGAGGAGCTTGCAGAGGAAGATCCTTACAACGTTTCATCAAAATACTATTCGCTTTTTACAATAAGAAAAGCAGGTAAATATAGAACAACTGATTGCTCCAATTTTAGAAACCGTTTTCTGAAAGAGTTTCAATTATTTTCAGTTTTTATGCAACCTGGTGCCGATTATCTTGGCGAAAAATATACTTTCAATACCTACCAATATCAGGGTGAAAAAAGGAACTACGCTGTTACGGCTCGTAAAATAAGGTTTCACTCACCTGGACAGGAAAAAACAAGATTATCTGTTTAGTTATGTCAGTTTTCCAACCGATATAGCAGAGAAAACTGCACATCCTCAAACTTTCCCAACATTATTTACAATTTGGGTAGCCGTTGTCCACCAATCAGCAAATGAAGTACTACAGGATGGAAAACCAACTTAATAAATCAAATACCGCTATTTTACCCATTCACTACCCTTATTTAAAAAACACTATAGATCAAGACCAAACTGCACGTTTTATCTTACGAAAAAAAGAAGCTGAAGAACTTATTGATCAATTTGTTCCAATTGATCAGAGTAATGAAATAAACTATTTGGAACGAATGGATGATAGTATCTGGAAAAACTGCTTCAATACTCCGACGACGGCTGCATATCAAAACAAAGATCCTTTTCCTGTTGTTTATGGACGCGACTTTAACAACATACAAACCCCTTCGTTACTGTGGCAGCACTCAACCTCAAGCAAAACAATTTTAGAGCCCATATTTAGCGCTCTTGCAAAACACTTTAAAACAGAGTTTTATATCTATGAGAATAGCCTTCAAATAACCGACAATAAAGTGTTTGCAATAAAACATGTCAGACTAAATAAACGCCATCAACCAATCATCGCTGAATTTAACTACTTCGAACCCGGCCTGCACATCTTGGACAAGCCTGTTTATTATTTAAGAATTAAAACTCCCATTTATCGTAGAGGTTTTAAATACGACAATGTGACTGGATTTGGAAAACAGAAAGAAATATACGCCGCTAATCCTATTATAAAAATCGGATTTGATAATTATAGAAAGGATGAGTTCAAATACTTTGTATGTGTTGATTTGCCTGTGTTTTATACAGATAGTAAGCATATTAATTTGAGTGAAAACGAACTGATACGGGTTGTTGAAGATTTAATCGCTTTTGCCGATGATTTGGAAAATGTCTATACCCAAAGTAGAGACATTACCAATGATAGCATTATAGAAGACAATTTGCCTAAATGGCAAAAGCAAACTATTGATTTAAGTAGCGATAGAGGTAATGCTGCGGACCGCAAATGGCAAGCAAGCAGTGCCTATTTATTTAGAGAGAAAAAATTTACGGAAAAGTTTGAACTCATGAATCATATATATTACCGTAATTTGGACGAGGTGTTTGTTAAATATTACCGAAACTATGGCGATGACTACCGTTGTGTAGGCTTCTACAAGAATGATGCTTTGGAAGAAGAAACTAAACTTTATAACTACATTTTCGAAAACGAGAATATGTAGAAGACTGACAATAGCAATGAGGCATCTTATATGTATATCAGAGCGAGATTTTAAAATCTCATTTTTCATTTGAGCTTCGTCTTTTTTCTCATGGATTCGCCTTTAAGTTCTACACGATGCGCCTGATGGATAATCCTGTCCAAAATTGCATCGGCCATTGTTTTGTCGCCAATAATATCGTACCATTTACTTACTGGTAACTGAGAGGTAATAACTACAGAACCTTTTCCGTGGCGGTCTTCAATAATCTCCATAAGCATAGCCCTGCCCGGAGCATCAAAAGGCTGAATGCCAAAGTCGTCAAGTATTAGCAATTCTTGCTTTTCTAACTTAGCTATCTCTTTTATATAAGAGCCATCAGCTTTCGCAATTTTTAATTTGCTTATTAGTTTTGGGGTGCTATGGTAAATTACTTTATGCCCGAGACAACATGCCTGATGACCAATAGCAGTTGCAATATAGCTTTTGCCAATACCGGTGCTGCCAGTAATTAAAATATTTTCATATTTACCAATAAAAGAGCAGTCGGCAAAACGCAGTATTTGATTCTTATCAATGTTACGGTCGGCTTCAAATTGCAGTTCTTCAACGGAGGCTTTGTACCTGAAACGTGCGTTTTTCAGTAGCCGTTCGATCCCCCGGTTTTTTCTATCATCCCATTCTGAATCAATAAGGCTTGCAATCATTTCATCTGGCGTATAGTTTTCGGTTTTACCAGACTCAATACTTGTTTTAAAAGTTCTGTACATGCCGAAGAGATTCATCTTCCGCATTTTCTCTAAAGTTGATTCGTTCATTTCTTTGTTTTTATTTGGTTATTGATAATAGTCACACCCCCTTATATTATCATGCTGAGGCATTTCAAATTTTTCAATGCAATCTTCGTCTGCCAGTATATCTAAGCCACCCTCCAGTATTTTCTTTATTATATAGTAGCTATAAATTCCAAAAAGCAAACTGCGCTGGCAAGCTTTGGTTAAACGCTCATTGCCGTATTTTTTTGAAAGATCCAAAACACCAGAGCACATTCTATACAAATGTTCGGGATGCTGTTTTATGTCAAGTATTTTTGTTACATACAGTTTTACATCTTTATGAATTTCATCTGCCATAGTCAAAAACTTATCGGCTTCGAGTTCAGCCACAAAACGATGCGCTGGTGGCAAATGTTCTTTATCAGTTGTGTATTTAAAAGGGCTTTGCCACCGCTTGTGAATTGCTACGAGTTGGTAATTATCGAACACTTCGACATTGTAACTGGTAAACAATATTTTTACCCTTTTCCCAATACAACTATAGGGAACACTGTAATAGTGCCTATCCAGGCTAAGGGCTACATGCCCATTTTTTGCCACAGTTGCGAAAAGCTGTTTCTTAAATTCGTAACGCATAGCTGGCAGCGGAAGAAGGACAGATTTCTCAACTTCTTCATATTTCTGCCTTCTGCTATAATTCTTCCCGGTAAGGATATAATTATTGTGTTCTTCTAAGGCCACTAAAATCGCCTTGTTTAAACTTTCGAGGGTGTAAAATACCTCGTCCCGTATTTTAGCATAAATTCTCGTATAAACAATCTTGACCGTATTTTCGACAACAGCTTTATCTTTTGGCCGGTATGCCCGTGCGGGTAAAATCGTTGTATTATAGTGTTCTGCAAAATCGGCAAAGGTCTCGTTTATTGTTGGCTCATATTTATCGCTTTTAGTTACAGCCGATCTCAAATTATCAGGAACAATGGCGGCAGGGGCACCTCCAACAAAATATAGAGCGTTTTCGCAGGCCGAAATAAAATCTTCTTTTCTTTGGGTTAAAACTGCTTCAACGTATGTGAGTTGACTGGCTCCAAGAACAGCTACAAAAACCTCTACATGCTTTTCTTTACCTGTTTCTTTATCTTTTATAACCAATTTCTCGCCTGCAAAATCAATAAATAGTTTATCACCAGCTTTATGATTCTGGCGCATGATAGGTATTTTTCTTGCTTTCCATTGTGAGAAATGAAAACGAAATGCAGTGATACTGGCACCACCAGGATATTTTTTTTTGTATTCTTCCCATAATAAGGCTTTGGTAACACCATTCCTTTTAAGTTCCCTGTCCATTTCGGGGAATAAATTGTAAAGTGTTTCTAATTTTTTACTATGTAAATTCTCCTGCGGCTTTTTGAATAAGTCTTCTAAGTCTTTGTCGGAAAGTTCGTTAATTTCAGAAAAGGTCAATTTGCTTTCTTTAAAATCGCCTACTATTTTTTTCAGAATTGAACGATGAATACCTGTCTGAACGATTATTTCAGACATGGTTTGATTTTGTGTGTGTAAACGTAATATGTGCCTGATATTAAGCATAGCTTTTACATTTATAATCCAATAAATCTCAGTAACAATTTGTTATTGGGATGCAAAAGTAGATCGGAAAATAAACCCGTAATTGTAAAAAATCGTTGATTTTATTTTTCCCTGAAATATTTTTCAGGCGTAAGGCCAGTAAAGGATTTGAAGTCTTTGGTAAAATGAGCCTGGTCGAAATAACCTGCTTCCAAACCAAGGCGTGTCATATTGGTTTCATTTGATGCGATATTTATCACATTTCTCATCCTAACAATTGAAGCGAATTTTTTAGGTGATGCACCAACTATTCTACGAAAGCGTTTCTCAAGCTGGCTTTGACTAATTCGCAATTTTTCGGCAATCAGAGTGATTTTAATATTGCCGGAATATTGCTTTATAAGTGCAACAGCTAAAATAATCAGTTCATCATTTTCCTTTTTATTCAGCCGGGTAATAAGAAAGTGCTCAATCACTTTTAATCTGTCAGTATCAGTTATTGCTTCATTTAATTGTGCTATTATAATATCCACTTGCCAGCCTAAGATGAAATCATCCAACGTATATAATTTGCCAAAGAGTTGATGCATGGAATATTTGAAAAAGGCAGCGGCACCTGTTTCCGAAAAGGTCACTAATAGTGTACTTGTATTACTTGAGTTTTTAAATATTCTGAATGTGTCGGTTAATCCGATGATTCAGGCAGAAGTCAATGATATTGATTTGCCTTTATCCATATAGAAAAATTCACCAGAACACCGAAAACCCATTATTATGCTGGTATCTGGTAATACTTTGAAGTCGCCTGCTTTGTCTTCTTGGCTAATAGCAAATGATTCAACAAACGGTTTTAGTATATCGGCGGGGAGAAAAGTTCTATTGACAGGCACATATCAGAAAGGATAGAATAATTGTAGATCAATTTTTTACATGTGGTCAAAAAAGCGAAAATAGGATTAAATTGAGTAGATATCAGAGAAAATGACTGATCTAATGCTTGGAAGTCATGTTGATGAAATTTGCTTTACTAATTCATTTGCCCGCTCTTGAGCCTTTGTTTCGTTTTCAGCTTTTATTAAAGCATAGATTAGAAAACCATTATGCTTTTGGCATGTAAAGCTACCTTCCATTATCGTGTCGTCAGATATTTTACAGGAATCTATTTTGTTCTTAATAAAGGTTATCTTATAAATGTGCATAGGAATAAAAGTGCTTGGTCATACCTTGAATCTGCAAAGCTACTAAATGCAGCGAGCATGTCATTAACTATCCATAATCATACCTGTAAATATTCAGATTCACTTTGTCCATCCAAGTTTTGTAAGTTTAATTAAACGGTTGCGAAGGTACTATGAGTACCTGAGTTCAATCTATTTTAAACCGGGTTGAGTACCTCCGTCTTGCGATATAAATTCCTCAATTGCCTTCAAATCCTCTATAAAATAGTTCGAAAGTTGTATCTTTGGGCGCACATTCAATATAAGACCCGCATAATCGCGGGTTTTATATTGAAACCTGTTCTTCGATCCATTTTTATTATTTTGTCACCCATCACTTATCGTATGAAAATGACTGAAACAAGAAAGTAATCACGTTTCAGACATTTTTAACGTCTCTACACCATAGGTTTGCTATTGATAATTTGTATATTCGCCCATGTATCCCGCTAAGGAGCGGGATGCTTGAAATCTTTATAGCCATATTATGAGAAAGACAGCGCTTTTACTGGTAATGGTCTTATTTAGCCTTCCGGCATTTTGCCAGGAATATATGAATATTCAGATGGTGTTTGTAAAGGGTGGGAATTTCTTTATGGGCTGCGATGACCATGAATACCTGGCTCCCGAATACGACAACGAAAAGCCGCTCCACCGGGTAAATGTGGGCAGCTACTACATAGGAAAATTTGAAATAACCAATGCCCAGTACAAATCCTTGATGGGCGTTTACCCCCCTGCGTACATTGGTATTAACTATGGTAATAAAGACTGTGATAATTGTCCGGTTGTAAAACTAAGCTGGGAAGATGCTCAGAATTTCATCAAAAAGCTCAACTTGAAAACGGGCAAGAATTACCGGCTGCCAACGGAAGCGGAGTGGGAATACGCGGCAAAAGGCGGTAAATACAGCGAAAAACATAAATACGCAGGCAGCGATAAGCTCGCTGAGGTAGGCTGGGCTGGGCATCCAAACAGTACCTCGCATCCCATAGGATTAAAATTGCCTAATGAGCTGAGCATTTTTGACATGTCGGGCAATGTGGCAGAATGGTGTGAAGATTGGTACCAGGATGATTATTACAATGGCACTATAGATGCGGTAAATCCTAAAGGCCCGGAAAAAGGGGAGAAGAGAGTAGTGCGCGGAGGTTCCTACTTCGATGATGATGCAACCTGCAGGACGGTTTACAGAAGCAGATTCCCCCCTACTATTAGCCAATGGAATATTGGGTTCAGGGTGGCTATGGATTACTAGTTCCCCCCTGAGATTTTTTGAATTCTGTTAAAGCTGCGATTCAATTTAACTTTTTTGCAATGCAACAATTCGCTTACCTTTGTATGCAGTTTTCTGAAAATGGATGTATATAGAAGGGATCGGTGGAAGGTTTGGACGCCCCTGTTATTCTCGCTGGTATTGGTCTTGGGCATTATTTTGGGTTTTAATTTGCGCGACACACTGCATAATAAACGCAGCATTGGTACTGTGATCAGGCAAAATGATAAGCTGGAAGACCTGATAGACATGATCCATGAAAAATACGTGGACACTGTAAATACCGGCGAGCTTTACAGGGATGCCATTTCAGGTATCCTGAAGTCGCTCGATCCTCACACCGTATATATCCCCGCCGACGAATTGCAGAATGTAAATGATGACCTTGACGGAGGTTTTTCCGGTATTGGAGTAGAGTTTTCAATAGTAAGGGATACTATAGAAGTTACGGGTGTAATAGACAACGGGCCGGCAAGCCATTCTGGAATGCAGATAGGAGATCAACTAATAAAAGTGGGCGATAGTGTCGTCGCGGGCACAAATATTACTTCAGACCGTATCGTTCATCTGTTAAAGGGAAAACAATATAGCAGTGTCTACGTGACTGTTAAACGCATAACAGACGGTGAGCTAAAACAGTTGCCCATTAAGCGCGACATAATACCCACCTATAGTGTGGAAGCCAGTATTATGCTGGACGCTGCAACCGGCTTTATTAAAATCAACAGGTTTACGGCTACCACCTACGACGAGTTCACCACAGCGCTTAAAAAACTGCAATCGGAAGGCGCAACACAGCTCATCATTGATTTGCGTAATAATCCGGGAGGTTATCTTGATGCTGCCACTTCGATTGCCGATGATTTTTTAGCCAACAATAAACTAATTGTGTTTACCAAGGGTGTGCACACAACGAAGACAGAATACAGGGCATCAGGAAAAGGTTTATTTGAAAAAGGAAGACTGGCAATCCTGGTGGATGAAGGTTCGGCATCAGCCAGTGAGATACTTTCAGGTGCTATCCAGGACTGGGACAGGGGAGTCATCATCGGGAGGCGCTCTTTTGGAAAAGGGCTGGTGCAGGAACAATACGATATGCCCAATGGTGCTGCCCTCCGGCTTACAGTTGCCAAATACTATACTCCCTCGGGGCGATGCATTCAACGGTCTTTTGCAAATGGGAAAGATGCCTATGAGGAAGACTACGAAAAGCGTTTTGAAACAGGGGAGCTAACTGGCAAAGACACCATACCACAGTCAGATACCGAACGTTTTTATACCGCAAACCACAGGGTAGTATACGGGGGAGGTGGTATTAAGCCCGATGTGTTTGTGCGGTATGATACGTCGCGTCGTTCTACCGCTTTGCTGGCGTTAGTATACAGCCAGGAGCTGAAGACAGCAATATGGGATTATTTTGTGCAGAACAAAGATAAACTTAGGTTTAAAGACATTAACGATTTCAACACTTCTTTTAATGCACAGGCGCAGATAGCAGGAAAATATCTGGCAACGCTGAGCCCCGATATTCGTAAAGGTGTTTTAAAAGAGTTGTCGAAACCGGTAAATAATGGCTATTTCAAACTACAGATCAAGGCGCAGTTAGCCCGCCTGCTGTTCCGCGACAATGGGTACTACAGTATTAGCCTGCAAGAAGATGAGGTCGTAAATAAAGCGCTTGATGTAATGAAAAGCGCTGACTATGCTCGTTTAATAGGCAGGCAGTGAAGTAAGCCATTTTATATCCTGTACATCGCATGCGTCAGCGCAAAAGGTTTGATGGCCATTGGTAAGCAGCCAGTAATTGCATTGCATGGTACGCTGGTAATTCAATAATTGTTGCAGGGTCTTCTCTGATATGGGAACCTCGGGAGCCTTACATTCCACTAGCATCCACGGCTTATGGTCGCGGCTGTAAACAACGATGTCAAAACGCTTGGTTACATTACCCACTTTTATAGCTTTTTCCACGGCCAGCAGGGCAGAAGGGTATTGCATAGTATTTGCCAGATATTGTAGTATAAGCTGCCGCACATGCTCTTCTGGTGTTAGCACCAGCCATTTTTTCCTGATCGGGTCAAAAACAGATGTTCTACCCGTCGCCTGCCTGAGCTTTAACGGAATAGTAGCGAAATCAATTTGGATCATTCCATTCAAAAGTAAAGGGAAAATGCAAAATCCGGGAAATCTATTTATTCAACACTACTACCCATATTTTATCTGCATCTTTTTTGCGGATGCTCAAGTAGTAACCTGCTATCTGGATAGCCATTGGGTCGCCCATGGGGGCTATCATTTCTACCCATACCGGCTCACCAGGTATACACCCCATTTCCATCAGGGTAAGTTGAAACTCACTTTCATCGTGGCTTTTAATAACAGCCCTCGTACCTTTAGGCAGGCGGGAAAGCTGCACTGCATTTTCTTCCTGCACATTCATTAATGCAAAATTACTATAGTATCTTGATATAATTTACAATGCTCATATGATGAAAAATGACATAAAAAACAGGGCGGACATAGAATTGATGATCAATTCATTTTACGACAAGGTAAAAACTGATGATAACATAGGTTTCATTTTTAATACTATTATTGGAGCAGACTGGAGCCATCACTTGCCTGTCATGTACCAGTTCTGGGAAATGGTATTGTTTACCACACCCGGCTATGCCGGCAATCCTACGAGAAAACATGTAGACATAGATTCGAAAATACAACTAAAAAAAGAGCATTTCGACAGGTGGCTGGAGTTATGGAATGAAACGGTTGATGCACTGTTTACAGGGGAGAAAGCCGATGAAGCGAAAAACCGCGCTATTCTTATGGCAAACCTCATCAACATGAAAGTAGAAATGTCAAGAGGCGGGGGGATTATCCAGTAAATCTTTGGTTCTGTTGTATGCATCAATACACGCACGGAGCTAATTGCATTGCGGCTAAGCCATAAAATTTTAAAACGGGCGGAGACTTCTGTGAGTTACATTCCTCACCGCTTTTTGGATGTATTTGCCCCTGCACGGCTCATGAATATCTCGTGTCATCGGCATTAAGCAGGCAATAAAAAATGAGCAATATTTTTTTAGGCCTTTCCATAAACCTGCACTTTGAAGTGAATTGATAGCCCAAAAGTCTACAGCCTGCCGAATAAAGAAAAGATTTTCCGATGAAATAGCAAAATGAAGGGGGAACTAAATGGCAACATCGATGCCAGTTGTCTCAATGCGGTTGCCCTCCTTTAGAATTTCTACACAGTACCGCTCAAATACATGTAAATAAATTTATAAAGCAGATCATGGAAAACTTAGCCGAAAACGTATCTAAATAATATAACAGTACTTTATTAAATTTAATGTTTTTAAATCTACAAATAATTGAAAACAAATTTTATAATATTATTTTATTAAAATTATATATTTAAATATCATCTAAAACTGTTCAGACATGCCGTACAAATAATTTATTTAATGATTAACTGTCATTAAATACTTGATAACATAATTTGTTTAATTGTTATTTTATCAATAATATTGTGAGACCAATCACAATACACCTGAAAACGTCTACCGAATGAACCTGTTTAATTTGTCGATCAGAAGATTTAAAGCCATTTCTTGTCTTTGCCTCTTCATTAGTCTTCACAATTCGTTAGCCGCGGCAGTATTTCCCAAAGAAGGCGGCCAACTTAATTATCGGCTTATCGGCTTTTCATTGCCCTTTGAAAACTTAACTGGTAAGTATAAAATAGAAATTGCACCTGGGTACTTTAACAATGCAGATTCCTTTACGAAAGATATAACGGTCTCTGCTTACGGCCCAACCAATAAAATAATAGGCGAGGTGCCTTCGTTTGGCAGCCAGTATACGTGGCAGGCAACTTATGTTTCCAGTAATGGCGCCATCAAAAAAAGCGCGCTTTATCATTTTACTACCGGCCAGTTACCTGTTGTGGACTCTACACAATCTCGTGTAAGGATCATAAAACACACCGAGAAATACCAAGATGGAACTATATTTAATGATGCGCTTGGTATATTGTATGATATAGATGGCCGGCCCATATGGTATATGCCGGGCGTGAAGTATGAATCTTATAGCGTGCTGCAGCCTCGCGACATCAAGCTATCACCTTTCGGAACGATTACCTACCTGATAGATTCCAAGATCTACGAAATCAATTATAACGGGGACACCCTGTGGTCGAAAACCAGCAGCAATGGAGGCAGCAAGTATCCTGACAACGTAAATTTTGACTTTCACCATCAGTTTTCACGCCTCAAAAATGGGCATTATATGGCGCTCGGGTCGGAAAATGTTTTGTATAAACCACCTACTTTCAGCGACACCAACCTGGTTATCGTTCCGCCGGGTAGTGTTATCAACGACAGCAGCGCTTTCAAGAAAAAAGGGACGGGGGATCTCATAGAATATGATGAACAAGGTAATATAGTATGGATGTGGAAATCGATTGACTACATTAAAACATCTGACCTTAAATATTTTTGCGTGCAGCAAAGTGGCCTCCTGGATCTTCATGATAATGCTTTCTATTTTGATAATAAGGATAGCATTATATACATAAGTTTCAAAAACGTGGACCGGATAGTGAAGGTGAAATACCCGGAAGGCAACGTATTGAATTTTTATGGGAATAAATATAACAAAGACGGGGTGGTAGAAAATAATTTATTTCATTGCCAGCATGCTATAAAACGCTCTGACAATGGGTACTTGTATATGTTTGATAACGGATGTAATACTACAACTGATCCGAAATTACTGCTAATACGCGAACCGACTAATATTAATGACAGCCTTAAGGTTTTATGGCAATATGAATGCGAGGTGGACGACACTTTAAATAAAACAAAAAAGGGAGAAAACCCGGGCGGAGGCAATGTGAAGGAACTGCCAGATAGTTCGATTTTTGTGTGTATGGGATTGAGAAACAGCATTGTGTTTATAGTGAATTTAGATAAGGAAGTGCTTTGGACTGCTATAGCTGAAAACTGGAATGATTATGAAAAAAAATGGACCCGGGTTTTGTCTTACCGATCCAGTATTATTACCAACCGAAAAGACCTGGAACGACTGATCTGGAACTCAGAGGAAGAAAAAAAGCCACTTCATGGATACAGCCGGAAGTGATGGTTGCTATTGATATAGTTTAAAACATGCCTTACTCGTAACAGAGGTTTCTGACGCGTAACAATGATGGTCTTGATAAGACTTTTTGCAATAGCAGATATGCCACACTTTTTTGAAGTGTGGCATATCTGCTATATTCTAAGTTCAAAACCTATATCAATTCAATAGACCTGGTTACAAATTCTGTAAGGTCAGCGCCGGTAAGCATGCCCTGGGAGAGCATGGCAAGATCGAATGCCTGCTTTGCCAGACGGGTTTGATCCTGCTCAGTGGCTGCACTGAGTATGCGGCCCACCAGTTTATGATTGCCATTGATGGCTACTTTGTAGCTATCAGGTATGGCACCATAAAAGCTCATGCCTCCGCCGCCCATCTGTGCCATATCTTTCATGCGGCGCATGAACTCATCCATAGTAATGGTTACAGGCAGCTCGTCAGGGCTTAACCCTTCCACCTCTACCTTCATAGTAGATTTGTTGATGGCTTTTTCAAAGAGGCCTTTTACTTTGGCTGACTGCTCTTCGGTGAGAACGGACTCTATCTTTTCATCTTTTACGATGAGCTTGTCTATTACATCGGCATCCACGCGTTTCAGCTTTGTTTTTTCCAGCTTGCGCTCCAGCGTGGTAATAAAATGGTTGTCTATGGGCGAGTTCATCAGCAGCACATCGTAGCCCTTGCGGTTAGCGGATTGTATGAAAGAATCCTGCTTGTCGGGATCGTTGGTATAGATGTACACAAGCACACCATCTTTATCTGTTTGTACCGGGGTAATCTTTTCTTTATATTCTACGAGTGTGCTGAGTTCTTTCTTAGTGTTAATGAACAATGCAAAGTCTTTGGCTTTTTCGTAAAACTTTTCTTCGCTGATCATGCCATACTTTACAAACAGGCCAATATCACTCCACTTTTCTTCATAGCTTTTCCGGTCGTTTTTGAAGAGATCTGCAAGCTTATCAGCTACCTTGCGGGTAATGTAGCTGTTGATCTTCTTCACGTTACTATCTGCCTGCAGGAAGCTGCGGGAGACGTTCAAAGGAATGTCTGGCGAATCAATTACACCATGCAATAGCATGAGGAATTCCGGCACAATGTCTTTTACCTCATCAGTAATAAATACCTGGCGGGAGAAAAGCTTTATCTTATTGCGCTGCAGTTCAAAATCATTTTTTACTTTGGGGAAATAAAGTACGCCCGTGAGATTAAACGGATAGTCCACATTCAGGTGAATCCAGAAAAGAGGGTCCTCGCTCATTGGGTACAGCTCCCTGTAAAACGCCAGATAGTCCTCATCTTTTAGATCGGTAGGCGCTTTTGTCCAGATAGGTGTGGTATTGTTGATGATATTATCTACCTCTATTTCCTTAGGCTTTTTATCCTCTTCTTTATCTTTCTCTGTTGTTTCACCTTCGGTTTCCTCTTCAGGCAGGTATTCTTTCTTTGTACCGAATTTAATAGGTATTGGCAGGAACTTACAATATTTGTCGAGTATGCCTTCCAGCTTATACTGATCGAGGAACTCTTCAGCATCCGCATTTACGTGCAATATAATGTCTGTGCCTCTTTCTGTGCGGCTGCCTTCTGTAATTTCAAATTCTGTGCTGCCATCACACACCCAGTGAGCAGCGGTGGCACCATCCTGGTACGAAAGGGTTTGTATTTCCACCTGATCGGCGACCATGAAGGCAGAGTAGAAGCCCAGCCCGAACTTGCCGATGAGCTCGTTGGCGTCTTTGGCATCCTTGAATTTTTCCACGAATTCTTCGGCGCCTGAAAATGCGATCTGGTTAATGTATTTTTTGATCTCTTCGGCTGTCATCCCTAAGCCGTTATCGGATATAGTGATCGTCTTTTTTTCCTTATCAAATGCAACCTGTACCAAAGGGTCACCCAGGCTGCCATTGTATTGGCCAAGAGCGGCGAGGCGCTTTATTTTTTGCACTGCATCCACTGCATTAGAGACGAGTTCGCGCAGGAAGATCTCATGATCAGAATATAAAAACTTCTTGATTATGGGAAAAATGTTCTCGGTATGAATGGAAATGTTTCCTTTTTCTTGCATATATTATTTTGTTTATTGTATGTCTATAGACCAACAATCTATATTCCAAACTATTTTATTTGCCAAATTGACAGTTGGAAACGACAGTATAGTTAACAAAGAAGGTTGAAAGAATAAAGCAAATATTGCAATGAATCTATACAAACAAACCCCAATCGTCCGGAATCTGGTCCGGACCGTCTTTTTCAAATGTGTTTATCCATTCAATATAAAGCATCCTGAATTTGTCTATTTCTTCCCTTATCACATTGATGTAATTTTTATCAATACCCCCAGTAGTTTTCATATAAATCAAACCAAGGTCTATCTTCTTGCATACCCACGTATCACAGCAGCATTTTCCATTCTGACTACATAAAAATTACCCGATTCAGAACTCATGATCTTATTAGCGACATTTAGTGCATCTGTTATCACCACCACAGCAGCTCCGTTTATAAGAGGCTCTTCCCCGCTTTTTTCATCTATATCATCTTCTTCTGCAATAGTTTCCAGTAACCCTTTAATCAAAAAGAAAACCAGCTGCCATTGACCGTATAGTGCTTTACATTTTTCACGTGTTGGATTCGGTTTCCATTCTTCCTCATTTTCATCGTTGAAATTGAAAATATGTTTCGCTTCATCCCAATCGGGCAAATCAGGTAACTGGTCAATATTCATTTTTAAAAGTATATTTTTATTGACAAAGTTGCACTAAATAATTTGCAAACATTGCCTTGCATTATTTATATTATAGCAATCAGGAATGTCTTTCTATATCATTGGATTTACGGACAACCTCACGCACGATTTCGTCCAACTCCTGTATCACCTTGCCGAGGTTGCTCATAATTTCTTTATTGGCTGGGTCTGACAGATCATCGTAATTAAATAACTGCTCCAAGCCCATTACCGTGGCTACAGGGCCGCGTACTTTGTGTGATTCTATAAAAGCTATTTCTCGTAGTGCTGTATTTTGTTCTTCTATTTTCAACAGGTGTTTTCTTTGCTCTGTAATATCCCTTGCAAAACAGCTCACACCTGTCACCTTTCGATTGTTATCGAAAACGGGGTTAAAACTTACAGTGGTGTACCGGATTTCGCTGCCTATTTTCATGTCTTCGACTGACCGGAACGCCTTGCCGTTTAGGGCAAGCTGGTAGCACATCTCAAATTTTTCGAGATAATTTTTATTAAACCCGCTATCCAAAACATGATCTCCTGCTGACAATTCTTTTCCGATAAAGTGCGCTACCCAGTTTTTAAATGAGCGGTTACATTCCAGTATCACGCAATTAGTATCTACTAACCACATAGGGTCATCAGTATTGTTAATGAGGATGCGCAGATTTTGCTCATCGTCCATCACTTTCCTGATATGTTCCTGTTCCTGGTTCATTACTGAGCTTTTACGGCAGAAATTTAATGCCCCTTACTATTTGAACTAACCACCTACGACGAAAAAACTTCGATCACTGAACCAGTTGATAGTAGCCAATTATTTTTGCAAAAAACAATCTACGCTAAATCTATGGGAGTTGAAAAATAAAAAAAATGCGCCTCTTTATTAAAAAATTTTGTCGATTTCACTTATTCATTTTCGATATCCTGAGCCCTTTAAATAATAATAGATAGCAGTATGAATACATTTTGTCCCATTAATTGCGGGGAAAAAGACTAAAATACCTCAAATCTCAGGTTTTCTCCCGTGTTTTATCCGGTGAATGCGTTTTAGGTTTGCATCAGGCAATTGAATAAAAAGTATTCAAGAGTTGTCCTTAATCCAAACCAAAAAAACAAACAACATGACAGCATTAAATTTTCAGGACGCACAAATGGCACCAGCTTACACTGCGAAAAGCCTGCAATCGCCCGCCGGATGGGTTACTACAGGTATTCACGTTATCAACTTGAATGCAAAAAGCGGGGATGAAGATGAAGGGATGACTCTGTATGACCTTAATTTACCAAAAGCTGCAAAACTCACTGAACAATTAATTGATGCGCTGCAAGAAGGTTTGTCGATAGATGTTCCTGTGTCGTATATGCGTGTTGAAAGAAATACTGCTTTCCATATATTGCTATTGATCAAAGATTACGACTTCCATTCTCCAAAAATAGTTTCAGCGCGAATCCTAGCTGAAAAATTTGCTAGGACTGGAGGATTTAACATCAAGTTTGTTTTTGCTATCGAATCTGAAAACAGGATGAGCAACACTATGACATTTGGTGGCTATAAACTGATGCACAAAATAAATTCTGAATTAAATATCGAAAAAGCACATTAAATACATCTGCTATAGTGTTTTTGCATATTTAATTTAAGTAATGTTTTATGAATAATTTATTTTCACTGTTATAGTATTAATTATTTAAAATTGTTTGATATTATTATGTACTCAAAATAAATTAATTCTCAGTTGATCAATTCTGGTAACCGTCAATATTTTCTCTTTTCAATGATATATTTAGATTTTCAATCACAACATAAATAATGCAATGGGTAGTATGTCGTTAAAGTTAAATTAACAAATCGGTGATGCAATCTTACATTCTCTTTGATTACTTTTGAATTAAGATTTAATCTAATTACCTTGAAAACTTTTAAAATACTGATACCATGGATTTATCAACACAAAAAACAAATCACGCTTCCAGCCGTGAAATTGACAATAGAATGATATCTCCTCCGGGGTGGGTTACTACAACCTTAAAAAATAAAAACTTAAAAGCTGAGAGCATCCCACCTGAGGAAGACGAGAAGAAATTTCTAAACGAACATTTACCTGCAGCAGCGGCACGCGCGGAGGAATTGATTGATGCACTGAACGCTGAGTTAGCCATACCTGTCCCCGTATCTTATATGCGCGTTGAGACTGGCTCATTATTCCATATCCTGCTTTTAACCGATATGGACAGCTTTCTATCGCCTAAGATACAGGCTGCGCGCCTGCTGGCGGATAAATATTCTAAAACAAATGGCGACTATGATATCCGGTTTTCATTTGCCGTAGAGTCTGAAAATTTCATTAGTACACATACCAAGTTTAGTGAGTATAGGCTGATGCATGTGAGAAATACGGAAAATAGCGAAGAATAAACAACATTAGCTTTATAGCTGCTGAAATCATAAACTGGGTGGGATAATGCGATTGCATTATCCCATTTTGCATTACTATGTGTAGTTAGAAGTTTTCGGTTGTTTTGCGATTTATTGCCCAGGGGAAAGCTGACAGTTTTATAAAAAGGTGCTTTGGGTATCTATATGACGCGGGAAATAATGCAGACTTACCAACAATTTGCACAATGAAAACCGGTAAAACCTGCTGCAGGCAGGCATTTCACCCATTTTTAAAATTGTGGATATCTTCTTTTAAAAAATGAATAAGGTGTGTTTTTTTCAAGTATTTTTGATAAAAGTTTTATGGCTAAAACAGTAAGTAACATGGCAGACGAAAAAATGAAAGTTTTGAAACTGGCACTCGATAAGATCGAGAAGGACTATGGGAAGGGATCGGTAATGATGCTGGGAGACAAGCAGAAAGATGTGATGGACGTGATCAGCACAGGCTCAATAGGGCTTGATGTGGCGCTTGGTGTAGGTGGCCTGCCAAGAGGTCGTATCATTGAGATATATGGCCCCGAATCTTCAGGTAAAACAACGGTGGCAATACATACTATTGCGCAGGCCCAAAAGAAAGGGGGTATCTGTGCTATCATAGATGCTGAACATGCTTTCGATGCGAGCTATGCGCGCAAACTGGGCGTAGACGTGGATAGCCTTATTATCTCGCAGCCAGACTATGGTGAGCAGGGGCTTGAGATCGCTGACCGCCTGATCTCATCAGGGGCAGTGGATGTGGTAGTAATAGACTCTGTAGCGGCATTGGTGCCCAAGGGTGAACTGGATGGTGAAATGGGGGAAAGTAAGATGGGGCTGCAGGCCAGATTGATGAGCCAGGCGTTACGCAAGCTTACCGCTACTATTTCGCGCACGGGCTGCTGTTGCATCTTCATCAACCAGCTGAGGGAAAAAATAGGTGTTATGTTTGGTAACCCGGAAACGACCACCGGTGGTAATGCTCTTAAATTCTATGCATCTGTACGCTTAGATATACGACGCATCAGCCAGATAAAAGACGGGGATGTAGCCAGCGGCAACCGTACCCGTGTAAAAGTGGTGAAAAACAAAGTGGCGCCGCCATTCAGGCAGGTGGAGTTTGATATTATCTTTGGCGAAGGCATCAGCAAAGTAGGTGAGATTATAGACATGGGTGTAGACCTTGGCATACTGCAAAAGAGCGGATCATGGTTTAGCTATGGCGATAGTAAAGTAGGACAAGGACGTGATGCCGTAAAACAATTCTTGTTTGACAACCCTGAAATGATGGACGAAATGGAAGCCCGCATCAGGGAGGCATTGCAGGTGGTTGCTTAGCCTAATAAGGAATTTGTAATAGGGAATTTGTAAAGAGGATTGTTCAGGGTGACAGTAGTTGTTTCGCGACTTTCCGAATATGAATTCCCTATTTTATACTTGGGGATTTTGGATTATTGTTTTGTTTAATCAAGTTGTAATTTAAAATCCTAAATTGCAGGCAAATTCCTAATTCCATATTTTTACATGATGTCACCGGAGCAGTTCTTTGAACTGATGCTTAAAGAATTGGAAGTGCATACAGAAATGCAGCCCTATTATAAGTTCCTGGGTAAAAAATCTTCGTGGCATTTTCGCCGCAATTACTTTTTACAGCGGCTTCGTTACATAAAAAGGCATATCATTGACAATAATACCCGGAAAGGAAGCTTGTCTATTTGGGATTGCGGCTCGGGGTATGGCACTACCTGTCTTTTCCTTGCCATGAACGGTATCAGGACGATAGGAACAACACTGGAGTTTTATTACGATACGGTGCAAAAGCGCATGGAATACTGGAATCAGCACGGAGATACTTCTCTATTTACCTGCACTTATGAGAACCTCTTTGACAATCAGCCAAATCCTGGGAGCTTCGACTGGATCATTGTCCAGGATACTTTACATCACCTGGAACCGATAGATGATGCGCTACAAATATTCAACAGTAGCTTAAAAGCGCATGGTAAGATACTCTCCATAGAAGAAAATGGCAATAACCTGATACAGCGACTAAAATTGTATAAATATAGGGGCAACAAACGGATCATTAGTATGTGGGACGAGAAACTGCAAAAAGACATACTCATAGGTAATGAAAACATTCGCAGCCTGGAAACCTGGCAACATCTTTTTGAAAAGAATGGGTTCCATGTAGAGGATGAGAGCGTACAATATATCCGGTACTTTTTGCCAATACATTACCAATTTTCAACCGCCGATGCTTTACTGGATAAAGAGCAAAGAATACAGTCTGGCAAAGGGTTGCGAAGAGAATATTTCTTTTTTGGGCTTAATTTTATTGCTGAGAAGACTTAGGTCCGATGAGAAGGCTGCATGGCATCCCGTTAAATTTTGTTTACAAGGAGGAAATTTTCTATGTTAGCGTAATTTCGTTATTATGAAACATTTTATAAGTACCGTTGTCTGCCTAGTCATTTTAAGCTGCGTTATTACCTGCCAGAAAAGCACCAATAACAATAAACCTGTTCCGTTATGCACTACCTGCAGTGTAGCCGTAGTGGCACATAAAACCGATAGTACAGGACTCTACTATTTTTTGCCTACAGCGTTTACCCCCAATGGAGATGGGAAAAATGATGTGTATCGCGTGATATATGCCAGCCTGAATGCAGCAGCCTCCAGCCTGACAATATGGAGTGCAAGCGGGGACGGAGTTTATACAGGAGATCTTACTCAGAGCTGGGATGGGAAAGACCTGAGTGGCAATAAATGCCCGGCAGGGTTATATAATGTATCTGCGAAACTAATAACTACAAGCGGTCAGACGATAACAGCCTGCACCTGTGTTACTGTACTTCAATTCACGGGCAACTGTATTTACACGGGCGGTATTACTTATTACTTCAGCGACCAGGTAGTTCCGGCAAGTGGCTTTGTGAATCCAACCCAGGAGATCCTTTGCCCTTAGCAAAGGTTGTTTTTGAATGCAAAATGGAGCTATACCTCTACTGAAGTAAATTCAAACTTTCCCCCGTCAAACAATCCTTTATCGCTGAGCTTTAGCGCAGGTATGACCAGCAGCGCCATGAATGACAAAGTCATGAAAGGGGCATGCAGCCGGGTTCCCAGCTCTTTGGCCCTCTCATTCAACTTTGTGTATTCGGCAGCCGCTTCATAGCCATTTTTTAATGACATAAGGCCGGCGACTGGTAAGGGCATATAAATAACATCGTCTTTATGTTTCGCTGCTGCCAGCCCGCCTTTGCCTGCTATTAGTGTATTTACGGCTGCGCAAATAGATGCATCATCCACACCCACTGCAATGATGTTGTGACAATCATGGGCTACTGTAGATGCAATGGCGCCGTGGGTTAATCCAAATTTTTTAATGAAGGCTACAGCTACGGGCGCATCTTTTTGATAACGGTTAACTAATGCAATTTTCAAAATGTCGCGTGATGGATCACTTATTATGAACCCATCGGCCACCTTTGCGGGCAGTTGCAGCACGTTAGTTATTAGCTGCCCTTCTATGGCTTCTATCACTCTTATTACAGGTGCAGCAGATGTAGCTCTTATTTTAAATGCTTCTGCTTCTTTCTTCCGTGCAATGAAATTATTGATAGGGTTTACAGCAACATCCGGTAACAATGTTTTGCCACGTGACGCTACTAACTGCCCGTTTATATAGGTTTGCAGCACATCGAAGTCTGTAAGGTTATTGACAACAATAAAATCTGCGGCATCGTTTTCTCTGAGTAATCCTACTGGAAGCCTATAGTGCAATACCGGATGAACGCATGCAGCCCTGAGTACATCAAACATGTCATAACCCTTTTGTAGGGAGCGTTTTGCAAGGCCATTGATGTGGTGTAGTATCAACTCATCGGGATGCTTATCGTCACTGCAGAACATTACCTTGTCAGGGTGCAATCTTAATAGATCTGCAAGCGCCTCATAATTCTTTGCTGCGCTGCCTTCTCAGATAAGAATATGCATCCCTGCATTTATTTTATCAAGCGCCTCATCAAGAGTAAAACACTCATGGTCTGTACTGATGCCTGCGGCTGCATAGGCGCTTGCTGTGGCTCCTCTTAAACCTGGAGCATGGCCGTCAACCGGTTTGCCGATGTGTTTTGCAGCGGCTATTTTAGCCATTACTTCCGGGTCATTCTGCAGCACCCCGGGATAATTCATCATCTCGCTCAGGTACCAGATATCGGGGCTATGCAGCAACTCTTCCACGGCTTTAGCATCGAGGCTGTAGCCTGCTGTCTCAAAGTTTGTAGCAGGCACACATGATGGTGCACCAAAGAAAAATTTGAATGGTGACAACTTGCTGTTGTTTATCATGTACTGCACCCCTTCGCTGCCATTCACATTGGCTATTTCATGCGGATCAGATACTGCGGCCACAGTGCCATGAACAACGGCAATTTGTGCAAAAGCCGTGGGTACCAGCATGGAACTTTCGATATGTATATGGGCATCTATAAAGCCCGGGAGTATGTATTGATCCGCTGCGGTAGTGGTTTCCGTAATGGAATGAATCACTCCATTTGTTACGACAATTTCCGCAGCATATATTCGCCTTTGAAAAAGGTCGATCAGGTACCCGGAAATAGAAAATGAAGCCACAGCCTTAGTGGGTAATATTTGTGGTGCTGCTAATTTTGTTGTCATTTTTGGAGTAGTGGCGTTGGGCGAATAAATCGTGCTATCTCACTGTATACAAATATACCACGGGCATTTTTTTAAATGGTGTTGCTACGGGTAGGAATATTTTTTGCAGGATTTATAAATGTCTTCATATTAGGAATTGCGATTTTATTTACACCATAAAAAAGGGCTTTAAATTTCTTTGATTACGCCTAACCACTCCCGAAAATTTTCCTACCCGTACAGTCACAAAAAAAGCCTCGCACTGCCTTATATTTGCGTATCCATCGGGATAACCGATGCAGGGAAATATCAGGAAGTTAAAAAAATAAGAATTCATTTTATACATTTTTTAAATAAATGTATGTATGCGAAATGTGTCAAAATATGTTGAAATATACACAGTTATACTCCGCAAGGGATAAAAAGTGATTTGTTGACACATTAAAAAAGTGGCAATTTTGTAAGTGCGAAATCAC